>Ga0302178_10002313_pt1 | contig 15170 bp, 18 predicted proteins | sample I_Palsa_E1_3_FD_198790 | JGI IMG/M metagenome (GOLD analysis project Ga0302178, IMG submission 198790) | Peat permafrost microbial communities from Stordalen Mire near Abisko, Sweden - I_Palsa_E1_3 | ecosystem: Environmental > Terrestrial > Soil > Palsa > Peat permafrost | place: Sweden... | reverse complement strand
TTGCATCAGCACGCGCTCGTTTCTCATGCGTGGGTGCTTTGCCAAGCCACTGGACTTGGTTAGTTATCACTTGGTGGCATCGCCCACCTTTCGGGGGCGATGGTTTGCCAAGGGCTCACTCGAGACAACGCGCGCAAGGCACCTGTGTTTGCGTATTCGCGAAAAGATACCCTGCAATCCCATTTCATGCAGTCGTGCTTCGGCCTGCATGCAGATGCTTATCCGAAGCACCACATGTCACTACCCGAGGCGCGACTCGAAGCGATTCCTCTTTGCGTGGTTGATGCCGTAACTCTGCCGAACATTTCAGTCCGTAGAGGGGTCAAGAATTCCTAAATGATCCTTTTCAATCATGACCTTCGCTTTGGATATGGCACGGGCTTCGGACGGACCGTCCAACATTCCTGTTCCAGACGGCAAATGGATTTGTGCCAACCCGGTCCCGTCAGGCAACTGAAAGCTCCGTACTTCGACGTCGCGGTAGAAAGCAATGTTCATTTGCGCAACTTTTAGTCCGCGGCGAGGGTTACAGGCCAAGAGAACCTGCGCAGCTACCCAACTTGGGTAGCCCACCAAGCCCCTTGCAGCCAACTGGCCGTGTTGGTCGATAGCCGCGGGTGTATGGTGTGTAAGTTATCGCGCCGCATAGCCAAATCGACGGGCGGCTTTCTGAGTAGTACAGCACGACGTGCTGCACCTATGTCGAGCGTTGAAACACTGTACGAGTAGCAGACCAGTGGCCCCGTCGAGACGACGGTGCTCGCTGTCGTGATGCAATGTTGTTCACGAGCGTCCATCTCATGACCCAGAGAGAGATCGATATCACGTTGTGTGATCGCGAGCCCATCCATTTACTGGGAGCGATTCAATCTTTCGGGTTCTTGCTGGCCGTATGGAATGATTGGCACATTGGTCACGCTTCGGCAAACCTGGCCGATTTTCTTCAAGTGTCCGCTGACGCGGTACTGGGCCATCAACTGGACAGGTTCCTGTCTCCCGAGGCCATGCATTCCATCCGCGGCGCAGCGCAAGCATTGGCGTCACCGACGGCCGTCGAGCGTGTTTTCGATGTGGCGCTGGAAGGGGGTAGGCACTTCGATCTGGCCTTGTATCGCAGCAATGGCTGGATTGTGATCGAAGCGGAAGTCAGCGCGGATGAAAAAAAGTTCGACGCCGCTTCATCCACGCGCACGATGATTGCTCGCCTGCAGGGGCCGTCTACTGTGCTGGAGCTCTGCCAGGAAGCTGCGCGTCAGGTTCGCGCGTTGACCGGGTTCGATCGCGTCATGATTTATCGGTTCGACGAGGACGGTAGCGGTGAAGTCGTTGCCGAAAGGGCGCAATCGATGCTTCAGCCCTACTTGGGGTTGCACTATCCCGCATCAGACATACCGCGCCAGGCCCGCGAACTTTATGTTCGTAACACGTTGCGGTTGATAGCCAATGTCGATGATCTTCCAATTCCTCTTGAAGCGGTCGGGGGGCGTGATTCATCGCCGCTCGATCTCACACTGAGCGGGCTTCGCTCCGTCTCGCCGGTTCATCTGGAATATTTGCGCAATATGGGCGTAGCAGCGTCCATGTCCATTTCAGTTCTGCAACAAGGGCTGCTCTGGGGGCTGATCGTCTGTCACCATCGAGCACCCCGCCAGCTGTCGCTCAACCTACGCACGACAGCAGAGCTCTTCGGGCAAATGTTCTCGTTCATGCTGGAAAGTCGGCAGCGAGAGGTAGAGCGCGTCCAAGAACGTTTCCGTCACGTTCAGCACAATCAACTCATATCATCACTGAGCGGTGACAGCTCGGTTTTCGACATGCTGGTGAGCGTTGTCGACCAGCTGCGCGCCATGGTCGAGTGCGACGGCTTCCTATTGAGTATCGATGGACGTCACTACGCTGCAGGGGTGGTGCCAGAAGTATCCCTCATGGATGCTTTTCTCGACTTCTTGGGACGGGAGCCACTGAAGGCGGTCTTTTCCACGGACTACCTCCTTGTGGAGTACCCCCCCGCCATCCAGTTCGCGAAGGCTGCTGCTGGCGTCCTGGTCATACCGGTTCAGAGCCTGGATCGAGGCTTTCTTTTATTCTTCCGTGCACCCCTCGACCGAACACGGGAATGGGCGGGTGATCCGCGCAAAATCACGCCTGTCGAGACAGAAGGCCAGCCCCTGAGGCCACGGACAAGCTTCGCGGCGTGGACAGAACAAGTAAACGGACACTGCAGACGATGGAGCCTGGACGATCTTCGGACGTCCGAACAAGTCCGGACGTCGTTGAAAGAACTGGTGTCCAAGAAGCCAGGCACGACTGACTTGGCCCGCACCGAAGCTTACGCGAAGAGGGAGATGCTGATCGCCGAACTTAACCATCGCGTGCACAATATTCTTGGCTTGGTGCGTGGCATGGTTTCGCAAAGTAGCGACGGTGTGACGCACGTCGAAGATTTCGTTGAACGCATCAGTGGACGTATCGAGGCGCTCGCGCGTGCGCATGATCAGGTCACGGCGGAGCAGTGGGCGAATGCTCCACTACGAAAACTTATCGAAGCCGAGGCTATGGCCTACCTGATGCCTGGGTTTGATCGGCTCATCGTCGTGGGACCTGGAGTGTTGCTAAACCCCCATTCGTTTCCCACGGTGGCTTTGGTCATCCACGAACTGACGACCAACTCGGCAAAATACGGGGCACTCTCCACTCTGTTAGGCCAGGTCGTCGTTGAATGGTCGGTGGACAGTGCAGGCAACCTTTGCATTCGCTGGGAAGAGAAAAACGGGCCGCTGGTGCGTGTACCTACCCGCCGGGGATTTGGAACCACCCTGATCAACAAGTCGATTCCATTTGATCTCAAGGGCACCGCTGCGATCGAGTATGCGGCGTCGGGCCTGATTGCCAACTTCACCATACCGCCAGCCTTCTTTTGCCTGTCGCAGGTCTCAGATGGGCCTGCACTCTCGCAGCGACCGGTGAAGCTCAGCCAGTTGGAGGGTGATGTCTTGGTCATGGAAGACAACCTGATCATAGCCCTCGACGCAGAAGACATCCTGCTGCGATTGGGTGCAGCAACCGTGCACACGGTTTCGAGCGTACAGGAGGCTCTGCACGTGATCAGTCAGGTGACGATTACCTTTGCCTTGCTCGATTTCAATTTGGGCGAGGAAACCAGCGCGGAGGTGGCGCGGTTACTGCGGGCGAACGGCGTCCCGGTCCTGTTTGCCACCGGCTATGGCAAAGCACTGCGGCTGCCGCCCGATCTCAGCCAGGTTCGCGTGATCTCCAAGCCCTACAACCTGGAGTCATTCCGCGATGCGGAAGTGTGACCATGCAAGTCGATTCTTGATATCCGAAGTGCCAATGGCGTTATCGCCTTACGCCATCGAGCATGTGTTGGAAAATTCCAAAAGTGACACGCGCTTGAAGTGCGATGGCGCGGCGGGAGTCGGCGCTGTGTAGTTGATCGCCGAGAAGGCATTGAAAATCTTTCCAGGTGGACCGTTCTGCCTCGCAACCGATGAAAAAAAAGCGATGCTGCATGGCGGGGAACTCCACATTCAATTTGCGCGCGATGATTTGCCCACCCAGTGCCGAGCCTTCGATCACGTAAAGTGAGCCCCACGCCGTGTGGGTTGTCTGTGGTGTATCCAGGGTATCCAACGCTGACCAGATCAGGTCGCTCGATTCGTTCCTGGGCTGCGCTCCCAGTGCGCGAAGATCATATTCGATGGCGCGCAAGCGGGTTTTATAGAACCAGCCGTCGGCCTCATGGATGCCGTGTAACCAGATGGCGTAGCGCTTCTCCCAAGAGGAGTAAAGCGAGTGGTAACCCTCGAGCAGGTTAACGTAACCGGTTTGCCCGAGCTGCTTATTGAACAATGCGCGCATGACAGCTGAGTTTTCAGCGGCCGCGTGCTCGACACGCGTTGCTCTGCGGAGAAAATTCCTGAAGCGTGGCGTGCGTTGGACTCCTTGCGACCCCTCCGAAGTAAAGGCGTCCGTTAACTTCACTTTGCCCACGGCATCGGTGTGCCTCATCCGGGAAGCGAGACTGGCTTTCTCACTCTCAGGAAGGCATCGTCGATCTGGGCGATTAACGCATCGCGCCCGAATGGCTTTCGCAGAAAGCTATGGCGCTCCAACAGGCCGTCAATCTCCCAACGGGGATCGGCGGAGAACATGACGATCGCGATGGATGGGTAGGCGGCGACCGCCATTCCTGCGAGCTCTAAGCCATCCATCTTGCCCGGCAGACGAACATCGCAGAGCAGCAAGTCGAGATGATCAACTGCCTTAATCCAAGCCGATGCGTTGGTAAACCCGTCTACCGAGGTGATATCAGCTTCACGCCACGATTCGACCATCGCCTCTATGGTCGCCAGAACACCCGGACGATCTTCCACAATCATTACTTGAAGCTTCGATCCGCCCGCAGTCGCTTTTGTTCGGCTGTAAGTCAAAGCGAAGGGATTGCTATATGAGACGGTCGTTTCATGCAAACCTCGGAGGCAACTCAATGTTGCTCTGTCTGAGACTAGTACCTATCGTGCGCTTTGTCGTTGCCAGGTGATCTTGCTGATGGTGGGTTCTACCCCCCAAGCAAGACCCCGAGGATCCCACGATTTGTCTTGAAGTGTAGTGAGACATCATGAAAGGAAAAACCATAAAAAAAACCCGCCACTTAGGCGGGTTTTTTCCTTTCCTGAGACGTCCTGATTTACATCGAGACATCAACTTGGCTGGGAGACTAGGATTCGATAGGTTCGAACCCCAGTATCCAAGAATCAAAGACTTACAGAGCTCGAAATGAACAATGTGGGAGCATTTGTGTGAGCGTTTACAAGGTCATCCTCCGCGGGCCGTCCTTCAGATTCCAAGATTGGTTGGAGGCTCAATCTACAACCACGCTCTATGGACGGCGAAGGCGACGATCAGGCCGAAACCGAGCATAGCCAGCAGGTCCTTGGTGATCTTCGAAACCCCGAAACTGGCCGGCGCGGCGAGGCAGACAGCGGCACGACGATATAGATCATGACCACAAAAACGCCGACTCCGTACGCTAGCCCCAGAACGATCCACATACTCGCCAGAATCGGCAGCCAAAGGCCGCCTAATCCATGGACGGCAGCGATGACGATGCTCATCGCCAACTGCAGGAGAAAGCCTGAGGCCAAGGTCAATGGTTCGTCGGTCAGGGCTTTGGACCAAGAAGCCCACTAGCGATGAAGCGCAAGATAACGAAGGGACTTTTCAGATTGTTCAAAGCCGCCGCGCCTATGTCGAGAATTCCAGCGACCGTTCCCCCATCACAATAGCCTCAAGCAAATGTGGGGTCATGATTGTTCCTCAGCAGAGGTCTATCTAAACGACGCCCTTTGCCCGGTGATCGAACATGCGCCATTGACCGTCGACACCTTCGATAGTGATCAGTGCGTCGCTACCCCGTTGTTGCGCCTTCAGAGCCGCGCCGATTGCGAACCGGAGGGCGTCGAGCCGGCTTTTGAATTTTGAATGACCATCGTTGCTCGCCCCCACAGACCATTCGCCATGATGCAACGGTGCGTAGGGGATATCGAAGATGATCATAAATGCTCATGGCTGACTGAAGTCATCTGAAGCGTGGCTTGATTGCAGTGACTGCACCGTAAAAGTTAACGACGGACCGTATCCAATTTTTGGAGGGTACTTTGGCTGGCCGGCTATCACGATGCGTCATCACGGTACCGGCACTGATCACCAATTAGAGTAGAGCGTTACCAAAACGAAGCCTCTTCCAACCTAGTGGAAAGCCAAGAAAGCCATCGGATCGTCGTGACGCTGGTGCAAAGAGCCAGAGATGGCACTGATGTGCAGGAACTGGCCGATTTCGTCGTCTCCGCCTGGCAGACCCTTGAAACCTCGCTGTCCCCCATTATTGGGCAGCGTAGCGTCGCAACTCTCTATAAGCGCAGCTTTTATCTTGCCAGCAGAAAGCATCCATGGCTGATGGATATGCACGAAGGCATGCAGGCAACGATGAATCTTGCTGCATTGAAAGCCGCACTACTTGAGCAGAGCAGCTCCGAGATCGCAGTCGGGGCGGGAAGCGCACTGCAGATGTTTTACGAGGTGCTTACCAATTTGATTGGGGCATCGCTCACCGAACGACTATCGCGATCCGTATGGGCAGAGTTGTTACCTGCTTCTACGCAGGACAACCCAGCATGAATAAGACCGTGACCATCAACCGCTTGACCACCGGTGTACCCGGCCTGGACGATGTGCTCGGAGGAGGCCTTCCCGAATTCTCATTTAATCTGATCGCGGGGCCACCGGGCTGCGGCAAAACCACCCTAGCGCACCAGATGATGTTTGCTCTGGCCACGCCACAACGTCCAGCAATCTATTTTACGGTGCTGGGCGAACCGCCGCTGAAGATGTTGCGCTACCAACAGCAATTTGAGTTTTTCGACGACGAGTCCATTAACCAAGCAGTTCACTTCATCAGCCTTACCGAAGACATGATGGCGGGCGGCCTGAAGCAGGTGCTTGATCGTATCGTTAGCGAAGTAGAGAGACAGAATCCCGCGCTTGTCTTCGTGGACTCGTTCCGGTCGGTGATGCTGGCGAGCACCGAAGGCAAGCCCTACCTCGACCTTCAACATTTCGTGCAGCAGTTGGGCATGCTTATGACAAGTTGGCAGGCCACGACGTTCCTAATCGGGGAGTACTTCAACGAGGCCGAGGCCAATCCCGTCTTTACCGTCGCAGACGGTTTGATCTGGCTGCGTCAAAGCGTGCAACGCAACTCCATGGTGCGCAAGTTGGAGATCATGAAAATGCGTGGCCAGCCCACGTTGCCGGGATTGCACACCTTTCGTATCGATGCTGCTGGCTTGCGTGTGTTCGCACCCGCTCGGGTATCTGTAGCGATGTCTTCCATCTCAGCCTCGACTGACTCCAATGAAAGGCTTCGGATGGGCGTGCATCGTCTGGACGACATGCTGGGTGGTGGCTTGCCGCGCGGTTATTCCATACTTGTGGCCGGCCCGTCGGGGTCGGGCAAGAGCATCCTCGCGGCAGCCTTTCTTGCAGAGGGGGCGCGCTGCGGAGAAACCGGCGTCATCGCAGCTTTCGAGCAGGTTCCCAACCGTTCTCATACCCCAATCCTCGCCAAGTTAATCGCCAAGGGTAGTGTGGGCCTAGTGAACAACCGGGCGCCAGATCTGTCGATCGACGAGATCATGCTTCTACTGGTGTCGGAGATCCGGCGTCTTAAGGCGACTCGCGTGGTGATCGATTCGTTATCAGGCTTTGAACTCGCTTTAGCTCCGACCTTTCGTCCGGACTTTCGCGAAAATCTATCGCGTATGATCGCCGCCCTCGCGGCGGAGGGCGTCACGGTGCTGATGACTTCCGAACTGGAGGACCGCTACACGGACTTGCGCTTCAGTCCGTACGGCACTGCGTTCATGACAGACGCCATCATCGTGCAGCGTTACATTGAGGTCGACAGTCGGCTGCTGCGCATGATGGCGGTGGTCAAAGTGCGCGGGAGTGCTCACTCAGATGAGTTGCGTCTTTTCAGTATCACTGACGACGGCATTCAAATCAGCGGAATGCTCACTGATCAAGAGGGATTGCTGGGGGGCAGGCCCACGAAGAAAGGTCCCCAGGATCTATCCCGCCTTACCGTTGAAACTCCTCATGTCTGACCCCGGCACGTCAGGTTCATGGCTATGAGCCGCGGACCGATCGACGACAGCGAAGCCGTATCGCTTGCAGCACGTGAACTTGCGCAATTGCAACAACAGGCCGAGCAGGTACGGACAGTGTTGGATGGCTTGCAACAGAATCTGATTGAAGTTGAGAGCAGCTTGGATAGTAGCCAAGCGGCACAGCTTCTTGAAGCCAACGAACATTTGACGCAAGCGGCTCTTCTCGCCCACAGTCATGCCGATACCGTTAAACAGGCACTGGAACAAGTATCACGTGCCGCCGAACTCGACGCGTTGACCAAACTCCCGAATCGCCCGCTGCTATTCGATCGCCTCGCCCAGGCCATCGCCATGGCGAAGCGGACAGGGCGTCGGGTGGCAATTCTCTTCATCGATCTGGACGAGTTTAAGCAGATCAACGATACCCTCGGTCATATGGTAGGCGACGAGGTACTTCGACTAGCGGCACGTTGTCTTTGCTCATCCGTTGGAGACGCAGATACGGTCAGTCGCCATGGTGGTGATGAATTTCTGATTCTACTTCCTGAGTTGTCCGAAGCATGCGATGTGGCCGTCATCGCCGATAAGGTCATTACGACGCTCGCAATGCCCAGCCGACTCGGTGATCACGTGCTGCGCTTGGCGGCTAGTATCGGCATCAGTATCTACCCCGACGACGGTGCGGATGCCGATACGCTGGTACATCACGCGGACATCGCCATGTATCGAGCGAAAATGCACAGCGTGGGCAGCGTTGAATTCTATGGCAGTCAAGCTACGGAAGAGCCGCCTTCCAGACCGACGGCGCTGACTTCACTGAAGCGACCTTTGGTTCGCTACGAGGAAGCTTTGCTTGAGCATGAACGTCGGCATGCGCATCTGTGCGAGGCAAACGAGCAGCTCCTCTTGGCGGCGCTAAATGCTCAGGATCTGCAAGCCGCAGCAGAACAGGCGCAACGTAAACAAACAGAGTTCTTGGCGTTGGTAGCGCACGAGCTGCGCACGCCGCTTACGCCTATTCGAATAGCGACAAGCTTGATGGTAGAAGTTGGGCCGGAGGAGTTGCCCAGGATGCAGGCGATCATCGAACGCCAAGTGACACACATCACTCGACTCGTGACAGATTTGCTCGACATATCACGCATCAATACCGGAAAACTGCGGATCGAGTGTCGGAGAACTGACGTCGTTGCCATTCTTGATGCGGCCATTGAGGGGTGTAGGCCTGCGATGGACTTGCGTATGCAGCATTTTAGATTGCAGCTACCCGCTGTTGCCGTGGAGGTGCAAGGTGACCCGGTTCGACTCACACAGGTCATCAGTAATCTACTCACGAATGCGTCAAAGTACACGCAAGAAGGTGGGCAGATCAGACTACGGCTTGTGACGACTGACACCGCTGCCGTGATAACTTTGACTGATAATGGCATCGGCATCAGCGCCACGGCACTGCCCGAAATTTTCAACCCCTTTGTACAGGATGCACATGCCATTGGATTTAACGGAACAGGCCTAGGTATCGGGCTGACAGTTGTTCGCGAACTGGTTGAAGCCCATGGCGGTACGATCGAGGCCACAAGCGATGGCAAGGGGTTCGGTAGTCAATTCGTGGTGACGTTACCGTTAGCCTCAGCCTCACTATGGGATGAAATCGCCTGCGATGGGTGAGATAGATATAGGCACGCGGCTGAGGTACTTGCTCAGTACGCGACGGCCATTGCAAGCACATCTAGCCTGTCGCACCGCAGGGTGCCGCAATTACTCTGCCACCCCAAGTTGCCCGCATACTGCTGCTACTTCACGGCCTAAGACACGAAGCACCCGCCCGCGGCTCACCGGATATTTGTGCAACTCGCTGACTTCGATGGAGCCATTTGGCAGCTCACGTTCCCACCGCTTATGCGTGCCACCTGCCATTCGATGGATCAGCTTGGCTGCCTGCACTTGCCGATACTCGTCGTGACGGTCGAGCTGCGGGTCATCTCGTACGGTAATAGAAGACCCCGCGTTTGATCGCGATATGAGCGAAATGTGTGAGCGTTTGTGGGAGCATTGTGGGAACACTTCGTCGTTCGACCGGCCAACCGCCGGCCTCGGGACGAGCCCCATATGCCTTCAAACCCTTGTGCAGCCCCAAAACAAAAGCCCCGCTTTCGCGGGGCCTTTGAGCTTGGCTGGGAGACTAGGATTCGAACCTGCTGACCAAGGCATTGTTAAGGCGACACTCTTTCAGTCGCGATCACGAAACACCCCACCGATTACCCCACATTGGCACAGATGGCCCATTTCTCGCCGTCCTAAGCTCGCCGGACCGATTCCATGGGTAGCGATCAACGACTGTCAGATAAGATTATTAAAATATAATCAAAGGTCCTATTAAAGATAATATTAATATTGCGTTGAAATTAAAAAACGACTCGTTCACAATGCTCTCCTAACTTAACGGAGAACATAATGTTAGATAATAGATTACAAAATGTGAGATTGATGAGTAAAAACGAAGTTCTAGCGAAAGTCAGAATTTCGTCTGCCACGATGTATCGCAGAATAGAACGTGGCGAATTTCCAAAACAAATCAAGTTAGGTCGTAATTCCTACTGGATCGAATCAGAAATAGATGCCTTCTTAGAGTCGCTTATGGATAACAGAAATTGTCACCGATCGAGAGCAAGAGAAAACCACCTTGTTCACCGAACTCGCGCGACGAACAAAATGCCACTTGTTTCCGCAGTAGCGCGGCTCCGGAAGGAAGCCGCTTGAGCATGTATAGACAAAATGGGAAAAGACACTAGAAACACTTGGCAAGAAAACTAGATATATAGACATGTGTAATTAGATAAGCAATAGGTAGTACTAGTTTGTTTGATTCAATGAAAACCGTGGCAGACCCGACTGGCAGCAATAACGCTGAATCAGATTGGAGAAATTTATGAATAAATAATAGGAGATAATCATGTATAAAAATTACAAAGTGTTTGATAATCAAAACGTTAGTGTAGAAAAATGTGTAGTACTTATTGACGAGTATTGGCCTTATAGATTTTTTGCCACGCTATCTTTTCAATATAAATTTACTGATAAGCGAGGAATAGAATTTGCGTCGCAGCATATAAGGAGATTTAATAAGAAGCTGCTCGGTAAATATTGGAAAAGTCATGGTGTTAAGTGCCTTACCGGAGTTGCTACCCTCGAACATGCAGACATTCGAAAGCGCGCCAGCAAGGACGGGCGACCTTTAAAGGACAGGGGGACGTGTCATTTCCACTTTTTGCTCCATGACCACCCTAGTCTCGATAAAGATCCAGACGTGGCCTTGAGGCAAGTAACTGAAGCATGGGAAGCCGCAGCCCGATCCCTAAACAACAGAAAGATAAGGAAGCTAGTCAGCAAAGATGGAACTGACGTGCAGCTCTTCCATACCATCGGGGTCTACGGATATATGCTCAAGGAAGCTTGGCATCCATCTTGGAAATACCAAGAGAGATTCTTCTTACTGGACGGCCAGGGGCTTATATACGTCGATCTGGCAGGTTTCTAGTACTACTGTGGCACCCTTCCCTTGGTTCACATGCCCGACCTTCTTTAGGGGCATTTGAACACGGTTGCCGAGACCTAGGCTTTTGCCGCAGCAACCAGCGGCAAAAGCAAATGGGTGACCACAGTTTTACGGGATCTATTGAGGGGTACCGGGATTGCTGAGCGTATTCCTTGTCGCTGTGCCAAATGCTGGAGCCTACTTCGCACGGGATTGCTACGAGGAAATCTTCCTTGGAGTCTTATGGTGCCGGTGCTCGATGGCACGTCGTGCCAGAAAGTCTTTGAGCCACGATTGCGGCGAGACGCCCAGCTCCTCTAAGACTTCAATCAGCTCCACTACATCCAGTCTACGCTCGCCACGTTCAACCTTGGATATGAAGGTTTGAGTGGTGCCCAAGCGTGCCGCCAGATCAATTTGGGTGATCTGCGCATCTTGCCGTGCTCCCTTGAGCACAGCTAACAGCAGCCTATAGTCACCGTGATGAGTTGAAGCGGCCATGGGCCTTGCCTGCGAGGGACAAGGCAAACTAAAGTCCGCTTTAGAATAGTCCAAAAAAGGCTAGTCTATTCTGGTATAATCTCGAAAAGACGGGGGTGCGAAATGGCTGGAGCAACTGGCGCTGTAATCGTTCGGGATGACGGCAAGAACATGCAGTGGCGGGACAAATGCGAGGGATGTGGCTACGTCAGCAGCTGTATCCATCATATGAGCACTCCTACGCAGGGTTCGAGGGTTCTTTGCGGTCTTTACCGCTGTGAGCGCTGCAGCAAGACATCAGAAATCGTGATCTACGGATAGCCACGCAAGTAAGCACTCTTTTCTAGGCTTGAACAAATTACAGGGAATCGATCATGCGCCTGCCGTTCAAAATCTTGTTGGGCATCATCGTCACGCTTACTGCCGTTGGGGCATTCGGTTACTTCACGCATTCGGGCGGGTAGTTGACCACTACATACACCAAGAGCCCACATACGCCGTTTATCAAATCGATATTGAGCGTGTCGCCGGCGTTTCTAAACGAGTCAAAAAATAGATCGTCGAGGTCAATAAGTAGCTCCTCCGCCCAAGGGAGTCCATGCTCAGCTGCAATCAAATTAAGTACCCAGGCGTAGCCCGGAGCGCTTTGGTATAACGAAGAGGTCAGCACCTCGGTATCGAGAAGTTCCGCTCCCCACCGAAGCTGCTCGATGGCCTTCACTTTCAGGGATGGCTGATCAGAAATCTCTGCCATTTCACTGAGAAATAGCGCGTACAGCGCCGCACCGCTGGACACTGAGGCACTTCTGCTGTCCCTCGGCTCGGGGACTTGTGCAATCAAGTTCCGTGCAAAGCAGGCGACTCGCTCGCTGTTCACCTCGCCAAACGCCTTCGCATTGGCAACTGCCAAATTATTCGACATGCACTGCTTTCCGTAAGTTTGGGCAGCTGTGATCTTGAGGGCGTTACTCAACGCCCGATAGGATTGGAAGAATTTGCAAGTTGCGCTCGTACTTTTCCTAGCCAAGCTCCATGATCACCGTCGAGTGACAACGTGGGTTGTACCCTGGGATAAACTCTTGTCCCGTGAATGTCTTGAATAAAGCATTCGGTGAGCACCAGTTTGAAATCTGGTCCTAACGGATAGGTACCGTTTCCTGTCGCGAGACCGGCCGTAGGCTCACCGAAAACCTTAACCGCGGGAAGCTCTTTCAGAGCAATCGCGATTGACTCGCAGGCACTTGCACAGTTGTGATCAATTAACACATACAGTGTTGTGTGGGGTGCCGAGAATTTGAGAGCCGGCGTGATAGGAGCGGCTATGCTTATATCATCAAACTCGTCGACTTTGCTTATATAAGAGCCGTTTATCGATATGCCGAATGCAGCGCGACTACCATTGGCGTACTCAAAATAGCCAAGCCTTCTCGGCCCAATTAAAGGCGATATTGCGTTCAGCATTGCGTAAAGGCTTCCGCCCGAGTTTCCTCTAAGATCCACGACCCACGACGTGGCACCATGCTGAAGCAGCTCTGAAACCTGCTGTTTCGTTTCATCGCCGTAGCTCTGCCGATCGGCTGCTGACTCCGGGCTTGCAACCAGTCTTACATAGCCTGTTTTCGAGTCGAGAGAAGTAACGACGTTCTTGGCGTATTCATGAGCATTGGAAGCGCCCGATCCACTGCCTTTGATCATTGGATTGGCTTTGACATAGGTGTGGCCATCTGACGGAAGTTCACTAGCAACCCAGGCGATCCCCGAAATCCAACCCAAGGGCGACGGAGACCTAGCCCAAGAATTGGCTTGAGCGGCCATCTCTTTCCATGCGACCTGATCCGTCCGAATGAACTTTTGTTTCATCAGACTCAAGGCGTTGTCCAACTTAAGTCTACTTTCAGAACCCGTACTCTCAGAGTAATTGGCATCTGCCTTACGAATTGAGAAACTGCGGATCTTATAGCTGGCGTTGAAGCCAACTATATCTACGACAATAGTTTTCGCGCCGTCTGGTACATAGCCGTATATGGTGCACTTAGTCCAAGACTGCGGGATAGGTTCACACCCTGGATGCGTTACTGCCGGGTCAAAAAATTTTTTGCCGTCGGCTCGCTGCACAAAGTATCTTGGTCCGACCCAGCCACCATGGTCAGACTGAAATTCAGCCCTAATAACAAACCATGATGCACGATATGAAGCTGCATCAAAACTCACAGAGAAGCCTGAACCTCTCTGTGAGCTTTCAAACTGTAATGCCTTAGCAGAGCCGCTTTGGCCTACCTGCCCTTGATTGCTGAGCCAGTGCCATTGGACAGCGGACGTGGAACCAAGTAGTTCAATTCGCACGCCTTGCTGAACGGTTAGGGCGACTTGATCAGTTGAGTCAAATGCTTGGGCCACACTCACCATTGATGAAAATGCCAACGCAAGCACAGTAAACAACACAACTAGGGGCGAACGGTAGACATGAGTGCTCATAGCTATACCTGATTAGAGGAGATTAGGACAGGCATCCATCCTGGGTGTCGCAGCCGTCCTGGGTCACGCAGTTATCCTGCGTTTGACAGTCTCCGCCCGTTGCACACTCCATTTGTGTTGCACAGTCACCTGTGGGACATGCATCGGTATTCAAAGCGCAAGAACCTCGTCAGAAACGCAAGTTAGAGCCCTCGCCCAGCAAGAGCAGGAACTTGACGTACAAATAAAGCAAGTAGATTCGGAACTAGAGATATCGCAACGTCAGCAGTTGGAGCTAGCAAACATAGTAGACCGTATGAAGCCCTTGGCCGCAAAGGGCTACACGTCTCTGCTGCAAATCGAATCGGAACAAAGCGATGAACGTACAGCAGAATCCCAGTCCCATGATCTGATTAAGCAACGTCACGGACTTATGCAGCAAGCAAGCGAATTGTCCGCGCAGCGCAGCCAGTTGCCTCTAACACGCGATGAAAAAATCAATGATTTGAGCCGGCAGCTACTTCAGCTACAGCAATCGCTGGTGAACGGAGAAGCCAGCCGACTGTCGGTGATCTCGGCTCCGCTAGATGAGGTCGTCTCTTCGGAAGTTGTACGCGAAGGGCAAAATGTAACAACGGGGACTTTGCTGCTTTCAATCGTTCCCAAGGGCTCGCCACTACAGGCGCTACTTCTCGTTCCGAGCTCGTCGATAGGGTTCGCCCACGTGGGGACTGATATGGCTCTTCATTTTCAGGTCTTTCCTTATCAAAAGTTTGGAATTCAGCATGGTCAAGTCACCGTTGTATCTAGGAGCGCGCTTTCACCCAATGAAGTTACCGCGCTCATGGGCCAATCATGCGTATAAACAAGCCACCGTAGAGCGTGTCGACATTCCCAATCGCCTCAACCGCCAGTTCGACGTTGAGGCGCCCAACCGCGTTTGGTGCGGTGACATCACGTTCGTGTGGGCGCAAGGACGTTGGCATTATCTCGCGGCGGTGCTGGACCTGTTT
>Ga0302178_10002312_pt1 | contig 15170 bp, 16 predicted proteins | sample I_Palsa_E1_3_FD_198790 | JGI IMG/M metagenome (GOLD analysis project Ga0302178, IMG submission 198790) | Peat permafrost microbial communities from Stordalen Mire near Abisko, Sweden - I_Palsa_E1_3 | ecosystem: Environmental > Terrestrial > Soil > Palsa > Peat permafrost | place: Sweden... | reverse complement strand
CGGCTGGCCAAGCTTCGCAGCACTGAAGCCAAGGCCGAGGATCAGCGCCTGGGCACGTGCGGGGGCATCGTGTGCACCGGCGTCGTGCAGGGCCATGTAGGCGTGCGCCATGCGCATGCCATCGTCGCTGGCCTCAGAGGCGGCTACTTCGGCCTGCGCGGCCAGCAGTGCGGTGTCACCCTCGATGACGAAGTCGGTCGCACTCTGTTCGGTCTCCGGCATCTCCTGCGCGACCTGGCCCATCTTCCATGCAGCGGGAATCGAGAACTCGCCGCCGTCTTCGTGCAGCGTGCCGTTGAGAAGGCCGAAGAAGGATGACTTGCCGGCGCCATTGCGGCCGACAAGGCCAATCTTTTCGCCGGGGGTGAAGGTGACGGACGCGCTGTCGAGTACGACATTGACGCCGCGGCGCAGGGTGACATTACGGACGGAAATCATAAGGGGCTACTTCGGAGAGGATAGGCATGATAGCCGACCGGGCGTGCAGGGCCGTCTTTTTTCTGGCCGCACGAGTGAAGAGCCGCTTGCGCTTTGCGGCGCCCAACGGCCACAAAACGAGGCGGGCACTGGCGCACCGGGCGTTCCGGCTGGGGGGCCAACGAACAGACGGTGAGCGACGCCTCATGGCCGATAGCACCCGCTGACCCGTGACGCCACCAGGCTGCCGTAGACGCAGGGCGGCGGCAGGAGGCCCGTTAGATGATTTTCAATCCCGATTTGGACTCGCCATGCGCGAGCAGCGCTCGTGCGAGCCGGCCCAGGCGGCGGACTCCGTCTTCCAGTCGGTCGTCCCAGGCGTGCCCGGCGCTCAGGCGCAGGCAATTGCGAAAGCGCCGGCTCGCGGAAAAGACATCACCGGGTGCGAAGCAAATGCCTTGCTCAAGCGCCTCGTCGAAGAGCGCACGCGAATCGAAGCGTCTTGGCAGTTCGAGCCAGAGTACAAAACCGCCTGCGGGTCGGCTGACTTTCGTATCGGCGGGGAAGCTTGCCTCGATCGTCTGAGTCATGCGCGCAAGGTTTTCTTCGAAGATCCGGCGGATGCGGCGCAGGTGAGAATCGTAGGCGCCGCTCTCCAGGAAGTCTGCGAGTGCGACCTGGGGCAACACCGGGCTGCAGAGGCTGAACGCGAGCTTGCGCTCCATCACTTGCTGAGTATAGGCGCCTGCCGCAATCCACCCGACCCGGTATCCGGGCGCAAGGGATTTCGAAAACGAGCTGCAGTAAATCGTATTGGCGCCGCCGTCGAGCGCGATGAACGGCTTCGGCCGCTCGCGACCGAAGTGAATGTCGCCGTAGACGTCGTCTTCGATGAGCGGTACGGCGTGCCGCGCGAGCACCGCGAGGAGCGCACGTTTGTCGGCTTCGGTCATCGCCGAGCCGAGTGGATTATTGAAGCTCGATGACAGCAGACAAGCCGCCACGGGTTCCGTTTCGAGCAAGCGTGTGAGCGCGCTGACGTCGATGCCGCGCGTCGGGTGAGTCGGCAGCTCGAATGCCTTCAGGCCGAGCATTTCAATGGTATGAAGGAACCCGAAGTAGGTGGGCGATTCGATCGCGATGGTATCGCCGCGCCTCGCGACAGCCGTAAGCGCGAGCGTCAGCGCCTCGGTGCAGCCGCACGTCACGAGCACGTCGTCGGGCGAGAGCGCATGCCCGACCTGCATCGCGCGCTTTGCGATCTCGCGGCGCAGACGCGGCTCGCCGTGCGGTGCGCAGTAGGTGTTGTAGCGCGTGCCGTATTGACGTGCGGCGCGCGCGAGTGCGAGGTCGAGCCGCTGCGCTTGCAGCAGCGCCGCGTCGGGCACGGCGCAGCCAAGCGGGACGAGCGCCGAATTCGATGCGTGCTCGAGCAGCCCCGCGACGGCTCCGCTGATCGACACGGTCGACGCCTTCGCGCGCGGCCGCGAGGCCGACGGCAACGCGAGGGCGCCGCGGCGCGCGGCCGCGACATAGAAGCCCGACTGCGGGCGAGCGACGAGGACGCCGCGATCTTCGAGCAGGCGATACGCCTGTAACGCCGTGGAGATGCTGATGCGGTGCTGCTCGCTGACTGCGCGCACGGATGGCAGCCGCATGCCCGGTGCGAGCGCGCCCTTGTCGATCATGCCGACGATGAGTTCGGCCAACTGCTCGTAACGGTACGGAGTGGGCGTGTCCATGGAAGCGCTCGTAACGGAGTAATCCCTGATTATCGACGCGGCGCCCCGGCTCGCCAAGGGAAATTGTGATGGTCCATTCTGCAGAAAATTGTGACTGTTATGGTCGACTCAAGGACGCTACGATGCATGCATTAACAGCAAATGCAAGGAACAAGCATGAACGGTTTCCAGCAGAATTTCGACGAAAGACAACGGCCCGGCTTCAACGAAGCGCATGCCCTGGCGTGGGGCGGGAGATTTCCTCGTAACGAGATCATTTCACTGCTCGACGTGAATCGACCGCTCAATCTGGCGGAAAGCACTTCGCAAGACTTGACGGTCGGCGAATTGCTGGACCTGGCAGGCCTCGACCGTATCCGCGATCTGAAACTCGGCTATGGAACCTCCGCTGGCTCGTTAGCGCTGCGCGAAGCCATTGCAGAGGGCTGCGGCGTTCCGCCCGAGCAGGTCATCACGACACAAGGTACCGCGCTTGGGCTCTTTCTTCTCGCTTTCGAGGTCTGCCGGTCCGGCGACGAGGCTGTCCTCGCGACGCCCTGCTTTCCGCCGAGCCGTGACTGCCTTGTCGGAGCCGGTGTCAATGTCCGCGAGATCAAGCTGTCGTTTGAGAATGGCTATCGGCTGGACCTGGACCGTCTCGGTGCAAGCCTGTCGTTGAAGACGAAACTCGTCAGCATCGCTTCGCCACAAAATCCATCTGGCGTTCGGACGTCTCGTGCCGACATCGAGAAGCTCCTTGTCTTGATGGAAAGGCGGTCTCCGGAAGCGATACTTTTTGTCGACGAGACCTATCGGGAAGCCGCCTATGGCGACGATGCAGTGGCCGACAGTTTCGCGGCGCTCGACGCGCGCATCGTCACGGGCGCGTCGGTATCGAAGGCGCTCGGCGCGCCGGGCTTGCGGACAGGTTGGCTCACGGTGGCGGACGTTGATCTTCGGGCGCGTCTGACCGTTGCCAAGATGAACACTGTGATCTCGGGTTCGGTGCTCGACGAGACGCTCGCCACCGTACTTCTGCGTCACAGGGAAGGGGTGCTCGCGTCGCGACACCGGTTGCTCGCTGGCGCTCTCGGGGAACTGGCGCACTGGTGCGAGAGCGAGCGCGAACGTGTCGAGTGGGTCCGACCCGACGCCGGTGCGCTGTGCTGCGTGCGCCTGCGCTCAGAGGCATTCGACGAGGCTGCCGTCGCCCGTTTCTGGGATCTGCTGCCGGGTCATGATTTGCAACTGGCGTCCGGAGCATGGTTTGGGGAAAGCAGCCGTGTATTCCGGCTGGGCTTTGGCTATCTGCCCCCTGCGCGCCTGGAATCCGCGTTATCCGCGCTCTCGTCGGCTCTGGACGCCGCGATTTCCTGACGCGTCTTAACCGTTGGACATGTGGAGTACTGCTATGAGAGTAAGAATCGCGTATCTCGAGGAACCCCCGTTCTACTGGACGGGTGAAGATCGTTGCGCGACGGGCGCCGACATCGAACTGGCTGAGGTGGTGCTTCGAGCGATCGGCGCATCCTCGATCGAACATCATTTGACGTCGTTCGAAGAGCTTCTGCCTGGCGTGCAGGAGGGTCGTTGGGACATGAACGTGCCAATTTTCGTGACGGCCGAGCGAGCCGAACGTGTTGCATTCAGTGTGCCGGTGTGGTCGCTGGGCGATGGTTTTTTGCTTCGTCATGGCAATCCGAAAGCGCTGACGAGTTACCGGGCCGTCGCGGCGCGGAACGAGGCTCGGCTTGGGATCGTTGCCGGGACGATTCAGTACGACGCGGCAATGTCGGCGGGCGTGAGCGACAGCCAGGTCGTGGCGTTCAAGGACCAACCGCAAGCGATCGACGCGCTGCTTGCAGGAAAGATCGACGCCTACGCGAGCACGGCGGTGGGAAGCCGTGTCCTGGCGGGTGCCCATGCGGAACTGGAAGTGGTTGGGCTCGAACCGAGTCAGGAAGGCGCAGGACCTGTCGGCGCCTTCTCGTTCAACAAGAGCAATCATGCGCTTCTGCAGGCGGTGAATGAGCAGCTTCGGAAGTACCTCGGTTCGGCGGATCACCGTGCTCGCATGGCGAAGTACGGTATCACACGGACGGAGCTAGACAGCGTGAGTGCAGCCTGAGCGGCACGAGTCCGCGGGATTCAGACGGAGGGAACATGAAGCGATCCTATAAAGTCGTTGACGTCTTTACCTTCCGGCCGCTACTGGGCAATCCAGTGGCCGTGGTAATGGACGCGGAGGGCCTCACCGCCGACGCGATGCAGGCTGTTGCAAGATGGACCAACCTTTCGGAAACGACGTTTGTCCTTCCGCCCACGACAGCCGACGCCGACTATCGTTTGAGGATTTTCACGCCACGTAGCGAGCTACCTTTCGCCGGACATCCGACGCTTGGTAGTGCGCACGGCATCCTCGAAGCCGGGCGCGTCGTGCCTCGCCAAAGCGGTCGATTGATTCAGCAATGCGGCATCGGCCTCGTCGAATTGACAATCGGGGCGCGAGGCGCAGACCGCGAGCTCACCTTTCGGCTGCCGCCTGCGAAGCTGGAGCCGCTGCACACGGCGGATATGGCGGAGCTGGAGCGCATCCTCGGGTGCAAAGTGGATCTGAAGACTGCGCCAGCTATCGTGAACGTTGGCCCCGTCTGGATCGTGGCGCAACTGAACGATGCGGCTTCCGTACTGGATCTTCGGCCGGATCTCGCGAGACTGGCTGAGCTCGAGCGCCGCTTGGGCGTCACGGGCCTGACCGCATTCGGCGCTCGTGAGCACGGCGACGACGCGGCAATAGAAGTGCGGACCTTCGCGCCGTCCTGTGGCGTCGACGAGGATCCTGTCTGCGGAAGCGGCAACGGCAGCGTGGCCGTCTTCCAGTGGCAGCGCGGCCTGTTGCCGCCCGGCGGAACCGATTACGTGGCGGCTCAGGGACGCTGCGTCGGTCGAGATGGACGAGTCAAGATAAGCGTGGACGCGAACGGAGCCGTAAGCGTCGGCGGTTCTTGCGTCACATCCGTGGAAGGCTCGCTTACGCTCTAGACGGAGATCGTGCGCAAGACGCGCTGAGAGTACCTAAGCGCGGGATTCTGCCATTTTCCGCATTCGAAAGAAAAGACGACCCAAGGCGTTTCGAAATGAATTGCGCATTCCCCATTGACGCATCGTCCAGCTTCATCTCGGTCACCAATCCCTTCGATGGCGTCGAAGTGGGCACTGTCGTGAACATTCCGCCGGAAGGCGCTCAGGTGCTGATCCACACCGCAAAGGATGGCGCGCGCGTCTGCCGCAACCTGTCCCGTCACGAACGGGCTCGCGTGCTCGAGACCTGCGCATCGCTCGTGGAGCGTGACAAGGACGCGTTTGGCGATCTCATCGTCGCGGAAGCGGGTAAGACGATCAAGCAGGCCAGGAAGGAAGTGCTGCGCTGTGTGAGCACGCTCAATCTATCCGCCGATGAGGCGCGTCGAAACGTAGGTGAGGTCGTGCCGTTCGACGCGTATGGTGGATCGGAAAACCGGCAGGGATGGTTCACTCGGGAACCTCTCGGCATTATCGTAGCCATCACGCCCTACAACGATCCGCTCAACCTGGTTGCGCATAAGCTCGGGCCGGCGATTGCTGGCGGCAATGCCGTCGTTCTCAAGCCATCCGAATTCACGCCGCTTTCGGCGATCAAGCTCGTCGGCTATCTGGTGGCGGCCGGAATGCCACCGAACGTCGTGTCGGTCGCGACCGGCGGCGCAACGCTCGGTGAAGCACTCGTCTCATCCCGGGACGTCAGAATGGTTTCCTTTACGGGGGGATTCGCAACCGGCGAGAAAATAGCTCGGTCGTCAGGTCTGAAAAAGCTTGCGATGGATCTGGGAGGCAACGCACCAGTCATCGTCCTGAGCGACTGCAACCTCGAGGACGCCGTTGCGTCTTGCGTGTCCGGAGCGTACTGGGCCGCGGGTCAGAACTGTATCGGCACGCAACGCATTCTGATCCAGTCGTCCATCTATGACGAGTTCAGGAAGCGCTTTGTTGCCCGCACTCGAGCGCTCAAGTCTGGCAATCCTGCGTTGCCCGACACGGACGTTGGACCGATGATTACGGCTCATTCAGCCATCCGAACTAAACGCGTGGTGGATGCCGCGATCGGTCAGGGTGCCAAGCTGCTGTGCGGGAATACGCAAGACGGTTCTCTGTACGCTCCGACGGTGCTCGAGGACGTCAGCTTCGAATGTGACCTCTGGAAGCAGGAGATATTCAGCCCGGTTGTCGTTCTGCAACGGATCGAGACACTGGATGAGGCGCTTTCGCTTGCCAACAGCCCCGAATACAGCCTGCATGCCGGCATCTTCACAAACGATCTGCATGCCGCGCTCAAGGCAGCCGCCGAGCTGGAAGCGGGCGGGGTCATGATCAACGACTCGTCGGACTACCGATTCGATGCCATGCCGTTCGGGGGATTCAAGTACGGAAGCCTGGGCCGCGAAGGTGTCAGGTTTGCGTACGAGGAAATGACTCAACCGAAAGTGGTGTGCATCAGGAAGACGGCCCATGGTAGCTCCGCCGCAGGCAGTAGCCGGCCATGAAGAGCCGGTGAAGACCTGAATGCGGGTTGGATGCGCGGTGCTCCGACATTGTTTTCTCTTGGTACCAGGGATAGGCTCGCTACCAATCCCGATTTTGTTGGCCGATCGATGGCAGCCGCCTACCGCAACACACTGGTCAGAAGCTGCTGTGTGTAGCTCGCGCGGAGATGCATGATGAAGTAGTTATCGAAGCCATTGAAGTGAATGATATGAACGCCCCCCACCCAACGGTACATCCGTGTGAGCTACGCCGTTGCGCGGCGATCACTATCAAATTTCGAAATCGGTGATCATATTGGCCTACTCAGCCGAATTGAAGGGATCCGTCATGACGCATACGATCGTTGGTGTAGACATCGCAAAAAACGTGATGCAAGTTCATTGGGTCGATCAGGAAACTGGCGAGATCGTGAACAGGCCTGTCAAGCGAGCAGCGTTTCTCGAGTACTTCGCCAATCGCAATGCCTGCCTCATCGGGATGGAATCTTGCAGCGGATCTCAACACTGGGCCCGGCGATTGATCGAGATGGGCCACCAAGTGAAGCTTATGCCCGCGAAATTCGTCAAGACATTCAACATCCGCAACAAGAACGATGCCGCGGACGCGCGAGCAATCTGGATGGCCACGCAGATGACCAGCAAAGCGGTTGCCGTGAAGACCGAGGCCCAGCAGGCGGTTCTCGCCCTACATCGTATGCGCCAGCAGCTGGTGAAGTTTCGCACAATGCAGATCAACAGCCTGCGCGGGTTGCTGAGCGAATACGGCGAGGTGATGGGTGTCGGTCGTACGGCGTTGGACAAGGCAGTCGCGGGAGTTCTGGAAAGACTGGCGGGACGCTTGCCCGCAATACTGATTGATACATTGCGTGAGCAATGGAAGGGTCTTGACGATCTGGATCGGCAGATCGGCCAGATCGAGCGCCGGTTGCGAGAGTGGATGAAGGACGATCAGGCTGCCAAGGCGATCGCGGTGATTCCGGGTGTAGGTTTGCTTACCGCAACAGCCGCAGTGGCAACGATGGGTCATGCGAAGGCCTTCAAATCTGGCCGCGAGTTCGCAGCGTGGCTCGGTCTCGTGCCAGGGCAGACCGGCTCCGGTGGCAAGGTAGAGCTGCTAGGAATAAGCAAGCGTGGTGACACGTACTTGAGAACTCTGCTCGTTCACGGCGCCCGGAGCATCGTCTACCGAGTGAAAGCGCCCGGGCCTTGGGTGGAGCAGATGAAAAAGCGGCGCCCGCTAAACGTCGTAATCGTGGCGATGGCCAATAAACTCGCCCGGATAATTTGGGCGATGCTGGCACATCAACGGCCGTACAGGAAAGACTACGAAAGCGTCAAACCAGCCTGATTTCACAGAGAGGAAAAGCTTTTGTTGCAAGGGATGGAACGTCAAAAGTTGCGGCGGCATTCGAGCGTGATGACAAAACGGGTAGGACCTGGGACTCACCAAGCCTGAAAATTTGTCTGAGACGATTGATCTCGTGAATTGAATGAGGCGTGAGTCAGCGGATTTCATGGGGGCCCGCAGCGAAACAGGCTGCAACAAGGCCGAATGTAGAGCTGCAGCCCATCCTGTTCGTCGAAGCCTCGAAAACCTGGCGCAAAGGGGGGCGTTCATGTAGACATATTTTACAGAGAACCTTTAAATAGGGTCATCAGAGATCTTCTTGTTCGGCGGTTGGTGGCGGGCGCCGCCCGCCCTAAACATTTCTGATAGGCCTCGAAAAATCGAACAGGCACTGACCTTGAGGGTTGTTCGACGCTTGCCGGCACGCGGCGCAGCATGTTCAAAGTCATGGCGACCACGGCGGGCATCCAGCAACCCTCAACGAGCGAGGCAGTCGTACAGGCGTCAACGAGAGGAGCGCAGTTCAAAGCCAGGTGCCGCCCTGGCGTTCGGTCGGCTCTTGTGCAAGGGCGTCGAAATCGTGAATCCAGTCCAGATGACGCAGCAGGCTGTCGCGTCCCCGAAGGCGGGCGTTGCGCGCTTGCGCCTCGGGTCCGTCCGGCAGATGCAACACGTCAGCCGTCGATATCGAGGCGTATTGCACCTTGCGCGTGCGGCCCCTCCGCAACCGCTCGTACGCCTCCTGCGCCTCGCGCCAGCGACCCGGCCCCGCCTTCGCCAGCTGCGCGGCCAGCACCACGGCATCTTCGATCGACTGATTGGCGCCCTGGCCATGGTGCGGCACGAGCGCGTGCGCGGCATCGCCGACGAGCGTTACGCGGCCCTTGCTCCAGCGCCCGAGCGGAGGACGATGGAACAGGCCCCAGCGCTGGCTGATCGGCACCGCCGTGATCATCTGCACCACCGCCGGATGCCAGTCCTTGAACAGGCGCAGCTGCTCACCCTCGCTCGCCGGCGTGACCCAGTCGCGCGACGGCCACGGCGACGGATGGCGCTCGACGAGCAGAAAGTTCTGGTCGCCTTCGTCGCCGATCGGATAGTGAAGCAGATGACCCTGTGGTCCGATCCAGTACTGAAGGGCCTCGGGATCGGGCAGCCGATCCATGCGTCCAGCCGGCACCACGCCACGAAAACCTGAGCAGCCCGAATACAGGGCGTCGTCGTAGCCGAGCATCCAGCGCCGCGTGATCGAGCGCGCCCCGTCTGCACCGATTACCAGATCGGCGTCGATGTGCCGACCATTGGCGAAACTCAGACTCACACGATCCGGATGCTGCACGAGATCGGTCAGCCGATGGCTGAGATTGATGCGCTCGAGGCCGACCGCGTTCGACAGCACGGCCTGTAGGTCCGCGCGGTGTACGCCCCAGTAGGAGCCCCCGAACTGCTGGCGATAGCTCGGTTCGCCACGATGCTGTCCGATCACTTCGCCGCTGCGCCCGTCCCGATAGATCAGCGCGGGTATTTCAGCGCACACCGCGTCGAAGGCTGCACGCAGTCCCATGCGCTCGTAAAACCGCGTCGCATTCGCCGACAGTGCGACTGCCGCTCCGACCTCGCGAAGCTCGTCGGTCTGCTCGTAGAGCTGCGCGTCGATGCCATGTTCTCGCAATGCGAGCGCGAGCGTGAGGCCGCCGATGCCAGCACCGATGATTGCGATCTTCAGATCCAGCTGTTCCATGGGGTGTCTCCAGTATTCAGACTGTGTGTTTGAGTCGGCATGGCACGCATACTGTGCTGAAATCGGATGTGTGCGCCGTGTCTGAATTCTCGGCACTGGTCGTCCATTTCACAATAAAATGACGTGAATCTGCGTTATCACTGAAATCAATGAGCCCGGGATACCCGCGTCATGAATCTGAGTGAAATTGATCTCAATCTGCTGCTGCTTTTCCAACGGTTGATGCAGGAGCGGCGAGTATCGACCGTGGCCGAGCAGATGAACATGAGTCAGCCTGGCGTCAGCAATGCCCTCGCAAAACTGCGTCGACGGCTCGGTGATCCGCTGTTTGTGCGCGGGCCGGGCGGAGTCGTGCCCACGCCGTTCGCGTTACGCCTGGCAGAGCCAGTTTCGCAGGCACTCGCGATCCTGCATGCCGCACTCAATCCCGAGACCGGTTTCGATCCGATGCGTGTCACGCGCACGATAACGATCGGCATGACCGATATCGGCGAAGTCGTTTTTCTGCCCGCGCTTGTCGAACGACTGTCGCGCGAGGCGCCTGGCATCGCGCTCAATACCGTTCGCGACACGAGCGTCAATCTGAGCAACGAGATGGCCGAGGGCCGGGTCGATCTCGCCATCGGCCTGCTGCCGCAGCTCAAGGGCGGCTTTTATCAGCGCCGCCTGTTCGATCAGCGGTATGTCTGCCTGTTCAGGCGCGGCCATGCGCTCGAAGATGCGCCGCTCACGCTCGCGGCCTGGCGTGAAGCCGAGCATCTGGTGGTGGTGTCCGCCGGCACCGGACACGGTCAGGTGGACGATTGGCTGAAACGGCGAGGCGTGCGGCGCCGGGTGCGATTGACGGTGCCGCATTTCTTGAGCGTCGGCTACATCCTGCAACGCACCGATCTGATTGCCACGGTGCCGGAGCATCTGGCCTTGCAACTGGCAGAGCCGTTCTCGCTGAGCCTGCGCGCATTGCCCTCGACGCTGCCCGCCGCGCCGATCCATTTGTTCTGGCACGCGCGAGTTCAGCAGGACGAAGGCAATCGCTGGCTGCGCGGAGTGGTGATCGACCTGTTTGCGGACTCGGCGATGCAAACGCGCAGAACGAAGTCCTTGCATAAAAGCCCGTAGTTCGAACCAGGACAGCGGGTCGTGCGGCCTGACCGAGGCGGTCGAGCGAGCACATGTGGAATAGAACCGCCGTTCCGGGTGTTTTTTCAGTCACCCCTGCGACGAGCACCAAATGGACCTGAGCTCGCTTCAAACTTTCATCGCTGTTGTTCGCGCCGGCGGATTCTCCGCGGCGGCACGCGAGATCGACGCTCCGCGTTCCTCCGTCAGCGCAAAAATCAGGGGCCTCGAAAAGGACCTCGGCGTACGCCTGTTCAAACGATCCACGCGAGCATTTTCGCTCACGGCCGAAGGTCAAACGCTTTACCTGCAGTCCGCCGACGCGATGACCTCGCTAATCAATGCGGTCACCAGCGTGACACATCGCGGCGAATCATTTTCGGGCGAAATTCGCATCACGCTGCCGGCGGATTTCCCCCCGCAGATCGTCGCGACGGCCATTGCGGAGTATCGTCACACCAATCCCGCAGTGCGCTTCCACATACTCAATACAAATGACGTGCTCGATTTAATCTCGAACAATATCGATGTGGCGCTTCGAATTCGCGCGTCAAATCCTCAGAGCGCGATAGTTCGCGGCGCCATCGAGATGAACATTGGTCTCTTTGCCAGCAAAAGCTACCTCGAGGTGAACGGCGCTCCACGACACGTGAACGAAATAGCGTCGTTCATCGGTCCTCAGCGCCCCGAACTTCTGCGCTTGATTTTAAACAGCCTTCCGAAAGAGACGCAGCTCCCTCCGCTCGATATCGTGGCTGATAGCTTTGCTTTTGTGCGCGAGCTCGTGCTGCTCGACCAGGGCGTAGGATTGTTGCCGGCCTCATTGTGCGGGGAGGACATCGCGACCGGCAGAGTTGTCCGGGTTCTTGACAACCAATTTTCAGGAACCATTCGCATGTATCTTACGCATCCATCTCGGGCTGACCTGAGTCCCAAGGTCACTTCATTTGCGCAGGTACTTGCGCGCCATCTCGAGGCTGCACCTTATCGGCACGCGTTGCTCTCCGTTGGCTAATCTGCGCGCCGCTGTGTTTAATCCTGGCAGCTATCCAGATCATCCGGGAGCTGAAACAATCAGCTCACTTGCTAACCGATGGAGTAGAAATGGAACCCGGGATCACACTGGAATTCGAAACGACGGAATTTGCTGGAATAACCGCAAAAATCATTAACCCTTATCCCAGCATGCTTAGCGTTCTTGACATGTCGATCATGCCCGGCTGTGGCGCGCCGGCCCACATTTCGTTCACTGAGGACAAACTCTTTGTTGTAATTGAGGGAGAGTTGAAGTACCTCATCGGCGAAAAAACCGAAATCGCGAGCGCAGGCGCACGAGTGACAATCCCACGGGGTGTCATCCACGGCTTCACCAATGTCGGCAAAGACAACGCGCGGCACATCCTGGTATCGACACCACGTCGCCACGAGGAATTTTTCCGCGATATGCACAACATCCCGGAGCCCAGGGAAGAACATATGGATCAACTTCCCGAAATCGCGCGGCGGCACGATCAGGCTATGGTTGGGCCGCTTCCATAGTGCGTCCATGCGAAAGACGCACCCATGCGTTCCATCCATTACGTTCCTGTTTTACAGTTTTATTCTGAACCGTCATTCTCTTCAGGGGCTCTTTTCTTGTGGTCATCGCCTCTGTGACGACCTTCGCGCGTGGGGCAACAAAGACGGGGCCCGCTTCACGCCTTACGCAATCGTCAGCATGTTTTCCCGTATTCACTCGTCAGGAGACCATCATGTGCCGGGCTCGACGATGTCTACGTAACCGTGTTCCATCTGGTTGTTCTTCATCAATAGTATTCCTAATTCATAGAAGGAAGAGTACGAATGGAAAGACGTTTTCTGTTGAGAGCCAGTTAATCCGGGCAAGCCTGGCCGTCGCCACGCAACTTGAAGTGACAGGCGTTGCGCGCTGATCGCGAGGACGTTCGGAAAGGTTCTGCCGGAGAATATTCTCGTGCACAGTATAATGGCATTTGCGTCAACGTTGACATGTATGTCAAATAGTTTTTGGCACTTCCCTGAGGAATACCCCTTTCATGGCAATGGTCCGGCAGTTCGACGAAGAAACGGTATTGAACAAAGTCCTGGAGACGTTCTGGCAAAAAGGCTGGCAGGCGACGTCAATGGCTGATCTTGCGGAAGCGGCCAACATCCAGCGCGGCTCGCTGTATCACGCGTACGGAGGCAAGGAGCAACTGTTCCAACTCGCCTTCGAGCGGTACGCAAAGCGCTTTCTCGCGGACGCGCAGAAGGCCCTGGTTGCGCCGTCAGCCGATCTCGCGCTGCGGCAGTTCTTCGATGTCGCGATCGCAAACATGACCGCTGGATCACCTCCTCGCGGATGCCTGACGACCAAGACCGCGGCGGAGGGCGACGCAGCGGGTCCGCAGATCCAGGCAAGCTTGCGAGTACTGCTCGACGATCTGGAGGCGGTGATAGTGAAGGCGTTGTCGAACAAAGCGATGCGCGCGCAGCTCAGGGCATCTCCAGCCGAGGCAGCGCAAGTGCTCGTCGCATTTACTCGCGGGCTCGCGGTGATCGAACGGGTGTACCGCGAGCGGGATCGGCTACACGTACTGGCTGACAGTTTTGTGCCGTTATTGTTGAAACACCCAGCCGGGTAATTCACTGCAATGAAGAAACGCAGGCAGCGCATTGAACGCTGCACACGTATATCGTAAAGGAGTACTGATTTGTCGCTCGTGAGCGTACCGGTTCCTAACTTGCGTTCGAAGGGTTGCCCGAGGAATAGTCTTGCTCGCTGAAGCGCGCACCAATCGTCTGCCTTGCGCGTGATAACCGGCTCATGATCGTTCCTATAGGCGCACCTAATACCTCTACTGCCTCGCCATAGCTAAGGCCCGCGACGGCTACCAAAAGCATGACGGTGCGTTGTGCCTCGGGCAGCCGTTCGACTGCTTGAATGATTTCACGTCTCGGCACACAACAAAGAGCTTTGCGGCGCTCGGGAATACCGCGTCCAGTACAGGTGTTATGGAGATTGAAGATCCAGCGAAACCTCCTTCGTCACGCGATTCGAGAGCCCCTATGCCTGATCACTACAATCTTCTGCTCTATTACGATGGATCCCCTGAATCCAGATCGGCATTGCTGCGCGCGGCCCGTTTGGGGTACGCGCTGGCTGCTACTGTTCATGTACTGTCGGTCGTGGATATCGGCTCGGCTGTTAGCTACCACGTTGGATATATATCGGACATGGCGTGTTTGCAGCTCGAAGGCGTGGCAAAGCGGGTCCTGAACGACGCGTTAGAGCATCTGGATGAATGCGGAATTGTCGCACTCGGACATGTCGCAACTGGGAACGTGGTCGATAGCATGGCGAGGTACGCAAGCTTGCTCAATGCAGACCTGCTTGTGCTGGGACACCGCAATCCGCGTGGACTGGCAAGATGGTGGGGCCAATCACCGCGCCATGTGGCACTTGTGGAACGCGTCGTAGGACGTGCCGTTATTACCGTGCCGTTGGACTAGAGGAACAACTGCCCTGTCTTGTCCTGGAGGACGTCTTTGGGTAGACGCCTTTGGGGATTCGATTCATGCACGCCTCGTTCCTGGAATGTACAGAATGTTGGCGTCAACATTTTGTTGCTGATCTCACTTGCTTGCCTCGGCGGCAGCAGCCACCATCTCCGAGATTTTTCTTATCAGTCTCTGCGGGACCGGTGGTAACTTTTGATACGCGAACGCTTCCCTGTAGGGCAAGCGCGATGCTTGCAATCGCGTTACCCGGATTGCCGCCTTGATCGACCCACGGATATCCGCCTCGATTTCCTCGCGCTCGTGCGGCGATAAATTGCCGTCCGCATACGCCATTAGCTGGATATCGTCCGTTTTCATAAACGCGATTCCTTTTTGCTTCGGGTACGTTTTGTTTTCTGGTCTTTCTGCTCGCCTAACAATCTGCCAATTCCCTGGCGTGCCCGCGACAGGCGACTCATGACCGTCCCGACCGGTACGCAGAGCGTTTCGGCTGCTTCGCTATAGCTGAGGCCCTCCACAGCTATTAACAGCATAACTAATCGTTGGGATTCAGGCAACCGCTGGACAGCAGTTACTAACCAGTGCATAAATAAGCGAAGATAGATTGACGGTATGTTCTAAGCTTTAAGGAGCTTGGGGAGAGGCGCAATGCGGGAAGATGACGGCCGACAGCTTTCACATGCAACGCTTGAAGAGATCCGCATTCGCGCCGTCAGGCGCGTCGA
>Ga0302178_10002311_pt1 | contig 15178 bp, 13 predicted proteins | sample I_Palsa_E1_3_FD_198790 | JGI IMG/M metagenome (GOLD analysis project Ga0302178, IMG submission 198790) | Peat permafrost microbial communities from Stordalen Mire near Abisko, Sweden - I_Palsa_E1_3 | ecosystem: Environmental > Terrestrial > Soil > Palsa > Peat permafrost | place: Sweden... | reverse complement strand
CACCGTCGAGGAATACATCCGCGTGCGGCTCGCGGTTGGTAGTCGCCACCGGCCGGATCTCGACGCCCTGAGCATCCGTCGGCAGCAGGAACAAGGCTGCAGTGCCTTCAGTCCCGCTATCTATCGTGGCCGGAATCAGCAGGGTATCGGCGAGCTGACCGAAGGACACCAGCTCTTTGATGCCATCCAGCCGCCACGTCGTGCCGTCGCGACGGGCCGTGGTGACCGGACGGGTCGGGTCGGAGTGGCCGGGCTCGTGCAGGCCGGCGGACAGGATGCGGGTGCCGTCGATGACGCCGGGCAGAAAGCGTTGCTGTTGCTCGGGGCTGCCGTGCCGGGCGATCGGGTCGGCACCCAGCAGCAGCGTCGGATACGCCGGAACCGGAGCCACCGCCGATCCCACTTCGGCCAGCAGGACGCCGAGTTCGACGAAGCCACCGCCGTTGCCGCCCAACGACTCCGGTAATGCAGTGCCCAGCAGGTCGACACCGGCCAGTTCCTTCCACAGCGCCGCGTCGTAGCGGAACTCGCCGGCTTCGAGTTCGGTCAACCGGTCCGGAGTGGCTCGCCGTTCAAAGACGTCAGCGGCCAGCTTGCTGATCGTCTCCTGTTCTTCGGTGAACGTGAAGTCCATGTCAGCCAGCCGGCCGGAACTGGTGCAGCACAAGGTCTCCGTCGAACTCTTGGTAATAAACCTCGACCGGCATCCCGACTCGGACGTCGGCCGGGTCGATATCGGTCAGGTTAGAAACGATCCGGACGCCCTCGTCGAGCTGCAGCAGCGCGACGATGTAGGGATAGTCGAAGAACGGGAACTGTGGTTGGTGCGGCATCACGTAGCTGTAGACGGTGCCGCGACCCGACGACTCGATCGCGTCCCATTCCAGCGAGCGGCACTTCGGGCACATCGGCTGCGGTGGATTGCGCACCGTTGCACATCCGTTGCAGCGCTGGATCAGCAGCTTGTGCTCGCGCAGCCCGTTCCAGAAGAACTTGCTATCCGGGCTGATCGTCGGCGCCAGTCGGGTCGCCATCAGCGTGCCGGCTTGAATCGCAGGACCCGAAACCGCTGGCGCCCCAGCACCTCACCGTGCTGATCGGTGTAGGTGAGCACCCAGGTCAGGAAGAAACCGGTGCCCAGCGCCGTCGTCTTCTCGTCGGATACTTCCTCGTACACCGAGGTCGCGCTGATGACGTCGCCCAGCTTGGGGTAGCGGTTGATCTCGAACTCCGAGTTGGTCGCCACGATGCTGGTGTATCCGGCCTCGTCGAGAAACGCGGTCGGGTTGCTGGTGATTTCGACGGGGGAGCCGCCGCGTTCACCGATCCCTTCGAGTTTCGGGGCCGGCATGGTCCAGGTTTGCAGCATCACCGGTGGTGACACGATGCCGCCGAACCGGGACTTCGCCGCGAACTCCGGATCGAGGTACACCGGGTTCATGTCGTCGAGTGCGTACGCCCAGTGCCGGATCATCGGCTGGTTGACCGGATCCGGTGCCAGCGTGGCCTTTCCGGAGCCGCCAGTGTGCTCGCCGACGAGTGCCTTCAGCTTACTGTGCAAGTCAGTGTCGGTCACTGAGTTGATCCTCCTGATTTGTCGGTTGCGCGAAGATCACGTGGAGCTCGGGGCATGCCCAATCCGGCCATCGCGATGATGTCTCGTTGGATTTCGTTGGCACCGCCGCCGAAGGTGCTGATCACCGCGACCCGGTAGGCAGATTCCAGCGCGCCGCGTAGCGGGGCGTCGGCGCCGCGACGTAACCCGTTGTGGTCCAGCACTTCCAGCAGTTGGCGGGCGACCAGCGGAGCCAGCTCGGTACCGAAGACCTTCGCGGCTGAGGCCTCTCCCATATTGAGTACACCCTTGGTCATTGCGGCGTTCACCCGAAGGTTGATCAGCTTGTAGGCCGCGACCTCCGCCTCGACCCGGGCCAGCGCCTGCTGCACCCAGGGTTTGTCGATGACTCGGCCACCGTCGAGTTTGGTGTCGCGCGCCCACTGCAGCGTCTTTTCGAACAGCGGCTCGAGCGCGCCGAGGTTGCCCAGGGCGGCGCGTTCGAAGTTCAGCTGGGTGGTGATCAGCTGCCAGCCCTGGTTTTCACCTGACACGATCGCGCTGGCCGGCACCCGGACGTTGTCGTAGAAGGTATAGAAAGTGGAGACGCCCGGCATGGTGTGCAGTGGCTGCCAGGAGAATCCGGGCGACGAGGTCGGCACGATGAAGATCGAAATGCCCTTGTGTTTCTTGACGTTCGGGTCGGTGCGGGCGGCCAGCCAGATGTAGTCGGCGTACGCCGCGCCGCTGGTGAACATCTTCTGGCCGTTGATCACGTAGTCGTCGCCATCGCGGACAGCGTTGGTGCGCAACGACGCCAGGTCGCTGCCCGCGCCCGGCTCGGAGTAGCCGATCGCGAACTCGACGCTGCCTTCCAGGATCGCCGGCAGGAACGTCTGCTTCTGCTCCTCGGTGCCATAGTGCATCAGGGTCGGCCCGACGGTGTTGAGTGTCACCAACGGGATCGGCGCGTTGACCCGTCTGGCCTCCTCGGCGAAGATGAACTGCTCGATCGCCGAGAAGCCACGCCCGCCAAACTCTTTGGGCCAACCGACACCGAGCAGGTCGGCGGCTGCCAGCGCGCGCACGCAGTCGCGTACCGCGGGGCCGGCCTCCATCCGCTCGCTGACGGCAGCCTGCCGTTCCGGCGTCATCACCTGTTCCATGGTCGCGCGAATCTCGTCGCGCAGTTGCTCTTGCTCGGGGGTGTAGTCGAGTCGCACCGGTCAGGCTCCCAGCCGTACCGGCATCCGCTTGACCCCGGGCACCATGGTGGCTCGCATCCGGTCGACCTCGCCGACCAGCTCGAGTCGGGGGAAGCGGCCCAGCAGTTCCTCAAACATCACCGTGGCCTCCAGGCGCGCCAATTGTGCGCCGATACAAGAATGTTCGCCGCACCCGAACGCGATGTGAGGGTTGGGGTGGCGGGTCACCTTGAATTCTTCGGAGTCGGGGCCGAAGACGTCCTCGTCGCGGTTGGCCGATTGATAGAGCATCACCACCACGTCGCCCTCGGCGATGCGCTGGCCGCGGATCTCGACGTCGGCGGTTGCCGTCCGGGCCATGTGCACCACCGGACTGTTCCACCGCAGCATCTCCTCGACAGCGCTGGGGATCAGCGAAAAATCGTGGATCAGCAGACGCTGCTGATCGGGATGAGCGATCAACGCCAGCGTGCCGAGCGCGATCAGATTGCGGGTGGTTTCGTTTCCGGCCACCAGCAACAGGAACGCAAAATTCAGCAGGTCTTCGTCAGTGAGCCGCTCGCCGTCGATTTCGGCACCGGCCAGCACCGAAAGCAAATCGTCGCGCGGCTCGACTCGCTTTGCGCCGATCAGCTTTTGGAAATACTCGTACAACTGGCCGGCAGCCACTAACGGGTCAAGTTCGATCTCCGGGTCAGCGGTTCCGGTGGCCGCGTCCGACCAGGCCCGGAATTGCTCCCAATCGTCGGGCGGCGCACCGATCAACTCGGCGATCAGCCGGGTAGGCAGCGGAGCGGCGATCTCCTCGGCGAATTCGTGCACCGAATCGAATGCCACGCCGTCGAGGATGCCGCGGACGATCTCGCGGATTTTCGGCTCGAGCACGGAGACGCGGCGCCTGGTGAAGCCGGAGTTGATCAGCTTGCGCATCTGCCGGTGCCGGGGCGGGTCGGTGAAGATCAGGCTCCCCCGTTGCACCGGGCTCGGCATCGCCGGGTCCGGGATGGTGATGCCCTGGGTCGAGGTGAACGCGGCTGGGCTGCTGGAAACGAACCGGACGTCCTCGTACTTCAGCAGGGCCCAGAAGTTGGTGACGTCGTTCCAGCACACCGGCGCCGTCGCGCGCAGCTCGCGGTACGCGGGATAGGGATCGCCGGCGTAGAAGTCCGGCGAATGCAACGGGACGGTCGAGCTGGAGTTCGTGTGCACCCATGCCTCCTCGACGCGCGTCATCGTACATTTACATACGATCTGTCCGGTGCACTCTGTTTACTCTGACGGCGCCGACGATGTCAATACGCTTGCTGTTGAACTGAACTAGCAGCGCCGAACGTAAGCGCCTAAGTCGAGCATTGACGACAGCGGCCCGACAGGTGTAGACCAAACGTTGAGCCGCCGGACCGTCCAAAGGCCCCTGATCCCTAAAGGAATGGATATGGCTGACCCACGCTCATTGATCGACACCTACTCGGTCTATATCGATGGCCAGTGGGTCGACCCGGACAGGGCTGCTGGGGCCGGGGGCCGCTACGACGACGTCAATCCGGCCACCGAGGCGGTGATCGCGTCGGCGCCCGACCCCAGCCATGCCCAAGTCGACAGCGCGATCGCGGCGGCCAGGAACGCCTTCGACTCGGGGCCGTGGGCCGACGCCGGACCCGAGCAGCGGGCCGGGTTCCTCAACCAGCTCGGCGAGGCGCTGCTGGCGCATGCCGACGAGTTCTTCGCGTTGGCGCAACAGGAGTGGGGCTGTACGGCCAACGAGCGAGTGATCCACGTCGAAGGGCCGGCGTTCGCGGCGCTGAACGCGGCCGAACTCGCCACCCATCCCATCGAGGAGCCGATCGACGCCTTCGGCGCCGCGGGCAAGACGCTGCTGCGCTACGAGCCGCTCGGCGTGGTGTCGATCCTGACGCCGTGGAACTTCCCGCACACCCTCAACGTGATGAAAGTCTGCGCCGCGCTGGCCGCGGGCAACACCGTCGTGCTCAAGCCGTCGCCGCTGGCGCCGCTGGCCGGATTGGCGCTGGCCCGAATCATCGACGAGCACACCGATATTCCACCGGGTGTGGTCAACGTCGTGACGCCGACTGACATCGAATCCAGCAAGCTGCTGACCGTCGACCCGCGGATCGACATGGTCAGCTTCACCGGGAGCTCGGTCGTCGGCCGCGAGGTGATGGCCGCGGCCGGCGGGACGATGAAGCGCCTACTGCTTGAATGCGGAGGTAAGTCGGCCAGCATCGTGCTCGATGACGTCACGTTGGATGACGAATTGCTGCAGCGGATGTTGTTCGAGTCCTGCTCATTTCACGCCGGGCAGGCTTGCATTCTGCACAGCCGGATGCTGCTGCCGGACGCAATCCACGACGAGGTGGTCGATCGGCTGGTCGCGATGGCCCGGGCGGTGAAGGTCGGCGACCCCACCGATCCCGACGTGCAGATGGGCCCGCTGATCAGCGCCGCACAGTGCGAACGCGTTCAGGCACACGTAGATCGGGCGCTCAATGACGGCGCCAAGCTGGCGACCGGCGGCGGTCGGCCGGCCGGATTGAACGGTGGCTACTACTTCGAGCCGACGATCCTCACCGAGGTCACGCCGGACGCCACCATCGCCCAGGAAGAGGTATTCGGGCCGGTGCTGTCGGTGCTGCGCTATCGCGACGACGATGATGCGGTACGGATCGCGAACAACTCGCAGTACGGGCTGTCCGGCGCGGTGTGGGGCACCGACGTCGACCGTGGGCTCGCCATCGCCCGCCGGGTCCGCACCGGGCAGATCGCGGTCAACGGGTTCGGGCCGGGCGGCGCGCCGTTCGGCGGGTTCAATCAGAGTGGGATCGGCCGGGAAAGCGGCGGGATCGTCGGAATTCGTCAGTACATGGAGCCGAAGGCCATGGGACTGCCGGCGTGACAGCCCCTCTCCATGGGCTTCGGGTGGTCGAGATCGCCGACGAGATCTCGGGTCCGTACTGTGGCAAGCTGCTCGTCGACCTCGGCGCCGACGTCACGAAAATCGAAGCACCAGAGGGTGATCCGCTGCGGCAGTGGGGCCCGTTTCCCGGCGGCGAACCCGACCCCGATCGGTCCGGGTTGTTCGAGTACCTCAACGCCGGCAAACGCGGCGCAGTCTTGGACCTCACCCGCGACGGCGATGCGGCGGCCGCTCGCGGGCTCGTCGCCGGCGCCGACGTGCTGATCGACGCGTCGGCTCCCGGAACCCTGGCGCGGCTACAACGTGCCGATTCCCGGCTGGTTATCGTGCGGATCTCAAATTTCGGGCAGCACGGGCCATTTCGGGATCGCGATGCCACGCCGCTGACCATGCAGGCGATATCGGGCTGGATCAGCGCACGCGACCCCGACCGGCCGCCGGTGCAGGCCGGCGCCCGAATCGCCGAATACGTCGCGGGCGCCTACGCCGCGCTGGGCGCGTTGACCGCGTTGCGGATCGCCCCGGCCGGTCAGGTGACCGAGGTCGACGTCTCCGAATTGGAGGCACTGCTGTCGACGCTGCCCTACCCGATGCTGATGTTCGAGCGGATGCGCGCGCTCGGCCTGCCCACCAACGTGCGCCAGGCTCCGATGCTGGGTGTGGTCCGCGCCGCCGACGGCTGGGTCGGGATTAACTGCCTGACCGGGCAACACTGGCTCGACGTGTGCGCCATGCTCGGGCTTCCGGAGTACGGCGAGCAGCAGTTCGCGATCATGATGGGCGGGCCCGAGCGTGCCGAGTTCTACGCGGCGGCCCAGCCGTGGCTGGACGAGCGAACCGTCGCCGACATCGTCGAACTCAGTCAGGCACTTCGCATTCCGGCGGCTCCTGTCGCCGACGGCCCTGGGGCGCTGGACAATCCGCAGTACGCCAAGCGGGGATTCTTCGTCGACGGTGGCGGGAGGGACTGGTCGTTTCGACGGCCGGGCCCGCCGTTTCGTCTCTCGAAGACACCGACGGTGCCCGTCCGTCCCGCGCCGCGCCTGGCGGATCGGTCGGGAAGCGATCACCCGCCGCGGCGACCGGCCGCCGATCCGGTAGCGGATCCGTCGCTGCCGTTCGCGGGCCTGAAAGTGCTTGACCTGACCACATTTTGGGCCGGCGGATACCTCACCTGCTATCTCGGTGCATTCGGCGCCGACGTCGTCAAGCTCGAGTCGATCCAACGGCCGGACGGATTCCGCTATTCGGGCGCCCAGCCGTTCGAGGGCGAGGACTGGTACGAGCGCAGCGCTTTGTGGCAGGCCACCAACCTGAACAAGCGCGACATCACGCTGGACTTGAGCTCGCCGACCGGCCGCGGCCTCGCCCGTCGGCTCGCCGCGCGGGCCGATGTCGTCGTGGAGAACTTCTCCCCGCGAGTGGTGGAGCAGTTCGGGCTGGACTACGAATCGCTAGCTACGCTGCGCCCTGACGTGATCGCCGTTCGCATGCCGGGATTCGGCCTCGACGGACCGTGGCGCGATTACGTCGGCTGGGCGCTGAACATCGAACAGGTGTCCGGCATGTCGGCGGTGACCGGTTACGCGCAAGGTCCGCCGTGCAATGTGCAGGGCCCCGCCGACCCCATTGTCGGGGTGCACGCCGGGGTGGCGTTGCTCGCCGCGCTCGACCATCGCCGTCGCACCGGCGAAGGCCAGCTGATCGAGGTCGCGCAGATCGAAGTCGGCGCCGCCGTCACCGCCGAACCAGTGATCGAGTACTCGATGAACGGCGTCGTCCCCCCGCGCGCGGGCAACCGGCAGCGGGGCTGCCGGCAGGGCGTCTACCCGACCGACAGCGACGACGCGTGGGTGGCGCTGTCGGTGCGCGACGACACCGACTGGTCGCGGCTGGCGCACCTGATGGCTCGCCCCGATCTGCCGGCCGATGATCACGACGCCTTCGATGAAGCGGTCGCGGCCTGGACGCGGACACAGTCGGCCGCCAATGTCGTTGCCGCCCTTCGGGAACACAACATCCCCGCCGAAGAGGTGACGAGGCCCGAGCGGATGTATGAGCTGCCCGGCCTGGACGCCCGCGGGTTCTACGAAGATTTCGAACACGCGCTTACCGGTCATCATCGCTACCCCGGGTGGCCGTTTCGCATCACCCCCGGACCGGCTCGTCATCACCGCTTCGCCCCGCCCACGCTCGGGCAGCACAACGACGAGATCCTCACCGGCCTCGGGTTATCCCGTGACGAGCTCGACGCCCTGCGCCGCGATCATGTGATCGGCGAACGGGTGGTGAATACCTAGCTCAGGGGTGCGCAGCCATAAACGTCTCGCCTGCCATACCAATGGTCAGCTCGTCAACGTCGAAGGGCCGGCCGAGACGGGCGCGTAACTTCTCGCGATCAGTCAGCAGGCTGATCTCTACGGTCTGGCGCGCGAACAGGCGCCCGAAATACGGGTACAGCCAACGCATCAGCGTCCGCTCACTTCGGCTACAGCGAGCTGCGCAGTAGCCGACGTGGCCGATCTCGTCGGTGAGTATCTCCGTGTAGAGCAAATGGATCCGCGCTGCCACATCGGGCTCGTCGGCGAACAACTCGACACCGACGCGGCGTAGTTCGTCGAACATGATGCACCCGGCCATTTCGGCGGCGCCCACGAACGGGAACCCGAATCGCTCGGGCAGGAAAACTTCCATTTTGACGAACTGGCGCATCACCATGGGCGGAACGACGACCTGGAACGGCATGCCGAACATGTCCAGCACATAGGCCAGCAGGCGGGTGTGGTAATGCTCCTCGAGGGCGAGATAGATCCGTTCGGGCGCCTGGTCCTCGCCGCCGATACGGCCGTAGGTATCGCCCAAGTCCACCCCGAACCGCTCCGCCTGGTTCAGCTTGGCGGTGGCCAACAAGAACAGCATCTTCGGATCGACGTCCGGTTCGGGGCGGCGGCGTCGAAGGTTGCGCAGGAACATATTCCGGTCGATCGGATAGCTCGAGCGGACTGGTTCGGTCTCAAGCGCGGAGAAGAATTTCTCGCGGCTGCCCAAGCGGCGGTGCAACAGGTCGGCGTCTCCGTCGCGCCGCACCAGGAAGTCGCGGTAGCCCTCGATACCTGCCTTACTCATGGTGCCTCCGTCTCATGGTGCCTCCATTCCCTGAACGATCGTCGTGACATACCTGTCGAGTAGCGCTGCCCGCGCCCGCGACGGTCCCAATCCGGTGGCCAGCAAGGCGAACAGGCCGGTCAGAAAGATGACCCCGAGTTCGCCCGGGTCGGCGTCGCGACGTACCTGTCCGCCAGCTTGAGCGCTTGCGAAGACGCCAATGAGGTATTGCGCCAACGGATGCTGGGTCAACTCGTCTTCGACCGGCCGTGTCGCTGAGAAGTGCAATCCCAACATGTCCCGGAAAACCACTGGGCCCAAACGTCGTTCGGCGGCGAGCACCTGCCGGATCAGGAGGCTCAGCATCGCGATCAAATCGCCCGGCTCTGTCGTTTCGATACTGAGCTTGGACACGATCTTCGCCTCTTCGGCGCGCTCCAACTCGGCCAGCAGGTGCTCTTTGGACGGAAAGTGGAAGTAGAACGTGCCCCGCACCACTCCCGCTGCCGTGGCGATCGCCGCGACATCGGCGCCAGCCAATCCGGACCGGCCGATCTCGGCCAAAGCGGCGTCGAACACCCGCGCGCGCGTCGCAAGCCGCTGCGCCTCCCGCACTCCCAAACCGGATGAATCGGTCTCGGTGGTCGACGGCATGCGGCTACGTTAGCGAGTTTCATTGGCACTCGTCAATGACGATCGTCAGCGAATTCGCAAGTGGACTGTCGGCCGGCGCCGTGCACGCGCCGGGTACCCTGCTGACGTGCTGCTGACCTCGCTGGACCCCTCCGTTGTCGCGGGTGGCCACGACCTCGAGGACGCCGTCCGCTTTGGCGACGTCACGCTCAGCCGTAGTGACATGGTCGGGGCCGCCAACTCGGTGGCCGAACGAGTCCGCGGTGCGGACCGGATCGCGGTGCTGGCCACGCCCACCGCGCCGACCGCGCTGGCCATCGCCGGCTGCCTGATCGCCGGGGTGCCGGTGGTCCCGGTACCGGCCGACGTCGGGCAGACCGAACGCCGCCACATCCTCACCGACTCTGGCGCGCAGGCTTGGCTGGGTCCGGTACCCGACGAGCCCGAGGGGTTGCCGCACATCCCGGTGCGGATGGGCGCCCGGTCCTGGCATCGCCAACCCGAGCCGTCGCCGCTGGACACCGCGCTGATCATCTACACGTCGGGCACGACCGGGCCGCCCAAAGGGGTGCAGCTGAGCGGTCAGGCGATCGCCGCAGATCTGGACGCGCTGGCTGAGGCCTGGCAGTGGACCGCCGAGGACACGCTCGTGCACGGGTTGCCGCTGTTCCACGTGCATGGCCTGGTGTTGGGCCTGCTGGGGTCGTTGCGAGTCGGAAATCGCTTCGTGCACACCGGAAAACCGACGCCCGAAGCGTATGCGGCAGCTCGCGGCACGCTGTACTTCGGCGTGCCGACGGTGTGGTCTCGGGTGGTGGCGAACCACGCCGCCGCCGAGGCGCTGCGGCCGGCGCGGCTACTGGTGTCCGGCAGCGCCGGTCTGCCGGTCCCGGTGTTCGACCAGTTGGTCCGGCTCACCGGCCATCCGCCCGTCGAACGATACGGAGCGACCGAGTCGCTGATCACCCTGTCGACCCGCGCCGACGGTGAACGCCGGCCGGGCTGGGTTGGCCTGCCGCTGGTCGGCATCGAGACCCGCCTGGTCGACGACGACGACAATCCGGTGCCGCACGACGCGGAAACCATTGGGCGCCTGCAGGTTCGGGGGCCGACGCTATTCAATGGCTACCTGAACCGGCCGGACGCGACGGCGGAAGCCTTTGACGCCGACGGCTGGTATCGCACCGGTGACGCCGCGGTGATCGACGGCGACGGCATGCATCGCATCGTCGGCCGAGAGTCGGTGGACCTGATCAAGTCGGGTGGATACCGGGTCGGCGCGGGTGAGATCGAGACGGTGCTGCTTGGGCATCCGGGGGTTGCCGAGGCCGCCGTGGTCGGGCTGCCCGATGACGACCTGGGCCAGCGCATCGTCGCGTTCATCGTCGGCGAAGCCGACCCGCAAGAGCTGATCGACTATGTGGCACAGCAGCTTTCGGTGCACAAACGGCCGCGTGAGGTCCGCGTTATGACTGAGCTGCCCCGCAACGCGATGGGCAAGGTGCTCAAAAAGCAATTGTTGACGCAAAACTAACGCGCGGCGGGTGTGACACCAGCGCTGTTTTTCCCTACCGTCGTAGCCGTGCAGGAACGCAGTGCCACGCCGATGCGGCGAGTTGCCGCCGCGTGTCTGGTTGGCTCGGCGATCGAGTTCTACGACTTCATGATCTACGGCACCGCGGCGGCGCTGGTGTTTCCCACCGTCTTTTTCCCGCATCTCAGCCCGGCGCTGGGCACGATCGCCTCGATGGGCACATTTGCCAGCGCGTTCGTGTCGCGGCCGATCGGCGGGCTCGCCTTCGGCTACTTCGGCGATCGGCTGGGCCGTAAGAAGACGCTGATCGCGACTTTGCTGATCATGGCCGTCTCCACCATGTCCGTGGGCGCTGTGCCCAGCACAGCGACCATCGGAGTGGCAGCCCCGTTGATCTTGGTTGCGCTGCGGTTGCTGCAAGGGTTTGCCGTAGGCGGGGAATGGGCGGGCTCGGCGCTGCTGAGCGCCGAATACGCCCCCGACGGTCGACGCGGCCGCTACGGGATGTTCACCCTGCTGGGCGGCGGAGCCGCGGTGGTGTTGTCGAGCCTGACGTTTTTGGGCGTGAACTTCACCATCGGCGAGAACAGTCCTGCGTTCATGCAGTGGGGGTGGCGGATTCCGTTCCTGATCAGCGCTGGTCTAATCGCGATCGCCTTTTATGTGCGGATGCGGATCGACGAGACTCCGGTGTTCGTCGAGGAGAAGGCCCGAAACTTGGTCCCGAGAGCCCCGATCGCGGAGTTGTGGCGGTTGCAGCGCCGAGAGATCGCCCTGGCCGGTGGCAGCATCCTGGGCGGTATGTGCTTCGTCTACATGTCGAACACCTACCTGACCAGGTACGCCCACACCGAATTGGGCTACACCCGCAGCTTCATCTGGGCTGTCGGTGCGCTGGGCGGGCTGGTCAGCATCGCGTTCGTCGCCCTATCGGCCACCTTGTCCGACAGAGTCGGGCGCCGCCGGATGATGCTGCTGGGCTGGGCGGGGTGTGTGCCCTGGGCACTGGCGGTGATTCCGTTGATTGACACCGGCAACCAGGTGCTCTACGCGGTGGCCATCGTCGGCATGTGCGCGATCGGCGGAATCGGTTCTGGGCCCACGGGAGCCTTCATTCCCGAGCTGTTTGCCACCCGCTACCGCTACAGCGGATCAGCATTGGCGGTCAACCTCGCCGGCGTCCTCGGCGGGGCCTTGCCACCGCTGATCGCGGGCACACTGCAGGCCACCTACGGCAGCTGGGCCATCGGGCCGATGCTGGCCGCGCTCGCCCTGACCGGGCTGGTGTGCACCTATCTACTTCCCGAGACCAAGGGAACCGAACTTCGGTCTACTCAAAACACCGACGGGCCGCCAGCGCACCCAGAACTCGAATTGTTCGACGGCGCTGGGTAATTCCGGAGGCTGGCGAGCAGCTGGGTGGGCATCACCTTTGCCACCGCAAAGGCCACCGGCTCGCCGACCTGAAAGTCGGCGGGCATTGGCAGTAAAGCTGGGATTGACCGGTGCCGTTAACGGGAGAATCCTCAAGGTGATCGCCGGACGCAGGCAACCACCACGACGATCCTGGAGGGTAATGAGTTCGGAACATGCAACAGAGCAGGTGCCGCTGGCCAAGATCCAGGAGGGTGACACGATCCAAGATCCCGAATCGGGTCAGTGGTTTACCGTCACCCGAACAGCGGACGGCACAACGAGTGTCACTCAGAAGCACTCAGATGGCGACACGATGGTCATCGAGGGGTATCGCGTCTACTACGGCGACGAACGACAAGGTGAGCAGGTCGATTCCCGGTGCATTATCGATTCCCGGTCCACTAAAGGCCTCGTCACGCGCCAGGTGCGAGAGTAATCGCGAGCGTCCACGCGACCGCGTGGATGACGAAATAGCAGAATTCACCCCGGGTGCGGCCATGACCATCACCGCTGGCCGCCATCCGCAGCAGGGCGGTCCGCTAGCCCTAGAGGCTGGTGGGTTCTTCACTGTGAAAAGCGCACTTTGTCTCCCGCCGGAGCGAATAGTGTTGCGCTGTGAACGAGGACGTTTTCCCAGATGTGCGGTGGGGTTATGAGCGAGGCCCCCACCTCAACAAAACAGTGCAAGTTCTCGCGAGCTCGCGGTTGGGCTCCTGGTGTGGCCGGAAACTCAGGCCGCTGGATCATCGACTCCTGAGCCGAAGCAACGGGCGCTACACAGTCGCCGGCCCGTTTGGGGTTCCGCTGCTGTTGCTCACCACGACCGGCAAGAAGTCAGGTCAGCGGCGACAGACGCCCCTGATGTATCAGCGGGAAGGTGATCGCCTCTTCGTCATCGCGAGCAACTACGGACAGTCGATGCACCCGGCATGGTCGTTGAATCTGCTGGCCGATCCGAACGCATGGGTGACAATGGGGGGAAAAGAAATACCCGTCGTCGCAGAGCAGCTAACGGGTCCGGAGTACGACCGCGTCCTCACGAAGTTTGCCGAGTACGTCGGTCCGAAGATGTATCAGAGCTACAGAGGCCGAACTGACCGCGAGTTTCGACTGTTCGCCTTGACCAGACGATAGTGCCTTGCAACCTGCTCAACAGTCCTGCGCTGGCGCGACAAAACCGGCGGGGGAGCGGTGGGTGTGGGCACCCAGATCGCTCCAGTTGTGCGGCAGCTGACTCCCGTCTACCGTCGAATCGGCTGACGTCCATGTGGCCGCGTGGATTACAAAGTGGCATAACTGATTTTCGTGGTGGCTTGGGCGTTTCGACCCGACCGCTGCCGCCGGTAGCGGCCGCGGTGAGCATGTCGCCGAAGACGGCGGCGAGATCGAAAAGGTTCAATTCCGGGACACCGATCAGGTAGCTGCTTCCGAGGCCGAAGCCGGCCTCGGCGGTGCTGTCGGGTGGTCAATCACTAAGCGGGGGCGAGGTCTGAGTAGTTGTACCGCGAACGTCCACGCGACCGCAAAGGTGACCTTTTAGCAGAATTCAGGCGGGCGCAAGATCGCTGCCTCGCTCACCGGCAGCCCACGGCCAATGCGCCACGGCATGAACGAAGTGGGTCCACATAAACGGCAGCGTAGGGCCTAGCCGTCCGCCACGTTTCGGGTTTTTGGGGGTCGGTCACGTCGACCCAGTGTCCAATCGAAATCTCTCGCGGGCCGAATCAAAACTTTTTTGCCCCCCGTCCCGCGGGTCAGCGAGATGCCAGCCGTTGGGCCAGCAGTTCGAGGCCTGGCCCGTCGAGAGTGCCGAACAGTGCGGTGCGCCCACTGACTGCCATCATCAAGGCTGCCGCAGGTCCGCGGATTTCGGCTCCCTTGCGCCAGGATCTACCAGTTCGGCTGTCGGTCAACTTGATACCCGAAAGTCGGCCTCGACGCACGAGACCCAACGGCCACGTTCCGGTGAGGAAGTCCAGCGCACTTGCAACCTGCCCGGCATCGGGCTCGAACGGGAGGCCGAGAGGGATTCGGATATCGCCGCTGTGGATCAAGATGTCGGTGAGTGGTCCCACCGGGCCGACAACCGGCGGACTTAAGCGGTAGTCGGCGCGCTCACGCAGGGTAGCGGCGATCTCGGCCGCCGGAAGCTGCGCGCGGCGCCGAGCGAACTCGTCGGTCGCGCGAGCTAGGCTGCCGCGGCGCAGAGCCGTCTTCCACTGCGCCGGCAATCCGTCGGCGACAGAGCACGCGATATGCGCGGCCACGGTCTTAACGTCCCACCGTGAACACAAGCTGGGCGTCGCTAGCTGCGCCTCATCAAGATCGTCAATCAGATCCGCAATACGACGACGCTCCTGCGCCGTTGCCGCAAAGATCTGATCGCGGTCCACCGGCAGAGGATAAAACACTCGAGGTCGGGTCGAACTGGAATCGCTGCAGGCAGGCGCAGTGAGCGTCCACGTCACGACCTGCGTGCTGGCATGTCATTGACTGACGACCTGCGCAAACCGACGCGTTCCCAACGACCTCAGTTGGCGTGCAGATCCTCGTTCAGGGCGATACCGCGGCCGTCGCGGGACACTACCTCCACCGCGCCGGTCAGCGAATTGCGTCGGAACAGCAGGTTGCTACTGCCGGCAAGCTCGTATGCCTTAACCGATTTACCTTCGGGCAGAGCCACTTTCGTTCCCGCGGTGACGTAGAGACCGGCCTCGACGACGCAGTCGTCGCCCAGCGGGATGCCCAGCCCGGAGTTGGCGCCGAGGAGGCAGTGCTTGCCGACCGAGATCACC
>Ga0302178_10002308_pt1 | contig 15188 bp, 13 predicted proteins | sample I_Palsa_E1_3_FD_198790 | JGI IMG/M metagenome (GOLD analysis project Ga0302178, IMG submission 198790) | Peat permafrost microbial communities from Stordalen Mire near Abisko, Sweden - I_Palsa_E1_3 | ecosystem: Environmental > Terrestrial > Soil > Palsa > Peat permafrost | place: Sweden... | reverse complement strand
CACCGTATAGCCCAAGCAGTCATCGCCACCATCGCGAAGCAGGGATACCCTGGCTACGAGGACGCTCGCTGCAAGCAGGGGCGAGAGTGCGAGACCACCAGCACGCAACGCCAACCTCTGCCGAATGCCCTCTCTGCGAGGCATCAGAAGCGGAAGGATGAGAGCGATCACCTTATAGCAGGCAACAGTCAGGGCGTTGCCACGTCGATATACCTCGACGTCCGTAAACCCACTCACATCCAGGAGGTGCTTGATACCGGAGGGAGTAAATCGCCAATAGTCGAACGGGACATAGTGCCATCGCGCCGCAAACGGCACCGTGAGGATGAGCCTGCCCCCCGGCCGCAGTGACCGCTTAGCTTCAGCGAGGAAGCCCAAGGGCTCGAGAACATGCTCGAGTGTCTCCGTGGCCAGCACTGTGTCGACGGCGGCGGTGTCGACCGGCCACCTGTCGCCTGTGAAGTACTCCGTGTCCGGTATGTCATAGCCAAATCGGTCCTTGGCGTCGGCCGTGTCGATGCCGATGTACCGCACATCCGAGGGCACGAGCGTGCGGTACGGCTGTGCACCGCAGCCGACATCCAGCAGGGTGCCGCTGACTGTCCGCAACTCGCTAGCAAGATCATTCCAGATTGAGCTTGCCTGTATGTCGAAGAGGCGACGAGCGGCCGTTATCGCTCGACTGCCTGGACCGCCGAGTCGGGTGAACGGCGGCGGCTGCCAATACTCGTCGCTCTGACCGCCGACATCGACTCGGCCGGGAGAGGTTGAGATGCCGCCTGTGGTTCGTCGTGAGAACATGGGTGTCACGGTCGGAAAGCTACTACCCACAGCCTGGCGGTACGCTGAGCACGGCCTGCGGAGCGGCCACCGGACGTGTAGCGGAGCCTGCTCCACCCGGTGCGAGCGCCGTCATCCGAAACGCCTGCAGGCCCTGCCCGTCGGCGCTGATCTCTCGCAGCGTAAAGCGGCGGCGGAGCAATGCCAGGGTATATCGCTGGATCGGCAATAGCTGGCCGGCATCCTGGGGAGCCGTGCTGACGACGACGATGCCCCCGGGGCGCAACGAGTTTACCGCCGCCGCTACTCGCCCTGGCCCCTGGGCCGACAGCGATTCTTGACAAGGCTGGCTCGCTCCAACCGCATTTGCCGTGCCGAGCTGCAGAAGTGCCTCAGTCTCTACGCTGGGTGTCAGCAAAGTGGTCAAACTGCCATGCGTAGATCCGAGCGACGAGACGAAGGCCACGACATGCGCGGCGGTTGGATCGAATAGCGGGTTGTGCCACATCGCCCGCAGCTGACTGCCCAGCGGCGGTGCGTCCCCTAGTACCGCGGCGAGGACGGAGCGAGGGTATTTCAGGCGGATGTCTTCTTCCTCGCTCGCGACGATCATCGCGCCAAGGAAGATCGTTGCGCCACTCGCGACCGCCACCGCGATGCGACTGTCAAACGTCAAGCGAACGATACCTAGCCAAACAAACAGCAGCGCGACGGCAGGCGGCGAGATGTGGATGAGATTGTCGGGATGAGCACGATCGAGATAGTACGTGTACGCAAGAGCACCGAACACGGTCAGGCCAGTGGCGGCGCGCTCGCGCATAAGCACCGGCCGCGTCACTGCGAGCAGCACAATGACGATGGCCGACACTGTGTACATCGCCCCGAGCGCAAGACCGGCCGACCAGGGTTCGATCGGCAGCGCGCCTAGCCCACCCGTTGTGTACAGGCGGATGTAGTCGAGATAGGCGCCCCAATTCGCCCAGGCACCGCTCGCGACTCGTGTCACCAAGGTAAACGCGAGCAGGCCAAAGAGGCTCGCCGCAACTAGCTGCGCGATACGGCGAGCGGCCATCACTAGGCGCTCGCGTGCACTCGCGCTGGCGACTGCGGCGTCCAAACACGCAAGGGCGCCAGCTGTTCCGAGACAGTAGATGCCGGCCTCGCCGCTCCAGACTGCGGAAACGGCCACGGTCGCCAACACCAACCCATCGAATAGTCGTGTGTAGCGCGCGGTCCGTGCCGATGCAAGCGACCAGAGGATCACGAGCCATGGCAGGCCAAATCGCAATACGCCGGTGCTGGGGTAGTAGGTGTAGTAGGAGGGTTCCTCGAAAACGTAAAGGGACACTGCCACCGTCAATCCAGCTATCGCGACGAGCAGCGATCGGGTGCTCCAGCGCAAGATCACGTAGATGACGATCGACAGCAGCACCGTCAAAAACGACAGCAACAAGGTGAACGTGCCATAGCCGATCGGCACTATGAGAAAAACCGCCGCCAGCGCGTCCATCATGCCAACGCCGTACTGTGAAAACGTGCTAACCAGCATCGGGTGTCCGTGGAGTACGTCGTTAGCCGGTCCGAGGAAGTAGTTGTGATCGAGCGCCAAGCCGAGTTCCGGAAGCCCGAGGTAGGCCACGACGAGCACGCAGGCTATGAGAACACCGGCGTCAATCACTCGAATCCACCCGCGCGATGGGCCGTGACGGCCGCCGAACGCCCTGACCAGATCGAAGGTTGCGAGCCCGGCCGCGAGCGCTACGGCGACATCGACGACGCTGAGCGTGGCGGGCGGAACGAACGGGATCGTGGCCACCACCAGCAGCAGCGGTATCGCGACAAGCGCCGCGCTCGCCGGAAACCCCTGGGTCCACCCGGCCGGCAGAAGCCGCGCCGACAGCGCGATCGCCACACGGGCCGCAAGGATTGCGAGGAGCACGAAGAGCGATGTGTCCAGCGTGCCGGTGGCGGGAAGTGCGAGCAGGCCCGCCAGGCACAGCAAGCCCGCGGTTGCCGCTAGCTTCGCGAACGCCAGGAGTTGCTGGCGCTCGCCCGTCAGGCCTGCGCGCTGACGGCGCCACGCGAGCGTGACGCTCAGGGGCACGATCACAAGGATCGCCAGGAAGTAGCCGAGGCGTTCGATCGGCTTCGTTTGACCGAGCAGCACGATCAAGGCCGCTGCGCTGATCGCGAACATCATCACCCCATCCGCTATCGCCCCGCTCACCAGCGATGCAAGGTCCCCGTTCTCGCTAGCGGTCGGCGGCGTGCGTCGCGCGCTCACGATCAGCGCGGCGACGATCGCGTCGCAGCCGATGATCAGCAGCGTTGCCTTCTTCCAGCCGAACGCCGAGGACGCCGCGACGCCCAGTGTGTTGGCTGCGAGTGCCAGCACGACTGCCGCACCCCCGGCGACGAATAGGCTCACCGCCAGCCGTGAGCGCTCACTGCGTGCCGTGGTGACCTCGGCCATCAGGTGTCCTCGCTCACGCCGTAGCGCTCCCACAGCTGCGGCCTCGCCCGCAACCACGCCGCCGTGCTGGTAAGGCCCTCACCGAGGCCGGTCAGCGCCCTCCAGCCGAGCACCTCGAGCGCGGCGTGCGGGCTGGAGACCCAGACGGTCGTGTCCCAGCCTCGCTGGTCCATCGTGCCCCACTGCGGCTCTGCGACAACGCCCATAGCGCCGCGCGCCACCTCGACGAGCTCCTCCAGACGCGTCTGAACTCCGGATCCGATGTTCAGCGTCGCGCCGGGGCCGCCGGGCGCGCCGAGCTCAGCCGCGCGCAGCAGCGCCTCACAGCAGTCATCCACGTACACGAAATCACGAGCGGTCTGCGGACCGACCAGCGGCGGGAGCCTCCCGCAGGTCGCCTCGCGAACCAGCGCCGGCACGAGGCGGCCAGGGTCCTCCCACGGGCCGTAGATCGAGTACAGCCGCAGCGTCACCGCCGGCAGGCCCTCGGCCGAGGCGAGCGCCGTGAGATGGGTGCCTGCGGCCTTCGTGACGGCATAGTGGCTGTTCGGCTCGAGTCGCTCCTCCTCGCGCGGCGCGTGCGCCTTCAAGCCGTACTCCGAGGAGGAGCCGGCGTTGACGAAGGCCAGCACGCCGGCTGTGCGCGCAGCCGCCAGCAGGGTCGCCGTGGCCGTGACGTTCACGGCGACCATCGCCTCGAGATTGCTCTGCCAGGAGTAGGCGCCGTGGGCGGCCAGGTGGAAGACCCACTGCGGTTTGGTGACCGCGAGGAGCCGCTCGGTCGCGGCGACGTCACTGAGATCCAGTTCGATCGTCCGCACCTCGGTCGCGACCTCCTCCAGCCGCCAGGTGGTGGTGCCGGGGCGCGTGATGGCGATCACCTCGTGCCCGGCGACGGCCAGGTGTCGAACGAGATTCGCGCCGAGGAAACCCGCTGCGCCTGTGACGAGCGCTCTCACGCTGCGGTCAGCTTGGCTTGCGCGCAATCAGACAGAGATTGCCGAGGGGCACGGTCACTCGGACGCGGCCCGCCGGGCCGGCGCGCAGCGCCGGCAACAGCCGGTACTTCAGTCCAGCAGGCAGGGGAACGAGCTGCGTGAGATACGCCAGGCTGTAGGTGTTGCGCACGCTGCGCACGCGCGGGTCGATGAAGCCCGCCTTCGCGAAGAGACGGCTCATCGTCGCGGGCGAGTACAGGTAGGTGTGCTCGATATCGACGATCGGGCTTCGCTCGCCGAGCAGCCGGGCCGACCACGCGCGGACGTTGTGGTTGAGGGCGAGGATGTGGCCGCCTGGCCGCAGGACCGCGAAGCACTCCCCGAGCAGCTCGATGGGGTTGGAGATGTGATCCAGCACTTGGAAGAGACACACCGCATCGAAGCTCTCCGGAGCGAACAACCCCCCTCGCATCATGCCCTGCACGATCGCGCCGTCGAGCTCGGGCGGGGCCTTCGCGACGGCGTCGGCGCTCGGCTCCACGCCCCGCACTTCCTTCCAGCCCTGTCGCCGCGCCTGCTGCAAGAAGAAGCCATTACCGCAGCCGATCTCAAGCAGCGCCTCGCGCCGCGGCGAGCGCTCCTGCAGCCAGCCGAGCGCGCGGCCGTATGTCGCCTGGATCGAGGCGACCTCCTGGCCGTAGTCGAAGCTGCTGGATGCGTACAGCGCCGCAAGCAGCTCCTCGTCGGCAACGGGGTCTGAGCGCACGAGGCCACAGTTGTTGCAGGCGACCATCCGGTAGTGGACGCGGTCGGGTAGGCGCCGGGCCGAGAAGACGCGAGCATTGAATGCCTCGGGGTCGAAAGTCGCCCGCCAGCGCTCCTCGGCGCCGCCCTCGCACCCACAGATCGCGCAGCGGGTGGCACGCATCTCGGGCAGGGTCGCGTCCAGCGTGTCGCTCACCGCGGCTGCACCTGCTCACGCTTCAGCGTCCCCTCCTCGATCGTGGCAGAGCCATTCTCCGTGGGAGCCGTTGTGGGATCGTTGAGAACGCTCTCGACCAGATAGGGCGGGCGATGCTTGCTCTCCTCGTAGATATGTGCCACGTAGGAGCCGATGATCGCCAGGCACAGCAGCTGGATGCCGCCGATGAACAGCATGCCGACGATCAGCGTGGTAAAGCCCTTGGGCGCTAGGCTCGGGTCGGCAAAGTGCAGGATGAGCTGCGCCACAAGGCCGAGGAACGAGACGCCCACCGTCACCAGTGCGAGCCACGCAATCAAGTCGAGCGGCACGTAGGAGAACGAGACGATCGCGCGGCGTGCCCAGCCGATGTTCTTGATGAGAGAGTTGGTGGTCTTGCCGAACATGCGCTCCGGCCGCACATACGGGACCCCGCTCTGGCGGTAGCCGACCCACGCGCGCAGTCCCCTGATGAAGCGATGGGACTCGGGCAGCCCGTTCAGGGCATCGACGACGCGGCGATCGAGCAGCCCAAAGTCGCCCGCGTCGAGCGGAATGCTCAGGTAGGAGAGCCGGCGGAACACGCGGTAGAAGAGCTTGTAGGCGCGTCGCATGAACGCCGTCGTCTCACGCTCGACCCGTACGCCGTACACAATGTCGAACCCCTCACGCCACCGCTCCACGAACTGGGGGATGACCTCGGGGGGATCCTGGAGGTCGCCGTCGAGCAGCACCACCGCATCTCCAGTCGAGATCCTCATTCCGCTGGTAAACGCGCTCTGCGAGCCGAAGGCCCGCGTATGATTGACTACCACCACCTTGGGGTCGCGGCCGGCGAGCTCGGCCAGCACCTCGCGCGCGTTGTCCGGGCTGCCGTCGTTGACGAAGATGATCTCGTAGTCAGCACCGATCTCGTTGAACATGCTGCTCAGGCGCTCGTGCATGATCGGCACCGCCGGAGCGTCCCGGTAGCAGGCGATGACGGCGCTCAGCTTCACGCCGTCGCTGTTTCGAGTGCCACCTGCGCCGTGGCCGCGAGTCGTTGTGCGGAGAGGCCGAAGCGGTCCTCCAGGAACCGCTGTGAGCCCGTGAGCCCTCTGGGCGTGGCATCAACGCCAGCACGGATCAGGCGGCAGCTCAACCCGCGCTCGGCAATCGTCTCCGCCACCAGTGAGCCGAGTCCGCCGTTCAGGTAGTGCGTCTCGACGGAGATCGCCAGCGAGACGCCTCCAAGTAGCTCGGCGAGGTCATCCACGGGCGAGGGGTTGAACGTCGAGACAACCGCCACGGTCGCGCCAACGCCCTCTTCGGCAAGTGTCTCCGCTGCACGTTGCGCCTCGCGGGCAACCGAACCGATCGCGATCAACGCCACGTCCGAACCATCGCCGATGAGCTGCGCGCGGCCCGCCGCGAAACGGCCGTTCAGGCCGAGAACCGGGGTGCCCTGCTTGGCGACGCGGAAGTAGATCGGCCCGGCCACCTCGCGCGTGGCCTGCACCGCCGCACGTGCCTGAGCGCTGTCGGCCGGGGCGACGACCGTGATGCCCGGTTGAGCCCGCATCAGCGCGTAGTCCTCGAGCGCGAAATGCGTGATCCCGTTGTAGCCGTAGTCGAATCCGCCGCCGACACCGACGATACGGACCGGCAGGTCGTGGAGCACCGGGCCGTTGCGCACGAATTCGTAGGGGCGCATCGTCGCGAACGTCGCGATCGAGTAGACGAAGGGCACGTACCCCGCCTCGGCGAGACCGGTGGCGATCCCGACCATGTTCTGCTCCGCTACGCCGACGTTGAAGAAGCGGTCGGGAAAGCGGTTGGAGAAGACGTCAAGCACCATGTAGCCGAGGTCGCCCGTGAGCAACACGACGCGCTCATCCGTCGCCGCCAGCTCGGCAAGCTCTGCGATGAAGTCGTCTCTCATGCGGCCGCCGCCTGCAGCTCGGACAGCGCCTGCTTGTACTGCTCGTCGGTCATCGGCAGATAGTGCCAGTCGATCACGTTCTGCATGAAGCTGACGCCTTTCCCGAACGTCGTGTGGGCGATGACGATGTGTGGCGCTCCCCCGACAAAGTCCAGATTTCGGATTGTAGTCTGCAGGGCTGACGTGTCGTGCCCGTCGAGCTCATGAACGTCCCAATCGAATGAGGCCCAGCGCTGCGCCGGCCGGTGGAGGTCGAGAACGTCCTTGGTGTAGCCCGTTGCCTGCTGTCCATTGAGGTCGAGAATCACAACCAGATTGGAGAGGCGGTGGTGAGCCGCAAACATCACCGCCTCCCATACTGACCCCTCATTGAGCTCGGCATCGCTCATGAGGACGAAGACTCGGCGCGGCGAGGACTCAAGGCGTGCCGCCAGTGCTGCCCCCACGGCCATTGGCAGCCCGTGTCCCAGGGAGCCCGTGCAGAAGTCGACTCCGTCGAGGTCGCGCTCGGGATGCACGCCCAGCAGGGTGCCGTCGGTGCAGTATGTGTCGGTAGTTCCCGAGGGCACCTGTCCGGTCAGTTCGAGCGCGGCGTAGAGGGCGAGCGAGGCGTGGCCCTTCGACAGGACAAGGCGGTCCCGCTCGGGGCGAGCCGCCGGCAGGTTGAGCACGCCACCGTAGAGGGCGGCGAGGATGTCCGCGATGGACAGTGCCGAGCCGATGTGGCCCACGTTCGCACGCTTGGACTGCTCGATCACGATGCGACGGATACCGTCAGCGAGCGTCGCGCTTTCGATGTCGGTCGCTGTCGCTGCTTCCACGGGGCGGGGAACGATGGGCCTTGTAGGATGTCGCATCAAGTTCTGCGCGCGCTTGTCCCGCTCGAGGTCCGACCCATCTGGCGCCTGACGGTACCATACGACCCCGCTGGAGCGTGCCATACGACCCCGCTGGAGCGTGCCATACGACCCCGCTGGAGCGTGCGCGCCGCCGCCCCGAAGCCGGGGCTTCGCGTGAAGAGAGGTGCGACCCGGCCTCGGATCCCATCTCATCTCGGGATTCAGCGGGGCAGCATCCTTGGGCGTCCCGGCGCAGCGCGTGTCGTAGGGCTCGACTACGTTATGGGCATGAGAGACGCACCGCAGACGCCTAGCCCCCCCACCTATCGTGCGTCAAGAGCGTGGGGCCAGCACCTGCGAGATTCGGGCCTGCTCCATCAAGGTGCTCGCTACGTTCTGGCCGGAAGCACGGTAACTCTTGTGTACCTAGGTACTACAACTCTGCTGGCCGACGTGGCGGGGCTGCCTTTCCAGATCGCGCTTATCATCGGCGCCTGTATCGGGCTTTCGGTTCACTTCACGCTACAGCGGTTCTTCGTATGGGCTCACCACGAAGAATATGCCCTACCCCTCAACCATCAAGCAGCGCGCTATCTAGTGGTCGCCGGCACTCAGTATGGGCTCACCGCGGCATCGACTTTGACCCTGCCGGCGGCGCTCGGGCTGCCAGTCGAGTTGGTGTATCTCGCAACCGTCGCCGTATTGGTCTCGGGGAACTTCGTCATATTCCGGAACAGGGTCTTCCACGCCAAGGTTCAGGTCTAGCGTTCACCCGGTGAAGCGATGTCGGTTCGTTCGCGGCCTTCAGCTTCGGCGTCGGACCATGGTTCTTGCGGGCACGAAGTCATGACCGCGGCGGTCCGCGGAGCGCCCCATGCGCAGCGACCGCGTAGATCGGCTGGCTGTTGCGATCCGCCTCGAAATCCCCCGTACCACCGGGATGAAACCAGAAGGCCTCGCCGAAGCCCGACAGGCGGCACAGCTCCAGCGCAACCTCCGGGAAGATCGGGTGCTGGTGGGTCGGGTCGACCCAGAACGCCTTCATCGCGTGCACCGCGTGCGGGTTGACGGTCTCGAACAGGAGCAGGCCGTCAGGACGCAGGCGCGAGCGGGCGAGATCCAGGAACTCCATCAGCGACTCGTAGGGCATGTGCTCGACGACCTCGAGCGCGACGATCGCGCCCAGCGACCCGGGCTCAAGGCCGCGTAGGTGCTCGTTGCCATAGCCAAGCGCCACCTCGTGGCCCTTGGCCCGCGCGTAGGCGACCATGCCGGCGTCGCTGTCCACGCCGCTCGCCTGGATTGACTGCTCGCGCAGCAGATCCAACAGCTCGCCGCGCCCGCAACCGACGTCGAGCACCGGCGCATGCCCGGCCAGCAGCGGCAGATATGCGCGCTGGATCTCCAGCACGCGACTTTCAGGGCCACGAAAGGTGTCCTCGAACTCGAGGTAGCGGCGCTCCTCCGAGGCCTGCCCGTTCGAGCGATAGCCGACGACCGGTCCGGCGAGCGGATCGGCCCAGCCGCTGAAGCCCCGATCCTCGCTGACGTACGGCGTGGCACGGTGCTCGGCGAGGTGCTGTTCGAGCTCGCGGCCGAGCGTCTCGAGCGTGCGCAGGCGCGACTTCGCGTCAACCCGCTCGAGTGCCTCGACCGCCACGCGGACGTCATGCACGCCCGCGGTAAGCCTGCGGGCCATCGCCAGCGACTCCGCGAAGCGGGCCTCCTGGCGACGCTGGAGATCCGTCGTGACTTCGTGCACGCGCTCGTCCAGGCGCGCGACGCTCTCCTGCAGGCGGGTGTCGATCGCGCGCTGGCGCGCGAGAAACGGCCGCATCAGCTCGCTGACGAGACGCTGCACCGCGCGCTTGGCCGTCGCGACGAGCCCCGACCCGACGATCGTGGGTTCGCCGGCGATCAGCTCCGGGAGCTCCGGGTAAACGGGCATCGGCCTGTGGACGAGATTCGGCGAGCGCAGGCCTCCGCGCACGAGCCCTTCGTAGGTCATACGCAGGCGCGCCTCCATGCGCTCGCCCGCGACCTGCGGCGCGTGGCGATCGAGCACGTCGCGCCGCCCGATCCGACCTCTGGCGCGCGCCTGCTCGGGATCGTCGAACACGATGCGCATCAGCGACGCGGCCTGATCGAGGTCCGGATCGGCCCAGGTGCCGTTCGCGGGGTAGGGGTGGGCGTCCTCGCCGACCGCGATCGGTGTCCAATCGACCAGGTAGGAGTTCTCCTCGGTCATGAACTCCAGGTTGCCCCCGTAGCGCGTGGCGATCACCGGCTTGCCGAGCAGCATCGCCTCCGCCGCCGTCAGACCGAAGCCCTCGGAGCGGTGCAGCGACACGTAGCAGTCGCACGCGGCGATCATCGCGTTCTTGTCGTCGGCCGACACGTAGCCGTCGATCAGCGTGATGTCGGGGTGATCGCCGGCCTCGAGCGCCACGCGGTCGTGCTCGTGCATCACGTTCTCGGCGTTGATCGACTTCAGCACCAGCTTGGCGCCGCCGCCCGGCGGGAAGGCGCGCCTGAACGCCTTGACGAGCCCGAGCGGGTTCTTGCGCGCCGCCGTCGAGTGGTAGTCGTGCACGAACAGGAACAGGAAGCCGTCCTCTGGCAGCCCGAGCTCTGCCCGCGCACGCGCGGGCACGCGCGGCAGCGCCACAGGCATCGCCATCTTGACGACCGGCACGGGCGCGCTCGGGGCGACGGCGTCGTAGATGTGCTGCGAGCCGACCCACACTTCGTCGATGTGCTCGAACGCCGCCGCCCAGTCCTTCGGGAAGTCGCCGACCTCCCACCACCACAGCGCGATCGTGTGGCGATGCTCGAAGAACGAGCCGCCGACCTCGCGCGCGAACGGCGGGATCAGGTCGCCGTTGATGCACAGGATGCTGATCGGGTACGGCGCATCCGCAGGAGCCCCGAAGGTGAAGTCGGCCCCCTGCTCGCACGGGGGGATCAGGCGAGCCTGCACCGGCAGCGCGGGCACGCCGCGCGCATCCAGCCCGGCGATCAGCAGGCGCGCGGCCTCTCCCAGGCCGAGCCCCGAGCTGAAGAACCCGGCCACGTTGACGCCCCACAGCGGTTCCCGCACGTCCGGATCTCGCACGCGGGCCAGGGCGCGCTCGTGCTCGCGCATCGGTAGCAGCGCCTCGGGCAGGCCGTGATCCTCGGCGCCGTGTTCGCACAGCCAGCTGGCAAAGCGCGCGCCGTCAGGGCCGTCGAGGTGCGGGAAGGCGCCCTGCACGTCCGGCCGGGCTTTCCATATCTCCATGTGCAGCCGCGTGAGCCCCGCGGATGCGCCCCGTTCGGCGGGCCCCTCGAGGTAGGCGTAGAACGCCGCGCGGCCCTGCTCGGTGTAGGGCGACTCGGTCAGGAGACCGTCGGCGACGCCTTCGAGCATCAGCTTGCGCATCTCCTCGGTCACGTGCGTGCCGTCGCCGAGCGAGGCGTAGCGCCAGGGGCGCGTCGCGTCCTGTGCGTAGCCGGCCGCCAGCAACTCCTCGGCGTGACGCGCGCGCAGCTCGGCGAACGCCTGGATCGAGTGCAACCGAGCGTCCTTGCGGTCGCGGTTCGGCCTGTCGGGCGCCAGCGGGTCGAGCGAGCTGAAGTCGAAGAGGCGCGCCGGCCGGCCTTCCACCTGCAGGGCGCCGGCGCCCTCGTTGACCCGCGAGGCGGACAGCGTCCACGGATCCAGGCCGTAGCCCGCGTCGCGCAGCACGCCCACCTCCTCGCCGATCGCGGGGATGCCGTCGAACCAGCGATACACGGCATCGACACCGTCGGCGAAGTAGCTCGGCCACGCGGCCAGCACACGCTGGGCGTGCGGCCCGCCGGTGCTGGCGAGGATGCGATGGCTGATGGCGCCGCCGCCGGCGCGCGCGCCGAACGCCGGCTCGAGCTCCTCGCGCGCGCCCACCGCACGCGAGACCAGCGCCAGCTCGTGTCGCTCGAGCAGGCCCTCGAGCTCCTCGAGCGGGCCGAGGACCCGCAGGCCGCACGCGAGGTAGACCAACGGTCCCGAGCGTTCGTCGAACAGCGAGCGCAACAGCCGCGGAAGCACCGCCGCGTCAAGCGCCTCGAACGGATTGCCGGCAACGAGCATCCCGCTCTCTGACCCCACGAGCTGCTCGAGCGTGATCACACGGGCGCCCGCGACGGCGTCGACGCCCTCAAGGCCATCGAGCACCAGCACGACGAAGGCGGCATTTGGATGGTACGTGTGAAACGACGAGACCAGCACACGTGCACGGGCGAGCTCGCGCCGAGTCACGATCGTGCAAGCATCCACCGCGTCGCATATTACCCAGCGCCCAGCCTGCACAGCGACTCCGGCGGCCGGCCGCTTAGGGCAAAGCCCAACAGCCGCCGTCGCGATGGCTCCGAGGATCGGGCCCCCGCGATCCTCGCCTACCGCTTCGTGGAACTTCGCCAGCTGCCCTGAGCCGTAGCCGACGCAACTGCCCGTGCATGTTTGCATTCAGACGTCTATGACGTAGCATTGTGTCGCTATGTGCGCCCAGGCGCAAACATCACGAGCAGTGCCGACGCGCCTCGCATCCGTCGTCGAGGAGCTAGAGCTCCGCCAGCCGGCGGTGGTCACCCGATCGCTCCTGACGGAGATCCTGGCGCAAACGCAAGTGCCTCTCCCGCCCGAGACGGCCGCTGAGCGCTTGGTCCGCCTCGGCTGGCTTCTTCCCCTGCGCACGCGGGGCGCGTGGGAGTTCGCCCCGGCCGCCCGAGCCGGCCGGTACAGGGCGGGCGACCCGTGGATCGAGTTGCGCGCCCTGCTCGCGCACGATCCGGACGTTCCCGTTGCGGTCGCATTCGAGTCGGCGATCTGGGAGCTCGGCCATTCGTCCCACCAACCGGACCGCCCAGTGCTCGCGCACCGCCGAGGCTGGCGCCCACCATCCTCGCTGGGCGTCCGCGCGGTGACCTTCGACTGGCGCGCGCCGACGAAGACCGTGCGGGGATTGCCCGTGTGGATCGAGGCAACCATCCTCGTCGCTGCCGCCGAGCGCCCGGCGGCCCAGGGCAATTGGGGCAACGCGGACGACTGGCTCCCAAACACATTCCGCGCCGCCACCGCCGAGGACCTGCAGCGAGAGGCAGCGGGGCGGCGCATCTCCACCCTCGCACGGCTCGGCTATCTCGCCGAGTGGGCAGGCCGCAACGACATCGCCGAGAAGATCGAGACGCAGCTGCCCCCCCGGCTTCCCGTCACGTTCCTCGGGCCTCGCGATCGCCGCGCCCAGTGGAGCACGCGCTGGCACGTCTATGACTCGCTGCTCCCACGGCAATGATCACGCAGGGCTATCTCGCGCGCCACTTCCAGGGTCGCAGCGGCATGCGCGATCCCGCTTTGCTCGATGTCGCCCAGGACTACGCGCTCAAGTACCTCCACGACCAGGGCGCATTCGAGCTCGGCATCGTCCTCAAGGGCGGCACCTCGCTGCGCAAGCTGCGCGCCGGCAACGCGGGCCGCTTCTCCACTGACCTGGACTTCGCCACCCCGGACATGGAGACCGCGGAGTTCCTCCTCGACACGCTCGACGGCGCGGAGCTGTTCGACGTCCGGTTCACTCTCGAGGAGCGAGAGCCCACGCGCGCGAAGCTCACCGTCGACACACCGCTCGGCCGTCCGGCCATCCCCGCCCGCGTCGAGATCTCACGAAGCTCGCCGCGTGGCGCCGCAGGCGAAAGCTGAGGGACCTCTACGACCTCGACCTCTTCGGCCGCGGCACTCTGGACGAGCCCCAGATCCGCAAACTGCTCGTCCTGAAGGTCTGGCACGACGTCGTCGACGACGGCCTCGGCCAACGCCCCTTCGATCCCTCGGAGATCATCGCGGACGTGGACCCGAAATCGCTGCCGCCGGAGGACATCGGACTCCTGACACGGCCCGTCGAGCCCGAGGCATGGCTCAACAACGTCCGCGCGCGCTACGCATTCCTCACCGCGCTCGACGACACCGAGCAGCGCCTCGCCCGGTGCAATCCCGGTGACCGGTACGAGGTCTCGCAGCTGGTGCTCGCTCTCACGGGCGACGGCTAACCCAGCGCCCTATCGAGGGGCATCAGGGGCAGGAGCTAACGCCGATCAGCGACCGGAGTCGTCCACTCCGTCGTCGAATCCGTCGCGATCATTCCGATGCCAGCGCGCTCCCGCACCGGTGCCGCGCGAGCTGATACGACCGGCGTCGCGTAGCTCGTTGAGCACCAGCCGCACTGTGGCCGAGCTTATTCCCGGCAGCGCGCGATGGATGTCGCGGGTGCGGAATTCCGCAGGCGCATGTCCCAGGATGTGCTCACGAACACGGTCTTGCTTGGAGCCCATGCTGTTCGCACCTGCCGCAACCCGTTGCTCGAAATCGTCGTATGCGCCGCCAAGGATGCGCACGAGGAAGGTTGCCCACGGCCAGATCGTGTGTTGCCCCTCGTGCCAGCCGCGTTGCGATTCGTACAGGCTCTGGTAGTAGGCGTTCTTGGCTTCGAAGATGCGCTGCTCGACGCTGACGTAGCGAGCGACACCGTAGCCGGCGGCAAGTAGCTCATAGGTGGTCACGAGCCGGGCCAGTCGACCATTGCCGTCGGCAACCGGGTGGATCGCGAGTAGGTCGATGATCAGGGCACCGATCAAGACCAGGGGATGGGTACGGGCTTCGCTGCTCCATAGCGATCCAGGAGCTCGGCTAGCAACGTTGGCGTCTCGCGCTCGTCCGGCGGGGTGAACACGACCTCGCGCCGGCCGCTCTCGTAGGAGACGATCAGGTTCTGGTCGCTCTTGAGGTATCCGCCCTGCCCATCGACGTGCTGGAACAACAGCCGGTGCAGGTGCAGGATGAACGGCACGGTCAGCGGCTCGTAACGCTCTAGGCGCATGATGTAGTCGATCGCGTCGCGATAACCGGCGAACTCCCTCTCGTTGCGATTGCGGAACCGCGGGCTGCCCTCGGCTATCCGATGCGCGCGGCCCTTCGCCACCGTCACGTTCTCGATCGCGTTTGAGGCTGTGATCGAGGCAACGCGGGCGCTCTCCGAGAGTGCCCGAAGGAGCTCCGGGAGCTGGTCCGCAAAGAGACGTTCTTGGCCCTTGCCAGTATCGATCCGCGACAGCTCTGCGCCTAGCTCTCGTGGCTGGCCGCCGAGGGAGCCCTCTAGATGAGTAGTGCCACGGCCGTGGGTGTGGCTGTGGGTTGTGGAAGGGGTTGTAAGCAGGCAGATCGAAGTCGGCGGTGCTCACTACCGACCGTCGACTCTTGGGAGGG
>Ga0302178_10002306_pt1 | contig 15197 bp, 19 predicted proteins | sample I_Palsa_E1_3_FD_198790 | JGI IMG/M metagenome (GOLD analysis project Ga0302178, IMG submission 198790) | Peat permafrost microbial communities from Stordalen Mire near Abisko, Sweden - I_Palsa_E1_3 | ecosystem: Environmental > Terrestrial > Soil > Palsa > Peat permafrost | place: Sweden... | reverse complement strand
CCGCCCGGCGCCCAGGCCGCGTTGGAGAAGATCGCGCTGATGTGGTGGCTGAGGGCGTACGGCCACCAGCGGAAGGACCAGACGAACAGGGAGCCATCCTGCGCCTGCTCGGAGAGGAACCAGGTGGACATCCGGTTCAGGATCCACGGGCCGAACATCCCCAGCGACACGCCGGTGTAGAGAGCTAGCGCGAGCAGATTCTGCGACTGGCGCAGGCCGGCCATGAGGGGGCTAGCATGACTCTTCCCCTGGCCCGCGCCCTGGCCGGCTTCCTGGCCCGCGCCCTGGCCGGCTCCCCCGGCATGGGTTTCCGCGGATCCCGGGCCCGCGGCATCGTCTGTCCCGATGCCGGGGATCTGCACGGTCTCCTCGTCAGCGACCGGCGCGTCAGCGGCCGAGGTGTCCGAGACTGGCCCGTCCGAGACCGGCGCGTCACCGGCTGGCCCGTCCGAGACCGGCGCGTCACCGGCTGGCCCGTCCGAGACCGGCGCGTCACCGGCTGGCCCATCGGAGACCGGCGCGTCACCGCCTGGCCCGTCCGAGACCGGCGCGTCAGCGGCCGGCGCGTCAGCGACCGGCCCGGTGTCCTGGGCGGAATCCGGGATGCCCTGACGGACGGACGTGCCTAGCTCGGGCACCCGCGACCATTCCCCTTCCGCTGCGGACGAGCAACCACGTGACGCGCGTCATCCGGCCGGCCCCGCCTGGCGTGACTTGGTGCGCAGGCCACGCACCCGGAGCACTCACTCACCAGGCAGCACCCGAGATGCGTCGTATACACGCCAAAATATCTCAGTGCTGCGCGGCAAGAGCCGGTGGGAGAGCGCGTTTGCAAACTGATGACGAAATTTGTTCCCTCCGACTCCGGGCGTTGCCGCGGCCGCCGGGTCCGCGGCAGCCAGGCGACGTCCGCCGCGGCCAGGGCTGATCAGCGCCCGTCCGGACGGGTTCTCGCGTCAGCCGGGGCCGGGCCCGCCGCAGGCAAATGCGACGATGAGGGCATGACCGACGCCGCGGGAGTCACCGACAACGAGGCCGCCTCGCGATTCGAGCACGAGGAGGAAGGTCACCTCGCCGAGCTGACTTACCGGCTCCGCGGCGACCGCCTGGTACTGATTCACGCCGGGACGCCCGCCCAGATCGAGGGACGCGGAATCGGCAGCGCGCTGATGGCCGCGGCGATCGGCCGGGCGCAGCGGGACGGGCTCACCGTGGTGCCGCTGTGCCCGTTCGCCCGGTACTGGCTGGAGAGCCATCCGGAGGCTGCCAGCCGGGTGAACGTCGACCTGGGACAGGCCAGGTAGCCTGCCTTTGCCCGGTCGCGCGTCCAGGGACGGACTGGCTGCGGGCAGCCGAGCTGATCACACCCAGGAGGTCCTCATGCGGATCGGCAACCTTGACGGCCGGCTCGTGATCCTGACGGACAACGGCGCCCTGGACGTCGCGCGCGCCAGCGCGGGCCGCTTCGGGCCCGAGCCGCAGGCGATCTACCCGCGATGGCAGGAGTTCGTCGGCTGGGCCGCGGATGTCAGCGACGCAGCGGCCGAGCTCTACGAGCTGGATCTGCTCAGAGCGCCAGCACCGGCGCCCAGGCAATCGTTCGGCATTGGTCTGAATTACCGTGATCACGTGGCGGAGTCCGGCTTTGCCGTGCCGGATCAGCCCAGCGTGTTCACGAAGTTCCCGAGCTGCATCACCGGCCCTTACAGTGACGTGGCGCTGCCGCCTGGCGGGCATACCGACTGGGAGGTCGAGCTGGTGGCCGTGATCGGCACCACGGCACGGAGCGTCCCAGCGGCCCGCGCCTGGAGCCACGTCGCCGGGCTGACCGTCGGGCAGGACATCTCCGAGCGGATCAGCCAGCTCGCCGGATCGCCCCCGCAGTTCAGCCTGGGCAAGTCCTTCCCCGGGTTCGGGCCGACCGGGCCCTGGCTGGTCACCATCGACGAGTTCGCCGATCCCGATGACCTTGAGCTCGGCTGCTCGGTCAACGGCGACCAGATGCAGAAGGCCAGGACCAGCTACCTGATCATCTCCGTGCCGCAGCTCATCGCCAAGCTGTCCGCGGTGGTCACGTTGCTGCCGGGCGACATCATCTTCACCGGCACGCCTGCCGGCGTCGGCATGGGCCGCGAACCGCAGCGCTGGCTCGCCCCCGGCGACGAGCTCGTCAGCTACGTCGACGGCATCGGGGAGCTGAGGCAGCGCTTCGTGGCCGGCTAGCGCCGGTCAGCTCGCCGGCGGCCCGTCGCCGATGCCGATGCCGATGCCGAAGAGAGGTCTCGCAGATGGGAAGGCTAACGGCCATGCGGGCCCGTCAGCGCGGCGCGACCAGCAGGGTCTGCAGGGCCGTGCCGTAGCGGCCGGTCATGTCGGACAGGGCCGTCTCGGCAAGGCCGGTCCCCCGCGAGCTTGTCGTGGTGACCGCCTCGAGCAGCAGCCACTCGCCGACCGGGTCGCGGGGCAGCACGACCGTGAGATCGACGTTGATGAAGATGAACCGTGCCGGGTCAAGCACGGCGCCGACACCGCTGCCCGAGTCCGCGACCAGCAGGGTCCGGCACATCGGCGAGGCGTCCTCGCCGGCCACGAGCGGGATGCGGGGGCGGCTCCACGCGCGGCCGGGGGCGAGCTGATCGAATCCGCCGTCGAGGAATCGCCACTCGATGGCGGACAGGTACCCGGCCGTATGGGCGTTCGGCAATCTGGGCGGCAGCTGCGGACCGCCCGGGTCCGGCAGTCCCGGCGGCGCTACGTCACCGGGGATGGCCGGGACCTCGCCGTCCGGTATGGCTATCCGCCATCCCCTGGCGTGCAGGACCTCCTGGCCGTCCGCCTCCATGACGGCCTCAAGCAGAACCACCCGCCGTCCCGGCCGGACCGTGCGGGTGCGGACGGTGAGCTTCGCCACCGGCACCGGCCGGAGGATGTCGACGGCCACCCGGGCCAGCCGCTGGCCTGCGCTGGGCTCATGCCGCTCGAGCGCGCGCGCCGCCAGTGCGGACGGCGGCCCGCCGTGCTGGGCATCCGGGCTCCATGGTCCCGCCGTCGCGGGCGTGGCCACGAAGGCGCTGTTCCCGGCTGGCTCGAAGAAAGCGCTGTCCACGAGGCGCGATGCTACCGGAGCGCAGCGGCGACGACGAGCCAGGAAACGCCGCCACACGGCGACACCCGCTGGCGCAATCGGTACGCTTCGTCCGGTGGCGCCGTCTCCGGTAAGCGCCGCGGGGCGTTAGCTCAATGGTAGAGCAGCGGACTTTTAATCCGTAGGTTCTGGGTTCGAGCCCCAGGCGCCCCACCCGCAAAAGCCCAGGTCACAGCAAACCAGGCCATCCTACGGAAAGGCCGCTGCCTGCCCAGAAACGCTCAGGCTCCTGTCCAAATCAAGATGGCAAGTACTGCGGAGGCCCTCCGCCTGGCAGGAGAAGTCGTTGGCTGGTCTGCTGAAGCGGCTCAGCTACCCGGTGCACTGCTGGCTGGCATACACCAGACCGAAAGCCAGCGGGCCGGTAATGCCTGCGGGCGGCGGGCTCCCGGAGCCTTGCTTACGCGGGGTTCCCGACAGCGGACCGGCCCCGGGATCGTCAAAGATGGACACGCCGGTGCCGCTGGGCAGGGCCGACGGGTCGATGACGAAGTAAGCGCTTCCACCGCTCGAACTGAGCTGCACTACGGCGCTCAGAACGTCCTTGCTCGGGTCATAGGGCTGGCACGCCGCACTCAGGGGAGGGCCGGAGAAGCTGACGTTGACCGGCAGGCCGTCCGCGCGCAGCGTGCTCTGCAGCCCGGCCGGATCCTGCAGCTCGTTGATGGTGACATCGATGTCGCCGCTGGCCTGCCTGGCAACCGTCCAGGCCGCCAGACGGGCGCTGCCAGGATGGCCGGGCTGAAGGCCTGAGGGCACGAGCGCGGTCACGGCCAGGGCCGCGCCGGCAGCCACGGCCAGCGCCCCGGCAGCAGCAGGAATCCGGCGCCGGGCGCGTATCGCGCGGCTGCGGCGGGCGATCTGCTCTTCCGGGATGGCCATGTGCACTCCAGTGACCGACTCCCGCACCGCTGTGATCAGCTCTTCGTCGTTCATGATGGGCTCTCCGTCTGTCGTTCGGGCATAAGGTCGCCGCGGAGCGCAGCGAGGGCGCGGGCCATGTGCGCCATGACAGTGTTAGGCGTGATACCGAGCATCTCCGCAGTGCCGTTGGTGTCGAGATCGAGGATCAGACGCAAGGCGACGACCTGCCGCTGGCGGGCAGGAAGCCGCCTCAGGGCCGCCATGATCCGCGGATCGACGGAACCCGCAGACGCCGCGCTGATCGCGGGCAGATCCGTGACCATGCCGGGATCGGGCACCGGCACCTCCCGGCGGCGGCGCCGCCACCGGGAGATGTGCGCGTTCAGCGCGGTGCGGACCACCCAGGCCGCCGGGGCCGGATGCCTGCCGACGGTCCGCCACGACGCACATGCCCGCGCGAAAGCCTCAGCCACCAGCTCCTGCGCGGTGTCCTGGTCGCCGACGCTGACCAGGACGGTGCGCAGGCACTCATCCCTGGACGTGCGGTAGAACTCGGCGAAGTCCAGTAGTTGTGTTCCCACACTCCATCAACGCACAACCGGCGCACACGGGATTACCCAGCCTGGGGGTCGACTGTTGCCAACACTGCTGCCAAGCGGGTAGCCAGCGACCGATGCAGACCGACAGGGCGAAGATCCACCTCGGACGCAGGATCGGCCCTGGGGTCTCCTGCTGCCGGGCGCATTCCCCGCCGTGCCCGCCACATGCCCGTCAGCAGCGCCACCGGCGGTGATTTACGGGTACTCACGGCACAGCCAACAGTGCGCTCGATCTGGGCAACCGCAGGTCCGCAGGTCGCGGTCACTACCTTTGCAAGCAAGGAGTCAGCCACTGAGAGCCACCCGCCAGGCAGCAACGCGAGCAGCAACGTCAACGAACGAACCCGGCTGGACCCGCACCCGCTCGGATCCGAGTCGCTGCTCAGCCCAGGGCTCGAACGGTCTCGGACAGTTTCAGCGGATCTGCCGCATCCGCCCATCGCCCGTTCCCCAGGCTTGGTCGGCCGTCCATATGTCGGCGTCCAGTCGGTTGCCGAGCGCCATGCACAGCCGGTCGGCCAGGGAGTGCCCTTCCCCCCGGACCCATTTCTGGGCCGCCCATTCGGCATCGGCGATCGTCACGGATTCGACCTGTACCCCATAGCTGACCAGCAACGACCTGGAGAGATCCCAATTTCGGCCATGCGCGCGGATCTTCTGGGCGACCTCCGACCAGTTAGCGGCGCCACAGGCACCGCCATCGCGGAGCGCTTCCTCGACGGGTGCTGCGCCGTCCTCGCCCTGCAGGAAGGCGAGAAGCGCAGATGCATCGAAGACGTTCACGCCGCGTCTTCGGTGGCGGCCGATATACGGCGCTCGGCGAGGAGCTCACCCACCAGGTCCAAGCCGGTGAGATCTGCCCGCACGAGCTTCTGGAGTTGCGGGCGGGTCAGGAGCACGAGCCCTCCCGGTGTCTCCAGCAGGATGAGCGCCGTTCCCTCCGCAAGCCCGGCCCGCTCTCTCAAATCGGCCGGTATGACCAGTCGTCCGCGGTCACCCATCGCCACCTGATACGTCCCACTCACGGCAGTAGGGTACCACTTGCGTTAGTCATGTGGTACGGCAATTGCTTGACTTCCGCGACCTGAGGCCGGACCCGCGACTTAACGGACCAGACCAGTCACGGGCAGGGTAACCAAGGGATGAGACGGCTGCGGGCACTGCCACTACAGGGCCGACCCGCGTACGCTGCACGGCATGGCCGACGCCGATAAGCCGATGCCCGGCCCAGGCTCATCGCAAGCCAGTCCGTCCGTGGCTGGGGGCGACGGGGCGGAGCGCCCGGGGAGCCTGTCACGGGGGTGGCTGACAGCCGGGACGTTGATATATGTATTGGTCCTGCTGTACCTGATTTTCTTCGGCGTCCGTGCTGCGCGTCAGCATGGCTGGACCGACGTCGCCGGCGACGCCCTGGTATTCCTGGCGCTCCTGGCCATCCCAACCGGGAGGATGAAGCGGCTGCTGCACGCGCTAAAGGCGCGCGAGCGCCCCTAAGTCCGCTACTTCGCGCAAGATCACCGTGCAACTAGCCAGGCGCATGGAGTCAAGGACGGTACCTGAAAGACACCCAAACTGGCTGGTCAGACGTGGCGGCGTTGCCAGATCGGGAGATAATGCTCCGATGGCCGGAACGGATGCGCGCGACGGGTCGTCCTGTACGTGCACAGCTGCGGGTTCGCTGGCTGCCGCTGTCTCACGGCGATCATCGGAGCTTCCGTCGGCCGGGTGACCTGGAGCGATTTCCGCGAATGCCAAGCCTCCGGCGACAGCTCCGGCCCGCCCGTCCTGCAGTTGCACCGGGGCGCAAGCGAGCCGGCCGAGTTCCCGGATCTTGTGTTCGACGAGGCCGAGTACGTCACCGAGGTGCAGCGGGTCAGCGCCGCGCGGGAATGGGAGTCCGATCGATGGAAGACGGCGCTGCTGCTGGATGAGTACCTGCATCCGAGTCATCCGTGGTCGATCGGCGAAGACCTGTATCCCGGCTGGGCCGAGCCGCAAGACAACAACGGCGACGCCTTTCTCGTGGTCCTGTGGGACGAGAACGAAGATCATGGAGTGGCTGTCACTCTCACCGCCGGGCCCGGCTCCCCGGAACAGCGAGTGCGGTCGATGGCGGACTTTCTCATGACCACCCCGACCGACCGATGGCCGGTAATCCGCCGCATGCGCCACGGTCGCTACTTCGGGCCAGCGAGCAACTAAAGCCGTCGGCTTCGCTCCAGCTCCAGCAGGCGCTCCGCGGTAGCGTGCGGCTCGGCGGCCTGGAGCCGCGCCAGGCACGTGCTCCCGCCCGGGGCTCGGCCCGCGTTTCCGTAGCCAAGCGCGGCTACTACGTTGACTGATATACTGGCCGACGTATTAGGAGGGCGGATGGCCGTGGGCAGGCGGGACGACGGGGCCGGGCACGACGTGCTGCGCCGGGCCGGCGAGGCGTCGGTGCTGATCCTGATCAGCCTCGCCGGCGGGCCCAGGCACGGTTATGCGCTGATCCAGGACATCAGGGAGCTCGCCGGCGTCGAACTCGGGCCCGGCACGCTCTACGGCGCGCTAGACCGGCTCGAGCGGCTCGGCTTGATCGAGTCGCTGCCCGCCGACGACCGGCGCCTTCCCTACCGCATTACCGCGCCGGGGGCGGCGGCGCTTCGCGTGCACCTTGATTCCCTGGAGCGGGTCAGCGCGGCCGGGCGGCTGCGGCTGCGGCTAGGCGGCATTTGATGGATGGCCCCCGGGCGGCCCGGCTGATCGAGACCGTGCTGCGGTGCTACCCGGCCCGCTGGCGGCGGCGGCACGGGGAGGAAGCCGCCGAGCTGGCCGCGCTGCTCATCAGGGACGGGTCCCCGGCGGGCTCGGTCGCCTGGAGCTACCTGGCCGGCGCAGCGCGTGAGCGGCTGACGCCGCGCCCCGGCCTACGGCTGACCGCGGTGGCCTGCGCGCTGCTGGTCGCGGCCTGCGCGCTGGGCGTCTCGGCGGGGCTGCTGGCCCCGGCGGCGCCGGCCAGGGCGGCCAGCACGAGCCAGGCGCCCGGACGCGCGCATTGCCGGCCTGGCTCGCCTGAGCCCGTTCCGGGCGTGATCCCGGCCACGGGCCGCCCGCAGGTGATCATCTGGGAAGCCGCGCATGGCCGATCCTGCTGAAGCCGGCCCTGCCGGGGCCGGCCCTGCCGGGGCCGGCCCTGCCGGGGCCAGCCCGCGGCGGCGGAAGAGGCGGCGGGCGCTGGCTGAGGCGGCCATCACGATCCTCGTGGCGGTGCTGCTGGCCGGCCTGGTGCGGGCTTTCGCGTTCCAGACCTTTTTCATCCCCTCAGCGTCCATGGTGCCGACGCTCGGCGTGCACGACCGGATCCTGGTCCAGAAGGCGTTCTTCAGCTGGCATGACGTACGCGAGGGCGACATCGTGGTGTTCAGCCGCCCGCCGCTCGACCACTGCCCCGGCCCGCAGCAAGGCGACCTGGTCAAGCGCGTCATCGCGCTGCCGGGGCAGACGATCTACTCGTCAGGCAATGACATCTACGTGAACGGGCGGCTGCTCGCCGAGCCCTACCTGCCGCACGACGACCCGCTCGGGCCGCCGGTACCGGACGCGAGCAGCCAGCACCCCTACCGGGTGCCGCCAGGCGAGTTCTACATGCTGGGCGACAACCGGGCAGACTCATGCGACAGCCGGTACTGGGGACCGATCAAAGGCTCGAGCATCGCCGGCAAGGTAGTGCTGGTGTGGTGGCACGACGACCACCCCGACTTCCGCTGGTTCTGATCCTGACCGCAGCTCCGCGCACGCCCGCCGCCACGATGCCGCGGCCCAGACCTACCTTGCGAAACCTAGTTCAGCGGGTAGTGGCACGGCAGAGCGCCTGCCATTATCCAGCCGGCAGCGCGGCCAGCGTCGGGGCGAGCTGTGCCAGCTGCTCAACGCCATCAGCGAATTCGGTGCCGGTCACCATGATCATCACGTGGTCCGCGCCTGCCGCCAGGTGCTCACGCACCTTGGCCGCGATCGCCGCCGCGTCACCGTACCCGACGATCCCGTCCACCAGCCGGTCGCTCACCTCGGTGATCTCCCGCTCGGAGTAGCCCAGCCGCGCCATGGTGGCCGCGTACGTGCCCGGCTGGCTGAGCCGGCCGGCCACCGCCTGCCGCGCCATCGCCCGCGCCCGGTCCGGGTCGGCGTCCGCGACGACGGCCAGCCCGGCCACCAGGAGCTTGTCCGGGCCGAGTAGCTGCCTGGCCTTGGCGGTGAGCTCCGGCGGCGCCATGACGGGCATTGCCCCGTCGGCGATCTCGCCGGACAGCGCGAGCATCTTCGGGCCGTTCGCGCCGATGATCCTCGGGTAGGCCACCCCGGGCGCCGGCAGCTGCGTCGGGGCGGTCATCTGGTCCAGGTAATCCCGCATCGTGACCACCGGGCTGCCGAATTCCCGGCCGACGCTGGCCGCCTGCTGGGGGTAGCCGACACCCAGCCCGAGCACGAACCTGCCGGGAAATGCCTGGGCCAGCAACGCGGCCGCGCCGTGCGCGGTCTGCGGTGCCCGGGCCCAGATGTTGGCGATGGCTGTGCCGAGGACAATCCGCTCGGTGGCCGCGAGCAGCACGGCCAGCTGCACGAGAGCGTCCTTGCCGCCGACCGCCTCGTTGGTCCACGCGGCACGATAACCGGCGCGCTCCAGCCGGCGAACCGCCTCGCGCTGCAGATCAGCGGATGCTGCGCTGGAGCGCGAAAACGGCAGGAAAACGCCGACCGGCCCCAGCGCACGGCGGGCCGCCTCGACGACATTCGCGGTCGCTATGGGATCCTTGGCCGTTTTCATGCACTGCCTCCGTTGGTCAGGCTCTGGTGCCGAAGCGTACGCACAAGCAGGGTTACGACCTTACTGTCAGCGCTCCAGGCACACGGCGCCATGCTCGCGGACGCGGGTCACACGACGAGCGAGCCTGCAGCGGCGCGACCGCGATTGAGCCAACCGAACCGGGCGAGGTTCTTTACCGCACGACGGATGGCGGGACCAGGTGGAGGTGCGTGGCCGCGCCGCGGAGCGCCCAGCAGCGCCGCGTCGACGACCACCGCCGGAACGCCGGACAGGTTCAGCTGCTCGACGATCCGCAGCCCCACCCCGTGCAGGCCGCAGACGATCACATGCCCGCGCCAGCTCGCATAATCGCCCGTCACCCGCACAAGAGTCCCCACACAGTGTGACGGGAGTGTTAGAGGGCCGGGTCGCGCAGATGACGCGCTGAAGCCCGCGTCCTCCGCCGCCGGCAGCGGGGTTTAGCATGGCGCCGGATCTCAAGGGGCGTACGCGGCCGTCTGTCGATCGGGACGCTTCCCGTTCGTCGTATCAGGTGTGCACCGGGCGAAGCGACAGGGGAACGACATGAAGTCCGAGGAGACGTGGAAGTACATCCACTCCGAGCGAGCCCAGCTGGCGGATACCCTGGCGGCCCTGACGACCGGCCAGTGGGCTGCTGCCTCCTGGTGTGACGGCTGGTCAGTGCAGGACACCGCCGGCCACGTTCTGGCCGCCGCGGAGCAGACCCCGGCGAACTTCTACAAGGAGCTGCTCGCGGCTGGCCTCAAGTTCAGCGTCTTCACCGACCGGGGCGCCAGGCGGCTGGCTGCCATCGGCCCGGATGAGCTGGTCCGCCGCCTGCGGGCCCGGACCTCGACCACTAACCACCCGCCCGCACCAGTGATGGCCATGCTGGGCGAGATCGTCGTGCACGGCGAGGACATCCGCCGCCCGCTAGGCCAGCGGCACCAGTCGCCGCAGGGCGCCCTGCTGGCCGTCGCCGGCAGCTGGAAGAACTCGAACCTGCTGATCGGAGCCAAACGGCGCATCGCCGGCCTGCGGCTGCAGGCAACCGACATCGAGTGGGCTCACGGGGACGGACCCGAGGTCCGCGGCCCGCTGATCTCGCTGATCCTGGCCATGACCGGGCGCAAAGCCGTCCACCCGGACCTCACTGGCGAGGGCCTCGCCACCCTCTCCAGCCGGCCCTGAACCGGCACGCCGGCACGGCTGCAGGCACGCGCACTGGCGGCAGCGAGAACTCGCGCGGCGAAACAGGGAGACGATGGTCAGCCAGATGACATCCTTGGCCTGCCCGGCCTCGCCTGCGGGGAGTACCCTCGCGGCGTGGCCGATCTTGCCGACTACCTGGACCTGACGGAGGCCCAGGCACGGGACCATTTCCGGGTTCTGCTGCGCCGCCGTCCGGTCCAGGGCGGCCGACAGGTTCCATTCGTGCCGACGGAGACGCTGCTGTGCCTGGCAGCATCCTTCGTGATCAGTCACCGCCGCTTCGGCGGTGCCACCGCGCATCTCGCGCCCGAGCCGGTCCCGTCGCTGGCCCGGCTGTTCTCCCGGCCGCCGTCCAGCATCCTTGCCAAGATGGCCAACCTGGACGGCTCCCGCTCGCACGGCGCCCGCTGGGACATCCTGGCGGGCGCCATCCTCAGAGACGACCCGGTGCGCTTCACCCGAATCTACCGGCTGCTGCTGCAGGCCGCCCGTGCCGAGGCCATCAGCCCAGGCCGGCTGCCTGATTTCCTCGCACTCGAGCATGGCGGCGAACTCGTCCTACTCGGCCAGGAAGAACTCAGCCAGTCCATGCTGGAGGCGGCACTGCGGGAGCAGATCGTCGCGGATGCTGCCGGAGCCGCATGGGCTGAGCGGGACACCGAGCGGATTCTGCTGGCGTCGGCCCGGGTCGGACAGCACGTATTCGCGCAGAACGTGCTGCGCAACTGCGGCCGCCGCTGCGTGTTCTGCGGCCTAAGTCCCGCCGCGTTCGATGCCGGGCGGATGCTCCTGGCAGGCCACATCAAGCCCTGGAAAGGACAGCACACCGCGCGAGCGCCTGGACCCACGCAACGGCCTGGCCGCATGTCCCGCCCATGACGTGGCCTTCGACACCGGCCTGCTCACCGTCAACGGCGGCCTGCGCATTCACGTCGCCCCGACCCTGGCCGACGCCGCCCGGACCGATCCGCTCACCCGGCAGTACTACGGGCAGCCACCGCTGCGCGGCACGCTGATCCTGCCGCACGGCGCGCAGGCGCCCGCCCGCAAGTACCTCGACTGGCACCGTCAGAAGATCTTCCTCACCTGAGTCGGGTCGCCCGGGGGAATTTCACCCCCGGGCTCCCACGGAACGGAGCGTGAACCTCTCGGTTCACTCCGCTCTTCTCATCCGAGCCACTGGAAAGTGCCCGTCCATTGCCAGTGCGCGAACATGGGCCGGTTCCTGGCGAGCAGGTCGTCCCACCATCGTTTCGCGCGCTTGAACGGGGCCAGCCGCCGGTATTTCTTCCGCGCCCAGCGCACCAGGTAGCCGTTGATGCGCTTGAGGAGGGGATACAGCGCGGCCGGGGTGAACCGGCCGTAGTAGGTCATCCAGCCCCGCACGACCGGGTTGATCCGGCCGGCGAGGTCCTGGAGGCTGTGCCGGGTACGGCTGTGGATCCGCCAGCTGCGCACCTCGCCGCTGATCTTCTTCAGCGCCTCCGGGCTGATCGCGGGCGTGAACGCCGTGAACATCGCGCCGCTCTTTGTGCTGCGCACGCTGCGGGCACGGAACTGGTACCCCAGGAACGTGAACGACGTGTGCTGATAGTCACCGCGCCGGTTGTCGTCCTTGCAGTACACGATCTTGGTTTTGCCTGGATGCAGGCGCAACCCGACCTGTTCCATCCGCTCCGCGAGCGCATCCCGCACCTGGAGGGCCTGCCGCTCGGTCACGCAGTGCACCACCGCGTCGTCCGCATAACGCTCAAACTCCACCGCCGGGAACTCGCGTTCCAGCCAGGTGTCGAAGGCGTAATGCATGAACAGGTTCGCCAGCACGGGTGATACCGCCGATCCTTGCGGAGTCCCGCGGTCCCGCGCCTGGATGGTGCCATCGGGCAGTGCCAGCGGCGCTTTCAGCCACCGCTTCACATACAGCACGACCCACCGCTGCGCCTGCGTGGTGTTGGCCCCGACCGCCCTGACCATCCGGTCATGGTCGACGGAATCGAAGAATTTCTGGACGTCCAGATCGAGTACCCAGTTCTTCTTCTGGCACCGAAGGCGGCATTTCGCGACCGCGTCCAGCGCGCTGCGCCGGGGCCGGTACCCGTAGGAATCCTCATGGAAGATGGATTCCGTCCGGGCCTCCAGCGCCAGCGCCGCCACCGTCTGCGCGATGCGATCCGCCACCGTGGGCACCCCGAGGATTCTCACCCCGCCGCCATGCGGCTTGGGAATTTCCACCGCCCGCACCGGGGGCGGGAAGTACGTCCCTGACGACATCCGGTTCCAGATCTTATAGAGATTGTCCCTCAGACCGGACTCGAACTCCGCCAGCCACTGCCCGTCCACTCCCGGCGCGCCTTTGTTCGCCTTAACCCGCCGATACGCCTCCCACACGAGCTGCTTCGGTATCCGGAACGGCTTTTCCTGCGACCCTGACTTGCCCACGTGTCTCCTCCCGGGCCATAAGCCCGGTTGCCCATGCGAACAAACCCAGATGAGCCGGCCCCTTCGCTCCGCCCCCATTACAGGAGCCTCATCACTACTACGAGCCGGTCCGCCGGCAGGCACCGCGACGGTACTCAGCGCCTCGCGGTTTCCGCCGCTTGGCGCGCTCCCTGCCGCACCCGGCTCCCGCCGGGCACAGTATCGGCGCCTGCCTTCCCGCGTTCCATGCGGAAGCCGCAGACCGGGCTCGCGCCGCCTTCATGCCGGGCACCGCCTGGCCAGTAAACGGGTATCCGCCAGGCTCTTCCCGGGGCTACTGGGGTGCCCCGGTTCCGATGCCACCTAACTGGTCTCGACACGTCATCAGCGGTTCGCTCGCGCTCGCCTTCCCGATCCCCGCCTGACCCGTAACCGGGCCTTTTCCTCATCGCTCACCACGACGGTCTTCAGCCAACGCAGCATGAGGCGGCTTGACGCCTCCCCCCGCAGGGCGGCGCCGGGGCGCCAGCAACTCCCCATCTTCCGCACAGCACCGCAATTCAGTCACCTGCTACTAACGGCAACCTCCTCGCGTTCGCGGCACACCCCAGTGCCCCGGAGTGCCGACCGCCGGGCTCTACGCCCGGACGGCCGCGACGGCACGCCCGGTGGAGTACCAGTTTCGAGACGAACTGGCTTCGGCCGGCCGAGCGGCGCAGTGAGCCCGGCACGCGCACTGGCGGCAGCTGCCCTCAGCCGGTACCGCCGAGGGCGGGGTCACTGGTCATGGCTGCCGCCAGTCGCGCGCGCTCGGCCTCGCTGAACGGGACCGGCCTGCGCTGGCCGGCGTCCCAGCGGACCGTGACGACGCGCGCCTCGGCCGCCGCGTCCCCGGATGGCGTAAGGATCGACTCGCGGGTGGTCAGGCTCGTCGTTCCCAAGCGCTCGACCGCGATGCGCACCGTCACCCGCCGGTCCGGGTAGCGGACCTCCGCGCGCAGGTCAACCTCGACCCTGGCAACCACGTAGAGCGGGTCCGCGCCCAGGATCTGCGTGTAGAAGGCGTCCCGCCCCTCCTCCAGGTAGGTCAGGAACACGGCGTGATTAACGTGACCCAGGGCGTCCACGTCACGCCACCTGACGTCGACAGGATGCTCAAAGACCGCGACCATGCGCTCACTCCCCTGACCGGCGCCCGGGACATCGGGCACACCGGCATCGTGCCAGCCGTCCTTATCGCGGCGCAGGCCGGCCACGCGCAAGCTGGCTAGCGCATCTGACGGCCTTGACCTTCGCCCTGGGCGAAGCCGCACAGTGGCCTTACCGGGCGACTGCCCGGGCACGCGAGGAAGTGGGCAACGTGGATCTGATGAGCATCGGAGAGTTCGCCAGGCGGTCCCGCCTGTCGGCGAACGCGCTTCGGCTCTACGACGAGCTCGGGCTGCTGCCACCGGCGCGGGTCGACGCCAGTTCCGGCTATCGCTATTACGACGCCACTCAGCTTGAGCAGGCACGCCTGATCGCGGCGCTGCGGCAGCTTCAGATCCCGCTCGCCGGCATAAAGGCCATCCTCGTCCTCGAGCCGCAGGCCGCTGCCGAGCGCATCGGCGAGCACTGGGCTGCCGCCGAGGCCGAGCATTCAGCCCCGCCCAGTGGCAGCTGGTCTCGGACTCGCTCCATGCCTGGGCCCGCGAGAACGGCGCGCAGCCCAGCGAGCCGGGTGCCAGGGTGACGTTCCTCGCGAGTACACCGATCACTGAGAGCAGCGCGCCCGACTGCGACTTCGCGATCCCGTTCAGCTGATCCGTCCTGGTGCGGCTCACCGAGGCCGCAGCCAAGGCCGTCCAGGACGGGGGTCAATCCCAATGGCGCGAGCGAGCCGGGAACTCCCCCTACCGGCGGCGCTGTCAGCTACGACGGGCCGCCGGCTGCGGCAAGGGCGTCGTTGGGACTTCGGTGCGGTAACAGGGGCTGTTGCGGAATTGGCTGGCGGTGGTGAACGCGGCCTGGCTTGGCTGGGCTGGCTTGCGGGTTGCCCGGGGCGCTGGCGGGGCGCGGGGCCTGGCGGGGCGCGGGGGCTGGCGGGGCGCGGGGGCTGGCGGGGCGCGGGGGCTGGCGGGGCGCGGGGGCTGGCTAGGTGGTCAGGGCGTTGAGG
>Ga0302178_10002303_pt1 | contig 15209 bp, 17 predicted proteins | sample I_Palsa_E1_3_FD_198790 | JGI IMG/M metagenome (GOLD analysis project Ga0302178, IMG submission 198790) | Peat permafrost microbial communities from Stordalen Mire near Abisko, Sweden - I_Palsa_E1_3 | ecosystem: Environmental > Terrestrial > Soil > Palsa > Peat permafrost | place: Sweden... | reverse complement strand
TGAATTCGACTGAATACGTTTGCTTTTGCTTCAACATGCACCTCTGACTTCTTTAATTTAAGAAAATTCAGAGGCGACAACTAGTCTGACACAGGGGGCTTTGGTCACGCCTTAGGACGACTATAGACGACATAATTGTGGATTGTGCATAACGGCGTCCGATTGCGACACCGCGCAATGCCCGCTCGGCGGGTAGGTTGTCGATCTCGGCCTGACCATTGCTGCAGTAATAGACGAGCGCCGGCCAGCGATTCAGAGAATATTGAATTGCCTTGCTGGTGTCCGATTTCGTGGAGAGCGTGAGCAGTGTCGCCTCAAACCACCGCTTCAGGTCATCAAGCAGCGGTACGGCCTGCGCCTGGCGGATGCGCCGCCGTTCTTCCGGCGGCTTGCCGCGGATATGTTCCTCGATGCGATAGAGGGCGCCAATGCGCTCCAAGGCTTCTGTCGTAATCGACGATGGCCGGACAGCATGCAGATCCGTGAGCCATACATGCTGCTTCCTGAATCCGACCGCTTCGGTACAGCTGCCTGGCTACCTGCGCTGCCGTTCTCGTCAACGCGTAATTGCACAAACGTATGCGCCGGCGCCGACACTTCCGCTGCTGCATTTCTTAGCTTGCGTTGCCAGTAATAAATCGCCGACAACGAAACGCCTTCGCGTTTGGCATAGGCGTTCGCAGAAATCGCTTCGCGTTCAATCGCTGTTACATGCCCGACCCAGAATGCCTTGTCCGTCACCATCTCTGCTCCATCCAAAATTAGATGTTGCAAGAATGCAGAAATCGGAACTAAGCCGCAAGGCTGGGGGTTATGGCGCGCTTACCAGCAAGTTGACACCGTGTAGTGGTCAAAATCGAACTCCTCGACCCACTCTGCTATTTCCACCGGGCCCAAATACGCATGTTATGCTTGGACAAAGGCCGTGCCCCTCACGGCAAACCCACTTGCATGTCGACGTCGACGTATTTTCGGATTACGCCGTGCATCGGTTGCAGCGGGCGAATCTTGCACGGCAGCGACCTCCATATATGAACTATCGCCATCCGCAACAACGTAAGAGCATGCACGGGCGCATCGTGCAAGAACTGGGCGTCGATATCGTCAGCGGCAAAGTACAGTCAGGCGAATGCCTGCCTGCAGAGGGTGTTCTATGTGAACGCTATGGTGTGAGCCGTCCAGTGTTGCGCGAGGCAACACGTGTACTGGCGGCTAAAGGGCTGGTTGAGTCGAAACCGCATATCGGCAGCATCGTAAAACCACGTGCAGAATGGCATATGCTTGACCCCGATGTGCTGCATTGGACACTGAACTGCGTTCCGGAAGGGGAATTTTTCCACTCGCTGTTGACCGTGCGCCGCATCATCGAGCCTGCCGCAGCGGCACTTGCTGCGGTCGAGGCGACCAGCGACGATCTGGCGAACATTGCCTCAGCCTATGATCGAATGGAACGTGCGGACAGCGCACGCGAGCTATTGGATCCGGATCTTGATTTCCATCGTGCGATCATGGCCGCTACGCATAATGGACTGCTGGCCTATATCGGCAACATGCTGTCGCTCGCCTTGTCAGAATCGATCAAACTGACGAGCCGCCATCCCGATACGCAGGCACTATCGCTACCGCGCCATAAGGCGATTCTTACCGCCATCCAGAGTCGTGATCCCTTGGGTGCGCGACAAGCCAGCCTAGTCCAACTCGAAAATGCGCGCGTAGACGCCGAGAGCATTCTGGAACACGGCAGCCGCGACGCGGCATAAATCCCAAATAGTCATACTATTTAAGTAGCACATTGCGTGAATCCGCAATTCACGTAGCCATCCATAGTAAATAGTCTGACTAATTAAGGGTATACATCGATAGTAGGCGAAAAAACTTGATATAGGATTTCATCACATCGCCAGACATAGCATTTCGTTCCATCGTCATGCGTTTGATCATGTTGGTTCCGTAGGGGCGATGACGCCCGGCATCGGTGCTTTCTTGGCCTGAGCCGTTACGCACAGTGAAGTCAGAACTGAGCAATCGAGAGACCGGAGATTGACATGACAAAAGAGCAGGATGACAAGAGCGAAATGCACGGAACACGTCGTGGAATGCTGCAAGGCGCGGGGCTGACGGCCGCGCTGGCCTTGTTGGGTGGCGCGATGGGTGGTGTAATGTCGCCCGCGCAAGCTGCGGAGACGGGACCGTTCCCGGCACACAAACGATGGAAGATCGTATTCGTCAATCATGTCACGACGAATCCGTTTTTTGTTCCGACGCAATATGGCATTCAGGATGCCACAGCCTTGCTGGGCATGGACTATCAATGGACCGGCTCTGCCAACGCCGACGTGGGCGAGATGGTGAACGCCATGAACGCAGCCATTGCCGGGAAAGCTGACGCAATCGCCATACCGATAGTCGATCCGAAAGCATTCGACGCGCCGATCCAGAGAGCCCTTGAAGCAGGTATCCCGGTATTCGCCTATAACGCCGATGCGCCTAAAGGCAGCACAAATCCCCGCCTTGCTTATATCGGTCAGGATTTATATCTGTCCGGCTATCAAATGGGCGAACGCATCGTAAGCCTGATCGATAGCGGTCTGGTTGGGCTTTTTATTGCAACGCCGGGCCAGCTCAATATCCAACCTCGCCTGGACGGCGCCCTGGACGCGATCAAGAAGTCAGGCAAAAAAATCGACGCGCAAACTATTGCGACTGGGGCAACCGTCAATGAGGAACTCTCCAAGATCAAATCTTTTTTTCTGGGGCACCAGGATCTAAAAGGTATGTTCGCGGTCGATGCGGGGAGTACCCAAGGTGTTGCCGAGGTCATGAAAGAGTCCAATCTACCAGCCAAGGGTGTGCATGGCGGCGGCTTCGATCTGTTACCGCGTACGGTTCAGTTGATACACGAAGGTTTCCTCGATTTCACCATCGACCAACAACCTTATGTACAAGGCTTTTACACGGTGTTCGAAGCCTTCACTTTTCTCACATCGGGCGGACTTGTTGGACCGGCCAATATCAACACAGGCTTGAAGTTCGTCACCAAGGGCACGGTCGAACCCTACCTGAACACCGAGACGCGCTACGAAGGCAAGAGTACCAAGCCTCAGATCGTGCCACGGACCGGGCCAATCCAAGGGTGACGGATACTAAAAAATTGTACGGACGTCCAGGCTTATGGTTCAGTGCCATCGGGCGGTCCAGTGAGATGCGCATTCTGGCGGTTGCGTTAATCCTTAGCATTTACTTCGAAACCGCCAACCATGACTTTTTACTGACCAGCGCGAGTCTCGAAAACCTGTCGCAATTTATCGCGCCGGTTGCGATTATTGCCTGCGGCGAAATCATGCTGATGATAGGCGGGGAGATTGATCTTTCCGCCGGCATGGTCTTTGCGTTTGCGCCTTTCATCATGTACTTTGCCAACACAGCAGGCCTGCCTACATGGATGGCTCTGCTGGCAGGCGTGCTGGCCGCAGGATTGGTTGGGCTGATCAATGGAGTGGTAACGGTATATCTGCGCATTCCGTCTTTTGTCACCACGCTCGGCACGCTGTTTTTCGTCAACGGCATTACACTGACCATTTCGCGAGGCACCCCGGTTTCCCCGCCGGGCAGTGAAAATTTTTCGGCCGTCATGGGAGCCTGGGGTTACAGCGAGATCATCTGGACGGTCACGATCGCAGCGGTAATGCATGTATTACTGCGTCATATGCGCTGGGGCTTACATACGATCGCAGCCGGAGCAAATCCACTCGGTGCGAGTGAGGCCGGCATCCAGATCAAGCGACTGAAACTCGGCAACTTTGTGATTGCTGCATTGCTTGCCGGCTTTACCGGAATACTGGAAGGTTTCCGAATTACCTCGATCGATCCGCTGGCGGGCGGCAATCAGATCATGTTTTTGGCGGTCGCTGCGGCTGTAATCGGCGGTACACCGTTGGCCGGCGGCTCGGGCACGATCATCGGCGGCCTGATAGGCGCAGCAGTGCTGGGTATTCTCAACGACGGGTTCACGCTGATCGGGATTAACGCCTTCACCTTCAACATGATTTTAGGCGCCGCGATTCTGATCGCCATGATCTTCAACATTCACGCGATTCGTCTCGTGCGCAAAGGAGGAGCGTGATGTCCGAGAGGCAGGAAGTGCTGCGGGGCGAAAATATTGTCATGCGCTTCGGTGCGGTCACGGCACTCGATGGCGTGACGCTGTCCCTCAGACAGGGTGAAATCCTCGGCATTCTGGGCGACAATGGCGCGGGCAAGTCGACGCTGATCAAGATCCTTACCGGCTTTATACAGCAGACCGGCGGTAGGCTCTTTATCGGCCAGCAAGAAACCGCGCTGCGTTCGGTCGATCATGCCCGTTCGCTAGGCATTGAATGTGTCTACCAGGACTTGGCGCTGGCCAATTCACTGAGTATTTATCACAACATGTTCTTAAATCGGGAGATCGTATATCGCGGCCCGTTTCATCTATTGAACAACCGGGCAATGCGTCGCCGGGCCGCCGAATGCCTCGAAGAAATCGGCGTGCACGTGCCGTCCGTCGAGCTATCGGTCGAGCAGCTGTCGGGAGGGCAAAGACAGGCCATCGCGGTAGCACGCGCGGTCAATTCGAATGCTAGCATCCTGCTGCTTGACGAACCGCTTGCGGCGATGGGTGCTCGCGAGGCAGGCCTGATCATCGATCTCATCCTGCGCTTGAAGGAAAAAAGCAACTTATCCATTGTCATGATCATGCACAACTACGCGCAGACACTCGACATTGCGGATCGCGTCATGCTGATGCAGCGAGGCCGTGTGACGTACGAGCGGGAGGCGGCTGATACGTCGGTTGAGGAGCTGATGGATATCGTACGACGCGAATACCGGGACATGCGTGCGCCGGCGTCTTGGCCGAGAGCGTGAAAAAAGGGGGAGGTCGATTTCGTGAGGTCGCCCTGGCTTGAGACCGACCAATTCAGACCCAGTGAAAAAATTGGTATTGACGGTGTATCGGAAGCCTCTACCCTCTAAATGTCTGCCGCTTTTGCAACTCTCTGCAACAGGGAGATCATCTTGCCGCTCGAACCGAGCGCTGATGACGGCGCAATTGGACAGCCAGTGGCTCCGGTACAAATAGGCGATTTGGTCGAGATTTATCATATAGATCAGGATAACTTATCGATTGAGCAGGACGGCATTCCAGATATTTGGCGTAGCGGGTTCCTTGAATCCGAATGAAGATTCCCCGTTCAAAATCGCAACCCTGACCTGCGCCATGTGGTGTGCCCCTTCTTCAGTACTACGGATCTGTCACTTCTTGGCCGAATGTACTATATTGGTTGAGTCGGGATGGGCTTAATCTGCTTATCCATGACGGTCCGATGCCGGAAATGATAAAAATAGACGGCGGCCATCCGATTCAAAAGCATAAGAAAATATAGAGGCTAGCCGAGGGACGATATGAAAAAGTGCTTGCTGCTGCTCGCGTGTATCGCGTTTGCGACATCCTCGGGTTTCCCCCAAAGCAAGCCTATCAATGTAGTTTTTATTCCGAAATCCAGCGACCAGGATTATTGGACCTTCATGCGGCAGGGTGTGGATAAGGCCGTTCGAGAAGAGGGCAATGTCAAGCTGACCTGGCGCGGACCAACGCATAACAACGACACCGATTCGCAAATCAAAATCGCACAGCTATACATTGTGCCCGGTGTTGATGCCATTGTTCTCTCTCCCACGGATAAGGTCCGCTTGGTCGAATCGGTGCAGCGTGCGCAGGCGCTGGGCATCAAGGTGATCGTGGTCGACTCGGCGCTCGACGGCAATAATTACCAGAACTTCGTCACCACAGACAATTACGCAGCAGGAAAGTTGGCGGCGCAACATTTGTCGGCTTTGTTGAAGGCGCAGCGTAAGGTACTGATTCTCCGCACAGTGGCAGAGAGTGCCTCGACCGAAGATAGGGCCAAAGGTTTTGTCGATTACCTGAAAGAAAATGCGCACAAGATAAACCTTATCGCCGACGAGTACGGCGGTGGGTCTAGAGGCGATAATTATCGCAAGGCAATGGAGCTTTTGAGGAAATATCCTGCCATCGACGGCATCTTCGCCGTTAATGAATCGGCAAGCGAGGGCATGCTGAGCGCGCTGCGGGATGCAGGCCTGGCTGCCAAAACAAAATTCATTGGCTTTGATTCGACGGCTTTTCTTCTCGATGGCTTGGTGAAACACGAGATCAACGGACTGGTTGTACAAGATCCGCGACAGATGGGATATCTCGCGGTCAAGGCTGCAGTTGCAGCCGTGAAAAACACGCCCGTCAAAGATCGAACGATTTTTACTAACGCGGTTATGGTGAGTCCGGAAAATTACCGGGAACCGGAAATTCGGGCACTTCTTGTTCCATAGGACATTGTTAAAAAAAATTTGGGCAGAGTGCCCCGGTGTTTGACACTTTTTAGATTTTGGAGTTTGATGTGTGTAGTGGAACAGCTATCAGAAGATCCCCATAACTATTCCACCGCACCTCGAACCCAAGGATACTGAACTCAGTACGAAGTCGCGTTAAGCTGTACCGCGTCTGGCTAAGGCAAGATGGGGGCAAATGGGATACACCGAAATCGGTGAATGTCTTTGCCAGCAAGGTTCCGTCGATCTTCGGTGTAACCCTAGAACAGCACCGGTTGAACCACGCCGGAATATGTGTAGCGCATCATAATTCGATCAGTATTAGGATAATGCACGTTAAAATGTAAGCCCACGCTTGCAAGCGAATACGCAGGTCTGAAAAAGTGTCGAAATGTATAAAATACTAAGTAATTCGCTTGACGTGATCACTGGACATTCGAAAAAAACCACGGCGGTAGCCGCGTGTCTAGGCGCGCGCGTAGTGGTAATGACAAAACTTATTGATGCCATGTTTCCGCATCTGTCCGTGAGCCAACGCGCCGAAGTTTGCCGGTCATTCCAGCTCAGCATCGAAAACATTATGTCATTGGCGGATGACAGGATCATGCCTGCGGAATTCCACGCGACCCTGCTTGAACAAACCAATGTTTTCCTAGCGGCCCTGAAGTCGCCAGAATGATGAGGCATACGCGAATCGCGGTAAGGAAAGATGGAACAGCGAACGCGATATGCTAAGCATTGCTTGTGAAATGTGTGAGTAGAACTTCCGCGCAGCGGACAGCAGGGTTTTTCGTAAGCACTTCATCTGGCTCTGCTGAAAATAAGTGGTTTGGTCGAGATTTTTCACATAAAAATTGCCCGACGCAGCGGTATGGGCATACGGTAACCGACTCGGCAAAATCTTTCTCAAAAGATTGTTGATGTCGCTGATGGAATACCGCCGGTTTCGCATTAATGATGTCGCGGTAGAGTTCGGTTTACCAAAACTATATTTCGGCTCACAATGAAGAAGATCTAACTGAACTTGTGGGTATCGCCCAGGCGCTGCGGTCCGAATAGCCGATCACCACGCGGCATCAAGGAAAAAATCGGCGCTTCATGCTGTTGGTCTCGCAAGCGTCACACGAACTAAATCTGGTGCCGATTGCGAGCATGGCCGCCGTCGGCATTGTCAGGTTGTTGAGCCAGTCTGTAAGATGGCGTGATGAAAAAAATCGAAATCGCTTTATCACAGCCACCGTTTTCCGGCCGCGGTCATCAGTTGCGCAGTGCGCTGGTGTTTCCGCTTCCAGTTGAGTTTGCGCGACATTGAAGAGTTGCTCTTTGAGCGAGGCGTGACCGTGACATACAAGACGATCCGATGCTGGTGTGACAAGTTCGGCAAGGACTTTGCTCATCGGGTGAAAGCAGCGCGACGCAAGCCGGGTAGCACGTGGCATCTCGACGAAATGTTCGTCACGCTGCGTGGCAAATCGTACCTGCTGTGGCGTACGGTCGACGAGCAATATCTTAGCACTGAATGCGGCTGTCGAGGCTGCACGCGCCGGTGAACAAGGCCGTGGTTTCGCGGTGGTCGCGAGCGAGGTTCGGACACTGGCCCAACGCTCCGCTACCTCGGCCAAGGAAATCAAGGCCTTGATCCAGACCGCTGCCCAGCGCGTGGACGATGGATCAAGTTTGGTTGAGACAGCGGGTGCGACGATGCGGGAAATTGTTCAATCGATCCAGACGGTCAGCGATATCATGACAGAGGTTGCGTCGGCGTCCCATGAGCAAAGTGACGGTATCGAACAGGTAAACCGCGCAGTCACCCAAATGGATGAAGCTACCCAACAGAATGCCACGCTGGTTGAACAGATGACCGCGGCGGCATTATCGCTCGATGAACAAGCTCAGGGATTGCAGAATGCTGTGAGGCGTTTTAGAACTTGATTTGCATGCTCTAAGGGGTAGGTTTTTGAAAATCCGAGCTTGCTTCACTTTGATGCTGAGTGTAATTCTTGCGTCTGCCAATGCGTCTGCCGCGACATTGACATTATCCACCGAGGATTTCCCTCCTTTCAACCATGACGAAAAAGGCGTTGCGACCGGACCTCTAGCTGAGATCGTGGGAACGGTTTGCCGCCATATGCAAACGAATTGTGTTATCGAAACCCTGCCCTGGCGACGCGTTATGGGAGAAGTCAATGAAGGCAAACTGGATGGCGCATTTCCTCTAGTACGCTTGCCGGAGCGCGAACAAATTTTCTATTTCATCGGCCCCGTTGTCGAAACGAGTTACGCCATCTATGCAAACTCAGGAAATACGTTTCAGTATCTTGATGCGAAAGATCTCAATGGATACACGATAGGTGTGTATGGGCCATCCGGCACGTCCGCAATAGTCAAGCAGATCACGTCAAATATTGCGTCTGTCAAACTTGAAATGGAACTCGATAACCTGACTGTACTGAAGAAATTATCTGTTGGCCGTTACGGGAGCAAAGGTGTCGGCTTCTTGAATCGCAACGTCGCACAATACTTGATTTCGGAAGGACATATTGCAAATGTGCGCTTCGCCGGGGTCGTACAGCGGCAGGAATACTATATTGGCTTATCGCGTAAATCAGTTCCGCCCGACCTCGCGGCCAAATTCGGGGAAGCCTTTGCCGCACTGAACCAGTCGGGGGAACTTGCCACCATTATTAGGAAATATGGACTTGAACCTGCCCCGCCGAATGCGCGCTAACGACACGTAACTCTTGCTGTCAAGCGAACTATGCGCTGATTGGGCGGAATGCAAGCGGACAGAATAAAGCCAGGCCGGTTAAGTACTTAGCACGGATGCCAGCGGGTTATGCACAGCCCTATCAACAAAAACTGGGGATAACTCCGGGTGGCTCGAATGCGTGGGGCGAATCACCGCAAAGCGCTGGGAATGTGTATTGTATCTATCTTGCCCTTCAATATCTGTGGTGTAGACTGCGGTGAGGCGCAGTGTGGGCGATCTATCTTACCTTTCTGATATCAATTGAACATGCACGCTCTTGAAGTGCTTCTACCTTCGCATCATACAACCGTGGCGGGGGATACCCCGACACCGGTCGAGCTAAAAAGTGTCAAGAAGCAGACGCTGACAAAAGCAGATCTAATAGAAACGCTGAATAGGCGGATTGGCTTCAATAAAAATGAAGCTAGGGTGTTGGTTGACGCTTTTTTCGAGGTGATTTGTGATTGCTTGGAGCGTGGCGAAACCGTCAAGCTCGCGGGATTTGGCAATTTTCAGTTGGGGACAAAGGGATACGCCCAGGGCGGAATCCTAAAACTGGAGAACTGATAGAAATCGAAGCGCGACGTGTCGTGACGTTTCATGCAAACCCATCGCTCAAATTGTTGATTGGCACCGCGGCGGAAAAGCGCATCGATGGCAATTGATGTCTGTACGTCGGTCGCCATGCTGAAAAGCGGGCACTTGGATTGAGGAAGATTCTATTCGGTTGCGGTAAAGGCGACGAATGGGATCACGTAATTGTCGTCGAGGGTTTTCGAGAGCACTTATGTTGCTTTTGTAGGTAAATGCCTACAAAAAGCTGTCGCCATCGCCGAGAGATTCACGTCCGGTTCTGAGAGGGCCTGCGGGCGAGATTCCCGTGGGCTACTCACCTAAGACAGTCAACATTCGATCGGCCTACTGGGCCAGACTCGCTGTTAGTTTCTACAATGACGTCAGTTAGAAACTTTCAATCCGAGACGGCCGCATAGTGATGCACACAATGCCAAACAGCTAAGTTTTGTCAGCACCTACCGGATATGTCGCCTCGTACCAAGCTTTTAAGTGCTCAATGAACCACTTGCCCGCAGGACCAGGTGGGGTAGTTTTAGGATAGACGGCAGATATCGTTAGCATGTGACCCGTGTGTGGCACGTCTTCGATGTCAAGAGCGGCCAGCTTGCCCGTTGCAATATCGTGCTCAACCATGTGAAGGGGCATGCTGCCCCAGCCAACGCAGTCCTTGAGGAATGCATATTTGGTCGATAGATCTGCCAGTCGCCATGTCAATGGCGACACCACGCCAAAATCGCGCCCCTTTAACAATTCGGTTTTGTCCGTTAGAACAAGCTGGACATGCTTAGCAAGTTCGTGCCGCGGGATTCGTTGTGCGAAACTAGCGAGCGGATGGCTAGACGCTGCGACTGTAATAAGAGGAATTTCACCGATGCGTTCACTCGTCAGCGACGGAAAAGATATTGGTAAGTCGATCACAATACCGAGGCTACACAGCTTGTCCAGCAAAGGCTGGTAGGCGGCTCCTAGCCCTTCCACGTATATCCGGATAGGCGTTAGGGGAAAGCGGCGCGCGAACGCCTTTGCGGCTTCTGTGATTGCCGCCGTCGGGAAAAAAACATCTACAACAACTGAAACCTCGGCCTCAAGTCCCGAGGCGATGAGCTTTGCCCGTGCCTTCAATGTATCGACGCCGGCAACTATGCTGCGGGCATCGGCGAGGAGCAATACGCCTTCAGGAGTCAGCTTCGGGAAGCGGCCTGTTCGGTCAAACAATATCACGCCGATCTGCTCTTCGAGGCTGTTTACCCAGCCGCTCACAGCGGATTGCACTCGATTGAGCTTACGAGCCGCAGCGGAAAAACTGCCCTCATCGACCGCAGTGATGAATGCCCTTAGTTGATCCAGTGAAACACCATCTAGCATATCTTCTCCTTCCATCTCAAAAATAGATGGATTACATCTCAATATACCGTCTTTTCTGAAGCCTCAAGAGAGCGCATTATCCGTCGATGGCAAGGGGGCCGCGCTCGGTCTTCACGTTACACCGACTGCCGCCGCCCGTCTTCACGCTATTTGTCAGCACCGGCGGTAGCAAGCAGAAGCGGATAGCGTCGCAGGTAAAGACAGCAGTTCCCTGCTCCCGTACAACTCCAAGGAAGGATTCATGACATGAACAGATTAAATGGAAAGACCGCCGTGATCACCGGTGGCGCTACCGGCATCGGCCGCGCCGCAGCAAAGCGCTTCATCGAGGAGGGCGCCTTCGTCTTCATCTTCGGCCGCCGGCAGGAAGCGCTCGACGCCGCTGTGGCCGAGCTCGGGCCCAATGCCCGCGCGGTGAAGGGCTCGGTCTCCGATGAGGTCGACCTCGACCGACTCTACGCGGAGGTGAAGGCCGAGCGCGGGACCCTCGACATCGTCTTCGCCAATGCCGGGGTGGGAAGCCAGCTTCGGCTCGGCGAGATCACCGCCAAGCACATTGACGAAACCTTCGACGTCAATGTGACGGGCACGATCTTCACGGTCCAGAAGGCGCTGCCGCTGATGGACAAGGGCGGTTCGATCATCCTGACCGGATCGAGCGCGGGCAACTCGGGCGTTCCGGGGTTCACCGCCTACAGCGCCAGCAAGGCGGCCGTGCGTAACCTCGCGCGGACATGGGCCGAAGAACTGAAGGGCACTGGCATCCGGGTCAACGTGTTGTCGCCTGGGGCGACTGCGACCGAACTCGCGAAGGCGGCGATGGGCGAAGAGGGCCAGAAGTATATGAGTGCGATGACGCCGTTGCTGCGCATCGCCGAGCCCTCGGAACAGGCAGCGGCCGCGGCCTTCCTCGCATCGGATGACAGCAGTTACATGACCGGCAGCGAGCTTGCGGTCGACGGTGGCCAAGCGCAAATCTAACGCCATATGCCCTGCGGCGCTCCATTCGATTATTCGGAGCGCCGTAGGACTCCGCAAACCAAAGGAGAATATATGAGCTACTCAATCATCGGCTTCGGCAATATCGGCCAGGCCCTGGCCAAGGCGTTTGCCCGCAACGGCATCGAAGTATCCGTTGCAACCACGCGCGACCCGGAAAGCTTTGCATCCGCCGCTGCCGCGATCGGCCCCACGATCATTCCCAAAAAACTAGCGGAGGCGCTCAAGGCGGACATCATCTTTTTGGCTGTCCGTTTTGAGTCTCACCCGGAGGTCGCAAAGGCGCTCTCCACTTGGCAGGGGAAGATCATCGTCGATGTGACCAATGCCCGCAGCGTGTCCCCTGAGGAATTGGGAGGACAGCCTTCTTCCAAGTTCGTCGCGCAGGCCTTCACTGGCGGAAGACTGGTTAAGGGATTCAACCATTTGCCTGCCGGAGTCCTCGACCAAGGTCCGGCCGCACATGGTGGCAGGAGAGTCGTATTCCTGGCGAGTGACGACGCCGCCGCAGCAGCGGAGATTGGTTCGCTCGCGGAAAAGCTCGGTTTCGCCCCGATTGAACTTGGCGGGCTTTCGGAAGGCGGATTGCTTGTCCAGGTGCGCGCAAATAGCCGGGGGCGGCTGATCTTTAAGGACTTGGTCAAGTTCGACTGATGAATCGTGATCGCAAATTTTGATGCGATCCTGCCGAATATTTTTTGATATGAATGGAGTCTATTTATGAATTCCGCTCTAAACGATCAGTCGCTTGATCAGATTTTTCGCTCTGCTCACACCTTTAACGGCTGGGCCGATCGCCCCGTGGAGGACGCTACGGTGACGTCTGAAGCAAATTCGCCAATCCCGCGTGCCCGCGGCGCGTGCCGGCCAGGGGCCAGTCTTCGCCCGGAATGATCCACTCAATATCTTCGGCAGACAACGCCAGTACAGCTTGCCTATCGCTGCGGCCGATTGCTGTGAAGAAATCCTTCACAATCTGAACATTCTTGTTGTCGCCGATGCTAAATTAAGCCGGATGCCGATATTTGAGTAATCCACAAAGCTGGGATGCAATTCGTTGTACTAACAACGTTTCATGACCACAGAGGCGGATCAGTGTAACGTCGGTAAGTGGCTCAATTTATCGTCGGCAGCAACAATGATTAGCCGTCAGAACAAGTACGAAAAGGACGAATACCCATTCTTCGGGTGCGTGCTTCGTTCGTGCCCGGTGCCGCGCAAGATCGTTACCGACCAGTTGCTCAGTTATCCGGTCGCGAAGTCCAGTATCCCCGCGCTGGCGAACGTCAAACACGTGTTCGTCAAAGCTGCAGCCCGCGTGAACAACAGGGCCGAAAATAGTCATCAACCTACGCGTGAACGTGAGCGTCGCTTGCGCGGGTTTCGCGACCCCAAGCGTACCTAGGCGTTTCTCTCGAGCTTCGGACCGATCCGGCAGCACTTCGCGCTCAAGCGACATTTGCTGCGCGTCTCCATCTACCGCAAACAGCTTGCTCAGCGTTTTGACGCGTGGCATCGTTTTACAGAGCTTACCCAAAATCCGTCCGGCTTTTAAGGAAAGCTCCGCTTGTCACACTACCGCGACGCGAACAATTTAACGTAACAAAGCCTCGCTGCGTCCTTCGAATGGAATTACGTCACTGGAGAACCGCAATCTCATCTCCATCCAATTCGGGCCATGTATTGCGAACTTCTGCTGTGTGTTTATTCAAGGACTCGGCCACGGTTGAGAATTGCGTTTGGATCGACGACATTCTTAATACGACGCATCAGTTCGAGTTCGGGGGCACTGCGACTCAACGGAAGGGCGTCGAGCTTCAAGACACCGATACCATGTTCCGCGGAGATGCGACCATCCGCCTTCGCAACTGCCTCGTACACGGTCCGCTCAATTCGATGGCGCTGTTCGTCCAAGGTGCATGGGCCCGACAGTATATGAAGATTGCCGTCGCCCAGATGACCGAAAAACAAATGGCGCATTCCGGGATAGGTTCGCCCCAGGGTCTCACGTAACGTTGCTACCAGCGATGCCATTTGCGGCAACGGGACGCCGACATCGAATGCCACGAATGGCTTCAAACGTCCTAGCAACTCGCCAACCGCTTCACGGTAGGTCCAGAGCCGACTCGCGTCCGCCATCGACTGGGCCACAATCACGTCATCGACGAGTTCAGCTTCGAGCGCTTCTCCCAGACTGGTTTCAAGCATTGTACGGTCGGTTACATCATCCTGGCCACGTACTTCGATCAGTGCGTACACCGAAGATTGCGTCGCAAACGGCCATGGCATTGCCAGCATCTCAACGGCGGCAGCAACAAAATCTTCCCACATCAACTCGAAGGCGGAAAGGCCCGGCAACGCTCGTTTCAGCAAGACGAGCAGGCGTGCTGCAGCCTCGAAAGAGGGGCATGCGCAGAGCGCAGTTTGGGTAGCCCCGGGCTTTGGCGCCAGGGCAAGGACCAGGCGGGTGATGACTCCCATCGTGCCCTCCGCGCCAATAAACAAGTGTTTGAGGTCGATGCCCGTGGTGTCTTTGTGCACTGAACCGAGCATCGGCAGCAGCGTTCCGTCTGCTAGCACCACTTCCAGACCCAGTACGCGATCTCGCATCGTACCGTAGCGTAACACCCTGTTACCGCCCGCGTTCGTCGCCGCGTTACCTCCGAGTTGGCATGACCCTCTCGCGCCGAGATCCAGCGGGAAAATCCAGCCTTCTCCCTCAACATGCTCCTGCACTTGTTCGAGCGTCACGCCGGCTTGTACGGTCACGGTGCCACCGAGCGCGTCGAAGGCCTCGATGCGATTGAGCCTGGCCAGGGACATGGCAACCTCGCCCTGCTGCGGAGTGGCGCCGCCAGCCAAGCCGGTCAACCCGCCCTGGATGACGAGAGGTTGGCCCACTCGGTCCAGGATCGCGAGCGCCATTGCCACCTGCTCGGGGCAACGCGGCTGCAATAGTAGCTCAGGCGATTGGCGGGGCGCCTCGCTCCAATCGCCATCATGCGAGTTCCCCCTGTGTCAGACTAGTTGTCGCCTCTGAATTTTCTTAAATTAAAGAAGTCAGAGGTGCATGTTGAAGCAAAAGCAAACGTATTCAGTCGAATTCAAAGAGCAAGCGCTGTTAAAAATACTT
>Ga0302178_10002299_pt1 | contig 15250 bp, 18 predicted proteins | sample I_Palsa_E1_3_FD_198790 | JGI IMG/M metagenome (GOLD analysis project Ga0302178, IMG submission 198790) | Peat permafrost microbial communities from Stordalen Mire near Abisko, Sweden - I_Palsa_E1_3 | ecosystem: Environmental > Terrestrial > Soil > Palsa > Peat permafrost | place: Sweden... | reverse complement strand
GGCCGCCGCCGACCCGGCCAGGGTCAGCACCGGGACGATGACCCAGCCGGGCCCCAGGACCACCCAGTCCACGTCGATCCCCGGATGGGGCTCGGCGATCGACGCCAGGCCGATCGGCATCCATCGCGAGGCCACGATGGCCCCGGCCACGCCCAGCGTGGCGCCGGCCAGCCCGGCCAGGAAGGGCCCGGCCGCGGCGGCCGCGATGGCCTGCCGGCGGGTCAAGCCGACGGACTGCAGCACCTGAAGATCCGCCGCGGTGGCCGACGTATGCCGGGCGACGGACTGGCCGATGAGGAACAGGGCCGCGACGAGCGCCGCGAGCCCGAACGCCAGCAGGCAGGCGGCCTCGTAGGCCGTGACCCGGCGGATCGGGTCACCGAAGTTCACGCTGTTGTCCCACACGTCGATGTCGTCACGCCCGGTCACCCGGGCCAGCGCAGCGCGGAACGCGGGGATGGCGGCCTCGCCTCCCTTGAGCCGGATCAGCGCGTTGATGTAGATCTGGCCGCTCGAGCCCATGATGTTGGCCCGGTACCGGGTGAACAGGGCGGGCGTCGGGATGATGCCGCCGGGCGAGCCTGGGGTGTCGTCGCTGACATCCCACGGGCTGCGGATCACTCCGGTGATGCGCGCCCGGATCCTCGGCCCGGCCGGTGCCCCGGAGGACCCGTCGTAGCCCTCATCGGCCTGCCGCACGCTGGCCAGTTCCAGCGTCAGCGAGTCCCCCACATGCTTACCGGAGGTGGCGGCGAACTTGGGCGTGACGACGACCTCATCGGCGCGGTGCGGGTTGAACAGCCTCCCGGCCAGGATGACCGGGCGCTCGATGGTCCTGGTCATCTGGTCGTCGGCGAGGGGGAACACGCCGCTCTCCGGCGAATAGCCCTGCGCCTCAAACCCGAACGTGACGGGGAACCTGGTCAGCGCGGCCACGTCGGGCAGGGCCGCGATCCTGGCCCAGTCGAACCCCGGCTGGTTGGGCAGGACGGTGACCGTCGCGGGGAGCGTGCGGGCCCACAGCCGGTTCCAGGCGCTCTCGCCCCGGCGGGCGCCCGCGATGGAGGTCAGGACGGTCGCGGTGGCCAGCGCGATGAGCAGGGCCAGGACGGCCAGCGACCGCCACCGCCGGCGCCCGTCCAGTCGCAGCCAGGTCACGGTGATCAGCACGGCCCGCTCCCCCGGCCATCCGCTCGGCCGCGACCTGTCACGCGGCCACGGCCCCCCACGCCCTCCATGGGTATGAGTAGATGGCCCGCCCGGGGCCGGCTGCAAGGGTGCCGGAACGACCAGTCTGCGGTGGGTACCCCCACCCGGGACGGCGTGGTGGCATCCCGCACCCGGTCACAGCCACGGCGGCCTGCAACCGGCCGCCCCGCGCTTCCATCCCGGCGACTTCGCCGAGGCGCCGAACTCGCTTCAAGCCTGCCTGCTGTCGAGGCGCTGCAGGAGATCGTGGGCTGCGAGCTCTACTTCCTTGTGCCGCCACTCCGCAGCCCGGTACTGGCACGCGATGAGGCCCATGCGATGGACACGACGGAAGTCTCCGTAAACGAATGCGTACCTGGCCTTGGTGTGGTCGCCGGCACCGTCAGTGAGCCCGAGATGCCATTGGGCGTATTCATCCCACGAGTGAGATTCCAGGAAGGCGTTCTGGTCGCTGGCACTGGGCTGGACGTCGCCCCAGTCGCTGTCGAGCACGTACTGCCGGCTGTCGATGAGCCGTTGCGCCTGTGCCACGGCGTCCTGGTTTACCGAGTACGAGGCCATTACAGCATTCTGCACGATGCCGCGACGGCGTGGGCTCGGGCGTATGTCCTTCGATTACGCCCTGCGTCCTCAGCCGATAGCGCGACGCCATGGTGCGCGGCGTGTACGGCTACGAGCTGATCTCCGCGGCCATCGACCCGGAGCATCCCAGCCATAAAGCGGCAGTTGGCGAGTTCGGCCGTTTCTATGGCAACGACATCCATCCCAGGGTTTTTGGCGCCGGCTACCTCCGGCCTGCCCATGCGGCCGCGGCCACGGCCGAACTCGGCCTGGGCAAGGAGTGGATCGGCAAGGGCAATCGCGAGAACCAGACAATGCCCGTTCTGCACCTGCGGGAATCGGCGACGCGGATGGGACTGCTGCGCAAGCACCGCTCCAGCTGCACGGCATTCTCGCCGATGTGATCGAGCAGCCGCACGCCGCCGCCAAGCAGCACCGGGATCAGGTGAATCTCGATCTCATCCAGCAGCCCGGCCCGCAGGCACTGCTGGACGGCGGCGGAGCCCATCAGGCTGACGTCCTTGCCGCCTGCCGCCGTCCTTGCTTGCGCGACGGCGCTCTCGATACCATCGGTGACGAAGGTGTAGGCCGGCTCGCCGGGCGGCACGGACTGCGGGACGTGATGTGTCAGGACGAACAGCGGCACCCCGGGGAGCGGGCCCGTTCCTCCCCATGCGTTGGATATGTCGTAGGTACGGCGGCCGGAAATGACTGCGCCGACGCGGCCGGCCATCGCGTCGAAGACCTCGGCGCTGGAGGCTGACAGCTTGAAGGACTCGTAATACCGGCTCGGCGTGTCCCCGTCTGAGTACCAGTCGAACAGCCGCGTGCCGCCTTTGCCCAGGGGCTGCCCGGGACGGTCATCCGGTCCCGCGATGAAGCCGTCCAGCGACGCCGACAAGGCGGTGAAGATCTGCGTCATGCCAGCTCCTTCGCTCAGGCGGACAATTCACGAGCCTCGCAGGCCCTTAGCGATGCCGGCAGCCTATTGCGCACCGATATCCGTCCGGCGGGACCACCGGGGTGCGTCCACGATGTCCGCGGCCACTGACGTTCGTCACCGCGTTCGAGGACGTACAGCAGGCTGTGGAAGCCGGCGATCGGGCGCGGCTGGTTCAGGGCCGTTCCGTCATGCTGGCGCGAAGGTCAGGAAGGCTGAACAGGTCTACATCGGCCCGCAGATGGCCGAGGAGGAAATCGGCAAGCGGGGCTGGCTTGAGGTCGATCGCGGCCAGTGCCCGGGCGGTCAGCGGGATGGCCTGCGGGTGGTATACGCCGCGGGCGGGATCGGTGAACTCCGGGCCGTCGCGGTCACTGGCATCGGCTGACCAGGCGCGCACGCGGGCGAGGTAGAAGTACTGGCGTTCGTCACCGCGTTCAAGGACGTACACCAGGCTGTGGACGTCCGCGGTCGCGGCGAGTTCCTCGCGCAGCTCGCGGGCCAGCGCGGTCTCCAGGTCCTCGCCCATCCCGACGCCGCCGCCGGGCAGCACCCAGTACGGATCTTGCCCAGGGCGTACCCGCTTGATGGTCAGCAGTTGATCGTCTGGAGTGATCAGCACGGCACGGACACGGTCGGCCACGGGACTCCTGAGGGGCGGTCTTCGGCCACGGTGGCAGACGCGGGGCCACGGCGCAACCACTCGGGCTCGGCTGCAGTGGCAGCGTAGTCGGACGGTGGCGCACCAGTCGGGCAGGGTTATGGCCGGATTGGCCAGCTCAGCGAGTTTGGCCAGGCAAGTGACCGCGTGAGGGACGCTCATCTCGCGTAGAGGGATGACGCCGGAGCAAGGCCAGTGGCCGCCGACGGTCACAGAGATTCGTCGACGGGATCCGAACGCCGTCATATGAACCTCGCCACGTAGGGCTGCGGTTTGCCGACGGCGCACGGTCGGCTGACGGCTCCCAAGTCGGTGCGCGACGGCGCTGGCGCTGGTGCGGTCGTTCCTGAGGGCATGGCGCTGTCAGTACTGCCCGGGATGATCGCGCTGTGAAGCTGCGGCGGCTGCGGGAAGGTGATGTCCTTGATGACGGCGGCGTGGTGCTGGTTCGCGGCGGTGCACTTGACCCGGCGGTGCTGCGCGCTGACGCGCTGCGCTACCACGGTGTCTGGGATCTCGCTGTTCGCTGTCCGCGGCCTGACGTTCGAGGAGATGGCGCAGCAGGTGCCGTTAGTCCGATTTGACCACCTGACCCTGATCAGGGTTGCGAACGTCATCGGGGCCGGGCTGCGGCTGGAGCCGACCGGGCGGAACCCATGTCACTACACGGTCGGCTTCGATGAGCTGGACGATGGCGTGCAGCGGATTGCCAGCTGCGATCACCAGATCGTGCCTAACCCATACCACGACGCGTAACCTAGAACACAGAGGAGACGCGATGGACCTGGAGATCGACCTGATAGCCGACCTGAACGCCGAAGACGACGAAGGGCTCGGCTGGTCGGACCTGAGCGACGCAGCGGACCCTTCCCGCATTCTTCCCGGAGTGATGCTGGTGGCCGGGAACCGCTTCGCCAGGGCAGTCGTCCGGGTGGTAGCAGTAGATCAAGACGGGCAAGTGCATTTCACGGTGCTGCCCGGCTCGGTGGAGAAGAACCGTCACCTCATCGGCCGCGCGCTGGCCTAAGCGCAGGCGCGCGAACCCCGGCGGCTCTGGCGGGCTGCCAGCCTTGGTTGACATCCTGCCCTGATGTGTTTACATGACGGTAACGCCTGAAATGTTAGCGCTAACAATTGCTATTTGCGCTGGTAATTACATGACCGTCGGCGCCCGGTGCAGCATCTGCGGCGCCATCCCCACCAGCTGGTGCGGAGGTTGGTTACCGTGATACGCAGGAAAGTCCCGCGTCTGAGAAAGGCGCTGTGGTGTGCCGGCACCGCGGCCGCGCTCGTCGTCGCTGCGCTGGCCGGCGTGTCCGGCACGGCGGTGACGGCACAGGCGGCCGCCTCTTCCCTGCCGTGCAACATTTACGCCGCCGGCGGCACCCCCTGCGTGGCCGCGTACAGCACGGTGCGCGCGCTGTACAGCGCCTACGACGGCCCTCTCTACCAGGTCACCCGGGCGTCGGACGGCAAGGCGAAGAAGATCTACCCGCTGAAGAAGGGCGGCTACGCTAACGCCGCCGCCCAGGACAAGTTCTGCGCGGGCACGGTGTGCACCATCACGAGGCTCTACGACCAGAGCCCCAAGCACAATGACCTCGGCATCGAGGGGATCGGCGGGAACGGCGCGGCGGACGTCGGCGCGATCGCCAACGCGCTGCGGGTGGTGGTCGGCGGCCACGCGGTCTACGGGCTCTCCGTGCAGGCCGGCGTCGGCTACCGTAACGACGTCACCAAGGGCGTACCCACCGGCAGCAAGGCTCAGGGCGCGTACATGGTGACCAGCGGCACGCACGTGGACGGCTTGTGCTGCTTTGACTTCGGCAACGCCGAGACGTCCAACACCGACACCGGCAACGGCCATATGGACGCGATCAACTTCGGTACTGAGTGCTGGTTCGCGCCATGCTCCGGGTCCGGGCCCTGGGTCCAGGCGGACCTGGAGAACGGGCTCTTCGCGGGCGGGAACGGCTCCGACACTGGCAACGCGGGCAACTCCAGCACGTTCGTGACGGCGATGCTGAAGAACAACGGCACGACGACGTACGCGATCAAGGACGGCAACGCGCAGTCGGGCGGCCTGACCACCGAGTACAGCGGGCCGCTCCCGGACATCGGCGGATACACCCCGATGCACCAGGAGGGCGCCGTTCTCCTGGGCACCGGCGGCGACGACAGCAACGGGTCCGACGGGACCTTCCTGGAAGGCGTCATCACCTCCGGCTACCCGACCGACGCGACCGACAACGCGGTCCAGGCCAATATCGTCTCGGCCGGCTACGAGCAGGTCAGCAGCGGCTTCCCGGCTACCGGCACGCCCTACACCCTCACCAACGTCAACAGCGGCAAGGTGCTGGACGCGGTGAGCTGCGGGACCGCCAACGGCACCCCCATCGATATCTGGTCTTCGCTCGGCAACACCTGCCAGCAGTGGACATTCAGCAGCGCGGGCGACGGGCATTACATCATCACCAACGTCAACAGCGGGACGGTGCTGGACTCGGTGAACTGCGGGATCACGGACGGCACCGGCGTCGACCTGTGGTCCTCGCTGGGCAACACCTGCCAGGAGTGGGACGTCAGCGCGGTAGGCAGCCACTACACCATCAGCAACGTCGGCAACGGCATGGTCCTGGACGTGGAGGACTGCGGCACCGCCGACGGGACCACGGTCCGTCAATGGGCACAGCTCGATAACACCTGCCAGCAGTGGGACATCACGCCCTGATGCAGGCGCCATTCGCGCAAATGACATGTCAGCATCGAAGTTTGTTCTGACCGCCCTACCCCAACGGCCGGCCTACGATTAATCTGGACGAAATCGGCCAACACTGATCATTAAGTCCTAGGCGTTATCAAAGGCGTGAATTTTGAGATCTCAGCGTTGACGGTAGCCAAGTCAGCTGCGCCAGCTGTCATCTCAGACTGCGACTGCGCGATCGACAAACGCTGCGCGTACTTACCGGCCTGAGAGTAGTGAGCTACCATCGGCGCCCAGTCTTGAGCCGTGTCACCACAGGCTGGGATAGGCGCCTGACCAGCCAGCTGCGCAGCAGCCATCACAGAGCCGCCCTGCGCCACGATCATTGAATCTGCGCCAGCTTTCTCGTCGGCGATGAGATTCACCGCAGCCGCGTGGACATCCGCCGTCTCTGTGGCACCGGAGGCGAGATACCAGGACTTCACCAGCGATCCGCACGAGGACGCCGACGCAGACACGCTTGGCGCACTTGAAGCAGGCACTGTCGAAGGAGCAGACACAGCAGGCTGACTTGACGATGCTGCTCCCGTTGGCGTCGTTGTCGAGCTGCCGCATCCTGCCAGCAACGCTGCGCCGAGCACGCTACTAAACACCACGGTTCTCTTCACTGCCATCTCAACTCCCGGTTGGTAAGGGAGACGCCGACTCAGTGCTAGGCGCTAGGCGAGCAGGTGAAGCGCTTTCGCTTGGAGTCGGCGTCTGCGTAGATGGTACCGGCCCGTGAGCTTCGCTTCTCTCAATCTTCCTCCCGGGCTAACACGGAGAGCTGGAGTAACTTCGAAGAGCCGGATATAATGCGGCGGGGCCTAACGGACAACTCGCAACATCTCGCGAAGGAGCTGCATCGTGGCCGTGAACGTTTTTCTTGTCATTCCCCAGAATGCCGCGACCCCCCAGATCAGTAGGAGCATGACCTCGACGCAAGATCAGTGGTTCCTCACCACCTTCCCGGGCGCCGCGATCCTTGAGGTCACCGACTTCGACTTCACGGTGGAGAACCCCACCGTTATGGCGACGGGCGCCGGGGCGGGGGCCAGCAAGATGAAGTTCGACGGGCTGTTGATCCACCGGCCCGTGGACCAGGGCTCACCTGTCCTGTTCAGCATCAGCGCTGCGGGGGAGCACTTCGCGGTCGTCCAGCTGTATGTCCGTAACTCCAGCGCCGGCCCATCACCTGCCCCGCCCTACCTGGGCTACGAGTTCCAGACGGTGTTCATCACGAACATCGACTGGTCGGGTGACGAGAGTGCTGGAACCACCGAGGCGGTGACCTTCGCTTTCGGTGCCATGGTGATGGCCTACGCGTCAATCAATCCCGACGGGACCCCCGGGCCGGTCATCAGAGGCGGCTGGAGCGAGCTCACTAACGCGGGGAACATCCCGGACAGCCTTGAGGTGAAGTGACCTGGTAAGAATGCCGGCCGCGGACGTGGCTCGCCGCACCTGACGCGGAGCGGTTGACCCAGTGCATGTACTACCTATCAGCCGCGCTTCAGCGAAAAGGTCGAGCAGCCAACGGCCTTTCCGCTGAACCGCTTTCCGCCCGGTGGTGGCGGCTTTCCGATGAGATTCACAAGAATGTACCCGGGCGGATGGTGGATCCAGCGACTCCCGTACAGGGCGACGCGTGCTGGAGAGTAGGAACCAGTCATGGTGTAGCTCCCGGACGGCGCCGTCCGGTTGGCCGGCAGCGGGTAGAAGCTGAAGGTCGCCGTGAGGCCGTTGCTGGTATGGCGCTCGCGCATGATGACAAGCCGCAACCCTGTAGGTCCCTGGGAGCAGCCGAGATAGGAGCCTTTCCACGTGCCGACGACGCCCGGGGAAGAGTGCGAGGACGACGGCGCAGGAGACGGCACTGGCGCTGATGACCCGCATGCCGCGACCCCGAGAATCATCCCCGTGACGGCGATGGCCAACAGTGCTGGTTTGACCTGGGATGACTTTGACGGCTGCAAACGCATGGTCGACCCCCCTCAAGGCGATAACATCATTGCCTGCGCCGTGTCGGGCGCGCAAGAGCCACCGGCCGCGATCTCGATGGACTGCGGAAACGAGATATTCCAGGCCAGAGACTGTGCTGGACACCCTGAATGGATTTTGCCAGCAGGTGGTCAGACCCTATTCCGCGAGCAGGACGGTGGCATTGCTGCGTAAATGCCGATAGGTGCCGCTATGACGCCTAGCAGCTCCGCTGCAGGAACAGCGCCTTGAAGGTCGCTGCCCACTCATACGCGATCGCCCCGGGCCAGTCGAATGCCGGCAGGGGGGCGTTGACCACGTAGATCTTTCCGCCGAAGCAGCGCCCGACCCGCAGCCGGGCGCGGGTGTCCTGCGGGGTCGTCGCCACCAGCGCGATGGAGTGCCAGCCGTACCGCTTCGCCAGTCGGCCGGCGAACTCTGCCTCGCCGCGCGTGGTGTCGGGGCTGGGGTCGAAGCAGATCACCTTGACCCTCGGTATCTTCGGCCCGCAGATACTGCCATGTCCCCAGTAATGCGAGCTCCGGGATATCACGATCACCGGGGCACGGTGCGCCCAGGCCAGTCCCAGGGCGGTCTGCAGGCGGTTGCCTTGCCCGCCCAGCATGACGATCGCGTTTACCCGCAGGGGCATTCCCTGCTGCGGCCACACGAATAGGCGTGCCGTGGCAACGCCGAATCCGGCGAGTATAACGAGCAATGCAGCGACGATGTACCGCCAGCGGCCGCGCCGGCGGCGGGGCAGCTCAGCGGCGTTATGCTCGCGGAGTTCGCTCACGAGGCGATCAGACATGCACGAATCATGCCTGCCGAGCCGGGTCAGGGATGTCGTATCCAAGGAAGACATGTTGGCGATGTCAGATATGGACCGCGTACGTCCCGGTATTTGCTTATGCCGCCGAACTAACGGCCATTGTCAGGCAATAGACGTGACCGAGCAGCCGCACGCCGCCTTGCATGTCAGTCCCAGGATTCGCTGAGCAGCCGGTCGATCGCGAGTCGCAGCACCTGGGACCGGCTCTTGTCACCGTGCTGCGCCGCGATGAAGTAGCTGCCGATCACCAGCGAGTAGGCCAGCATGCTGCGGGCCTCGACATCGTCCTCGTCCGCGCAGAACTGCCCGAACAGTGAGCGCAGATACCCCATGCGCCGGTTGTCGACCCGGCGCACTCGCTCGGCGACGTCACTGTCGCGGCGTGACCAGTCCCGGATTGCTAGGTCGACGGCAAGTGACGGGGTCTGCCTGAAAAGCTGCTGCAACTTGGCTCGCGGGTCGGCCGGCTGGCTGTCGACGCGCGCGATGATGTCTTCGGTCCCGGCCTTCTCCCAGGTGCCGAGCATCTCCTCAAGCAGGGCCTGGCGATCGGTGAAGTGCCAGTAGAAGCCGCCCTTGGACACCCCCAGGCGTATGGCCAGCGCCTCGACCCGCACGGCATCCGGGCCTCCTGCCGCCAGGGCCTGCAGCGCTGCTTCGACCCATGCGCCGCGCGGAGTCCGGACGTTGGCCACCAGCATATCTATACGGCACCGTATTGACGGATGCAAGCGACCGTGCCTAACATCCATACGATGCCGTATGGATCGAGGATCAGCATGAGGCTTCCGAACGCAGCCCATCAATCCCGCCCCTGGCGTATCCGCGAAATCGCGCCGGACTTCACCGTGGAGGATGTCTGGGCACTTCCCGTGCACGGTGCCGCCGGGGACTTCCCCGCGCTGCTCGAGCTGATGGCTTCCGGCGATCCGGCTAACGCGGAGTCCCTCGCGGCTCGCGTCCTGTGGCGTGTCCGCTGGCGCCTTGGCAGCTGGCTCGGCTGGGATGATGCGGCAGGCAAACTGCCGATTCCGGGTACGAGCGAAGCCTCGCTGGCCGGCCGGCTGCCTGACGATCTGCGCAACACGGCGGCGGATCTGGATTTCGGCTCGCTGCCTTTCGCGCCCCTTTATCGCACCGACACCGAATTTGCCGCGGAGCTGTCGAACCGGACCGTGCACGGCGTGATGCACCTGGCTTGGGTCGATCAGGGCGAAGGCCGCTACCAAGGACAGATGGCCGTCTACGTCAAGCCGCGCGGCCGGCTCGGGAAGGGATACATGGCGCTCATCAAGCCGTTCCGGCATGAGGTTGTCTACCCAGCACTCATGCGGCAGATCGAACGGGCGTGGCATACGCGCGTTCCTCAGTAGGCCGCGTCCTTCTCGGCAGCTGAGGATGAGCTTGCCCATCAGGCACCATCAAGGCGTTAGCTAGCCGCGCCGGCGCAGTGCCTGCTAGCCGCGCCGCCTGCGCAGTGCGACGAAGGTGAACAGGCCGGCGGCGAGCACCAGGAACGCCGACAGGAACAGCGCGGCGTGCAGGCCCGTGTAGAAGGCGTTGTACGCGGCGCGGATGACCTCGTTGACGAGCGAGCCCTGGCCGGCCCCGGCCGCTCCGCCGGCGCCCTTCGCGTGACCGCTGGCGGGGACACCGCCGGTCTCGATCGCGTGGATCACGATGGACTGGAAGTTGACCGGGATGCCCAGGTGCCCGAGCTTGCTGGTGAGGCTGGACCTCAGCTGCCCGTTCACCAGCGCGCCCAGGATGGCGACGCCGGTCACGGCGCCGATCTCCCGGCTGGTGTTCGCCGCCGAGGCGGCCATGCCTGATCGCTCGGGCGGCACCGCGGAAAGGGCCGCGGCGGTGCTGGGAACCACGGTCGTGCCGATGCCTATGCCGGTCAGCGCGAGGGCGGCCGCCAGCGGCAGGTAGGCCGGGGCCGGGCTGAGGGTGGCGGTGGTCAGCAGCAGGCCCGCGCCGAACAGCAGGCAGCCGGCCAGGATCGACCAGCGCGGCCCGGCGGCCGCGGACCAGCGGCCGGCCACCAGCGACGCGGCGATCATCAGCACGGTCATCGGCAGGAAGGTGGCCGCGATCTGGTAGCCGGAGTCGCCGACCACCTCCTCCAGGTACAGCGCGGTGAAGAAGAACACGGCGAACGTCGCGAAGTACGCGCAGAAGGCGACCACGTTCGCGGTCACGAACTCCGGGACGCGCAGGAACCGCAGGTCGAGCAGCGGATGGGCGGCGCGGCTCTCCCACCAGAAGAACGCGGCGGCCGCTGCCGCGCTGACGCACAGCAGCGCGATCACCCCGGCGGAGGCGAAGCCGGCGCTCTCGGCGTTGATGATCGCGAAGGTCAGCGCCGTCAGCGCGGCGGCGCCGAGCACCGCTCCCGCGATGTCGACCCGGTGCGCGTCGGGATCGGAACTCTCCGGCAGCACGGCCGCGCTGGCCAGCAGCGCGATCAGCCCGAAGATCAGGTTGAACCAGAAGATGGCGCGCCAGTCCCAGATGCCGACCAGCGTGCCGCCGACGACGGGGCCGAGGGCGAGTGCCAGGCCCGACACCGCGGTCCACACCCCCAGTGCCCTGCTGCGGCGGCGCTCGTCGGCGTACAGGTGCCGCAGCATTGACAGGGTGCCCGGCTCGCTGGCGGCAGCGCCCAGGCCCATGACCGCCCGCCCGGCGATCAGCAGGCCGATGTCCGGAGCAAGGGCTGACAGGACCGACCCGGCGCAGAAGACGACGACTCCGGCCAGCATGACCTTCTTGCGGCCGAACTCGTCGCCGATCATCCCGAAGGCGAGCATGGCGCCGGCGAAGGTAAGCGCGTACGCGCTCACCACCCATTGCAGCGCGGTGACGCCGGCGTGCAGCTGGCTCTGGACGCTGCCCAGCGCGACGCTCACGACCGTGTTGTCCAGGAACGTCAGGAACAAGACGGTGCACAGCGCCGCGAGCGCGAGCGCGCGGGTCCCCGCCCCCGCGGCTGGCCCCCGCTCGGCGGTCGCGTCGACCGAGCGGGCCACCGGCTATGCCGCTGACTTGCAGGCAGACGGCAGGCCAGTGGTCTTGCCGCCGTTCTCCAGGGACAGCAATCCGCAGAAGCTCGCCACGCCGACCTTCCAGGTGCCGTCCTGATCCACCGCGACGCCTGACTGGTTCTTCAGCTCCGGCTGGCCATCCAGCAGGATCGAGTACGTCACCGTGGCCTGCTTCGACGTTACCGACGTCACCTTGGTGACCTTCGCGGTCGCCTGTGACGCGAGGGCCGAGCCAGCCTGGGCCTTGATGACCGAGGCGAACTGCTTCCCGTCCTGCAGCAAGCCGACCCGCCTGGCTACCGGGGTCTTGGCGCTGAAGAAGGCAGCCCAGTTCGCCTCGATCGCCGTCTGCGCGGCGGTAGCAGGCTGCGACGTCGCCGAGGTAGCCGGTGTCGCTGTGGCGGACGTGGAGCTCGCCGCCGGGCCTGAGCTGCTGCCGCACGCGGTCAGGCCCGCGCCAAGCGCGCACACCGTGACGATCAGGGTAAGCGAGCCGCGAGTGTTCATTGAGATCTCCATGCTGTGCGCTCGACCTCGCGGCCCAGGGTGACTACGCCGTCGAAGGCGGCCATCTTAGCCAGTTCCGGGTTAGCGCATAGGTAATGGGTGATCGCATCGCGGCGATCTCGTCGTCGGCCGGCCGGGCGGCGTCTCCACCTCAGGCGGAATTGCGCTGTACAGGATGCCAGGTCAGGCGGTCACGGTGCCGGCGCGGCGGCGGCGGCGAACGCGGTCATGGAGGGGAACTCCCAGTCGGGCGTGACGTCGGCGGGCGGGGCCGGGGTGGCTCCCCATCCGGGGCGGTCGTGGCGGCGGTTGATCCAGACCGTGTGCAGCCCTGCCTTCCTGGCGGGGACGTGGTCGTGGAACAGGCTCTGGGCGACGTGCAGGAGCTTGCCTTCGGCAACGCCGAGCCGCCGTGCCTCGGCCAGCAGCGCATCGAAGTTCCGGGCCGAGGGCTTGTAGGAGCCGATGTCCTGGGCTGTCAGGACACTGTCGAAGGTCACGGCGAGCCGCTGGTTGCTGCCGGCGAACGATGCACGGTCGACGTTGGACAAGATGATCAGCTTGAAGTGCTCAGCGAGGGAAACGAGCGCGGCGTGCGAGTCGCCGAACGCTGGCCAGTCGGGTACGGACACGGCCAGGCTCCGGGCATCGTCGGCGGTGACCTCGGCGCCGAGTTCCTGCCCGAGCGCGGTGATGCTGCGCCCGAGAATGTCGGGATAGAGCGCTGCCGGGTGCTCCGTCTCTGCGCGCTGTTCCTGCTGGCCGTAGGCGGTCAGGAGCGCCTCGTCGTCGAGCGCGAGCCCGCGTGACCTTGCCCACGGGCCGAGAACCGCGGCGATTCCCGCTTCCCAGTCGATGAGCGTTCCGTAGCAGTCGAAACTGAGTGCCTCGAACTCGGTGATCTCCACGAGACTCGCTCCCTGATCAGCCCGGCATACGCAAGTCGCCCAGCGTCAAGATACCCAGCGGCTGTCAGTTACTGCTGAGCGGATTGACCCAGCGGAGCTGGTGGAACCGGCCGAAGTCGTTGTCGTTTGAGCACATGTCGGCGTTGTGCTCGATCGCGAGTGCGGCGAGCTGAACATCTGTGGTGAGGTTGCCAGCGGTGCCCATGCCGTGCAGAAGATCAAACGCGATATCGAGGTGGCGCGGTCCGGGGGCCAGGAAGCAGACGTTCGGCTGATCGAGCCATCCGGTCACGTGGCCGACGGCCGCCTCGACCGGAAGCGGCGATGTCAGGATCCGCGGATTCGTGGAAACGCGGAGGAACCCGAATATCGCGGGGCTGCTCAATCCCACCTCCGCTGGCCCATTGAGGGTTTCCTCCCACCAGGCATGCGCGGCGTCATGCTGCCTGAAGCCAGAGACCACCGCGTAGAGCAGCAGGTTGACGTCTACCACGATCATGGATTGCGCCGGGCGACCTCGATAATCGCCTCGTCTTCAAGCTCATCCGCGAGCCGGTTGAACCCCGTGAGATCGAGTCCTGGCCGCAGTCCAGATTCATGGACTCCGACCCGGAACGTATCCCGGTGCGGGCTCGGCGCGGTCAGCGCCCGGCGGAGGGCATCGTTGACGACCTGCTTCATCGGGCGCCGCTCGCGATGCACGGCATCCTCGAGGAGCCTGGCCACGTCAGGATCAAGCGTCAAGGTGGTGCGCATACAGACATCATAGTGTCCGAAATCGAAGGCATCAAGATGTCACAGTGGATGATGCGCCTACCGGGCGCCTGCCTGCAGGAGCGTGACGAGCTGGGTGGTCTCGTCGCCCTGCCAGCCCTTGCTCAGGAGCTGAGGATGAGCTTGCCCATCAGGTACTCGGCGCGTTCCTGCAGGTCGCGGGCTGCGTCGGTGTCCCCGGACAGGTGCTTCAGCAGGCCCTGCTGGAACAGGCCGTCGAAGATCGCGTAGGCGGCCTCAGGCGAGACCGCGGGCGGCGATCCGGCGAGCTCGGCGTACTGGCTCACGATCCGCCAGATCATCCGCTCCAGGCTCTGGTCGATCTCCGCGACGTCCGCCTGGAATGACTGCTCGAACATGCTCTGCGTCCGCAGGTCGTACCACAGACGGTGCATCGCGGTGTCCTCGCGCAGCGTCTTGGCCAGGCCGGCCGCGAAGTCCCGCTTCAGCTCGTCAGCTGACCGCGACGTCGCCACGATCTGGTCGTAGCGGGTCACGCAGTACGCGTTGTACTGCCGGACGCACGCCATGATGAGGTCGGCCTTGTCGCGGAAGTAGTAGTGCAGCACGCCGTGCGAGAACTCGGAGTTCTGCGCGATCTCGCGCAGGCTGGTGCGGGCATAGCCAAGCCGGGACAGCGTCAGCAGCGCGGCGTCGGCCAGCTGAGCCCGCCGCTCGGCGAACTTGTCGACCTGGCGCCGCGAGATCCTGTCGCGATTGTTCTCCGCAACCTGCGTCACAGCGACTCTTCCGTCCGCCTTCCGTCCCGGCCCGCCACGGGCCAAACCCGGCCCCCCGCGGGGCAAAGCCGAGTCTATCGCCTGGACGCAGGCACCGGCCGGCCGGACCTTGACAATCGTCCAAGAGAGTCTTGACAAGCGTCCGAGAAAACCTGGACGATTGTCAAGTCGCCGCAACGCCTGAAGGGTCCGAGCCGAGATAGAGGAGCGCCGGATGAGCGTGTACGACCTGACAGAACGCAAGGCACTGGTGACCGGCGGAGCCCGGGGGCTGGGCGCCGGCATGGCCGGGGCACTGGCCCGCGCCGGGGCGTCGGTAATGATCGGCGACATCCTCGAGGGCGA
>Ga0302178_10002297_pt1 | contig 15252 bp, 10 predicted proteins | sample I_Palsa_E1_3_FD_198790 | JGI IMG/M metagenome (GOLD analysis project Ga0302178, IMG submission 198790) | Peat permafrost microbial communities from Stordalen Mire near Abisko, Sweden - I_Palsa_E1_3 | ecosystem: Environmental > Terrestrial > Soil > Palsa > Peat permafrost | place: Sweden... | reverse complement strand
CACTGTCGTTCGCCGCGGCGCTGGGCGTGAGCTCGCTGTTCTTCAACCACGTATTCAGCTACGGCAATGCCGACAACTCATTCCCGCTGTTCGTCTTCGTCTTCCTGGTTGCCCTGGGCATCGACTACAACATTTTCCTGATGACCCGGGTGCGGGAAGAGGCCGCCAGGCACGGACCGCGCCGCGGTGCCCTGACCGGGCTATCCGCGACCGGCGGGGTCATCACCTCGGCGGGAGCGGTGCTGGCCGGCACCTTCGCCGCGCTGAGCACGCTGCCGGTCACATTCCTGGCCGAACTCGGCTTCGCGGTGGCGTTCGGGGTCCTGCTCGACACCATCGTCGTCCGGTCCGTGCTGGTCACCGCGCTCAACCTGGACCTGGGACGCTGGGTGTGGTGGCCGAGCAAGCTGTACCGGCAGCCGGTCCAGGAGTCCGAGCGCCTGGAGGAGCAACCATCGGCCGTGCCGTGAGCCAGCGGCACCAGGACCCGGTCATTTTCATGCGCTGGTGTGCCGGCGCAAAGGTGCTCAGCGGCCTAATCAACGACTACCACCGCTCCGGCATTTAAAGCGCTACAGAGCGTGCCCCGGCCGCGAAATACAGTCCAGGTTTGACCTGCGCCATCCGAGTTCCGATCACCCGTAAGCGGCAGAAACGTGCTTCTTCGGTGACGGCCAACCAGGGGTGCGGTTCGCCGTCACCGAAGAAGCCGCCGCGTGGGCCGTCGTCGGGGAGGGTGGCGGCCCAGATGATCCCGGGCACGCTGCCGGCTATGGGCCGGGCTCCTATTGGCGCGGCTGCGGCGCTCCTGGTGATCATCACGCTGAGGGTAGAACTGGATGTTCTGTGCTCAGAGTGGTAGACGGTCCAGTTCCTTGCGGCACTCCCGAGCATGCTGGCACGACCGCGGATGAACAAGGATCCTGGTCACGGCACTGAGGTCGGTACGAATTCGGCGATGGCGTCGACCACCGCGGCCGGGTTGTCGATCGGGACCCATGTCTTGGCCCCGGGTACGGAGACCAGCGTGGCCCGTGGGAAATCAGAGGCGAGCCGCTGCGCGCCAGCCATCGGGAAGAAGTCGCACGACTCGCCCCAGACCAGCAGGACCGGCCGGTCAAAGCGGGGGATCGCCTCGGCGGCATCGATAAGAAGCTGTGGGCGGCAGCCAGCCAAGGCCGCGACGAGATCGCCGGCCACCCGCGGATCGCGTCGGGCCGGGCCGAAGAACGATTCTTCGCGCGCGGGATCCAGTCCGCTCGCGGTAACCGTGGCGATACCCCTGCGCCGCGCGGCGGACGACCGTTGCTGCAGCCGGGACAGCGCCCGGGCGAGCCGGGGAAATGCGCGACACAGCGCCGCCGCTTTCTTGAGCTTGTCCGGCGGGAACTGGTCGTAGCTCTCGCAGTTCGTCAGGACGAGACGGCCTGCTCGCGCGAGCGCGGGATGGCCAGTGGCAAGCGACAGCAGGAGCAGGCCGCCGGCCGTGTCGTTGGCGACCACCGTGGCATCTTCCACCTCGAGCAGGTCGAGGCAGTCGAGCAGCAGCCGGGCCAGCGAGGTGGCCGACCGGTCCGCTCCTGGCGGCAGCGGCCAAGGATGCGCTCCCAGCGGGAGGTCGATCGTGATGCACCGGTAGCGGTCCTCCAGCGCGACGACAACGTCACGCCACAGGTCACCATTCGCGATCGCACCAGCGAAGAAAACAAGCGCCGGCCCCTGGCCGGACGACCGCCAGGCCAACGGCCCGAGCCTGGTTTCCAGTCTTTCGCGTTCCATAAGTACTAAACATACTATCGGTATGCACCTTATTCAAGCCCGGTTCGGTGGCCGGCAAGTACCATTACCTCTTGCGTGGAGCCAGACCTTGGAGCATCGCGTCAAGCGCCTTCCCAAGTGCCGCTCTGGTCACGTCAGGGTCGCTGGCGCGCGCGACAAGCATGCCGCCCAGCCACGCCAGACCCCCGATGAGGTGAGTGAGAACATCGGGGTCAAGGTCGGCGATCTGGCCGTGCGCGATAGACGTGGCGATGAACGACCGGACACCCGCGCTGGCCGCCTGCAGGTCGGGGGAAGCTTCCGGCTCGATACCGAGGGCTGGCGCGTCGATCAGCGTGATCCGCCGGATCTCGTCGTCGAGTGCGGCATCCAGGTAGGCGTTGACCTTGGCGACAAGCTGGTCGAGCGGCGGCTCCCGTGAGTCTCCGACTCTGACCGCACGCGCTATCGCCTCGGCGTCCACCTCCGTGTACACGGCGCGGAACAAGTCCTTCTTGCTGGCGAAATGGTGGTACACCGCGCCCTTGGTGACGCGCGCCGCGTCCGCGATCTGGTCGACCGACGTTTCGGCATAGCCCTTCCTCCCGAACAGGGAACGGGCGGCGGCGAGCACTGCGCGGCGAGTGGCCTCGGCGTGCTGCGCTCGGAGCATGGCCGACGGCTCGGTATCGCCTCCGTCTGTAGCTCGCCCCGGCATACCGCCAGTATGTCACCAGGTAGCACGTCATTCACTGTGGCGATGGCCGGCAACATGAACGAGGCTGGCCGTGCCGCCGTCGGCCACGGCGCTGTTGTCGCGGATCCCACTGCAGGGCGCTGGCGCTGGAGCAACCCCTATGCAGGTTTGTGAGCGGATGTCCCGCATGTTGGTTCCGGCGACGGCAATCCACAGCGGGGAGTGCTGTGTACGGATTGGACAGCAGTGCAATGAAGACCTGACAGGCGTATATGGCCTTCAGCAGCTTGCTAATCCAGCGGCCAGAATCGCCGTAAGGTGGCCGGCTTGCACTCACTTCGCCCGGCGCTTCGCGATCTTGTCTGCGGCCGCGCGTGCTTCAGGGCTGATGCCTCCGTGCTTGTCAACCGCGTCGAGCAGTTCGTGTCGTAGCCGCGCATCGGGAGTGGCGCTCGCGGGCTGCTGTGACGGCCGGTAGGGGCCACGCGACAGTGCGGCCGCGAGTCTTTGCCCTCGCAGTACGGCTGCCGCTCGCTCCTGGCGGGCCAGGCGGCGGCGCCGCACGGATGCCCAGCCGATGTGACACAGCGTCGCAATCCCGAGCACCATGCTGAGCAGCCCGGCAACGGGCACGCCCCCGGGCCGCCACAAGCCGAAGAGCAGCAAAAGGGGAAGCCACAGGAATATCGCGTACCCTGCCGCGGCGGGGAATCGCCGCAGCTTCGAGCTGGGCGCCTTATCCCCGTCGTTCCAGATCTGCATCCGGGCCGCCCCTTCCTCACGGGCTGTCTTCAGAGATCAGCCTGGCACGGTGCGTGCCACGTCGCCCGGCGTTCTGAACGAGGCGCGTCGTCATGAGACCACGATGAAGCCGACCCGCGATCACGTAATTCCCCACCCCGATCACGTAATTCCCCATGGGATGACGTGCATGTCGTGGTGGACCTGGCCATCTGGAAGGTGTATCAGGTAGCGCCCGTTGCCGGAGCAGCCAGTTCTGGCGGCCTTCGGCAGTCGGGCAGCATGCCGGGGTGGGAGAGGGAGTGAAGGTCAGCCGTAGGCCGCCGCGCCGGGCGCATGCGTTGCGGACGTATCGACAGCACCTGCTGTGAGAAGCGCGGCGGTGAAGCGCTCGTTGATCTCCCGGCCGCGGCGGAGGGATTGACGCGGGGCGCCGGCGCTGAGCATCGCGCGGATGGAACGCACCAGAGCCGCCGTTCGGCGCGGCCCGGGGGCTTGTAAGGCATGATCGTGAACACCCGTGCAGAAGTATCAATCTGCAGCGCGTGGGCTCCATCGGTTGACACGTTTGATCATGCCCGATAGGCGCCCAGATCGGGGCGCGGCACGGTGCCATGCCTGCTCAGGCATGCCTGAGCGGTCGCCTGCTGTTATCCTCTCCGGGCATTTTCCCTTTTCAGGCGGGGTTACGGTATCGGGTGAGGTCGATCAGGTGATTCTGCGCGGTCTCACCGGAGACCTGAATCCAGCCCGGATGACCGTTACCCGCGACCCGTACGCAGCCGATCGGCTGGAAGGAGTGCTGACCAATCGGTTCGTGACTATGACGTACGACGGAGCTGTGGATGTCTCCCGATACCACTAGGACCAGCGCATCGGCAGTGGCCTGCAGCGCGTTCTTGACGCGGGGGTCGTCGAGCAAGCGGAACGCGATGTCCAGCGCCTCTCCGAAGCACCCGTGGGAGTCGTAGCGGACTTCGCCGGCATGGATGACCACGCGGGCCCGGAGCTGCCGGGCACGGGCGAAGCGCGGCAGGCTCGCGTTGTAGTCGACCACGAGTCGGCCGAAGGTCGGGATGACACGCTCCAGCAGTACCGCCTTGGGAGCCTGCCGTACCGGGTGAATGAGCGCCAGAAACCCGTCGCCGCGGTCAACGAGCCGGTCCCTGTGGCGCGGGCATATTCCCGCTGATCGCAGCGCCTCCTCAAATAGTTCATAGGACTTATCACGGAGTTCGGCTTTGACCGGATCGGTCCGGCGCGTGGACTGCTCGATGTCAACGGCAATGATGGTCCGGTGGTGGGCCGGGCCGACGATTTGAGATTGTTCCATCGTGCCGCCTTGTCAGATAAACGCGCCGTGCGTAAGAATTGCTATGGCCAGCAGGAGTGCCATTGTTATGAGGAACGCGAATCCTACGAGTTTTACCATCATGCTGATCACCATGCGCAGCAAAGGCCAGACCATTCGCGACGCCACGATCATCGCTCCCACTAGGATTAGCAAGTTGCCCATAGCCTTCACCTCCCGGCGCCTGGCCGGACTGCGGACTGGTTCCAGGCTGCCCTCGTCCTCTGATACCAGAATGGGCGAGGTCGCGATTATGCCCCTCGCATGGTTCTTGCATTTCGATGGCGTGACGCTAGCAACGCTTGCTATCCGGCCGAGTCCGCGGTTAACCCGGTCGTTTCGTCCAAGTAAGCGGGTGGCCTGGCTGCAAGGAGGGCGACAGGCCTGGATGGGTGGGTCCTTCGATAGGGACCGCGTGGAAACAGCCAGAGCATGGGACCGCAACTGCCGTTAGCCGCATCTTGACCCGTCAGGAGCGATCTGCTATCGCGTTTCTATAGATTCATAACTAGTCCATGGCCTGTGCGCACTCTCGGGTGCAACCTTGCCGCAGGAGGCACATGCGTTTCGCGATCATGCAGGGAGAGCCTGGCTATCGGCCCGACGAGGCTACGCCGGAAGAACCGATCGGAGGTCAGGAAGGCATCGTCCTTCGCGTTCTGATCTTGCACCAGGGGCGTTCGCTGACCAAAGATGAGATCGCTCGTCACCTGACTCGTTGCGGTAAGCGTGCCGTGTCGGCCTCTTCTGTGCCCGGTTATATCGCCCGTCTCCGCCGCAAGATCGGACAAGATCGTATCCGGAGTACGGCCGGCTATACCTCGGCCATAGATCCGGCCGACGTCGACGCGTTCGCCTTCGAGAAAGCTGTCGAGGAGTATGACCTGTGCAACGTCGCCGATGTCGACAGCCTGGACCGTGAGTACGTCGACATGTACGACAAGCTGCTCGACCTTTACGCAATGTGGCGGGCGAACCCCGCGCTGCCGTTTCTCGATGACCAGGAGGATGACTACTTGGCCTCCAGGTACCTGGATTTCGAGCGCTACTGGGACTGCCTCCGGCGGTGCATTATCTATGCTGAGTTGCTCAGCCGCCGCAAGCCGCGGATCGAGAAGGCGATCAGCAGGATCGACCAACTGCTAGCGCAAGATCCCCATGACGAGCAATCCTGGGCTCTCCTGTTCCGCGCCCGGGCCTCGCTGCCCGGCGGGGAAGCGGCCGCCTCGTCCATGCTGCCTCGTATCCGGGATCAGTTCGCTGGCGGCATCCCAGGTGAACTCGCTTATACCGTCAACCGGATAATCAGCGGCCACAGCGATGCGCTGTTTGAATTCGACCGCGGCCAGCGTAGCCGGGACGACCAGCAGCGCGTCAATCAGCTGATCCACACCATCGGTGTATCGTCGGCCTCTGAACTGGAGTTGCGGCGATCGAAACTTGAGCCGCTGGAGTGCATCAGCCAGACGGTCTCGCAGCTGCGATTCTCGGGGATACTCGCGACGAAGTGGGTCGCGGACTCCTACGTCCTGGCCCGGTTCACGAGGCTTCTTGAGCGCCTGGACCATAGCGGCGGGTCCGTGCGATTCCTGCTGCTCGACCCCGAGTCCGAAAGCTACCGGAAGTTCAGCGAACTGCGGTGGAGCCCAGCCAGCGTTCAGTCCATTGACGTGCTGCGGCGCCTGAGCGCCGTCCACCCCAGCTTCGCGGTTCGCCTCTATGATGTCCTGCCGACGTTCCGGATCGTTCTCATCGACCAGAGCATCGTGAGCTTCTCCCCGTATCTCATGGATCGGGCCGAAGACCGAGCCCGGACCGGGTGGGAGGCACCGCACATCGTCCTGGACCGCACCGCGCCGTGGCCCCTGGCCCATACGTTTGACACGCTTTTCGGCGAGACCTGGCGGACCGCTACCCCGCTTCTGCCGTAGCCGGATACCCTGCTGCGTCTTTAGCTGGCCGAAATCGCTGCCGCTGCGGCCTTCAGTTGATCATGAGCCGCGGTGAAAGCCAGCGCGCGCTTGGCGTGCGGAATATCCGCGTGACACGTGCTGCGAAGCAGGCTCCGCGCAAACGCCAGATGCCACTCCCAGCGGTGCGCGCTCTGGCTAAGGCTGGGCCGCATGGTGGGAGTCACCCGGTGCAGGTTCGCGGCCAGCCACGAGAGCGCGGTCAGCGCCGCTGAGGTCGCTGGCGTCTGGGTCTGGGCGGTCAGGTCGGAGCCGCCATCACCGAACCGGGCGGCTAGCTTCCGCCAGGTCTTGAAGCCCGTGAAGAGCATGGACTCGGTGCCCGCATCGACGCTCCGCATCAGCAGGTCGACGGCCAGGCACGCCAGGTCGGTGGCCCAGTGCGCCGTATCGCAATGGCTCGTATCGATCAGCAGGGGCCGGTCGTGCCGTCCGGCGAAGACCAGCACGTTGCCCGCGTGCAGGTCTCCGTGCTGATAGCAGACGTACGTCTCACGGGAGATATCGCGAGGCGAGATCCCGTTCGGGAGACGTCGCTCGGTAACGAAGGCCTTCACGTCCCTGACCAGGGTCGCCGCCGCGTCCGGTCCCAGGTCCCCGCCGTCGGGGCGCTCCAGTGCTTCCGTCAGCTCATCGAGGACCTGCAAGATGCGTTGCTGCCGGTGGGGAGTGAAGGCGAAGCTGCCCGACGGCTCGACCGACTGGAGTTGGCAATCCTCGTAGGCGTTTCCGAGGCCATCGACGAACAGCTCTTCCATGAGATCGCCCACGGCGGTCGGCGAAGCCTGCGCGGACAGCAACCAGCTGCGCAAGGTAGTGGCGCGTCCTGCGAACGGGCCACCCAGGGCGTACCAGCCGTTCACCGGCCCGACCGCATGTGGCGGCGAGTGCTGGATGAGCAAATGGGACGGGAACACATCCCGTGCGCGTCTACCGCGCTCGGCCTCACGGGTCAGCTGGTCCTTTGAGAGGCTCAACTTCAAGATGTGACTCACCCGCGGAGCCCCGGGTACATGCGCGGTGACGGCACAGACCGACGCACCTGACGCTCCCGGCGTGAGGTAACGAAGCTCGATCTGCTCGGCCTGATGGCCGCCGGATTCCAGGACCTCCGCGTACAGGCGGGCTATGGTGGCCTCACCGACCTGATGGAGTAGCCCCTGAACGCCCGGATCATGCAGGTCGGCCTTGACCTCGCACGTGCTCACCGTGCCGTTGTTCAGGAGATGCGTCCGGATCTCGGCGGCGACGGCGGCCGGGCTGTGCACTGATGATTCCGTGCTGAACTCGCTACGCCGCACGACGTGGTGGGCGCCGTGCTGCCTGGCTCTTTCCATGAGATCGTGCACATGCTCAGGCCCGATGCTGATGGCCAGGATAAAGGTATGCGGAGACCGGCGGCTGGCCTCCTCAACCAGGGTAAGCCCAAGGGGCTCTTGGTCGGGGAAATCGTCCCGGGGGAACATGAGATCCGCGATCACCAGGTCGAACGGCGGGACCGACGATGCGATGAGCCGGCGGCCTTCGTCGACGTCGGCAGCGGTCTCCCAGTCGACGTGCCATTTGATTTCCCGGCCGATCCGGAGCTTCATGCTGTCGAGGTATCTCGGATAATCGTCGACGACCAGTGCGCGAATCCGGGGCACGCTCATCCTCCATGCCACAATGCCAGCTTGACCTCCGCGGCGAACGTCCATTCGTCCTCGGTGAGTTCCTGACCGCGAAGCGAACCGCCAAACGGCCGCAGCTTGTCGTTCAGGGCCTCGAGGCCGTGCCCGTGCGGCGTGCAGCCCACTGTGCCGGAGTTACGCACCACTATCAGCATCGTGTCCTGGTCGCATCGCCGGTACGCCACGTGCAGCCGGCAGGTTGCGTCCTCCACCCGGTGCTTCTCGATGTTCTCGAGCAGATGGGTGACGATCTGTTCCAGCAGTTTCCCCGGGCAGAAAACCTGCAACTGGCTATTGTCGCCACCGCTCTGCGTGGCCGATCCAGGGTGGGACTCGGAGACCTTGGCCAGATAGGTCGCGGGCTTGACCGGGGCGGACCGGATGAGTTCGACCAGCAACGCGGGCATCTCATGGTCGGTCAGATGCGCGGCCAGGAAGACGCGATTCCACCAGTTGATGCGATCAAGCAGCTCGCGGCGTACCGCTCGCCAGGACGGGTCGGCCGGTCGCCACGGTCCATGGGCCAGGGTGCAAAGGCGGTCCGTGACCGCTCGCAGTTCACCGACGTCCGGCCGCGCCAGCGTCAGCAGGCGGCGTTGATCTCGGTCTCCCAGCCAATCGGAGACGAAATCTCCGGCGAGAATCGGCCGCAGCGGGGGCAAGTTGGCGAGTGCCCTTTCCTCAAGTTGCCGGACGCAGGTGTCCCAGTCCGTCTCGGCCGCTCTCGCTGATTCGGGTGTCGGCTCGACCTGTTCGGCGTCCTCGACGAAGTTACGGACCAGAAGCAACCCGGCCTCCAGACGGTGCCGGACTACTGGACGCACGAGTTGCTCGCTGAGGCGCTCCCAGGCGGCCTGCGGGTCTTGGGGTTTGCTGAGGACGCGGTAATCGGCGATGGTCAGCAGATCTCGTATCGTGTGCGCGTGATCGTCGGTTGGGATCGCCGCAGGCGCTGCCGCAGGACGTTGCTCCTCCAGGTAGTTGCGGCATTCCTGCAGGTGGCGGCGAAGCTGCGCGATATCCACGGGTGAATGGCCCGGCGCCCGGAGCAGCCGGCAGCAGTCGAGCAGCAGCTGGTCGACCAGGACCGTCTCGTTTCCCGCCGAGGCCAGCAACCGGGGGAGTAGCTCGACCAGCCGCTGCGGAACGGCGGCCGACATGACCATGAGGGCCTGGACCCGGAGCCACAGCGGCGCCGTAAGCTGCTCGAAGCTTCTGACGCACACCTGCGACAACAGCTCGGTCGCGACCTGGAAGTACAGCGGCGGAAGGCGGAGCCAATGCTGCTCGGCGGCGAGCAGGCGGATGAGCCCGACGCTGGTCCACTCGGACGCGGGTGTGGCCTCCTCGGCTAGCGCCCGGAGCCGGTCGATCATCTCCTTACGGTCGCGGACCGTCCGGCGCGCTTGCCGGAGCAGGCCACGCCAGCGCAGATAGTCGGCGGCCTCCCGGGCGGTGACCGGCACGCTGAACAGGTCAGCCGCCGAGTTGCGCGCCACCTCGTCCAGTTCCCGCGGTCTCAGCATGTCCCGCAGCAGTTCCGCGTGCTTAATCAGTCGCGGTGGCGCGGTGTCTTCGTCCAGTTGGTAGCGCCGCTCACGCGTGGCGCAAATCGGGCAGTCGTGAGGGCTGAACGCCGTAATCCTGCTGACGGCGACGAAGCGGATCGACACCGGCACGGTAGAACCGCGCGACGGAGCGTCCGCCGACCGGGCTTCGTCACCATCGGACGCCGACCGGGCGGACACGGCTCGCAGCATCCGGAGGTTGTCAACCTCATCGGGGTTATCCAGCTGGTTCAGCATGCACACCGCCGCAATCCAGCTCGCTCCGCTCTTGGCCGCGAGCCTGACCAGATGCAACAGCGTGCTCCCGGTGATGGCCCACCAGTGGATGATGAGGACACCGGCCGGCCTGGTCTCGTCGCTGAGACTGGCCGGGAACACCCAGGCGTCGCCCGCGGTCCACCGCGGGATCCGGGTTACCGCATCGACCTGGAAGCCGTCTGCAGCCAAACTCTCTTGAACGGTCTCGGCCAGCTCCTCAGCGTTGCCGTCCGCCGTCACATGCCAGATCGTCAGCGGGCTTCCCGTAACTGGATTTCGGCCATCCCGCCCTATGACATCCGCGAACGCGTGCCGCACCTCTCGCAGGACAGCCTCGATGATCTGATCTCCAGCCCCGAGCTCGCGCGTGGCCTGCGGGCGGATAAATGCGCTGAAGTGCCTGCGCGGCGGATGATCAATATGACCCAGGCGAAGGACGTCTGCGCCGGCGAACCAGGTCAGCAGGTCCTCCTCCGCCGGAGTCGCCTTTATGTAGGCCGGCACCGCGGGCTGCAGCATCAGGGGATCGATGTCGATGAACGTTTCGTCCGCCGGCTCGCTCAAACCGACCTCTGCCTCGGTCAGCGAGACGACCGGGATGGTCCGGTTCAGCAGCTGCACCGGCCCGCGCCTATTTCTGGCGTCGACGACGCACGCGATGACCAGGGGATCGGCATCCCGGCCCGCGATCGAGCTGGCGGCTCGCCGGATGGTGTTCTCGGTGCAGATCAGGTCCGTGCACAGCGCCACCTTCCCGCCTGGGGGCACCTGCTCGCTTATGGGCGGCTCATCGATGTTGAGATCGGACTGCTGAGCGTAGAAACGCCCGCCCAGGGACAGGCATTCGCTGAGATGCCGGGCCAGCGGCCGCAGAGCCGCTCCGGCCTGGAAAACCGCGGTCGGCGCGTCCCCCGGCACCGACACCCGCAGCGCCATTTCCGCCTTACGGGCGAGGACGAAGGCAGCCAGCGAGGTTCCGGTCGTCGCGGCGAGCAGTCGCTCGACCGATATCCACCGGTCGGTGAGACGAAGCGTCGGGCCGCGGAACACGCCCATCTCTACGCCCTCCTGACCTGCGCTGATCGCGGCGGCCAAGCGCTGTCCCACGGCCTGTGCGACGGTCTCGTATACGACGGGCAATGAGAGCCTCAGCCCCACCCGTTCGGTGCCGACGTTCAGTAGATACCCATGAGCGTGCAGGGCTGGAGAGAGCCGAGCCGGTTCTCCGTCCGCCTCACGCCAGCATTCGCGCGCGCTGCCGAGGTCGACCGAGCCTCCGCGTTCGGACAGTAGCTTAAGGACCGCCCGCAGAGGCGCGGGGCCGCCACACCACGTGAGCTCACCCCAGCAGTCCAGCACCAGGATCGGATTGCGGGCGTCCTCATCCGCGACGGCGGCAAGCTCTTCGTTGAAGGCAGCTACGCACGGGCTAAGCACGTGCGGTTGGGCATCCGTGAAAGCAACGACAACCATCCTGGAATGAGCGATGGAGCTCGCATACTTCAGGATCTGGCGGGTCGCTTCGCGCCACCTGTCGTCGATACCGTCGCCGCCGGTGTCGTGCACCGGGACCGTGATGATCATGCCGTCCGGCCGCTGCCCCAGATGCAATCTGCCGATCTGGTCACTGAGCCGCGTCCGGTCGACATCGGCCAGGCCACGGTCCGGGTCGAAGAAGCAGTTCAGCCACTGCAGACGGGGGGCGGCGCCCGGAACGGAAGTACTTGCCCGCGGCGGACGCGAACGAGGCGGCGAGGGCCCGGTCGGCAGAGTGAGCTCAAGCAACGTTCCCGGGCAATAGCTGAGCCCTTCTTCCACGACGCCGGTTCCGGCCTGTTCCCGGGCGAACAGCAGTCCCGCCAGCAGATCAGCGGTGCGAGCCTGAACTCCGCCCTGATAACTGCGGACCACCCGTGCCACCCAGCCGAGTCCGGTGGTGCCTTTTCTCCGGCCGTCATCGTCGATCGTTGATGCTGACGGCAGGCCTAGCGCATGGAGAACGGTTTCCCGGCGGCTCCGTTTCAAGGCCGGCTCCCGGTCGGCGTCCGCAAGCCGCGGACCCAGTTGCGCTTCAAGAGCCGCGCCCGAATCGGCCACGATCAGGCGGAGCACGTGGCCGTTGTCAGCCAATGCCCGTTCGGCGATCTCAGTCATGTATTCGCTCATGCCGCTCCGCCGGCGGCCGTAGACCTCCGCCGGTACCTGGATGGCGCCGACCAGCGCAACCGGCGGGCCGTCGCTATCGCTGCCGTGTTCGGCGACGTTCGCCACTAGCTCGGTCAAGACGGTCTGGCTCAGCGTCTGCGCATCCGCTCTCGACAAGCCGAGATCTTCCAGTCCGGCGGCGACGGCGTCGAAGGACTCAGCCTCGCGCAATTGGGCCGCTGGCATCGGCTCAAGCCAGCGGAAGGGGAACACGCGTCGTGGCTGGTAAGGGTCGTTGTGGGGGTCTGATTCCGGAAGCCCAGGGGAGGAACCGGGCTCCTGGCCGCCGGGAGCCGCTCGGTCGAGCACGAGGACTGGATTCTTCTCCCAGTGCGGCGCCTGAAGTGAGCGCAGGAAACCCACCTGGCGCATGAATATTAGCGCGTCGCGCCGGGCCCGGGCTCGGCGCGACGCCAGCGTGGGCCCGGCATCCGTCTTCATGTCCGTCTGGAGAACAGATGTCGTCGGCAACGTGACAGTGGCCGCTATGCCTGACTTCACGGCGGCGTCGAGCAGCAGCAAAGCACGGGCCAAAGCTCCGAAATCAAGGAACTCGACGCGGGAAAAGTCAAGGTGAAGGTGGTCTTCCGGATCACCTTCTGACCAGGATCGATCGGCGGCAAAAGCGTCGCGGCTCAGCTCCTCCTCCCACCTCAGCAGCGTCAGCATGCGGGGAAAGCGGTGCGTGGCCATTTTCGCTTCTCCCCCAGACGATGGCTGTCCCGAGTCATCGAGCGGTGGCTGATCAAGCCCTTATGACCCTTATTCCTCCCTAACATACCGTTGCAAATTACTCAACCCCGTCCCCTTGTGATCATCTGTCGTATATCCAACCGTCGGTGTCGGCGCAATTGCCTGCCGCCCTTGCGTCGCGTGACGCACGGCGATCTGGACAATGAGGCAACCTCGAAGGCGGTGCACGGTCGGCTAACAAGGAGCCCAGTCGCATGACTCGCGAAGTTACGCCTCGCGGCATTTGTGGCTTCTGGTCTCTAAACCGAGGCGCATCCGTCACCCAGTGCCTCAGCGCAGCGTCCGCTGGCTTACCATGTGGAACAACCGCACCACCTCGGTTTCGGCGGTTCGGCCCGCGAGTGCTGCGTGCGAGCATGTAATGTTTCGGGGGGGACAGATGCACTGCTCCAGTGTCCTGATCTGCGTCGATACAACTATCAGCCCGGGACTACCGTGATGACCGATTCGGCTGTGCTGCCTGGGAGTGATCAGGTAGCCGTCATGCTCAAGGGCGGCCGGGTAACCGTTCTCCGTGATCGCTGGAACGAGCACGCTAACGAGTGGATCGCCTGGGTGAGGGCCCCAGGTAACCCTGACAGCTACGGGCGATTCCACCGCAAGCACTTCATGGAACTCGTTCCTGAAGCCGGGCGCTTGACCCTAGACATCGGCTGCGGTGAGGGTCGCGTTGCTCGCGATCTTCAGGCGGATGGTCATAAGGTACTCGGGGTTGACTGGTCGCCTGCTATGTGCCAGGCGGCGGCCACCCATCCGGACAAACCCATGCGCGTTGTCGTGGGCGATGCGGCTAAGCTGCCACTTCCCGACGCCGCCGCGGACTGCGTTGTGGCCTTCATGTCTCTCCAGGATATCGACGACCTAGCTGGCGCACTCAAGGAAATCGCCCGCGTTCTTGATGATGAGAAAAAGCTTGCTCTGGCGATCGTTCATCCGATGTATTCCACCGGCAAATTTTCTCCCACCGAAAACTCCAACGTCGACTTCGTTGTCAAGCGATCGTACTTCCAGTCTCGGTTGTGCATCAGCGAGCACAGCCACGGCGACTTGAAAATAACCTTCTTCCGGGAGCATCGTCCACTAGCAACTTACGTTCAGGCCCTGCTCAGTGCGGGCTTCTACATCGAGCAGCTACTAGAGGTGACGGACGATGACGAGGGCAGCGCCCGGCATCGGGTCCCCATGTTCCTCGACATCCTGGCCACTCGTCGGCCGCGTGAAAAGGAAGTAGGTTGGCCGAATCGACCGGGGATTATCTCCCGCCTGCCGGGCTGTTCTATTCTCGCCCGTAGCCGTGGTGCAGGAAATCTAGAGCTTCTCCGTAGGGGCCGATCTTACTCAAGACGAGTTTCTCCTATCGCCTTCTCTGGCGTTGTTCTCTTCGGGCTCCTAGCCGCCGCGGCCATTGCCTTCTTCACGGCCTATTGAGATTGAGCTGTTGGCTGGTCGCGTTCTCCACGAAGTGGTCCTACGATGCGGGCTGCGACGGTGCTGGCGAGTATCAATCCGATTGCGATGAGACGACGGCGAGCCAGGCCGTGGCTGCGGGCCGGGCGGAGGTTTCCCCGCATGAGTCAAAGTCTGCCAGAGCTTCAGGACAGAAGTTGTCCGGAATGGTCCGTAGCGTTGGGTACATGACGACACCAGCAGAGATCAGGCCGTTCCGTATCGACATCCCGCAGAGCGACCTGGACGACCTCGCCGCGCGGCTGGACGCCGCTCGGTGGCCGGACGAGCTGACCGGGGCAGGCACCGACTATGGCATGCCGCTCGGCGTGGTGCAGCGGCTGGCCGAGCGGTGGCGCACCGGGTACGACTGGCGCGCGCACGAGGCCCGGCTCAACCAGATCCCGCAGTACACCACGACCATCGACGGGCAGAACATCCACTTCCTGCACGTCCGTTCGGAAGAGCCGGCCGCGGTGCCGCTGCTGCTCCTGCACGGCTGGCCCGGCTCGGTGCTGGAGTTCGCCGGGATGATCGGTCCGCTGACCGATCCGCGGGCGCACGGCGGCGACCCGTCCCGCGCGTTCCACGTCGTGGTGCCGTCCCTGCCCGGATACGGCTTCTCCGGTCCGACCACCGAGCCGGGCTGGGACAGCGCGCGGATGGCGAAGGCGTTCGCCGCGCTGATGTCACGGCTGGGGTACGCGCGGTGGGGAGCGGCCGGCGGCGACGCGGGCGCCCTGGTCGGCCGGGAGCTCGGCATCCTCGCGCCGGACGGGCTGATCGGCGTGCACCTGCTGCAGATCTTCGCGTTCCCGTCCGGCGATCCGGCGGA
>Ga0302178_10002294_pt1 | contig 15255 bp, 10 predicted proteins | sample I_Palsa_E1_3_FD_198790 | JGI IMG/M metagenome (GOLD analysis project Ga0302178, IMG submission 198790) | Peat permafrost microbial communities from Stordalen Mire near Abisko, Sweden - I_Palsa_E1_3 | ecosystem: Environmental > Terrestrial > Soil > Palsa > Peat permafrost | place: Sweden... | reverse complement strand
CGATTCAATACATCCAGCGGTAGCGCATTCCCACTTCCGTGACGGGATTGGAGCCGGTTTGCGATGCGCTGGAATGCGAAAAATAGACGAGCCACTGATCGGTGCCTATCAGGGAACCCACCAATCCAAAATTAATCTGCTCGCCGGTACCTGCGCGTGAGTCCTGCAAAGGGCCAGCTTCAAAAAATGGGCGCCATGCTTGTGAATAACCGGTCGGCAGATCGGTGCCAAACCCGAATAACAGCGCCGCCTGGGTAAACCCGTGCGGCATAAACTGTATCGCGCTTGGCGCAGCGCTTGGCGTAGCGCTCAACGGCACAAGTTGGTCCAACAGTGCGCCGGGGTTGCCCGTCGCGTTGTATTGCGCATGGGTGACCACCAAGCGTACGGTGTAATCCGGGTATTCGATGCGGAATTTGTAGCCGGCCTGACCGTTCAGGGTGATCCCTGTGCCCAGAAACGAGCGATCCTGACCGTAAAAGCGATCATACTCGACAGTGAGTCCAGAAAAAATATGCGGGTCGGGTTTGTAATTGACCCCGACGCTAGCTAAATCCTTCACCCCGCCGATCATCAAAGGCTGATTTTCCGTCGCTTCCTGGTTGCGCGCGAGACTATAGGCGTAGCTGACCGATTCGTTGTTGTTCAGTGTGCCGTCGAAGCGTGCCGTAAAAAACGACGCCATGCCCACGCGCTGCCCAAGTTTCAAGGTCTCTGAATCGGCGACGCCAAAATGGTTCAGGGCGGCATTCACACTGCGGTCATAGCCTGGAACACCGGGCAAGATCAGCGGATCGGCATGCTGCAAGCGGTCGAGGTAGTCGAGCACGATGGAGGTATTGGCATTCAGGCGCACGCCCCCGGCCAAGGTGGTTTCAGTGTAATTGAGCACGCCGGCGGCCACGGCGCGAAAGCCCGGTGCAATCGCCTGCGCCGACGGCAAAGTATGTTCGCGCAAGGCGGCGTTCAGATTGTTGTTGTCCGGCAGGGTTTGCTGCGCTTCATAAACATCGGTTTGCGCATCACCTAGCCGCCCGGTGCCGGCCTCGGCGTCGATTTTGTTTTCGAGCGGAATCCGGTCCGGCATCTCATCGAGCAGGCGATTCATTTCAGCCAGATTATGCTCGGCCAGCGCAATCGTTATCAATGCATAGGCCGGTTGCGACAGGCGTTTGATATATTGCTGCTCCAGCCAGGCGCGTTCCAGCGGGTACGCCGTTTGCGACTGCGCCCACGCGAGCCCCGCGTCGCGCGCAGCGGCAGAGTAGATTTGCTGTTGTTTCACCAGGGTTTTAGCCAGCGGCGGCGGCAGACGCCCGATATCGCCCAATTCCGATTGAGCGTTTTGCGGCGTCGGCGCAGCTTGGGCGGCATCATCGGCACGCAACAACTCGATTAAGACGCGCTTGGAAGCATCACTCCCCTTGAACAAATCAGCCAGCGAGACAAAACGCGAGCGCAAGTCACTGAGCTGATCGGGGGGCACGTCGGACGGCAAACCATGATCCATTTTGGCGCTTAGCAATTGCGTCCAAACATGCCGCCGCACCTGCCATGCGGCGTCGACGGCGCCGGACATTTCCAAGGCATCGGAAAATGCCAACTCCCACAGCGGATCTTGATGGCGACTCGCGGCTTGCTTATGCAAATAATGCAAGGCCGCGCGAGCATCGCCAAGACGCATATAGGCGGCTGTATACGCGCCCCAATATGCGGGGTCATCCTCTGCCGCGTGAGCCTGGTTCGCCAGCGCGGCTCGCAAGTCGGTGTTGCTGCCTCGTTCATTGAGCAAATACAGATACGCGACGTTGGCATCGCGGCTATTCGGGGTCAGTTGCAAGGCGGCGCGCGCATCGCGCATCGCCCAATCCGGGTTGCCGATCAGCACAGCATATTCGGCTCGCGCCAACAGAAAACCTGGCGCGGCAATGGCCGCGCGCAACTGCTCCGGCGTCAAGGCCGCGAGCAACACTGCGACGCGCAGCGGCGCCCGGGCGCGGGTATAGGAGTAAACCGCCTGAATCAACGAGCGCGGCTCATGGGTTTTGGTATAGGCGTACTCGGCCAGGCGCCCTGCATCCAACGGGCTGTCCTGGAAATAATCGATCATATTCGATAAATCATCGGCGCCCGCACGTCCAGCCACCAGAAGTTTTTTATACCCTTCAACGGTTGCCTGCGACTGCTGGGTCAGCCGCCCCAGCAAGGCGTAAAACCGCCAAAACATATCGTTTTCAGGCAACGCCGCGGCTTTTGCCTGACTCAGGGCCGCCAGCGCATCCTTGAATTGCGCGTGCTGATAGTCAAACAACGCGAGTTTCAAACCATAGCTGGCCGATGGACCGAAATCATGTTCCAAGGTCTGATAAGTCTGGAAAGCCAGGCCATCTTTCCCCGCACGTTCGGCCAAAGCGGCATAGCGCTCTAGCACCGCTTGACGGTTGGCGCCCTGCGCATGCCCCGATAAATAATCGAGCCCACCGTCGACGTCGGCGTTGCCTTCATAGGCGGCAATCAGTTGATCCAACATCGCCATATCGGCCGGATGGTGCTCTGCCTGGTAACGATAAGCCAGCAGCGTCGCACTATTGGCGCCCAAGCCCGGTGCGAGTCGCAGGACCTGCTGCCAGTATTTATCGGCGCCGCTCTTTTGTGCGAGTATCAAATAGTTGTCGAGGGCCAGTTGCGACTGATCGCTCCACTCCGCGACTTGAGCCAAGCGCTCATGCCAAATCAGTAAATCCGGCGCCTGGGCCACCGCCGATTGCGCCAGAGCCAGTGCATCCCGAACATCGCCATTGGCCAGAAATACTGTGTAGCCAAGTTCATAGTCGGTGGCATTGAATGGCTTATTGGGCGCTTTGGCGGGGGCGAGACTCGGTGTGGAGGCAGCCGCCGCTGTGGCAGGACGAGCCCTAAGCGATTCGGACGCCGTGGCCCCAGCTTGGGTCTTGGTCGGTGTCGCGCCCTCACGTGCCTCGGCCACCGCCGAAGCCAAATTGGGCGCCGCAGGCGACTCGCCCACGGTGCCGGCAGGCGTCAACTCGATCGGCGCGGGCAAGGTCGCCATGGGTTTGGCTGGTTTGCCCTGCAAGGCGCCGGCTTCGGCTGGCGGCATGGCCTGCGTGTGGCTATCGCCGACGCGCAGCATCATCGGGCGCTGCCCAGCAGACCAGCCCGCCAGCGCGAAATGCATGGCCGGCATATCGCGCCAGCTGGCGTAATGCCAAACCGGAGGCTGACGATTGACTTGCCAAGACATTTTCAGCAAATGACGGACATAGGACTGGGCCAGGTCGGGTCGGCCCGACGCCAGTGCCAAGCCGGCTAGAAAACGTAGCGTTTGATCGTCGTCGGCGAGCGGCCCAATACGTTGTTGCGCCTGGGCCATGGCCTCGCTAAGCAAACCACCGGATTGCAAAGCACTCAAGCCGGCCATGTAGTAACGGCGCCGTTCATTGAGCTGCGCGGCATTGTCCATGGCCGCAAAATCCGCTTGCGCGGCTTCACGATAACGTCCCGAGGCCAATTGGGCCGCCGCGTCCCGCTCAAACCAGTACCCGGCGCGTCCAGGATCGGCTGTGGCCAGCGCCTGATAAAAGCGCCCTGCCAATAATCCGTCATTGAGCCCGCGCGCTTTATCGGCAAGCAATTCAAGCTGCTTGCGCTGCCACGTATAGCCCACCGCCTGCGTCAATAATTGGTCGAGCTGTATCAAACGGCTGCGACGCTCAGGATCGGACGGCTTCATGGCATAAGCTGCTTGCTCGGCTATGCCGATTTCGATCAGCAAGCCGCCCTGTCTAAGCGCCGGGTCCGGCGAGTTAAGCATGCGTCGCAACAGGCGTTCGGCATCGCCGACCTGACTGCCGTGAAGATATTCCGTGGTCAAGGCGGTCAGCACATCGGCATTGTTGGGCTCGACCTGCAGCCAGGCTTGTAGATAGGCGATCGCCAGGGTGTCGGCCGAGGCCCCGCCAAGCAAACGATGCTCAATACGCCCGCGCGGGAAAGCCAACACCAAGGCGAACAGCATCATCGCGCCGAATGACGCGATAACGATCGGCGAAAGCAGCCGCTGCCGTTCAGCTGGAGCAATCGACATTAACCCTGGTCACTTGTACGGGATTGTTCGATGTCACACTTCTTTCCAACATATATTGCCTGGCATGGGCGCCGGTTTTGTCCGACACGGACGGCAAGTCTCGCCCGTTCGCACTCACCTTGCAACTGGTCGCGCCCGCAATACTGAACTCGGGAGCCAGGTAGGTATGCAGATCAAAACTGAGGCCCCGTGTCGTGCGTTTAAAATTTTCGATTGAACCATTCGCGTCGGCAAGATACGGCAGACGGGCGCGCGCACCCTGATCGGCGTCCTTGAGCGCGATGACTTTAAAGCGCGCTTGCGGTGCCGACAAATGAACATAGACTCCGCCGGGACCGGGCAGGAAACCGGCAACGCCCTCACTGCCGAGCAAATCTGGGGCCTGATCTGCGGCCAAGCGCAGCGTGCGCAAATCGCCAGCATCGCGCACGATCCACGTGTCGCCATCGTGAGCAATGGTTGCACGCTGAAAATCAAGCACGATATGGGTATAGTCCGACGAAAATATCGGGTTCAAGGGTTGTTTGCTCAAGGCGTCATAGAGCGTTTCAAGCGCCTTGACGGAGGCCAGCTTGGTGCCCGTGAACATGTGGTAATACACGTCAATGGCCTTAAAGCGTATCGGCTCTCCAGTCAGTTGATAGGTTTCCAAGGCGCGTTCAAAACCGTAATAAGGCCCCTGCCAAAGTTGGGTATACAGTTCTTCGTTCTGATTGGGGGCAAATACCTGATAGTGGTCATCTTTCATGACGCCGAGCGGGGAGATCGCGGTCCAACTCGGATAGCTCTTGGTGATAATCGTGTCGCCGCCGTTCATATTGACAACACCCGCGTCGTCCGCGGCTTTCACGACCACGCCTGGCACTTGGCAATCGCCGCTCCACAGCAGGACTTTGACTGCCTTGCCGGGCGGCGCCAGTTCGCGGTTGATATAGTCGATCGAGCCGCCAATCTCGCGCTGAATATTAAAGGTATAGCCCGGCATGCGATAGGACAGACCGGTGTTGTCGGTCTGGCTGCCGCCTTCGGTGGTGCTGTCGTCGGCTGACGCCCCCAGACCTGTGACCCGCATCCATTGCAGGGGATGCGTGTAGGTATGGCTGGCCATCTCGACATTCGGCAATTTGAAGATTTTGCGGGCTACGTCGCGCAACGTCGCGGCGTAGGCCTTGAAAGGCCCTTGGTCCGAAACCTCGGCCTCGATCACCGATGCCGTGGTTGGAAAAGCGTATTTCTGAATCACGTGATACAGCACTTCACCGGAGTAGGTGCTACCCCAGGCATCGACAAACTCGGCCTTGGAGGCGAAGCCATCGCCGTCGATATGGGTCATCATCAGGCGCCGGCCATTTTCGGTAGTCGCATCGGGTGCGGGCAGTGCCGGCAGTCGTAGCGCTTGCTGCAAAAAGGCAATCGGCTGAACCACCCAGCGCGCCTGATTGATGGCGCTCATGGAAAACACCGCAAATGGGGCCATGACGTAGCCGCCCCATGGCATGATGGCGGCCCCGTCGAACTCCAGGCTGCCACTTTTGAGCCTGATCAGCGAGCGCCCGCCCGGGCCAACCTTGACCGGCATATAGTCGCTAGGGTCGGGGGTGGGCTTCATTTCAAAGCCCATTAACGTCGGGTCGTAGGATTCGACGCTTACCGCATTGCCGGCGGAGCCCTCCGATCGTACTAGCCCGAGTTTGCTGGCGAAACCATCGTCTACGTCCATGCCAAAGTGCGTGAAAATCGCGATCGGCACACCCGCATCGATTTCCTGACTAATCCAGTCGCGCAGTTCGCGCGGGCGCGGCGCATCGTTATTCATCCAAATCACGATGCCCGCATAACGATCTTTGTCTATCCCTGTGGGCAGAGGCTGCGCAACATCGGCATATTCGGCACGGTAGCCCAGGTAGTTGATCGGCATTCCCAGAAAGCGCAGGCCCGACGAAACGTTCAAACTGGTACGTGGAATGCGGTCCTGGAGTACCAAAATACGCCGCGGCACCACTTCGATGGCGCCTACCCCCACGGTCGTCAGCAAGGGGTCTGTGACATAGGGAATCACGCCCGCGGCCTGAATCTTGGCCGCTGTGGCGCGCGCGCAGAGTCGATCGACCGATGCGCAATAATCAATCGAGATCACTGGCAGGCCATACGATTGCGTTGTTTTGACCTGAGCCATTAACCAGTCACGGTCCGCTTGCGGCACTTCGGTGAATTTTTTCTCGCCCTGATTCCAGCCGCGAAACAGCGATTCGAAGGCAACGGCATAGGCCTTGTCATGGACTTTGGGGAGCAATTCAAAACCGCGATTGAAGATTAACTTCGCGTCCGGATAGCGCGCTTTGATCGCATTGATCACGGCAATCACGCCGGCCTGCCCCTGTTCTCGTTCCGCATCGGTCTTTGCATAGAGCTGATAGGAATCCAAGGTATCGAGAAAGAAGCCGCGATACCCGGCGTTCCATAGCGGCGCGATCACATGATCGACATAAAATTGGGGCCAGCCTGGGGCCGACTGGTTGACCAGTATCGAACTCCATGCTGCATTTTTGCCGATCAACCAGTCGCTCGGTATCTCTTGATAGTACGAGGCCGAAGCGAGGACTTCGCCGACACTGACATAGGCAAACCATGCCGTATGCGGTGTTTGAGCCGTGCGCGGGTCGAAGCCGCTTTGCGGCTCGACGACCACCGCATCGAACGATGACAGCTCGGCTATCGGCGGCTTTGCGCCGTAATAGAAGGCAAATGTCGGAGGGGTAGGACTTGCCGCCGCCGAGGTATTTTGAGCACGTACGCTATTCGGTAGCAGAACTGAAAATAATGCGGCCAAAGCCATCGCGACCGCAGTCGCGAGATGTGTGAAACGACTTGGAGAATCGAGGATAACGATTTTTTTCAATTTTGAGGGCGCCATCGAAAAGCCATTAAGCGGCGCCGGCATTCGGTAGAGCAGGCTGCGAGTTTAATTTGGCGAGCAATGTGCCGGATAAATACTCGTCTACCTACGCCGCTGGGCGTATCGTAGTCTAGGTCTGATATAAACCGAAAGTTTTTCCACTGGACCGAAGGCGCAGTGGTGTTTTGGCAACTGACTGTGAATCAAACTTGATAATATCGCCCAAATTTGAAGCGGAGCATTGCTCAAATGCTCGTGCCCCAAAAACTGCCTCTTAGTGTTTGTTCACGCTAATTGTTTGAGGTGTTGGATAGCCAGTTTTTTGTCGCCAGATAGTCGCGATAAACGGTGGCATCCGGATCTTCCGCCAAAGCCAACCCAGCCGCTACGCCGGCCTGGTCGTCGGCCGATTTATTCTGACTTAACTTACGCTTGCCTTCGACCCAGGTGATTTCCATGCGAAAGCCGACAATCCCCGCGGCTAGACGCTCTTTGTATTCCGGCGTAATAATGTGGTCGGCCTGCCCGTCAGGCTCAAACACCTCCACCATCGCGCCCAGGTCGGCCAGCAAATCGTCCGTGGAGGTCAATATTTGCGGCCGGCCGTACATATGGACCGCGACGTAATTCCAGGTTGGCACGGCCGGCCCTGCCGCATACCAGCGCGGCGATATATAGGTATGAGGCCCGTGAAAAATCGCCAGCGATTCCGCGGCATTATTCTCGAACGCCTTCCAGTGCGGATTGGCGCGAGCCACATGGCCGCGCAACATGCCGTGGGCGCCGACACGCATATCGAGCATTAATGGCAAATGCGTGGCTAAAGGCACGCCATCGACAGTCGTAATCAGCGTTGCAAACGGGAATTCACGCACAAACGCTTGAATTTCAGCCGGCTCGTCGAAAGCAAAATGTTTAGGAATGTACATAGTTTTTTTAAGGTTGGACAATTCGAAAACGTGCGCGGCGCTGGGCTCGTATCATAGCTTGATAGGTTTCGACATATTGCTGCGCCATACGCTTAGCGGTAAAACGCGCCTCGAAGCATGCCCTGACCTTCTGCCGCGACAAGGTACTAATACGCTTCACGGCGGCCAGCGCGCCGATTTCGTCTTCCACGATCAGGCCCGATATACCATGATCGACGATCTCAATGACCGAGCCACGATTGTAGGCGATCACCGGTGTGCCACATGCCATTGCCTCGATCATCGACAAGCCAAACGGCTCGGGCCAGTCGATCGGAAACAGCAAAGCATGGGCGCGACTGAGGAAATCGGCTTTCTGATCATCGGCAATCTCCCCGATAAATTCGACATGCGGCAACTTCAATAAGGGCTGCAGGCTATCGAAATAGGCGCGATCCGCAGCATCCACCTTGGCGGCGATTTTCAGGGGCATCTCGCTGCGCTGGGCGATACGGATAGCCACATCGATGCGCTTCTCGGGAGAAATCCGCCCCAAGAAGGCCAAATATTCGGGCTCAACCGGCTGCGGTCGATAGAGGTTTTCAGGGATGCCGTGATAGATCGTCGCCTGCCAGTTCGCCTGCGGCAAAGGTTGGCGCTGCGACTTTGAAATCGAAATCACGGGTGCTGCATTGAAAGTATCAAAGACCGTTTGATGCTCGGGCAAATCGAGCCGCCCGTGCAAGGTCGTGACAAACGGCGTCGGCTGACGCGCAAACAGCGAAAAGGAATAGTAGTCGAGATGGAAATGCAGCACGTCGAATTGATCGGCGCTGCGCCTTACAATCTCCATCATATTGATATGCGGTGCGACCCTGTCACGCAGCGCAGCGTCCAAGCGCAGGGCCGCGGGCCATACCGGCACGAGTTTGGCGCTAGTATGCGAATCGCCACTGGCAAACAAGGTGACGTCATGACCCAACTCAACCAATGCCTCGGTCAGATAAGACACCACACGCTCGGTCCCACCGTAGAATTTGGGCGGAACCGACTCGGTCAACGGAGCAATCTGCGCTATCTTCATCTCAACCTCAGCTGCACTATCTTGATCTCAACCTCAGCTGGACTATTCCGAGCTCACTTGCTCTGAGCCCGCCTCGACGCCGGCGCTGACACCGCTAACTTCGCCCGTCCGGGCGGGGCGAGCTAACCGCCGCTCGCGCTTGCGGCCGGCGCCGCCGCTTTATTCGCGCGTTTCGTTTCGACTTCGCGAGCGCTGGCATCAAGTGCTACGGCCAAGTCAGTATTATTGTTTTGCTTGGCGAAGTCTGCTGCGGACAACCCCAACTGATTTTTGAGGGTGGGGTCTGCCCCTCCGAGCAGGAGCGCATTGACGGCGTCGACCGATCCGCCGCGAGCCGCCATCATCAAAGGCGTGGTGCCGTTAGGCGAAGCCGCGTCGACGTAAGCCGCCTCGTCCAGCAACACTTTGATAATCTCCACATCGCCCGAAGTGGCTGCGTAATGTAGCGGCGTCCAGCCTTTTTTATTGACCTCGGCGTCTTTATCGATCAAGGCCTTGAGCAAGGGCAAATCTTTATTGAGCGCAGCAAACATCAAGGCGTTTTCGCCTGCGGGATCCAATGCATCGACGTCGGTTTTGGGGTTGTCGATCAGCAGCTTAGCCACTTTCTCGGATTTTTCGCGGGCGGCGATCAACAGCCAAGGCATGCCGGTGTGGTCGCTACCGTTGGGGTCCATTCCCTGGGATATCAAGGTCTGAACGACATTGATATCGTCGAATTTCACCGCCTTGGTCATCGTATCCCGCTGTTCCGTCTGGGTATCGGCTAGACCGACCTGCGAGAACAGGCAAGCGCCGGCGCATAGCGCCGTCAAGCCGAGCGCGCGCAGCGGGCGGCGCGCCGCCCCTTGCTTGAACAAGCCGCTTAAAACCCGATCCATTACTTTCATTTTATTCCGTAATAATTTGATTTAAATAGATTTTATTGAAAAATTTCCGTCAACCTATCCGACTGCAAGCTAATGCGATGGCTGGGAAATCACCTGCACAGGCTTGAAAAGTTTGAAAAAATTGTTGGTCGTTGCAAGACCGATCTCAGCATCGCTGGCGCCGCGTAATTTCGCGACAAACCGGCCAACATGACTGACAAAAGCCGGCTCGTTGGTTTTGCCGCGATAAGGCACAGGCGCGAGATAAGGAGAATCGGTTTCAATCAGCAAACGATCCAGCGGCAGTCGGCTAGCCACATCTTGTAAGTCAACCGCCGTCTTGAAAGTAACGATCCCGGAAATCGAAATATAAAAATTCAGATCGATGGCCGCTTGCGCCACATCCCAGCTTTCGGTAAAGCAATGCATCACCCCGCCCGGCTGCGCCGCCCCTTCTTCACGCATGATACGTAGCGTGTCTTGCGCCGACGAGCGCGTATGAATGATCAAGGGTTTGTTGACTTCGCGTGCGGCGCGGATATGAGTGCGAAAGCGTTCGCGCTGCCATTCCATTTGCTCCAGTGTGCGGCCTTCAAGCCGATAGTAATCGAGCCCGGTCTCACCGATGGCCACGACTTTGGGATGCCGAGACAGTTCGACCAGTTGCGCGACACTGGGTTCCTCGCAATCTTCGTGATCGGGATGCACGCCCACCGAAGCGTACACATTGGGATAGCGTTCGGCCACGTCCAGCACCGACGGCAAGGATTCAAGATCGACGCTCACACACAAAGCATGTGTCACCGCATGCTCGCGCATATTCGCCAGCAATAGGTCGAGTCGCTCGACCAGCCCTTCGAAATTGATATGACAATGTGAATCGACAAACATACCTATTCCGCCTAATCGACCCGTAGGCCCATAATGATTAAATCCCGCTCGACACCGTCGAGTACCGCGACGCGCGCCAAGGTCCCCCAGGCGGTAAAGCCGAAGCCGGCAAACAAGCGCATGCTGGCATCGTTGTGACCGAAGATAAAACCGAGCACTGTCGAGATACCCAGCTCAGGCGCCGCGGCCAGCGCCCGCGCCAGCAAAATCCGCCCCAAACCTTGTCCGCGGGCATCTTCGCCCAGATAAATACTGACCTCGGCGGTCGCCTTATAGGCCGGCCGACCATAGAAGTCTGAAAAGCTGACCCAGCCGACGATGTCCGAATCTGATTGATTCCCAACGCGTTGCTCGGCCGTCCGCTCCGCCACCCATAATGGCCGCGCCTGCGGCCCATGCGCGTGAAACCAAGCCAACCGGCTATCGACCGAGACCGCTTCAGTGTCGGCCGTCACTTTGCGTGACGGTATGGTGGAATTATAAATTGCCACGATGGCCGGCAGGTCTGCCAGCGTGGCATCGCGCAAACGCAGCCCGTCGGGTAAAGGTGCCTGGGCTAAGGCGTTGTGTGTTTGTGGCATCGTCATAGGCATGGTGTTCAAAAAATTTCCCGGTAACCGAGCATCAACTCCTCGATCACCAGGCGTGCATTCAGCGGATGGTTTTCGACGGCGCGCTGGCGATTCACGATACGGATAAACCGCGCGAGTCGGACGGCGTCGGCTTTGGCCGCACAGCGCTCGAGCGCCTGCGCCGCCGCCGGGTAATAACGGCTTTGGCCCGCAGTTTTGACTGCCAGCAAGTCAAATAGCCAGCGCTGCAACCAGCCCAACACCAGCGGAACCGGTGCTTTTTGCAAGGCTTCGCCACAAGCAAAAGCATCGCAAGCTGCGCCCGCGGCCAATTGATCTAAGGTCTGGCGCCGCAAAGCGCGATGGGAGTCGCCCGCCAAAGCCAGCGCGCTCAGCGGTGCTCCGCCCGCCTCTGCCAGTAAGCCTGCCGGATCTTCCACGCCCTGCTGTGTGAGCCAGGCCAAGGCTGCATCGCGCGCTGGACGGCTCAACGGCCATTGACGGCAGCGGCTGATAATGGTTGGCAATAAACGGTCAATTTGAGCCGAGACCATCAGAAAAACCACGCCAGCGGGCGGCTCTTCCAGCGTTTTCAGCAAGGCATTCGCCGCTGCAGAATTCAAGGCTTCGGCAGGATACAGAACCACCACCCGCAAGCCGCCGCGATGCGAGCCCACGCCGCAAAAATCGAGCAAGGCACGCACCTGTTCGATCTTGATTTCGCGACTCAGTGTTTTGGTTTTCTTGCCGCCCTCGCTATCGCCTGCGTCAGCCGTGCTGCTTGAAGCGCTGTCGCCACTATCGCCGGCATCGCCCATCATGGCCTCGGCCGCCATGCTCTCCGGCACCACAATGCGGAAATCAGGGTGATTGCCCTGGCTTAACCAATGGCACGCGACGCACTGCCCGCAAGGCTCGCCATTGACAGCCGGCGCCTCGCACAACAAGCCTTGCGCCAAATGACGCACAAAATCCGTCTTGCCGATACCGGTCTGCCCATGGAATAACAGCGCATGAGGCCATTGAGCGCGCAAGGCCTGCACGCGTTGCCAATCGTCTTGCTGCCAGGGGTAAATCATAGGGCGCGTCCGTCATCGGCAAAAGACCGGCATGACCCGCTTAGGCTCTTAGCCAGTAAAATATTAAATCTCATGAATTCAAAGCCTTGCTATGATTTTCTCAAGTTCAACCTGAATTTCAGGGATGGTGCGTGTCGCGTCGATAATGACAAAACGCTGCGGCGCTTCATGGGCGCGCCGCAGATATTCGTCGCGCGTCCGCTCGAAAAACGATGTCGATTGGCTTTCGAATTTATCGGGGGCGCGTGCAGCCCCTCGCCGCTCACTCGCAATCTCATTAGGAATATCGAACAGTAGGGTCAAATCAGGCTGGAAGCCGTCTTGCACCCATTCTTCCAATGCCTCCAGCTTGCTGCGCGCGAGCCGCCGTCCACCGCCTTGATAGGCAAAGCTTGCGTCGGTAAAACGATCTGAGATGACCCAGTCGCCACGCGCCAAAGCGGGCAGGATAACTTGTTGCAGATGTTCGCTGCGCGCGGCGAACATCAGTAGCGCCTCGGTCTCCAGGTGCATGGCCTGATGCAATACTATTTCGCGCAAGGCTTCGCCCATTTCGGTGCCGCCCGGTTCGCGCGTCATCACGATATGCCTGCCGTCGGCGGCAAGATGCTGCTCCAAGCGTTGCTGAAACCAGCTCAAATGAGTGGTTTTACCGGCCCCATCAATACCTTCAAAGGTAATAAATTTACCGCGCGTCATTTATTCGCCCCGGATATATTTGTTCACTGCACGATTATGCGCGTCGAGCGTATCCGAAAACAGGCTGCTGCCATCGCCACGCGCCACGAAATACAGGGCGTGCGTTTGCGCCGGATTCAGTGCGGCTTCAAGCGCGCCATTCCCGGGCAAGGCAATCGGCGTCGGCGGCAAGCCGGCGCGTATATAGGTATTGTACGGACTGTCGGTTTGCAGATCTTTTTTATGCAAATGTCCGCCGTATACACTACCGATGCCGTAAATCACGCTAGGGTCGGTTTGCAAGGGCATGCCCAGTTTCATACGATTGACGAACACGGCCGCCACCATCGGCCCATCGGACGCGCGCCCGGTTTCTTTTTCGACCAAGGACGCCATAATCAGCGCTTCATACGGCGATTTATAAGGCAACGCGGGCGCGCGCGTGGCCCACAGCTGGCTCAGGCGCTGGTCCATCAACCTGAGCGCCCGGCGGTAGATATCGAGGTCTGGGGTCGCCTTATCGAATAGATAGGTGTCGGGGAAAAAACGACCTTCCGCGGCATCATCGGGCACGCCAAGCGCTTTGAGGATTTGCGCGTCGGTCCAGCCGGCCGTGTCATGCTTGAGGGCCGGATTGGAGTCGATTTCAGCGCGCATCTGATGAAAATTCCAGCCGTCGATCACGGTGACCAAATATTCATTGACGTCGCCGCGGGCTATTTTTTGCAGCACCTCATAGGGCGTCACGCCGCTGTCGAATTCGTAGTTGCCGGCTTTTAATTGCGACGACAAACCTAGGGCTCGGGTCAACACGACGAATAATTCGGGCTGCATCGGCACACCGGCCTGGGCCAGCTGTGCCGCCACGCCACGCAGACTGCTGCGCGGCTTGAGAGTGGCGTCCAGTTGCGCCGAGGCAAAATGCATAGGCGCATTCGACCACCAGTAAAACGCATAGGCTGTCACGCCTGCGGCGATCAGCATCAGAAACAGCGTAGTAGCAAAGACTTTTTTCAACGGGATTTCAACTGGAACAAGTGTGAAAACGAAAAGCTGTCGGCCGCACAGCTAGCCAACGCGCATGCGCGAGACCTCATATAATACTTGCTTGAGCGACACTCGCCTATGTGCGACTGAATTGCCCCCACCATTTTTATACCATCCGGCCCCGAATGCTTATGAATCCGCTTTCCGCCTTGTCTCCCCAGCCGGTTCAAATCACCGCCGGCGTCGATCGTGCTTCGACCATTGCCAGCCAGGCACTGCAGGACGGCGCCTACATGGCGTTGGATCAATTTGGCTTGATCGAAGTCGAAGGCGCCGATGCGGCCGTTTTTTTGCATAATCTGCTGACCAACGACATCCAGACTTTAATGATAGACGAGGCCCGGCTGGCCGGGTTTTGCACGCCCAAAGGCCGCCTGCTCGCCAGTTTCCTGGTGTGGCACGATCCCAAGACCCTGCGTTTAATGGTCTCGGCCGATATTCTCGCGCCCATACAAAAACGCTTGAGCATGTTTGTGTTGCGCTCAAAGGCCAAGCTCACCGATGTCTCCGCGCAAACCCGCCTAATTGGTCTGACCGGCCAAGGCGCGGACGCTCTGCTGCCGATTTTCGGGGCTTTACCCAGTGAGCCCTACAGCGCAATCCACGGCGGCCCCGACGCAGAACTCGGCACCTTGGTGCGCCTGCCCGACGCCGCCGGCGTGACCCGCCATTTATGGGCGGCGCCGGTGGCCGTATTTGAACAGCATGTGAGCTTGCTTCAGCCCCTCACGCGCACCTCGGCTCACGTTTGGGACTGGCTTGCGATTCAAGCCGGCGAGCCGCGTATCAGTGCCGCCACCCAAGAGAAATTTGTGCCGCAAATGATTAATTTCGAAGCGATCGGCGGCGTGAATTTCAAAAAAGGCTGCTATCCCGGGCAGGAAATTGTTGCGCGCAGCCAATACCTGGGCACGGTCAAGCGCCGCGCCATGATCGCGCATGCAGCCGCGGTCGATACCACCTTGGCCGCCGGCACCGACGTGTTTCACTCGGCGGATCCGGGCCAACCTTGCGGCATGGTCATCAATATGGCGCCGGCGCCGGACGGTGGTCATGACTACCTGATCGAACTCAAACTCGATGCGCTGAGCCACGGCACGGTTCATCTTGCCGCAGCCGACGGGCC
>Ga0302178_10002288_pt1 | contig 15301 bp, 12 predicted proteins | sample I_Palsa_E1_3_FD_198790 | JGI IMG/M metagenome (GOLD analysis project Ga0302178, IMG submission 198790) | Peat permafrost microbial communities from Stordalen Mire near Abisko, Sweden - I_Palsa_E1_3 | ecosystem: Environmental > Terrestrial > Soil > Palsa > Peat permafrost | place: Sweden... | reverse complement strand
TTCGCTGCTTTCCTATCCTGCTTCCGCGGCGCTCCGCGCGCGATGGCGTGCATCGTCGTCCCGGCGCTTACTGTCGTTGACGTGAGCCAGCTTTCCTTCTTCTCGGCTGAGTCGGTGCCCCCTGCGGTCAGCGACCTCACCGGGGTGCTGGCGGCCGCAGGCCAGATCGTGACGGTCGGCGGCGGGGCCCGGCTGTCGGTGGTCGTTGACCAGGTCTGGCGGGCGCAGGCGTTGGGGCAGATGATCGACGAGGCCGGTCTGACGGCCGAAATCACGGTCACCGACGAGAACACGCCGCTGGTGCGGACCGCCGTCGACGTCGGTTTACGCCCGATCGCCGTCGAATGGACCCGCGGTGCGGTGAAGACCGTGCCGCCACTCTGGCTGCCCGGGCCGCGGGAGCTGCGGGCCTGGATATTGGCCGCTGGTGTCCCGGAAGCCGACCGTTATCTCCTGGGTCTGGATCCGCACGCGCCGGACACCCACTCGCCACTGGCGTCCGCGCTGATGCGGGTTGGCATGGCGCCGACCCTTATCGGCACCCGCGGAGCCCGGCCCGCGCTGCGGATCAGCGGCCGCCGTCGGCTATCACGCCTGGTAGAGAACGTTGGGGAACCCCCTGAGGTCGCCGAGGCGTTGCCCCTCTGGCCGCGCGTCTAGCCGTAATTAGACGGTCGGTCAACGGGGGGTCGGTTTGCGTCGGCTCATCCCGAATGCCACATTGTCAGTTGTCTACCGGGCCCAAGGGCGCCGCGGACACGGCGTTGGCCGGTCGCGGCATATCTGTCTGCGGGACCGGCTCGGGGAAAAGAAGTAAAGGAAGCGAGCGTAATCAGAGGTGGCTGAAGGCGACCGAGGTGGCCCTGAAAGAGGGGGCAATGGCGCTACGCGGCGACTCGTCATTGTCGAGTCGCCGACCAAGGCACGTAAATTAGCCGGCTACCTGGGCTCGAACTACATCGTAGAGTCCTCCCGCGGGCACATCCGCGACCTGCCGCGGGCGGCGGCCGACGTGCCCGCGAAGTACAAGTCGCAGCCGTGGGCCCGGCTCGGAGTGAACGTCGACGAGGACTTCGAGCCGCTCTACATCGTCAGCCCGGACAAGAAGAGCACGGTCACCGAGCTCAAGGGCCTGCTCAAAGACGTCGACGAGCTTTATCTGGCTACGGATGGTGACCGCGAGGGCGAGGCGATCGCCTGGCATCTGCTGGAGACCCTCAAACCGCGCGTTCCGATCAAGCGGATGGTTTTCCACGAGATCACCGAGCAGGCGATCCTGGAAGCCGCCGAGAACCCGCGCGACCTGGACATCGACCTGGTCGATGCCCAGGAGACCCGCCGCATCCTGGACCGGCTGTACGGCTACGAGGTCAGCCCGGTGCTGTGGAAGAAGGTGGCTCCCAAGCTGTCTGCGGGCCGGGTCCAGTCGGTGGCCACCCGCATCATCGTGCAGCGCGAACGCGACCGAATGGCGTTCCGCAGCGCCGCCTACTGGGACGTGGTGGCCGAGCTGGACGCCAGCGTGTCCGACCCCAAGGCCCAGCCGCCGACCTTCAACGCCCGGCTGACCACCGTCGACGGCCTGCGGGTCGCGACCGGCCGTGACTTCGACTCGCTGGGCACACTGCGTAAGCCCGACGAAGTCGTGGTGCTCAACGAGTCCAGCGCCGGTTCGCTGGCCACCGGTCTACGCGGCTCCCAGCTGACCGTCGGATCGGTGGAGGAAAAGCCCTACACCCGTCGCCCGTATCCGCCATTCATGACGTCGACGCTGCAGCAGGAGGCCGGCCGCAAGCTGCGGTTCTCCGCCGAGCGCACGATGAGCATCGCCCAGCGGCTGTACGAGAACGGTTACATCACCTACATGCGTACCGACTCGACGACGCTGTCGCAGTCGGCGATCAACGCGGCCCGCACGCAGGCCCGTCAGCTGTACGGCGAGGAGTACGTCTACCCGTCGGCGCGCCAGTACACCCGCAAGGTGAAGAACGCCCAGGAAGCTCACGAGGCGATCCGGCCGGCCGGGGAAACCTTTGCGACACCCGACGCGGCGCGCCGCGAGCTCGACGGTGACGACTTCCGGCTCTACGAGCTGATCTGGCAGCGCACGGTGGCCTCGCAGATGGCCGACGCCCGCGGTACCACGCTGAGCCTGCGGATCAACGGCGAGTCCGACGGTCGGCAAGTGCAGTTCAGCGCCAGCGGCCGCACACTGACTTTCCCGGGCTTTCTCAAGGCCTACGTGGAAACCGTGGACGATCAGGCCGGCGGAGAAGCTGATGACGCCGAGAGCCGGCTGCCGCAGCTGACCCAGGGACAGCGGGTGGATGCCACCAAACTGACCCCCGACGGACACTCCACCAACCCGCCGGCCCGCTACACCGAGGCGTCGTTGATCAAGGCCCTCGAGGAGCTGGGCATCGGGCGGCCGTCGACGTACTCGTCGATCATCAAGACCATCCAGGACCGCGGCTATGTCCACAAAAAGGGCAGCGCGTTGGTGCCGTCCTGGGTCGCGTTCGCCGTCACCGGTTTGCTGGAGCAGCACTTCGGACGTCTGGTCGACTACGGCTTCACCGCGGCGATGGAGGACGAACTCGACGCGATCGCCTCGGGCACTGAGCGACGCACCAACTGGCTGAACAACTTCTACTTCGGCGGCGACCACGGCGTGGCCGACTCGGTGGCGCGCTCCGGTGGGCTGAAAAAGCTCGTCGGCGTCAATCTCGAAGGCATCGACGCACGAGAAGTAAACTCCATCAAGCTCTTTGACGACACCGAAGGACGCGCGGTCAATGTGCGGGTCGGCAAGAACGGGCCGTATCTGGAGCGGATGGTGGTCGGCGATGACGGCGAACCGACGCCGCAGCGGGCCAACCTGCACGACTCGCTGACCCCCGACGAGCTGACCCTCGACGTCGCCGAAGAACTGTTCTCAACGCCGCAAGAGGGACGCACGCTCGGTGCCGACCCCGAGACCGGGCACGAAATCGTCGCCAAGGACGGCCGTTACGGTCCGTACGTCACCGAGGTGCTGCCCAAGCCGGACGACGACGACGGTGCTGCCGGGCAGCCGGCCAAGAAGGGCAAGAAGCCGACCGGTCCCAAGCCGCGGACCGGATCGCTGCTGCGCAGCATGGACCTGCAGACCGTGACGCTCGAGGACGCGTTGAAGCTGCTGTCGCTGCCGCGGGTGGTCGGCGTCGACCCCGATTCCAAAGAAGAGATCACCGCGCAGAACGGCCGCTACGGCCCATATCTCAAGCGCGGCACCGACTCTCGGTCATTGGCGACTGAAGACCAGATGTTCGAGGTCACCCTCGAGGAGGCGCTGAAGCTCTACGCCGAGCCCAAGCGACGCGGCCGGCAGGGCGCGGCTGCCCCGCCGCTGCGCGAGCTGGGCAACGACCCGGCGTCGGGCCAGCCGATGGTGATCAAGGACGGTCGATTCGGCCCCTACGTCACCGACGGCGAGACCAACGCGAGCCTGCGCAAGGGCGACGACGTGCTGTCGATCACCGATGCGCGCGCGTCCGAGCTGCTGGCCGATCGGCGGGCCCGCGGCCCGGTGAAGCGGACGGCCAAGAAAACCGCGAAGAAGGCACCTGCCAAGAAGACCGCCGCCAAGAAGGCCGCCAAGCGCAGCTAGCAGGGCATATTCGGCGACTCAGGCCGCTGGCGATCTCTCAGCAAACTTTTTTCAGGTGTTTTGAAAAATAACTGGTGATTCTCAGCCAGTTCTCAGGTACAGTGTCCCTACACACGTTGTGGAACCGTCACGGCGTCACCTAGGGAGAGTCATGCGACCCGCTGTCCGATACTGCATCACCGCTGGTGTTGCGCTCGGCGGCGTCAGCATCCTCATCGCCGCCCCGTCATCGCCGCCGCTGCGCGATGTCGAGGTGCCCTCGGTGCAGCTCTCCGACAACTCGCATGACAGCCTCGACGCGAACAGTCCCTCCGTTCTGGACTTGCTGCAGGTCATGGGTGGTGTGGAGAGCCCGGTGGTGGTTCAGAACATCACCGAGTCCGACGCCGGGGTGCTCGAGGGCGGTCAGCCGGCGAGCGTGCCAGGCCTCGGTGACCTGCTAAACCTGGGCAACGACCCCGCCGTCACCCCGGACCCGCAGGGCAAGTCGTTCATCGACATCGGGCCGCTGCTGCCCGGCAACCTGAGCCCCGCGCCGCCTGTCCCGCCGCCCGCAGGTCGCTAGCCGCTGAGCTCGCTGGATACCTCTTTGGGCGCGGCAAGATTGAGCGGCCGGGCCAACTGAGTCGGTCCGGTGCGACCGCGAAGCGCCACCACCTCGGCGACATCCCAGCACAGCGCTTCGGCGTCCAGCGCGCCGCTGACCGCGACCGCCGAGGCCAGCACGTGGCCGTCCTCCAGCTTGGCCAGCTCGGTGAGCCGGGCCGCCTCGTTGACTGGATCGCCGATCACGGTGTACTCGAACCGGGCCAGCGCGCCGATATGCCCGGCGATGGCGCGACCCGACGACACCCCGATACCGAACTCCGCCGATCCGATCACCGGTAGCAGTTCGTCGTGCAGCTCGCGAGCCGCCGCCAGTGCGCCGCCGGAGGCGTCCGGGTGCTCGATCGGCGCCCCGAAGATGGCCAGTGCGGCGTCACCCTGGAATTTGTTGACGAAACCACCGTGCCGGCCGACGGTGTCCACCACGACCCGAAAGAACTCGTTGAGCAGCAGCACCACCTCCGCGGGTGGCCGTGTCGCCGCCAGCTCGGTGGAGCCGACCAGGTCGACGAACAGCACCGCGACGTCGCGCTCTTGGCCGCCCAACTCGGCGCCGCGCTCCAGCGCACGCCGGGCGACGTCTTCGCCCACGTAGCGGCCGAACAGGTCGCGCAGCCGCTGCCGCTCGGACAGGTCGCGGACCATGTCATTGAAGCCGGCCTGCAGCAGGCCCAGCTCGCTGGCGTCGTAGATCTGCATGTGAGCGTTGTAGTTGCCGCGCTGTACCTCGCCGAGCGCCCAGCGCAGCTGGCGCAGCGGGTCGGCGATCGATGTGGCCACCAGTAGCGTGCTGGCCAGCCCGATACCCAGTGCCGCCAATGCCAGCAGCAGGATCGGGTTGAGCAGCTTCTCCGGCGGCCCGTGCAGGTACTCGGCCTTGTCGGCCACCACGGCCAGCACGATCGTCAGCAGCGGCACCCCGGTGGACAGCGCCCAGGCCAGCATCTGGCGCCCGATCACACCTGATGCCCGGATGTTCTCCGGGAGCCCGCCACGCAGGGCAGCGACGGCCACCGGGCGCAGCACCCGCTCGGACTGCAGATAGCCGATGATCGCGGTGGCGGTGGCACCCAGGGCGGTGGCGACGGCTACCACCGGCGCGGCGTGCTTGGCCACCGGCCAGCTGGCGACGATGAAGACCACGCCGCCGACCAACCAGGTCGTCAAGTTGATCACCGTGCGGTAGAAGGGCGTTCGTAGCGCGCGGCTTCGGGCCAACTCGGTGGCGACCGGGTCGGTGTCGGCAAGCAGACTGTCGCGGCGCTGCCACCGGAACACCGGTACCAGCAAACGGGCGCTGACCGCAGTTCCGAGGAGGAACAGCAGCACGATTGACCCGGTAAAGGTGGCCAGGTTGAGGGCGGGCAGTTTTTGCAGTTCGATGCGGTCTTCGGGTGGCAGCCCGTAGCGTAGGAAGCCCAGCACCAGGAGCGCACCGATGATGTCGGCTTGCAGCTGGCTCAGCAAGAACACCGGCCACGGCGTGCGCACCAGCCACTGGACGAATCCACTGATTCGTCTGGGAAGTGCCCCGGCCATGCTCACGTGCCCACCGTATCGGTCGGCGGGGACCAAAAAGTAGCCAAAACGGCAGTGTGCGGGCACTGATCGTGCGTAACGGTCAGCGGTGGCCACTACTGTTGCCGGTGATGTCACGGGTATTCACACGCCTGGTTGGCCAGGAGTCAGTCGAGGCTGACCTGGTGGCCGCCGCCACGGCCGCTCGCGGTGATCCGACTCACAGTTCCGCGATGACGCATGCCTGGCTGATCACCGGCCCGCCAGGTTCAGGGCGCTCGGTGGCTGCGCTGTGCTTTGCCGCGGCCCTGCAGTGCACGTCCGACGGCGTTCCCGGTTGCGGGGAGTGCCGGTCCTGCACGACGACGATGGCCGGCACCCACGGCGACGTGCGGCGGGTCATCCCGGAAGGACTTTCGATCGGCGTTGACGAGATGCGCGCGATCGTCCAGGTCGCGTCGCGCCGGCCCAGCACCGGGCGCTGGCAGATAGTCCTGGTCGAGGACGCCGACCGGCTGACCGAAGGCGCAGCGAATGCTTTGTTGAAGGTGGTCGAGGAGCCGCCACCGTCGACGGTCTTCCTGCTGTGCGCGCCGTCGGTGGACCCCGAAGACATCGCGATCACGCTGCGGTCCCGGTGCCGGCATATCGCGCTGGTGACGCCCCAGCCTGAGGCCATCGCGCAGGTCTTGATCGACAGCGACGGGCTGTCGGCCGAGACCGCGAGCTGGGCGGCGTCGGTCAGCGGCGGCCACGTGGGACGGGCCCGACGGCTGGCCACCGATCCGGAGGCGCGTGAGCGCCGGCTGCAGGCGTTGGGGCTGGCCCGCGACGCCGCGACCCGGTCGAAGGCATTCAGCGCCGCCGAGGCGCTGGTCGTCGCCGCCGAGGCGCCGGAGGCACCGGCAAGGGCACCGGCGGTGCGCTGCGGGGCGCCACCGGTGCGATCAAAGACCTTGAGCGACGGCAGAAGTCGCGTCAGACCCGGGCGTCGCGGGATGCGTTGGACCGCGCGCTGATCGACCTGGCAACCTACTTTCGTGACGCGCTGTTGGTCGCCGCCAGTGCGGGTGGCGTGCGGCCCAACCACCCCGATATGGCCGTGCAGATCGGGTCGATGGCCGCCCACGTCTCCGCCGATCGGCTGCTGCGCTGCATCGAAGCTGTGCTGGAGTGCCGCGAGGCGCTGGCGATCAACGTCAAGCCCAAGTTCGCCGTCGACGCCATGGTCGCCACCATCGGTCAGGCGTTGCGTGACTGAACTTGGGTGTGCAAGTGGCCCTGCCGTAGACTCGTCCCGCCCGACAGGGCACGCCACCTTAGCTCAGTCGGTAGAGCAGCTCACTCGTAATGAGCAGGTCAGGAGTTCGATTCTCCTAGGTGGCTCCAACTTTGGCACACGTCAGCGTGGCAGCACGAATCCCACCGGCCCAGCGGCGATGCACACGCTCAGCGCAGCCGTGTTGGCCCATACCCGCATCGCATTGCCCGCGCCCGGTAGTCGCACGTAGACCCGGTTGAGTCCGGGATGTACGTGGACCCGGGCGTCGATCCCCTCCGACAGTGAGACCGTCATCGACCCGTCGCTGTTGGCCAGATAGTTGATCTCGGCCGTCCAGTCCGCGGGCAGCAGTGGGCCGTCGAGACCAACCTCAACCGGCCGGTCGGGCTGCACCAGGTATCCGCACTGCGGGACCGGGCCGGGCGCCATCGCGCGCACCCAGGTCACCTGGGCGTCAACCAACCGGCCTTGGTTGTCCAGCATCTTCAATTGCATTGTCGAAGCACCGAATTCGGGGCGATCGCGCAGCAACGCGAACATGTGGCTGGCTAGGTTGTCCGGCCAGGCCACCCGTCCGAGCACCAGCGGATCGACCTCCTGGTCGAGCAACGGTGCACTCGAGTTCGCTTGTGCGGCAGCCAAATCACGCCGGGCGTTCTGCAGATACGGCTGTGCGGGGTTGTCCCGCCAGGACGTCAGGAATGTTGCCGTCGAATACCCGCTGCTCGCCACGAACGACGCCGCCACCGCGGTCGTGACCACCGTGCGGGTTGCCGACGCATCGAGCCAGCCGGACGACGGGCGGTTGGGCGCGCAGAACCCGACCGCGGCCAGCAACGCCAGCACAACGACGAGATCCGGGAAATAACGCAAGGTTTGGGCCAACTCGAGCACGGTGAACCGCGACGAGCGCATCAGATAGATCGGCACCTGGCAGGCGACCACGTAGCCGGCCGCGGTCAACCACACCGGCGTGGTGCGCTGCTTGCGGGCCAGCGAGATCCCTAGCGCGGCGGCCAGTACCAGCCAGCCGAGCGCCTTGACCGTCGTCGGGGGAACTGCCCACGGCGAGGCCGGCGCCCACCTGCCCCACACCCACGGGCCACCGGCCAACCCCGGGACGATGCCGTGAGTTACCGAGCGGCGCAACAGATCCCACGTCATCATCAGGTCTGAACTCCAGCGATGCTGGTTGACCACAGCCAGGTACACCACGATCCAGCTACCGGTCAGCGCCAGCGATGCCGTCCACAATCGGATGCCGGCCCGCCACACCGTCCGTATCGCGGACCGATCGCCCTGCACGTGGCACAGCAGCGCCGCGACAGCGAACGCGACAAACGGAATCACCGCGGCCTTTTCGAAGAACAGCAGCCCACCGAGGTAGGCCAGCACGCCGGTCGCGGCGTACCGCTGGTTTCCGGTGCGGACCAACAGGATCACGTCGGCGCAGACCCAGGCCAGCGCGGCCAGCATCGGCAGCGAGTTCAGGGCCGCCGCCCACCAGGCGAACCCGGGCACGCCGAGCGGAGTGAACAACGCGAAGGTCAGCGGTACGAGCAGCACCGGCCGCCAGCCCAGGATCACGTACAGACTGCGCAACAGGGCCAGCGAGGCCAGCAGTTGCAGCACCACCAGGCTGATGGCCGGCCCGACCCAGTTCAGCGGCGCCAGCCGGGTGATGGCGCCGGCGACCAGGAACGCGGCAGGCATGACGTGACCGTCATGGTCGTCGAACAGAAACGACGGCGACAGCAGGCTATGGCTGCCGGCCCGGCCGACCAGGATCAGATCGTCCCAGTAGAAGTAGCCGCGAAACGCCAGCACCCCGCGGATCAGCAGCTGCACCGCGACCAGTACCGCCGCGGCGAGCGCCACCTTCGGTAGACCGGCGGCCCGTCGGTATGGTGGGCCGGTGCGCGCACTGGTCACCGGGGCTGCCGGGTTCATCGGGTCGACGCTAGTCGACCGGTTGCTGAGCGACGGGCATCGCGTCGTGGGGCTGGACAACTACGCCTCCGGTCGGGCCACCAACCTCGAGCATCTGGTCGGCAATCCCGAGTTCGCCTTCGTCGAGGCCGATATCGTCAGCGCCGATCTGCAAGCGATCCTCGACGAGCATCGCCCGGAAGTGGTGTTCCACCTGGCCGCGCAGATCGATGTGCGGCGCTCGGTGGCCGACCCGCAATTCGACACGTCGGTCAACGTGATCGGCACCGTGCGCCTTGCCGAAGCCGCGCGTCTGACCGGAGTGCGCAAGGTCGTGCACACCTCCTCGGGTGGATCGGTCTACGGGACACCGCCGACCTACCCGACCAGTGAGGCCGTGCCCACTGATCCGGCGTCGCCGTATGCCGCGGGCAAGGTCGCCGGGGAGATCTACCTCAACACGTTCAGGCATCTCTACGGTCTGGAGTGCTCACACATCGCACCGGCCAATGTCTATGGGCCACGGCAGGATCCGCACGGCGAGGCCGGCGTGGTGGCGATCTTCGCGCAGGCGCTGCTATCGGATAAGCCCACCAAGGTGTTCGGCGACGGTTCCAACACACGTGACTACGTGTTCGTCGACGATGTGGTCGACGCGTTCATCAAAGCGTCGGGTCCAGACGGCGGCGGGCAGCGCTTCAACGTCGGCACCGGCGTGGAAACCTCTGACCGCCAACTTCATTCAGCGGTGGCGGCTGCGGTCGGCGCGCCCGACGACCCGGAATTCCACCCGCCGCGGCTGGGCGACCTCAAGCGGTCCTGCCTCGACATCGGTTTGGCCGAACGGGTTTTGGGCTGGCGCCCGCAGGTGCCTCTCGACGACGGCGTGGCCCGCACGGTGGACTACTTCCGCCGCGCGCGGTCCGGCTAGTACTGCCTTTCCGGCCACGCCGCCGCCAGTTTGAATCAGAGCATGCCCAACCAGTTAGCCCACAAGCGTTGCGGAGCAGTAGGTTACGACTTCGTTATCGAGCGGGTGACCAGTCCCACACCGATAGGTCGGCGGGTGGGTAGTCGGCGCAGTGATCGGTTTCTTTGGCGGCAACGCCCTTGTTGTTGAAGAAGATCTTCGCCCAATTGGGCCACGTCGCCGTCACGGGATCGGCAAAGTTGGTGACCATTTGTTCGGAGTAGGCTCTGCGATCCGCAGGGTTGAGTGAATAGAAGTAGTGCGCACTGTCGATGGCGGCCCGTTGAACCTGGGTCGACTTGTTGTGCTTGTCGATCATGTAGCGCTCATAATAGATTGGCGTGAAATCTCGTGCGGCGGCGAGGATCTGCTCGGCGGCGCAGGTGGTGACGATCATCCGGCGGGGAATCGGGTAATCGTTGGTCGAGTCGGCCATCGCGGTGGCGGGCAATGCCGATATCATGACCGCCGCGGCGGACAGCGCGGCGAGACCCGCGCGCCGAACCGAACGTGCTCGCGGGCGCCCCGGTCGGTTCATGGGCATCTCCTCCTTGTCAATGCGGCGGGTTGGTCTCACGGACTGGGCTGCAACGTCATTGGTGGCGCGCGGCCGCCGAAGTCAGGATCGGCACCTGGTCGGGGCAGTAGGTGCTGATTGCGGCAGCGAGGAATTGGTAACTCTGCCCGGTCGTGGTACCGCGCGGCAGGTTGATCAACGCGAAGTGGGCGGACTTGTCGGCGGTGGTGTCTAGGCCGTTGTGTAGTCGTTCGCACGTGATTTTGCCCAGCCAGGCGTTGTAGTCAAGGGGTGCGTAGATGCCGAACGTGTGAAACTGATTGGCAAAATCGGCATCCGGGTCGGCGTGCGCCGGGGCGGCCAGAGCGACCGTGGCCGCCGTGGCCAGTGCCGGCACTAAGAGCTTCGCCAATCTCATTGCGGTCCGTAGTAACTCGTGCACCCACGCGGAGGCAGTTTCGATTCCGCGTCTGTCATGTGTTCCGATCCGGCGGTGACAACGCTGTTTCCAGCTTGGAAGATCGGCAATTCACACCATCGCCGGCTGTGAAATCGGCGCGGTGTTCGCGTCGGATGCGGGCTCGGGACCGCCTTTCTTCACGATCTTGAAGGTGTTCAGTGGCCACCAGAACCAGCGTCCCAGCGCTGCGGCGATCGAGGGGGTCATGAAGGAGCGCACGATGAGCGTGTCGACCAGCAGACCGATGCCGATGGTCATGCCCAGCTGGCCGACCACGCGCAGGGAGCTGACGATCATCGACATCATGGTGAACGCGAACACCAGGCCGGCGGCGGTGACCACGCGCCCGGTGGCGCCCATGCCGCGGATGATGCCGGTGTTGAGGCCGGCGTGGATCTCCTCCTTGAGCCGCGAGACCACCAGCAGGTTGTAGTCCGATCCCACGGCGAGCAGGATCACGATCGACAGGGGGATCACGACCCATTGCAAGCCGAGTCCCAGGATGTCCTGCCACAGCAGCACGGACAGTCCACATGCGGTGCCGAGCGAGGCGGCGACCGTGCTGACGATGATCAGGGCGGCTACCACACTGCGGGTGATCAGCAGCATGATCGCGAAGATCAGGATCATCGAGGCGATGCAGGCGATCAACAAGTCGACTTTGACCCCTGTCTGCATGTCGCTGTAGAGCGAGGCGGTACCGGCCAGTGAGACCTTCGCGTTCTCCAGCGGGGTGCCCTTCACGGCGTCGGCGACGGTTTCCTTGATCCCGGCGACGTGCTCGATGCCCGCCACCGAGGCCGGGTCACCCTGGTGGGTGATGATGAACCGGACGGCTTTGCCGTCGGGCGAGACGAACATCTTCAGGCCGCGTTTGAAGTCGGGGTTCTTGAACACCTCCGGCGGCAGGTAGAAGGAGTCGTCATTTTTGGCTTCATCGAAGTAATTGCCCATCAGCGTCGAGCCCTCCGCCAGTTCCTGCTGGTGGGCCTGGATGCCGGCCATCGTGCTGTGCGTGGACACCATGAAGTCGCGCATCGTCTTCATGGACTGGATGGTCGGCGGCAGCGTCGCCAGAATTTGCGGCATCAACTGGTCGAGATGATCGAGACTCCCTGTCATGACCTGCAATTGGTCGGCGAGCTCATCGATCCCGTCGAGAGTATCGAAGATCGAGCGAAGCGACCAGCAACTCGGAATGTCGAAGCAGTGTTTGTCCCAGTAGAAGTAGCTCCGAATAGGTCGGAAGAAGTCGTCGAAGTCGGCGATGTGGTCCCGCAACTCGTTGGTGGTGTCCACGATGTCGTGCGTCTGAGCGACGATGTCGTGGGTGGTAGCCGTGAGCTTCTTCATGATCTCGTACATGTGCTCCATGTTGGCGATGGTCTTGCTCAACTCGTCGGCCTGCTCGAGCATCTGCGCGGTGTTGTCGTTCTGAATCTTGGCCGTCTGCAAGGTGCCCGAGTTCTGCATGGCGATCTGGAACGGGATCGAACTGTGTTCGATCGGCGCCCCCAGCGGCCGGGTGATGGTCTGGACCCGCTCGATGCCATGCAAGTGGAACACGCTCTTGGCGACCCGGTCGATGACGAGCATGTCCGCCGGGTTGCGCAGGTCGTGATCGGCTTCCAGCATCAGCAACTCGGGATTCATCCGGGCTTGGGAGAAGTGCCGCTCGGCCGCCGTCATCGCGACGTTAGCGGGCATGTCGGTGGGCGTGAACTTCTCGTCGTTGTACTGCGGCACGTAGGTCAGCAGACTGACGAAGCCGATGATCGCGATCGCCATCGTCACGACGATGATGGGCACGGGCCAGCGGACTACGGCCGTGCCGACCTTGCGCCAGCCCCGCGTCGAGAGCTCCCGCTTAGCATCGAGCAGACCGAACCGGGACCCCACGGCCAGGATCGCCGGCGCCAACGTCAACGCCGCCGCCACGACCACCAAAAGCGCGATCGCGCATGGCAGACCCATCGAATTGAAGTACGGCAACGTGCACATGGTCAGACACATACACGCACCCGCGATTGTCAACCCCGAGCCCAGGATCACGTGCGACACGCCATGATAGGCCGTGTAGAACGCATCTTCCCGGTCCTGACCCGCCGACCGCGCTTCCTGATATCGGCCCAGCAGGAAGATCACGTAGTCGGTTCCCGCGGCGATGGTCAGCATCGTGACCATGCTCACCGCATACGGCGTCAGACCGATGATGTTCAAGTTGCCCGCGGTGGCCGTGATGCCTTGCGCCGCAAAGAGTTCGATACCAACAATCACCAGCGCCAGAATCGCGGTTACGACCGAGCGGTAGACGATCAGCAGCATCGCCAAGATGACGCCGATCGACACCAACGCCATCAGCTGGAGGCTCTTGTGCCCCGCGACGCTGACGTCGGCATTCAGCACGGTGTTGCCGGCCACGTAGGCCTTCACCCCCGGCGGCGACGGCACTGAGGCGACGATGTTGCGCACGGCAGCCACCGACTTCTTGCTGGGGCCGGTGCCCTGAGCGCCGACCAGGAAGACCTGCACATAAGCGGCCTTGCCGTCCGGACTCTGCGAGCCCGCAGCGGTCAGCGGGTCACTCCAGAAGTCCTGGACGTTCTCCACGTGCCCCCGGTCCGCGTGGAGCTTGGTGACGATCTGGTTGTAGAACCGGTGCGCGCTGTCGCCGAGCTTGTCCTGCCCCTCCAGGACCACCATCGCCGTGGAATCCGAATCGAACTGCTTGAACACGTGACCGATGTTCATCATGCCGTGAAATGCCGGCGAGTTCTGCGGCGCCAGCGACACCGAATGCTTGTCCGCGACGGCGTCCAGAGACGGAGCCAGCAGGCCCAGGCCCACCGCGACGAGCACCCAGAACACGATGATCGGGATCGACAGGACGTGGATCAGCCGGGGGACGATCGGGCGGCGTGGCGCAGAGTGCGCGTTGCTCATATGGATTTCACCAGGCAGTAGATGAACGGTTGGTATTCGTCGGCGCTGCGGTCATCGCGCACCTGGCCGTCGACGACGACGCGACACCGAAGGCCATTGACTCCGCGATCGCCCTGAGCGACAACGTTGGCCGACATCGACGGCAACGTCGTGACGATCGTGAAGGACCACGGCAACGCCGCAGCGTCGACGCGATGAGGCTGGCCGTTCTCGTCGAGGTAGTCGACGTTCACGCTGCCCCCCGACCCCGTGATCTCATATGCGATGTGTTTCGGGTTGAATGGCTTCGTATCGTCACCATTGCCCGCGTCGGCCGACGCCGATTCGTGCGCGCCGATTGTGTCGCGAATTCGGACGACCGCGTATGCACCGAGCGCGACCACGACGACCAGAAGCAGCGGCATCCACACCTTTTTGAAGATTCGAAACACCTTGTAAATCCCACCCTTTCAGTCATCCGCCGGCCATGGGGGTCGTCGGGGCTGGAGCAGCCGCTGCGGTGCTAAATGCGACTGGGTTCTTGGTAATCAGGACTGGTGCGTGCTTCCGTCGCGTGCAGGCAGCTGTCGGCCGACCCGACTTGGTGTCTGAACTTGCAAGACGCGCGGGTATCATGTGCGGCACGGCAGTTCTCCCGTGAACGGCCCGTTATCGAGGGTCGTTTGCATACCTTGTGGGCTGAAGAGTCCGAGGAGGCCGGGGAATAGGACTCCGCCGGGATCAATGGGCGCCGAGTGGGCCAGTGCACCAATTCGGATGGGCACAAAGCCGGTTTGGGTGATGATGTCGGCGGTGATCCAAGCGGTGTCGTTGTCGTCGGCCGCGTATCCGATCCCCCATCGCCCGGGTTCCCGACGCCCCCGCAGCCATAGCGTTTCAGCGAGTTGGTGTGAGAAGGCGCGCGCCACTGATGATTTCGGGAATTGTTCAGCGGTCACCGTTCCGGAAGTCTTGCCGCCGAGATGCTTGATGGTGATCACGTCGCCGTCGTGCCGGAGAAACGGGTTGGAGGGATCAATGATGACCGCGCCGGCCAACCGATCGCGGTAACGGTCGGCGAACGACGCGACGGCGGCGTTGGGGATCGCCAGGATTGCTACTTCGGCCCCGTCGATCGCTTCCTCGATCGTGCGGACCGGATAGTCGATGTCTTCCGGCTGATAGTCGGGTGGAGTGAAGGCGTCGGGTCGTCGCGTTCCAATGGTGACCTTGTTTCCGGCCAGGATCAGGTGACCCGCCAACGCCGACCCCATCGGCCCGGCGCCGACAATCGCGATCCGGTATGGCAGTCCCATCGACATCTGCGTGCTCCTCGCTGACAAAAAACAAAATATGTCAGCAGTTAGTATCGACGCACCAATCGCGATGTGTCAAGCCGCACAACCAGGTAGGACGGCCCGCGCATATATCACCGGACGACTGACATA
>Ga0302178_10002286_pt1 | contig 15312 bp, 13 predicted proteins | sample I_Palsa_E1_3_FD_198790 | JGI IMG/M metagenome (GOLD analysis project Ga0302178, IMG submission 198790) | Peat permafrost microbial communities from Stordalen Mire near Abisko, Sweden - I_Palsa_E1_3 | ecosystem: Environmental > Terrestrial > Soil > Palsa > Peat permafrost | place: Sweden... | reverse complement strand
TCGGCCTCGAGCAGCGCCAGCCGGATTTCGCGGGTGGTGGCGTCGATGTCGGCGTCGGTCAGCCGGCCTTTGCCGCGAAGTCCTTGCAGGGCACCGGTGAGTCGATCGGACAGCGATTCAAACACGCCGCCCAGCCTAGCCGGGCGAGGATAAGGGCATGCTCGAGGTGATCGACAAGGGATCCTGCGACGACGCGCATCCAGTGCCACTGCTGTTCGTGCACGGCGGTTGGCATTCCGCGTCGTGCTGGGCCAACTTCGTGCACTTCTTCGCCGATGTCGGCTACCGCGCGGTGGCGCTGAGCCTGCGCGGCCACGGCGGCAGCCCCACTGCCAAGCCATTCCACGCCTGTTCGATCGCCGACTACGTCGACGATGTCCGTGCCACCGCCGACAGCCTTGGCAGCCACCCGGTGCTGATTGCTCATTCCCTGGGCGGCTTCGTCGTGCAGCGGTACCTCGAAAGCCACGACGCCCCGGCGGCCGTCCTGGTGGCATCGGTGCCGCCGCAGGGCGTGCTGGGCCTGGCGACGCGCATCTGGAGCCGCCACCCATGGGTTTCCATGCGATCGCTGCCGGTCGGCAACCTGACCGGTTTCATCGGCACCACGCCGCTGGTCCGCGAGCACCTGTTCAGCGCCCACACGCCCGACGACATCGTGGAATCGTGTGCCGCGCGCGTCCAACCCGAGGCGGTGCGAGCGTCGCTGGTCGACCCGCTGTTCCGACGGGTGAGAACCGCACGGGTCGGCACGCCGATGCTGGTCCTCGGCGCCGCGGACGACGGCATGGTCACCAACGCCGAGGTGCGCGCTACGGCAAAGGCATACAACACCGATGCGGAATTCTTTCCCGACATGGGACACAACATGATGCAGGAGCCCGGCTGGGCCGGCGTCGCCCAACGCATTCACGCGTGGCTGCGCACGCGCGACCTTGGTTAGACCGCGGCCGCGTCCGGGTGCGTTTCCAATACCGACAACAGGTGATGCTCGATCGCCGATCGGGTACCCGAACCCGGCTCGCCACTCGCCTTGGCGGCGGCGCTGTGCGCGGGCAACGCGATACAGAACACGTCGTCGACCATTGACCCCCGCGTGCTGACCTTCGCCCAGTCGATATCCACCCCGGAACGCTCCAGCGCACCGGTGAGCAGCGCCAGCAGACCGGGTCGGTCGTTCGCCCGGATCTCGACGATCAGTCGCCCCGGCGTGCCTTCGAACCACAAGATCCGCGGCGGCGCAGACGAGTTGTGCACTGGAACCGCGGTCGGGGCGTCGCCGACCGGCTTGGGCTTCGCATCGGCTGACCGCTGATCCAGTGTGTCCAGCACGTCGGTCTGGCCGCCGAGGGCCCGGATGAGCTGCTGACGCAGCAAGCCCGCGGCCGGCGGACTTCCGAAGTGCGGCGACACCACGAATTCGCTGATCGCGACGCCGTCCTTGATATTGATCGACGCCGAATGCACGCGCAGCGAGTTCAGTGTCAGCACCCCGGCAGCTTTGGACAGCAGCCCGCGCTGGTCCGGCGCGATCACCACCGCATGGTGAAGGCGCTGATCTTTACCGGGCCGCAACTCGACGTGCACCTTGCGGTCGGCAGCGAGCGCAATGTACTCGGCATCGAGCGGGTCGGCTTGCGGCAATGCCTGACCGTTCATCGCCATGCGACTGCGCCGCACCAGGTCGCCCACCATCGAGGCCTTCCAGTCGCTCCACACCCCCGGCCCGGTAGCCAACGAGTCGGCCTCCGTCAGAGCGTGCAAAACGTCCAGCAGCACTGGGTCGCCCTCCAACGCCTCGCAGACCGTGGCGATGGTCTGCGGATCGTTGAGGTCCTGCCGGAACGCGACCTTAGCCAATAACAAGTGGTGGTACACCAGCTTGGACAGCATCTCGACATCTGACGGCCACATGCCCAGCCGGGTACCGATCTGGGTGGCCAGCTGAGCCCCCAGCACGCAATGATCGGCGTCGCGTCCCTTACCGATGTCGTGCAGCAGCGCCGCGAGGATCAGCAGGTCAGAACGGGCCACCCGGGTGGTGAAAATCCTTGCCCGCGAGACCGTTTCGGCCAGGTGACGGTCGACGGTCCAGATATGCACGACGTCGCGCGGCGGAAGATCCCGTACCGCGCCCCACTCCGGGAACAGCCGGCCCCATAACCCGGTGCGGTCCAGCGTCTCGATGACCGCGATAGTGTCCGGCCCTGCGGTCAACATGACCAAGAGGTTGTCCAGCGCGTCGCGTGGCCATGGCGTGGGCAGTTCCGGCGCGGTATCGGCCAACCGGCTCAGTGTCGACACCGCAATCGGCAATCCGGTGGACGCCGACGCCGCCGCTACTCGCAGCAACAGCGCCGGGTCGCTCTGCGGTCGGGCATCGCGAGCGAGGACGATCTCCCCGGCGTACTCGATGACGCCCTCGTCCAGCGGTCGACGCGGACGCCGCCGGATCGCCGACATCCCGCGCCGCGGTAGCGCGTTGGAGGCGGTCCGCAGCCCGGCATCGACGCGGTAGCTGATCGTGCGTCCCACGTCGGACAGCACCCGCGACAGGTCGAAGCGGTCGCCGACGTGCAGCGCAGCGCTGATCTCGTCGGCAAACTGGGCCAGCACCTGGTCGTGCCCCCGACCCGAAACCCGGTGGAGTTCGGTGCGGACGTTGAGCAGGGTCAGGTGGGCGCCGGTCAGCGAACCCAGCGGGTCGTCCGCTTCTCCCACGGCCAGGCGGTCGGTGAGGTGGGCGATGGCCAGCGCGTCGAGCAGTTGAATATCGCGCAGGCCGCCGCGGCCCGATTTGATATCGGGCTCGGCGCGGTGGGCGATCTCACCGCAGCGACGCCACCGGGCGTGGGTCTCGTCGACGACTTCGCCGAAGATGGATTGGATTCCGGCCCGCCACTGGCGGCGGATTCCCTCGATGAGGCGACCGGACAGCTCTTCGTCGCCGGCGATGTGCCGGGTATCCAGCATCGCCAGGCAGGCGGACACGTCCGCGCCGGCGACCTTCAGTGTCTGGGCGACGGTCCGAACGCTGTGATCAAGGCGAATGTTGGCGTCCCACAACGGATACCACAGCGAGTCGGCGACGTCCCGGACGGCGTCGGTGTTCATGCCATCGTGCAGCAACAGCAAGTCCAAGTCCGAGTACGGCGCCAGCTCGCGACGGCCCAGCGAACCGGTCGCGACGATCGCGAAGCCGCTGCCGGGCATGATGCCGATCTCGGAAGCCTTTGTGGTCAGCCAGAATTCGTGCAGTTCGCCCCACGCTTCACGCAGGGCGGCCGAGTCGAGCTCATTCGGTCCGCGGGCGAGCAGCTTCTCCCGGGCGGCGGCCAAATCGCTGGCCGCGCCGGGAATCTTGCCCGCCGCGGCCAGCGTTGACGAATCGGGTGATTCTTGCTCGTGCTGACTCATTCCCGTCCGAATCGGCTCGGCCACCCCCAAAGGGTATTCATAACGCGAGTGTCAGATCGCGTCGGCTCCGCGTTCGCCGGTGCGCACCCGCACCACGGTTTCCACCGGGCTGACCCAGACCTTGCCGTCACCGATCTTGCCGGTGCGTGCGGACCGCACGATGCTGTCCAGAGCCTTGTCGGTGTCGAAGTCCTCGACCAGGACCTCGACGCGGACCTTCGGCACGAACTCGACCGCGTACTCAGCACCCCGGTAGACCTCGGTGTGCCCCTTCTGACGTCCGTACCCCTGAACCTCGCTGACCGTCATGCCCACAATGCCCACCTGTTCAAGGCCGGTTTTGATGTCGTCAAGTGTGAACGGCTTCACAATCGCGGTAATCAGCTTCATCTCTATTCCGCCTCTACTTTGTCGTCCGCTGGATCTTTGTGGTCAAAAGAGCTTTCCGGAAGACTCGCATGAGGAAGGACAGAGCCGGTCACTGTTGCGAAATCGTAACCGCTCTCTGCGTGCTGAGATTCGTCGATACCGGCTGCTTCTGCCTCGGGAGTCAGACGCAGCCCAATCGTGTATTTGAGTATCAGGGCAATGATAAGGGTGCCGACGGCGGAGTAGAGGAGAACGCTGAACGCGCCGGCCGCCTGCCGCTCGAGCTGATTCCAACCCCCGCCGTAGAACAAGCCCTTCGATACACCAACCACACCGTTAATGGCAGGGCTTTCCGGGGCGGCAAGCAGACCGACCAGCAGTGTGCCCGCCAGGCCGCCGATCAGGTGCACACCGACCACATCTAGCGAGTCATCGAAGCCGAGTTTGAACTTCAGCCCGACCGCGAGCGCACAGAGCACACCAGCTACCGCACCAATCGCCAAGGCGCCCAACGCGTTGACCGACGAGCACGATGGTGTGATGGCGACCAATCCGGCGACGATGCCCGACGCCCCTCCCAGCGTCGTTGCGTGGCCATCGCGGATCCGCTCAGTGAGCAGCCAGAAGAGCATGGCCGTTCCCGTCGCGATCGTGGTGGTCATGAATGTGCTGGCGGCGACCCCATTGGCGCTGGTGGCCGAACCGGCGTTGAACCCGTACCAGCCGAACCACAGCAGGCCTGCGCCGAGCATCACGAACGGCACATTGTGCGGACGGAACAGCGTGGTGGGCCAGCCCTTGCGTTTGCCGAGGACGATCGCCAGGACCAAGCCGGCCGTACCGGAGTTGATGTGGACCGCGGTCCCGCCGGCGAAGTCGATTGCGTGCAGCTTGTTGGCGATCCAGCCGCCGTGCTCAGCCGCGACACCGTCAAACGAGAAGACCCAGTGCGCGACCGGGAAGTAGACGATCGTCGCCCACAGACCGGCGAACACCAGCCAGGCGCTAAACTTCAGCCGGTCGGAAACCGCCCCCGAGATCAACGCGACCGTGATGATTGCGAACATCAGCTGGAACGCCACGAACACATTCATCGGCAGCGTGCCGGCCAGCGGAATGTTGGTCGCCGCAACTCCCTTGGCGGCGTCCGCGGCCACGGAGTTGCCACCGATAAGACCCTTGAGACCAAAGTATTCGGTCGGGCTACCGACGACGCTGTCTGTGTCGTTGCCGAATGCCATCGAGTAGCCGTAGAGCACCCACAGCACCGTGACCACACCCATTGCGCTGAAGCTCATCATGAGCATGTTGAGCACGCTTCTGGCGCGGACCATCCCGCCGTAGAAGAACGCCAGTCCTGGTGTCATCAACAGCACCAGGGCAGAACTTGCCAGCATCCAAGCGGTATCGCCGGTATCGGGCTGGCCCATTGTGGGGAAACTCAGGCTTAGTGTCGAGACACTCACTCGCTGTCACCTCCGGTCGGCCATGAATGGCCGTCAGACATGTGCCTGGGGCCTGAACGAGAACCTTGCGCACTGGTTGTTACAAAAGGCGGCGCTGACAGGTTTCGCCGGTGTTACAAGACGCCGGAAGCTGAATTAGCCAAGAAGGGCGTCGACGAAAGCGGCGGGTTCGAACGGCGCGAGGTCGTCGGGTCCCTCTCCCAGTCCGACCAACTTGACCGGCACGCCGAGCTCTTGCTGGACCCGGAACACGATGCCGCCCTTGGCCGTACCGTCCAATTTGGTCAGCACCGCTCCGGTGATATCGACCACGTCGGCGAACACCCGTGCCTGCGCCAGCCCGTTCTGCCCGACGGTGGCGTCGAGCACCAGCAGCACCTCGTCGACCGCGGCACGCCGCATCACGACGCGTTTGATCTTGCCGAGCTCATCCATCAAGCCGGTCTTGGTGTGCAGCCGGCCCGCGGTGTCGATCACGACGACGTCAGCGCCCGTCTCGATGCCCTTATCAACGGCGTCGAACGCGACCGAAGCCGGGTCAGCGCCCTCGGGCCCACGGACCACCTCGGCGCCCACCCGGGCGGCCCAGGCCTGCAATTGGTCGGCGGCGGCGGCGCGAAAGGTGTCGGCGGCGCCGAGCACGACCCGTCGGCCGTCGGCGACCAGGACCCGCGCGAGTTTGCCCACCGTAGTGGTTTTGCCGGTGCCGTTGACGCCGACGACCAGCAGCACCGATGGGTGGTCGTCGTGCGGCAGAGCCCGCACCGATCGGTCCAGACCCGGCTGCAGCTCGGTGATCAACACGTCCCGCAGCACCGCACGGGCATCGGCCTCGGTCTGTACGTCTTTGCTGGCGAGCCGGCTGCGCAGCTCGGCCACTATTGAGCTGGTAGCTGTCGGACCCAGGTCGGCGATCAGCAGGGTGTCCTCGATTTGTTCCCAGGAATTCTCGTCGAGGTCGCCGCCGCCGATCAGCCCTAAGAGGCTGCGGCCCAACGCATTCTGCGATCTGGCGAGCCGACCGCGCAGGCGCTCCAAGCGCCCTTCGGGCGGTGCGATCTCCTCGGTTGCGGGCGCCGTTGCTGCGGGTGCCGGCTCGATCGGCGCCGTCGGCTCGGCCGGCGGTGTGACTGTATCCGGTTCGGGCAGTTGAACATCGGAGACCGAGCGCTTCGGCGCATCGCGCGGAATGGTCGCGTCGTCACCGACGGCGGGCAGCCCCGTGGTGTCGATGCGGTCGGGAGTTTCGGTGCGGCTGAACGTGATTCCCGATGACGCGGTGTAGCCGCCGGAACGATCCAGGGTTGGTGTCTGCTCGCGGGCCGACAGGCTGATCTGGCGACGGCGATAACGCAGCAGCCCCAGTACCAGGACGGCGATGACGATCAGTGCGGCAGCGACCGCGATCGCGATCCACAGACCTTGCGGCAACGTGTTCCTCGCTTAGGTAGTCGTGACCAGCTGGTTGACCTGCTGGCCGCGCATGCGTTGAGAGATCACCGCGGTGATGCCGTCATCGCGCATCGTCACGCCGTAGAGCGAGTCGGCGACTTCCATGGTCGGCTTCTGGTGCGTGATCACGATCAGCTGCGAGTTGGCCCGCAGCAGCTCGAACAGGCCGATCAGCCGCCGCAGGTTGGTGTCGTCGAGCGCCGCCTCGACCTCGTCCAGGATGTAGAACGGCGACGGCCGAGCCCGGAAGATGGCCACCAGCATCGCCACCGCGGTCAGCGCCTTCTCCCCTCCGGACAGCAGCGACAGCCGCTTGACCTTCTTGCCGGGTGGACGGGCCTCGACCTCGATCCCGGTGGTGAGCATGTCGTCGGGGTTTGTCAGCAGCAGACGGCCCTCGCCGCCGGGGAACAGCGCCGCGAAAACCCCTTGGAATTCCCGCTCCACATCGGCGTAGGCCTCGGCGAACACCTGCAGGATGCGGGCGTCGACATCGGCCACGACGTCCAGCAGATCTTTGCGCGCGCCCTTGACGTCCTCGAGTTGGGTGGACAGGAAGTTGTAGCGCTCCTCCAGCGCGGCGAACTCCTCCAGCGCCAGCGGGTTGACCCGGCCCAGCTCGGCCAGCTCTCGTTCGGCGCGTTTGGCGCGACGTTCCTGGGCGGGCCGGTCGAACGGCAGCGGGGCTGGCGCCGTCACCTGCTCGCCGCGCTCGCGGGCCTGCTCGTATTCGGCCATCTCCAGCTCGGTCGGCGGCAGCGACACCTGCGGGCCGTATTCGGCGACCAGGACGTCGGGCGCCATGCCGAATTGTTCGAGCACCGTTTGCTCGAGCTGCTCGATGCGCAGCGCCGCTTGGGCTTTGGCCACCTCGTCGCGGTGTAGCGATTCGGTCAGCGTGCCGATCCGGGTGCCCAGCGTGTTGACCTCGTCGCGGACCGCGGCCATCGCCACCAACCGCTGCTGGCGTTCGGCGGCCAGCACGTCGCGGTGTTGCGACGCGGCCCCGACCACTTGACCCAGTCGGGCGGCCAGCTGCCGTCCAGCGTCGGCAACCGCGGCGGCCACCGCGGCCGCGTGCTGGCGCGCGGCACGGGCCTGCTGTGCCCGCACCCTCGCCTCCCGCTCCGCGGCGGCAGCACGGCGCAGCGAATCCGCCTTTCCGCGAACGGCATTGGCGCGTTCTTCGGCGGTCCGCACCGCCAACCGGGCTTCCACCTCGACACCGCGGGCGGCCTCAGCGGCGGCCGCGATCTGGTGTCGGGCCTCCCCTGGACTGGGCTCGGCCGTGGCGTGTTGGGTCTGTTCGACGTTGCTCAGCCGGGTCTCGAGTTCGCCGAGTTCACCGAGGGTCTCAGCACGCCCGGTCTCCAACTCCTCGCGTTGGCGCATCAGCCTGCGCCACTCCTCGTCGGCGGCGCGGGCGTCCTGACCAAGTCGCCCAAGCTGCTCATAGATCGCCGAGATGGCCGCGTCGGACTCGTTGAGCGCAGCCAAAGCCTGCTCGGCGGCGTCCTGGCGAGCGGCCTGCTCGCTCATCGCCCCGGACAACGCCGCGACGAGCTCGCCGGTTTTGGTCTCGACTGCGGTGAGTTCGGCACGCGCCTTGGCGATTTCGGAGGTGATCTCCAGCGTGGAGGGTTTGCGGTCCGAACCGCCGGTGACCCAGCCGGCCCCCACCAGATCGCCGTCGCGGGTGACCGCGCGCAATCGCGGCTGCGCCGCAACGAGATTCATCGCCTCACTCAACCCGCCGACCACGGCGACGCCGGAAAGCATGGCCACCAGCGCGCCGCGTAACCGGGTGGGCACCTCGACGAGGTCCAGCGCCCAGCGCGCGCCGTCGGGCAGCGCGCCCACCGGCGCCGGATCGTGTGCGGGCCAGTCGCTCAGCACGATGGCCGCCCGGCCGCCGTCGGCCTGTTTCAGCGCGCTCACCGCATCTGCCGCCGCGGTGAAGCTGTCGGCGGCCAGCGCGTCGGCGGCTGCGCCGAGCACCGCGGCCAGCGCCGCCTCATAACCCGACTGCACTTTGACGAGCTTGGCGACCGAGCCGAAGATGCCCGCGCTGCTTCGGTTTTGAGTGAGCCAGGCGGCGCCGTCTTTACGCTCTAGGCCCACCGACAAGGCATCGACGCGGGCCCGCAGGGAAGCCACTTGACGTTCGGCGCTGCGCTCAGCGGATTGCAGTTCGGCGACCCGCTGGTCGGCCAGCCGCAACGCGGCGATCGTCCGGTCGTGATGCTCGTCGAGTCCGACCTCGCCTTGGTCGAGCTCACCGACCCGGCCCTGCACGGTTTCGAACTCGGCTTTGGCCTGCTGGGCACGCGCAGCGGCTTCCTCGATGCGCTCGGACAGCTTGGCCACGCCGTCGTCGATCGACTCCACCCGCGCCCGCATGGTCTCCACTTGGCCGGCCAGCCGCGCCAAGCCCTCGCGGCGGTCGGCCTCGGCCTGCACCGCCGCCACGTGGGCCTGCTCGGCTTCGGTGGCGGCTCGTTCGCGGTCGGCAAGCTCCGCACGGGCGGCGTCAAGCCGGGTGCGGGTAGCAGCCAGCTCGCCGAGCAGCTGCTGCTCGGCGGCGGTCACCTCGGCGGCCTCGGCCTCTAATTCGTCGGGGTCGGGGCCACCCCGCGACGTGGTCTCGACATCCAGATGCTGCGCACGCTCGCTCGCGATCCGCACGGTCGCTCCGACCCGTTCGGCCAAGGCGGACAACCGAAACCAGGTCTGCTGGGCGGATTCCGTGCGCTCGGACAATGCCGTCAACGCCGTCTCGTGGGCGGCCAGTTCCTCGGACGCCAGCGTCATCCGGGCCGAGGCTTCGTCGTGCTCGCGGCGCAGCGTCGCCTCGGCCTGGTTGGTGTTGTTGAGCTCGCCCTGGCGAGTGACCACGTCGTCGGCCGCCAGCCGCAGCCGGGCATCACGCAGATCGGCCTGGATCGTTTGGGCCCGTCGGGCCACTTCAGCCTGGCGGCCAAGCGGTTTGAGCTGGCGGCGCAGCTCGGTGGTCAGGTCGGTCAACCGGGCCAGGTTTGCCGACATCGACTCGAGTTTGCGGACGGCTTTTTCTTTGCGCTTGCGGTGTTTGAGCACACCGGCGGCTTCCTCGATGAACGCTCGACGATCTTCGGGCCGGGATTCCAGGATTTCGTTGAGCTTGCCCTGCCCTACGATCACATGCATTTCCCGGCCGATGCCGGAGTCGCTCAGCAGCTCCTGGACATCCATCAAACGGCAAGTGCTGCCGTTGATTTCGTACTCGCTGGCTCCGTCGCGGAACATCCGCCGGGTGATCGACACCTCGGAGTATTCGATCGGCAACGCGTTGTCGGAGTTGTCGATGGTGACGGTGACCTCGGCGCGCCCCAGCGGAGCGCGAGACGAGGTGCCTGCGAAGATGACGTCCTCCATCTTGCCACCGCGCAGCGTCTTGGCGCCCTGCTCCCCCATCACCCAGGCCAGCGCGTCGACGACGTTGGACTTGCCCGACCCGTTGGGGCCGACCACTGCGGTGATGCCAGGCTCAAACCGCAGAGTCGTCGGCGAGGCGAAGGACTTGAAGCCCTTCAGCGTCAGGCTCTTGAGGTACACGGCGAGCCAGACTACCGCTCGGCGAAGCCGCTGATGGCTTCGCCGCGCGGCGACCAGTCGACCACAACCGTGTCGACCTGGCCTGGTGTTTTTCCGCCCTGCAACAGCAGCAACAGCCGTTCACAGGCGTCACGCGAACCCTGCGCGACCACCATCACCCGGCCGTCGGGACGGTTGGCGGCGTAGCCGGTCAGGCCCAACTCCAACGCGCGCGAGCGCGTCCACCATCGGAAGCCGACGCCTTGCACCCGGCCATGCACCCATGCGGTGAGCCGGACGTCAACGTCCGACATCGACGACCTGGAAGTTGACTTTCGTTCCCGATTTCAGCGTTCGCCCTACCGTGCAGACTTGGTCGACGGCGCGCTGGACCACGGTGAGGACGCGCGCCTTCTCGGCGTCATCCAAACCCGACAGATCGACTTCGAGCGCCTCCTCAAGCAGCGGGTAGACCTCTTGCTCACGGTCGGCGTCGCCGGACACCCGAACGGTCGCCTGATAGTCGCCGCCGAGCCGGCGGGCCAACGGCGAGTCACTGGACATCCCGCTGCAGGCGGCGAGCGCGATCTTCATCAGCTCGCCCGGCGTGAAGACCCCATCGACGTCTTCGGAGCCGATGAGCACCTCCGCGCCCCGCGAGCTATGGCCGGTGTAGCGGCGCACCCCAGAGCGCTCGACCCACAGATCCGTCATGGTTCATTTCTACCGTGTGTGACGGTGTCAGCCGGCATCGATCACTGCCGGCCGGATCCCGGTCAGCATGATCTTGTCGAGTTCCTGGGCGAAGTCGACCACATTGATCTCCCCGTCGTAGTACGTGAGCGCTTGGCCCGGCGGCAAATCCGGTGATGTCGAGAGCGCGTAGTCGGGTGTGGAGTGGGTGACGTACAGGAGACGGCGCGAATCGATCGGCTCGCGGTCCGGCCACCAGGTGTCGTACCAACCGGGGATCCCGTCCGGGTTCTCCCACGCCCCGGCAAGAGTCGTCATGATGTGCGGCGCGATCATTCCGCACGCTTCCCAATCTCCGCTGAGCGTGTAGCCGGCATGCGCCTCGCGAAGAAATGTGCGCGCGGGCGCGGGAATCGTCTCCCAGAAGATCGGCTCCTTCGCGCCGAAGCTGGCCGGATCCCAGCCGATCGTCATCGAGTAGGTCGGATCCGACTCGTCGAAGAAATACAACAGGATCAGACCCTCGCCGCTGAGCGCGCAGACCCGCACATCGACCAGCTTGGTCCGCAGCGCAGCGGCGTACCCGGGTATGAGGTCAAGGAAGTCCCGGTTCCACCGCGACAACGCGAATAGCCGCCGCTCTTCAGCGTCGCCGGAGCGAGCGATCGCGGCCCACTGAGCCGGTACCGCGGACATGTCTGGAGAACCGGCTTCGATGATCGCCGTCCGGCCGTGACACTCGAGCTTCGCGACTACCTCAGCGAGGTCGATTCCGCTCACTACGTCCATGCCTTCTAGTCGATTTGGCTGTCGATACGACCGGCGCGCAGCAATTCTCAGCTTCGCGGCCGCGGCTGACAGCGGGGGCAATAGAACGACGAGCGGTTCATGAACTTCTCCCGGCGGATGACCGCGCCGCAGCGCTTGCACGGCTTCCCTTCGCGGCCATAGACATTCAGCGACCGGTCAAAGTAGCCGGACTGGCCGTTGACGTTGACATACAGCGAATCGAACGACGTGCCACCCTGCGCCAGCGCGTCGCGCATCACCTCTGCGGCGGCTTCCAACACCGTCGTCAGCTGCTTGCGGGTCAGCACCTCGGCCAGCCGAGCGCCGTTGACCTTCGCCCGCCACAGTGCCTCGTCGGCATAGATGTTGCCGATTCCCGACACCACGGTCTGGTCGAGCAGCTGGCGTTTGATCTCAGAGTGCTTGCGCCGCAACACCTTCACCACCGCGTCGATATCGAAGCGGGGGTCCAGCGGATCGCGTGCCACGTGGGCGACAGGCACCGGAACCACGCTGCCGTCGACGGTGACCAAGTCGGCCAACAGCCAGCCGCCGAACGTCCGCTGGTCGACGAAGCTCAGCGTGATGCCGTCGTCGAGGAGCGCGGCGATGCGCAGATGACTGGCTTTGGGGACGTCTCCGAGCAGCATCTGTCCGCTCATGCCGAGGTGCACGACGAGCGCTTGGTCGACGCCGCTCGGCGCGTCCAGGGTGAGCCACAGATATTTGCCGCGTCGGTCGCTGCCGGTGATCCGGGCGTCCAGCAGTCGCGCGGTCAGGTCGGCAGGGCCGGCCTCGTGGCGGCGGATGGCGCGGGGGTGGTGCACTCGCACGGCGGTGATGGTCTTGCCCACCACGTGGGCCTGCAATCCGCGCCGCACCACCTCGACCTCGGGTAGTTCGGGCATCTAGCCGGCGGTTTCCCCGGGTACGGCGCCGTCGAGCTGGTCCAACGCCTGGCACGCCATTTCGGCGGCCTTCTGCTCGGCTTCTTTCTTGGTCCGGCCGATTCCGGACCCATAACCGGTCTCCATCACGACGACGACCGCGGTGAATTCTCGCTGATGATCGGGTCCGGTCGAGGTGACCTGGTAGGACACCGCGCCAAGGCCGCGGGCCGCGGCCAATTCCTGCAGGCTGGTCTTCCAATCCAAAAGGCCACCGGCGTCCAGCAATTCACTGAACAGGCGCAGAATCACCTTCCGGGCGGCTTCGATGCCGTGGTGCAGATAGATCGCGCCGAGCAGCGACTCCAGGCTGTCCGCAAGGATGCTGGATTTATCGGCCCCGCCAGATTTCATTTCGCCGCGCCCCAGCCGCAGGTGTGCGCCGAGCCCGTCGTCGGTCAGCGAACGCGCAACGTGGGCCAGTGCCTGCGTATTGACCACGCCTGCACGCATTTTCGCCAGATCACTCTCCGGGCGCTCGGGGTGCCGGTGGAAGAGTTCGTCGGTCACGATCAGACCCAGCACGGCGTCACCGAGAAATTCCAGGCGTTCGTTGGTCGGCAGGCCGCCGTGTTCGTAGGCGTAGCTGCGGTGGGTCAGCGCAAGCGTCAGCAACTGGTCGGGCAGATCGACCTCAAGCGCGTCAAGCAGATCACTCATCGGCGGCTCCGTCTTGGTCGGAGCCGAGCATGGTCGCGAGTTTGGCCCAGCGCGGGTCGATGTCGTCGTGGTGATGGTCAGGCTCGGCGGTCGCCAGCGCGACGCCACACTTGGGACACAGCCCCGGGCAGTCGGTTCGGCACACCGGCGAGAACGGCAGCTCCAGGCCAACCGCGTCCACGATCGGCTGTCGCAGGTCGACGAAGTCGTTGACGACCCGGCCGACCTCGTCCTCCTCAGTAGTCGCTTCGGTGAGGCTGTCCGGGTAGGCGAACAGCGCGGTTAAATCGACGTCGATGCGCTCGGTGAACGGCGTCAGGCAGCGTGCACATTCGCCCGTGATCGGTGCCGACAGCGTCCCGCTGACCAGAACGCCTTCCGACACCGACTCGACCCGAAGGTCGAGGTCCAAGGGTGCGCCGGGTGCAATTCCGATCATTTCCAGGCCGATGCGCGCGGGGCTGCCCACCGTGTCGTGCATGGCGAACATCGATCCCGGGCGTCGTCCCAACCGCGCGATGTTGACGACGAGCGGCGAACCCGGGTCCGGATGTGCGGTGTGGTGGTGCTTCCGGGCCATGTCCGCAATTCTACGGGCGGGCTACCAGCTTCCTCGCCCGCTGTAGGAGTGCTACCGCTGCGCGTAGTCGTGTACGCCGGCCGCCGTGCGCAGTTGATGGCGGCCACGGTTGACCGAGCGCAGGGTGGTGTTGAGGTGCTCTTCGAACTCGGCGAGCTTGCTGTCGACGTAGATGTCGCACTCGCCGCGCAGCCGGTCAGCCTCCACGTGGGCGGCGTCGATCAGCCGGGCCGACTCGGCGTTGGCCGACTGCACGACTTCGGTCTGCGACACCAGGCGCTGCTGTTCTTTGATGCCCTCCTGAACGGCGTTCTCGTAGGAGATGTTGCCGTTCTCGACGAGCCGGTCGGCTTCGGACTTGGCCCGGCCGGTGGCGGCCTCGAATTCGCGTTTGGCCGCCGCAGCGATACGAGTCGACTCCTCGCGCGCCTCGCCAACCATTCGTTCGCTGTGCTGACGTGCCTCCCCGACCATCCGGTCGGCCTGCGCCTTGGCGTCGGCCAGGATCCGGTCGGCCTCTGAGCGGGCGTGATTGAGCAGCGAATCCGACTCGGTGGTCGCCGAGGACATCACGGAGTCCGCGTGCGTCTTGGCTTCGTGCAGCAGCGAGTCGCGGGCGTCCAGCACATCCTGGGCGTCGTCGAGCTCGCCGGGAATCGCGTCCTTGATGTCGTCGATCAGTTCGAGCACGTCGCCACGAGGCACGACACAGCCCGCCGTCATCGGCACGCCGCGCGCTTCCTCGACAATGGCGCCCAGCTCGTCGAGCGCCTCAAAAACTCGGTACACGGCAACACCCTCCCGGCATCGTTGTTGTTACCAGTGTGCCTGGTGTTGCTTCTGTGACTGCGTTGCCAGGCTCGGTGTGTCGGCTTTTAGGTCGCAGAACTGACCCAATTACCTGCACACTTGGCGTAATTATGTCGTTTCTCGCGCGGCCGCGGCAACGCTGGACCGGCACAAGACGCAGTCAGACCCCGACGGTATACGATCTGGAATACCCCCTAGGGGTATTCCGTTGGAGGAGCCATGGCACACGAGGCGGCACATGCGGTGGAACACGCGTTAGCGCTGTCAGGGTCGATGACCTGGGAGATCCTGTGGGCCCTGATCCTGGGTTTCACCCTGTCTGCGGTGGTGCAAGCCGTGGTGCGGCGGTCGACGATCGTGGCGCTGCTCGGCGACGACCGGCCCCGCACGCTGGCAGTCGCGGCAGTCCTGGGCGCCGCGTCCTCGTCGTGCTCCTACGCCGCGGTGGCCCTGGCCCGGTCGTTGTTTCGCAAGGGCGCGAACTTCACCGCCGCCATGGCCTTCGAAATCGGCTCGACGAACCTGGTGATGGAGTTGGGCATCATTCTCGCCCTGC
>Ga0302178_10002284_pt1 | contig 15329 bp, 14 predicted proteins | sample I_Palsa_E1_3_FD_198790 | JGI IMG/M metagenome (GOLD analysis project Ga0302178, IMG submission 198790) | Peat permafrost microbial communities from Stordalen Mire near Abisko, Sweden - I_Palsa_E1_3 | ecosystem: Environmental > Terrestrial > Soil > Palsa > Peat permafrost | place: Sweden... | reverse complement strand
GATGCTGTACATGACGCCGCAGAAGTACCGCCAGATCCGCGTCAGGAACGGGATCAGCTGGCTGAAGTCCTGCGCTCCGGCGCCCAGCCGGGCCATGATCAGCGCGGCGCCCATGTTGAAGGCCGCCTGCAGCGCCAGGGCCGGCACCAGGAACAGCCAGTACCTGGTGAGCGGCTCCCCGTCCCCGAGCACGATGGCGAACATCACCAGGCCGAGTTGAGCAGCGGCGTCAGCACTTGCCAGAGCTGGCCCAGCCGCGCCTCGGTGTACATCGACACGTTGCGCGCGGTGGCGTACGCGGCGATGAAGTGGCGCCGCTGCCACACCAGGCGCAGGTAAGAGCCCAGGCTGGGGCGCGCAGAACTGGGCCGCAGGCCGTACTTGGCCGCCAGCTCGGCCAGCCCTTGGTCTCCCGGGAGCTGAGCGAGGGAGTTGTTGTCCTCGGGCAACAGGACCGGCCCGTTCAGCAAATCGCCAGGAGCGGTGAGCCGCCCGCTGTCTTTCATGTGTGCGGATTTTATGAGAACGGCGCAGGCCAGCACGGAAATCCGAGGTCAGGAGAGGATCATTCCGCTGGATTTCCGTCTGGGTAAGCGAAAGCTATCTGCGGAATTAACCGGCCATTCATCCGGTCAGATGACCGGTGTCATTGAACGAGCGGAGCACCGCGGGGCCATCGGCGTACCAGTCGATCTCGCACAGGGCCGCCACGTCCAGGTGCATCCGGTACAGCGCGGCCGGCGGGGCGAGCAAAGCCGCCGCGACCAGCGTCTTGATCGGCGTGACGTGGCTGACGATCAGGATCGTCTGCCGTTCCCGGCCGGCCAGGACCCGGTGCAGGGCCTCGGTCACCCGGGCGCCGACCTCGGCCAGGCTCTCGCCGCCCGGCGGCGCGACCGCCGGATCGGCCAGCCACGCCGTCATCTCGGCCGGCCACCGCTGCCTGACCTCAACGAAGGTCAGGCCCTCCCAGGCGCCGAAGTCAGTCTCCCGGAAACCCTCATCGGTCACCACGGGAGCACCAGTGACCTCAGCCACCTCCTGCGCCGTCCGGGCCGCCCGCAGCAGCGGGGAGGTCACGATCACTCCGATACCGGCCGACGCCAGTCGTTTGGCGGCCGCCGCGGCCTGGCCCACGCCGGTCTCGGTAAGCGCGACATCGGACCGGCCCGCGTACCGCTTCTGAACGGACAGCGGCGTCTGCCCATGCCGAAGCAGCAAGGTAACAGTGGGCTCACCCTGAGCGGGCATCCAGTTGGTCCTGGCGCGCACCTAAAGGCCAGACTCGGGGGTACGCACAAGGATCCGCCGGCACTCCTCGCACCTGATCACCTCATCGGGAGCGGCTGCCCTGATCTCGTTCAGGTCCACCGTGTTGAGGCTCAGGTGACATCCCTCGCACCGGCCGGCCCGCAGCATGGCCGCACCGACGCCGCGCGTGGCGTTGATCTGGTCGTAGAGCTTGAGCAGGTCAGCGGGCACCTCGACGGCGACCTCGGTGCGCTTGTCGGATGCCTTGCCGCCCTGCTCGTCGATCTCCTTGAAGACGGCATCCCGCCGGGCGGCCACCTCGGCCATCCGGCTGCCCAGGTTCTCGCGTTCGGCGGTCAGCTCGTCGTGACGGCTGACGAGCGCCTCCCGGCGTTCCATCAGGTCGAGCACGATCTCCTCGAGGTCGCCCTGCCTGCGGTGCAGCGACTCGATTTCCGACTGCAGGCCCGCGAGCTCGCGGGCGGCGGATACCTGGCCTGCGTCCAGCCGGGCGCGATCCTTCTCGATCCTGGTCCGGACCTGATCCACGTCACGCTCGGCCCGTCCCTGCTCCCTGGACAGGTCGCTGAGCTCGGTCTCAGCCATGACCAAGGCGTCTTTCAGCTCGCTGGCCCTGGCGTCCATCTCGGCCAGTTCGGCGACTTCAGGGAGTCCCTGCCTGCGTCGGGCCAGGCGGACAAGCTCAGCGTCTAGGTCGGCCAATTCAAGCAGCCGAAGCTGGTTCTGCGGTGATGCCTTCACGAGTCCCCACGTTAGCCCAACCGGAGACCCAATAGAGTCTTGCGGCATGGAGATCCCTCGGGTTAGCCGGCCCTATATGCCGGGCTACGGCATCGCCGGGCCAGAGGAAGGCAGCGGGCTCCTGCACTGGTCCTGGGCGGCCGAGCGGCTGACAGCCGCGCGGAATTACTGGGTAGCGACGGTCTGGCCGGACGGACGGCCGCACGTCATGCCGGTCTGGGGCATGTGGGACGACGACAGCACGCTCTGGTTCACGAGCGCCGCGGGTTCCCGCAAGGTCCGTAACCTGGCCGCCGACCCGCGCTGCTGCATCACCACCGAAGACGCCTCGGATCCTGTGGTCATCGAGGGCATCGCGCGCATCTCGACCGATCCGCCGGTGCTGCGGCGGGTGGTCGACTTGATGAACGCCAAGTACCGGACGGACTTCGGGGTGGACTTCCTCGACCCCGAACAGAACGCGACCATCGGGGTCCGTCCGCGCCGCGTGTACAGCATGCGGGCCGGGGACTTCACCGGCTCCCCTACCCGCTGGGTCTTCGAGGAAGACCAGTTACCTACAGCGCAATCTTCGCGCCGCTCACCAAAGGCGGCAGGGCAGGTAGCGTGTACGCAGCGCCTACACGCGACTTCCCGCTATGACACCACCCTCCGAGATCGCCGCTCACCGGCCTCGACGCCTGCGCGTCCTCACCGGGGCTCTGGTTGGCCTGCTCGCGGCGGCCGTCGCGATGGGCGCCGCTCAGTTCGCCTCCGGCCTCGGCGTTCCGCAGAGCTCACCCGTGCTCGCGGTGGGCCAAGCCGCCATCGACCTGACGCCGCCGCCGGTCAAGGACTTCGCCATCTCCACGTTCGGCACCGACGACAAGACGGTGCTGCTCGGCGGCATCCTGGTGGTTATCGCCCTGTACGCCGCGGTGGTCGGGGTACTCGCGGTGCGCCGGCTGGCCTTCGGTATGTGTGGGCTCGCGATTTTCGCGTGCATCGGGCTGGCGGCGGCCCTGACCAGGCCGACCGCCACGGCGGGGTACGTGGTTCCCACTCTGGTAGGGGCCGCGGCGGGCGCGTTCGCCCTGGCGCGGCTGGCCCGCGCGGCGGCCAGGCTCGGCTCTGCTACGACGGACGTGCTGGTTCCGCCCGACCTCTCCGACCTGCCCGCTCCCCCTGACCTCCTGGTCCCCCCTGACCTCCCCGTTCCCCCTGCCTTGGCTCCTGAGCCGGCCGAGGGTAAACCGCCGACTGACTCGGCCGGGGTCGCCAAACCTGCCTTCCGTGCGGGCCCCGCCTACTCGTTTACCTACCTGCCCCATCCGGATGACCGGGCTCCATCGCCCTGGCCCGCGCGACGACGGTTCCTGGTCTCCAGCGGCGTAGCCGTGACTGCGGCCGCGCTCGGGACCGTAGCCGGAAGAAACCTGACCGATGAGCACAACGTCGCCGCGGCGCGGACCGCGATACGGTTTCCCCGGCCCGCGGTGCCCGCACCGCCACTTCCAGCCGGCAGCAACCTGAACATCCCTGGCCTCAGCTCGTTCATTACTCCGGATAGCAGCTTCTACCGCGTCGACACCGCGCTGCTGGTGCCCCAGGTGGATCCCGCGAGCTGGCAGCTGCGAATCCACGGGATGGTGCAACGCGAGATAACCATCACCTTCGCCGAACTGCTGCGGCGTCCGCTCATCGAGGCCTACGTCACGCTCACCTGCGTCTCGGACCCGGTCGAGGGGCCCTTTGTCGGAAACGCCAAGTGGCTAGGCGCGAGCCTGGCGGACCTGATCCTGCAGGCTCGCCCTCTGGCGGGCGCCAATCAGCTGCTGTGTACCTCGATCGACGGGTTTACTTCTGGTACCCCGCTGCAAGTCGTGCTCGACGGCAGGAATGCGCTGCTCGCCGTCGCGATGAACGGCGCGGCGCTACCGGTGGTGCACGGTTTCCCCGCGCGGATGGTGGTACCGGGGCTGTACGGCTACGTGTCCGCGACCAAGTGGGTTACCGATATCGAGGTCACCACGTTCGCCTCCGCCGTGGCCTACTGGGCTCAGCGCGGCTGGTCTCAGCAGGCGCCGATCAAGACCGAGTCCAGGATCGACGTACCCACGGCCGGGGCGCCGCTCGCCCCGGGCCGGATACCGGTGGCCGGAGTCGCCTGGGCGCAGCACAAAGGCGTCGCCGCCGTCGAGGTACGAGTCAACGGCGGCCCGTGGCACGAAGCACGGCTGGCCGCGGTGCCCGATATCGACACCTGGCGCCAGTGGGTCTGGGAATGGCGGGCCACGCCGGGCACTTACCAGCTCGAAGCCCGTGCCACCGACGCGACCGGCTACACCCAGACGGCGGTCCAGGCCGGGCCGCCGCCCAACGGCGCCTCCGGCTACCCCTCAACGCAGGTCACCGTCCGCTAGGAAGCTCGCGCTGCGCCTTATGGTGGGCGCGTCGGCCAGGGGTGCGGGCGCTGATGCGAGACGATAGCCCGATGGCTACCACCGCGGCTCCCGTGCCGGTGCCGGCGATCCCGGCCGAAGCGAACCGCGTTGCCTCGTTTCCGCGGCTCCGGTATATGGGCTCTAAATACCGGCTCGTCCCGCACCTGGCGGCAGTATTCTCCGAGATAGGCGGCCAGACTGCGCTCGACGCTTTTTCCGGGAGCGGAGTAGTTTCTTACCTTCTCAAAACGCTTGGCTATCGGGTCACGGCAAGCGATTTTCTTAATTTTCCGACAGCGATAGCTCGCGCTACCGTTGTTAACCAGCATGATAAGCTGGGCGTGGACGACGTCGAGGCGATCTGCGGGGCGCCCGCTGACGAGCGTGATTTTATTCAGCAGACTTTCCGCGGGATGTACTTCACCGAAGATGACCTGCGGTTCCTGGATTCGGCGTGGTCCCATATCGATCAGATGAGCGGCCATAAACAGGACTTGGCTATCGCTTCGCTGGTGCTATCCGCCGCCCGGAGGCAGCCGAGAGGCGTTTTTACGTTTACGGACTTGCGTTACGACGATGGCCGCCGCGACCTTCGCCTGTCCCTCAAGGAGCACTTCCGCGAACGGGTGGAGGAGTACAACAGGGTCGTCTTCGATAGCTCGCAGCCCTGCGCCGCCCTGAGCAGTGACGTTTTCGATCTTCCGGCATCACTGTATGACTTGGTTTATCTTGATCCGCCGTACGCGCCGCCTAAAGACGATAATTGTTACATCAAGCGCTATCACTTCCTGGAAGGCCTCTCGGTGTACTGGCGCGGCCAGGAAATTATGCATAACACGCGAACCAAGAAGCTTGAAAAGCGCTACACGCCTTTCTCTTACAAGCACTCAATAACAGACGCGCTGCGCCGGACCTTCGAGCAGTTCCGCGAATCAACCATCGTCCTGTCGTACTCGTCTAACGCAGTCCCGGATCCTGACACTATCGTAGCGCTTTTGCGGGAGGTTAAGAGCGATGTGGAGGTCCGGCTCATCGACCACACATACACTTTTGGCACCCATTCCGCTGCGCAACGCCGCGCGGTATCGGAATACCTGTTCATCGGCCAATTAGGCACGGTCGGCGAGGCGCCGGGCCTGGTCTAGCGCGGCGAGGACCGCGCCCAGCCGGCCGTCGAGCGGTCCGTCGAGTTCCAGTACCGGAATGTCCTCCCAAGCGTTCAGCGGGTTGTCGTGGACCAGTTCCACCAGCGCGTGATTCATCTCCGACCGGAGCCCGGGCATCTCCGCTTCCGGCAGGACACGCTCCGTCTCCGCCGTGATCACCGTGATGACCAGCAGGTCAAGACTCGCGAAAGCCGGCTGGAGCGCTGCGGCGCCGGCCTCATCAGCGGGGTCCGCACCGATCGCGGCCATATACGCGAGGTAATCCAGCGGTGTCCGGTCGAAGACCATCGCGGGCGGCAGCGGTGGCGAGCTCAGGCTCTGCACCGAGCGGGCCAGCAGCGCCCGGTAGTCCTCAAGCGATGGCGGGAACCCGAACTCGTATCCCTCTTCCTCCAGCAGGTAGTACGGCTCGTCCGCCATCACGTGACCGGGCAGGCGCGCGCACAGCGCCCCGGCCAGCGTCGTCTTCCCGGTCCCGTGCGTCCCTGAGATCCCGACTCTCATCTGCGTTCCCGCTCCTGTGGAGGCTGCCGCGGCGATTTTACGGCTACGCAGGGACCATGCGGGCAGTCATACGTGCAAGAGTCAGATGCCACTCGATGCGGGTAGGTGCTCCGAGGGGAGCAGCCAGGACCGTTCGGCTAAAAATGGTTTTCAGGATGCGAGCAGCTCGCAGAATCGGCGGCCGAACAGGTAGGCGTCGCCGGGCCAGCGGGCGGAGACGTAGTTCCGGTCTTGCACGGCGAAGGCGGGGGTGTCGTCGGTGGCGGTACCGCGCGCGGACAGCGTCCGCGGCCCGCGCTTGAACTGCTCGTCCGGATAGTCCAGGGCTGCCCGCACCTCGTCCTCGACGTAGGCCGGATAGGTTCGGTAATAGCGGCCGAGCCGCCAGGCCGTGGCCAGGTAGGCCGAACGCTCCATGTACTTCGGCAGGCAGGTCGTCAGGCGGTCGGCCAGGACGCCGCGGCCGGTGGCCGGGTCACGGGTGCGGGCCAGCACGAGCACGCCGTGACAGATCGCGCCGACCGGCCTGTTCAGCTGCCAGAACCGGCTGACCTGCTCGCTGAGCACCGGCGAGCCAAGGTACTGCCGCATGCCGGGAGCGTGCCCGCCCGGCAGGATCAGCCCGTCGAAAGCGGCCGGGTCCAGCCCGGCCCACGCCACCGTCGCGCTGAACTCGGGCGCCGCGACGAGCTCGTAGTACCACGCCTTAGCCTCGGGCGCGGCACCGAGCTGGCCGAACAGGACGCCGGTCAGCAGCCGGGGATCGGCAGCCGGAACGATGCCCGCCCGTTCGGTGGCGAACACCACCTCGTGACCCGCGTCACGCAGGATCCGCCACGGCACCGCGACCTCGGTGACGTCAAAATCCCGGTCGGGAATCGGCAGCAACACGCGCACCGGAACATCATCCCATTAGCTACGGTAAGTCGGAACGGGCGAACTGGAGGCGAAAATGAGCGGCGACGCGGATCGCGAGTTCACGACGCTGGCACAGGATTATCTCGACGACCGGGCGGAACGGCACCCGTCTGCGGCCACCGATCTCGGTGATCACAGGTTCGACGCCCGCCTGGGCGACCCGTCCGAGCAAGCCCGGGCCGATGAACGCCGCGCCATGGACCGCTGGGCCGCCCGGCTGGAGGCGATCGACGGCAGCGCCCTGTCGGCCGAGCACCAGGTCGACGCCGCGATGATGGCCGACGGCGTGGCGCGGCGGGTGTTCGAGCTCGACGAACTTCGCGAGCACACCTGGAATCCGCTTCAGGCTAACCCGGGCAAGGCCATCTACCAGCTGCTGGCCAGGGACTTCGCCCCGCTGCCCGAACGGCTGGCCGCGGTGGCCGGGCGGCTGGCGGAGGTCCCGGCCGTGCTGGCCGGGGCGCGCCGGCAGCTCGGGGTCCTCGGGTCCATGCCCAGGGTGCACCTGGAAACCGCCATCGGGCAGTTCGCGGGGACGATCGCGCTGGTCAGCGGTGAGGTCGACAAGGCGCTCAAGGCGGCGCCGCAGTGCGAGCCGCAGCTCGCCCGGGTGCGCCCGGCCGCCCTGGATGCCCTCGCCGAGCACCGTGCCTGGCTGTCCGCGCGGCTAGACGAGGCCGCCCGCTCCGGCGACTTCGCGGACCCCAGGATCGGGCCCGAACGGTTCGACCGCAAGCTGTCGCTCACGCTGAACGCGACGGCGGACGCGGACGCGATCCTGGCCCGCGCGCACGCCGACCTGGAGCGGGTGAGCGAGGAAATCGCCGAGCTGGCCGCCCAGATGGCGGGTTCGGCTCAGCCCGGCCAGGTCCGGCAGGTGCTTGACCGGCTGGCGCAGGACGTGCCCGATGACACGAACATCCTGCAGTTCTGCCGCGACGCCCTCACCGCGCAGACCGTCTTCGTGACCGATCACCACCTGCTTTCCGTCTATGACGATCCGATCAAGCTGATCGTGATGCCGGAAATCGACCGCGGAGTGGCGGTCGCGTACTGTGACTCGCCCGGTCCGCTGGAGCCGACGCCGCAGCCCACGTTCATCGCGGTCTCGCCCACCCCGGCCGACTGGCCGCCTGAGCGAGTCGCCTCGTTCTACCGCGAGTACAACCGGCACATGGTGCACAACCTGATGGTGCACGAGGCGATGCCCGGCCATTACCTGCAGCTCCAGCACTCGCGCCGGTTCTCAGGCTCCGACACCGCGATCCGGGCCGCGCTCCGCTCCGGCTCGTTCACCGAGGGCTGGGCCGTCTACACCGAGGAGCTCATGACCTCCCATGGCTACCCAGGCGCAGGAGATCCCCGCGCGGTCCGGATGCAGCAGCTGAAGATGCAGCTGCGGACCATCATCAACGCCATCCTGGACGCCCGGGTCCACGCGCACGGCATGACCGAGGCCGAAGCCATGGCGCTGATGACCGGCCGCGGTTACCAGGAGGAGGGCGAGGCGGCGGGCAAATGGCGGCGGGCGCTGATCACCTCGGCGCAGCTGTCCACCTACTACGTCGGGTACTCCGAGATCTCCGACCTAGCCCGCGAGCTCAGGGCGGCGGACCCGGGTCAGCCCGAGCAGGAGATCCACGACCGCATGCTGGCCCACGGCTCACCGCCGGTCCGGCTGCTGCGCACCCTGGTCACGTCGTGACCCGGCCGGCCGCCCGAAGAAGAACCTCCGCTCGACCAGGGACCAGCCCATCGACGTGAGCAGGTAGATCCCGGCCGCGAGCGGCGTGAACGCGGCGATCACGACGGTCAGGTACGGAAGCGCCTTGACCAGCACCCCGGTCCCGCGGGCCGCGGGCGCCGGAACGACAGCCGGGGCGGCCATCAGCCGGGCTAGTCGGCTGGAGAGCCAGCACAGCCCGGCCAGCAGGGCGAACAAGCCCAGGAAGACCCCGCCCTGGATGCTCGCGGGCCCAGCACCGCTCAGCCAGTGACTGCCCAGCGTGACGCCCAGGAGGTCATGAGCGAGCAGCGTGTTCGGCTGACCCGCGATCAGCGGCGACCGGAACAGCAGGTACATCACCGACAGGAACGGCCACTGGAACAGCAGCGGCGTGATGCTGGCGAACATGCTCGTGCCTTCCCGCCGGTACAGCGCGGACATTTCGCTTTGCAGCCGCTCCGGCTGCCTGGCGTACCGCTGGCGCAGGGCCAGCAGCTGCGGGGCCAGCCGGGCCGCCGCCGCCTGGGCCCGGAAGGCACGGAGGCTGAGCGGCATGAGGACGATCCGGACGGCCATCGTGACCGCGATGATCGCGGCTACGGCGGCCGCGCCGCCGAGAACGGGCGCAAGGATTCCGGTAAATCCGGAGACGAGGTGATACGCGGCGTCCACGGGGACGCCGAAGATACTGAACATGGGCAAGCGGCCTTCCAGCTACGAACGGATGATGGCTGGAGGCGGCCGCGAGGCCCGCGGATCAGCGAGGCCCGCGGATCAGCGAGGCCCGCGGATCAGCGAGGACTGGCGGCCGCCGGGGCCGCCGAAGGTGCTCTGGGCCGGGCCCGTCCGGCCGCGTCGGGATCGCGCTGGCGCAAGAACGCCGCGCGCCAGGATCTATCCCGCAGCGCCGAAACGCGGCGGATCATCGGGGCGCCGGCCGCGCGGGAACCGCCCGCCACCGAGGTGAGCAGGACCAGCACGGCCGCGAACACGGCCCCGGCCAGGATGGCCGCGGCGAGCGCGGTTGCCGCGGAGGGGGTCATCGCGAGCTGGGTCAGGTCACGCAGGAAGCCGGCCAGCACCGCGAGCAGGCTGCCCACCGCGATCGCCCGGTACGATCCCCGCAAACCCATGAAGTCCCGTGGCCTCCGCAAAAGTCCCCCGCTCCGCGAGGGAGAACCTTCTTTCAGCGTACGCCGTCAGGCGCCAGCTCCGCGACCGCGGCGAGCAGCCGGTCGACCTCGGATTCGTCGTTGTAGTGGACCAGGCCGGCCCGGACGGCGCCGCCGGAGTCCCGCAGGCCGAACGCACCCGCCAGCTCCCACGCGTAGTTGTCCCCATTCCACACGTTGACCTTGCGTGCGGCCAGCCGTTCCGCGACCTCGCGCGGCGAGTACCCGGCCACGGTGAAGAACGCCGTCGGCGCGCGGCGGGCCGCCTTTCCGTACAGCGTCACGTGGCCCATCGCGCTCAGGCCGCCGAGCAGGCGCGCGAAGAGCTCTGCCTCGTACTGCTCCACGGCGGCCATCGACGCCTGCAGCCGCTCTCGCCGGCTGCCCGTCGCGGTCTTCGGGCTCTTTGGGGTCTTCGGGTTCTTTGGGGCGGGGTCCAGGGAGGCGAGGTGGTCCACGGCCGCCACGACCCCGGACAGGTCGGCGTATCCCGGCGTGCCCCGCTCGAAGCGGCCGGGGACGCCTGCGGGCGCGGGCACCAGCTTGTCCGGGTTCAGCGTCTCGAGCAGGCCCGGATCGGCGACCACCGTGCCGATGTGCGGCCCGGACCACTTGTAGGCGCTGGTGGCGTAGAAGTCGGCGCCGAGCGCGCCGACGTCCACCGGCACGTGCGGCGTGGCGTGCACTCCGTCCACGTAGCACAGCGCGCCGACCGCATGCGCGGCCGCGGCGATGGCGGCCACATCGGGCCTGGTGCCGACGATGTTGCTCGCCGCAGTGACCGCGACCAGGCGGGTGCGCTCGCTGAGCAGCCCGGCGTACTGGCTGGCCGGCAGTTCCGCGGTCGAGATGTCGACTTCGGCCCACCGCACGATGGCCTGGCGCCGCGCGGCCGCCTGCACCCAGGGCCGGACGTTCGCATCGTGGTCGAGCCGGGACACCACCACCTCGTCCCCCGGTCCCCACTGCCGGGACAGGGTCTCGGCCAGCCGGTAGGTGAGCGTCGTCATGTTCGGGCCCAAGATGACGCCGTCCGGGACCGCGCCCGTCAGGTCAGCGACGGCGCGACGGCACTCGGCCAGGATGGCGTCGGAACGCCCGCTGGCCGGGAAGGCGCCCCCCGCGTTGCCGATCCCGGCCCGGTAGGCATCCGCGATCGCCTCGATCACCGCCGAGGGAACTTGCGTGCCCGCCGCGCCGTCCAGGTAGGCATAGCCGTCGCTCAGGGCCGGGTAAGCCGCTCGCACGCGGCTGACGTCAAAGGTCACGAACAGTGGATATTACCTTGCGGACGAGGCGCAGCACTCTCACGCCTGAGCCCAGGCCGGATCCCGGCCCGATGCGGTGAGCAGGAAGCGCCACGGATCCTCGCCTTCACGCCCGGCGGCCAGCACCGGCCACAGCTGCGGCGTGCCGGCCCGCCACGCGGTCAGGACGAGTTCCGGCTGAGCGGGACGGTAGTCCTTGCCCAGCGATCTGGCCAGGTCCCAGGCGTGCAGATGCCATTCGGCGCACGCCACGCCCGCCATCGCGCCCACCGTGACCTCGGTTTCGCGGTACCTGTGGTGCGGCAACTCCCAGGATTGCGGCAGCCGGCGGCCGTAGGATCGCGCCGACTCCGCGAACGCCGCGATGTGCTCGGGTCCGGGCACGTCGGGCAGCGCGGCCAGTTCGGCGGCGTTCTGCCTGGCGATCTTGCGGGCCAGCGAGTCGGCGGGGCCGCCGGCCGCCATCAGCCGCGCGAGCCTGCTGGTGGGGGCGTCGTCCAGGTACTCGTGGTAGTCGTCGGCCATGCACCGCAGGTGGCCCGCCAGGTCGACCGCCCGCCATTCGGTACACGGCGTCGCGGCCAGCCAGGTCTCCTCGGTGAACTGGGCCGCCAGCTCGCAGATGACGGTGACCCCGTCGCGGTAGGCGGCCAGGATCCCCGCCGGTGGCACGCGGTTCATCTATGCCTGGGGCGACTTATGCCGCTAAGCTGCACGATTCCTCCCCCGCCGGTCACCCGGCCTCCAGGTTCGCGTAGCCCCGGAGGCAGGGTCGCAAGCCCCGGGTGAGCCAGCGTGCCAGAGTTACGGCCCGCCGACAAGCCGTCCGCCCTAAGAAAAAATCAGGTGACAATCTCTCGCCCGCCCGGTTAACCTCACGGCTAATGCCCCCTGTCAGCCCTTTGCCGGTCACGCGCGCCTCCGCCAGGGTACGGCCAGTCGGGTCGTTGTGGCGGCTACGAGGGTACCTCAAGCCGTTCCGCACCCAGATGATCGTCATGCTCGGCGCCGCCCTCGGCTCGGTGGCCGCCGAGATAGCCATCCCGCTGCTCACCAAGTCCGTGATCGACGGGGCCATCGCGCACGGCGACAAGCGCCTGCTGATCCCGCTCGCCCTCGCGGCGATCGGTCTCGGCGTGGCCGTGGCGCTGCTCAACATGATCCGCCGCTGGATTCAGTCCACCGCGGTCGCGCAGATCGAGAAGTCGATCAGGGATGACCTGTACGCGCACCTGCAGCGGCTGCAGGCGTCGTTCCACGACCAGTGGCAGTCCGGTCAGCTGCTGTCGCGGGCCACGACCGACCTGTCCGCGATCCGCAGGTTCGCCGGGTTCGGGCTGATCTTCCTGGTCACCAACGTCATGACGTTCGTCGCGGTGGTCGCGCTGCTGATCAGCCTCAACTGGTGGCTCGGCCTGATCACCGGCGTGGTGTTCGCCCCGGTGCTGCCGGTCTGCATGAGGTTCGAGAAGCGGTACCGGGTGCTCTCCCGCCGGGTCCAGGATCAGCAGGGCGACCTGGCGACGCTGATCGAGGAGGCGGCGACCGGTATCCGCGTGCTGAAGGCGCTCGGGCGGGGCCAGCAGGCCGCCGCCAGGCACGACGCCCAGGCCGCGGAGGTCTACCGGACGCAGGTCGCCAAGGCCGGCCTGCTCGGGTCGTTCTGGGCCCTGCTTGACCTGATCCCGAACGGCGTCATCGGCATCATCATCGTCCTCGGCGCGTTCGCGGTCAGTAAGCACTCGCTGACCATCGGCGGCCTGGTGGCGTTCATCACACTCGCGCTGCAGCTGGTCTGGCCGGTCGAGGCCCTCGGCTACATCATCGCCTCCGGCCAGGAGGCGGCCACCGCGGCCCAGCGGGTCCTGGAAATCTTCGACACCCAGCCGGAGATCACCGATAAAGACCAAGAACACGCGGAACGATCGGTGGTGCTTGCCGCCGAGCCACGCCAGGCCCGGCCCGGCGGCAGCGCGGGCCGCCGCGGCCTGCCGTCCCCGCCCGGGGGAACCCGGGGTCACCTGCGGTTCGACCATGTCGCCTTCAGTTACCCGGGCGCCGCCGAGCCCGTCCTGCGCGACGTCGTGCTCGACCTGCCGCCAGGTCAGACGGTCGTGCTCACCGGGGCGACCGGGTCCGGCAAGTCGACGCTGCTGCAGCTTGTGCCGCGGCTGGCCGACGCGAGCTCCGGGTCGGTACGGCTCGACGGGACCGACGTCCGCGACCTCCCGCTCGAGCAGCTGCGCGCGGCGGTCGGGTGCGCCTTCGAGGACGCGACGCTGTTCTCGGCGAGCGTCAGGGAAAACGTGATGTTCGGCGCCCCGGACGCCGACGACGCCGCGGTCGAGGCCGCGCTGACGGCGGCCCAGGCCCGGTTCGCGTTCGACCTGCCCTGGGGTCTGGACACCAGGATCGGCGAGCAGGGCATGGCGCTGTCCGGCGGCCAGCGGCAGCGGATCGCGCTGGCCCGGGCCATCCTGGCCGGGCCGGACGTGCTGATCCTCGACGACCCGCTGTCCGCGCTCGACGTGCATACCGAAGAGCGGGTGACCAGGGCGCTGCACGAGATCCTGGCCGGCTCGACGGCCCTGGTGGTGGCGCACCGGCCCTCCACGGTCGCGCTGGCCGACACGGTGGCGCTGCTGTCCGGCGGGGTGATCGCGGCCAGCGGCAGCCACCGGGAGCTGCTGGCCTCCAGCGCGGAGTACGCCGCGCTCATGGATACCGACGGTCTGGAGGCAAGCGCGTGACCGTGTCGTCGGGGGGAACCAGCGCCTGGCGCGGGGTCGCCACGGAGAAGGCCGAGGAGGTCAGCGCCGGCCTGGCCGCGCTGCTGCGCGACCGGAGCAGGCGGCTGCTCGGTGATCTGCTGCGGCCTCACAGGCGCGCGGTGTACGCCACCGTGTCGCTGATCGTGGTGGAGAGCCTGGCTGTGCTGGCCGGCCCGTGGCTGGTCGGCGTGGCCATCGACACCGGGCTCCCGCCGCTGCTGCACGCCCACGACGCGGCGCCGCTGCTCGGCATCGCGGCCGCCTTCGCCGTCGCCGTCGCGGTGCAGGCGGTCACGACCCGCATGTTCGTCGCCATGACCGGCCGCGTCGGCCAGAAAGTGGTCCTCGAGCTCCGCTGCCGCCTGTTCGCGCACTTCGGTGACCTGGACGTGGCGTTCCACGAGGACTACACCTCAGGACGCGTCATCTCCCGGCAGACCTCCGACATCGATTCGATCTCCGACCTGTTCGAGGAAGGGCTCGACTCGCTGATCGCGGCCATCTTGAGCCTGCTCCTGGTCGGCACCGGCATGCTGCTGCTCGACTGGAAGCTCGGCCTGGTGGTGCTGGCGGGCTTCGTCCCGCTGATCTGGCTTACGGCCTGGTTCCGGGGCGAGTCGACCCGGGCGTACCGGCAGACCAGGGAAACGATCGCACTGGTCATCGTGCATTTCGTCGAGACGTTCGGCGGGATACGCGCCGTCCAGGCCTTCCGCAGGGAGCAGCGGAACTCCGACATCTTCTCCGGGCTGGGAGAGGATTACTCGCAAGCCAGCGCGCACGCCTCGCGGCTCATCGCGGTCTACGGCCCGTGTATCTCGCTGGTCGGCAACGTCATCACCGGCGTGATTCTCGGCTACGGCGGGCTGCTCGTCATCGAGGGGAACATCAAGGTCGGCGTGCTCGCCAGCTTCCTGCTCTACCTGCAGCGTTTCTTCGACCCGCTGCAGGACGTGTCCCAGTTCTACAACACGTTCCAGTCGGCGGCGTCCGGCCTGGAGAAGATCTCCGGCGTCCTCGAGCAGGACGCCGCGGTACCTGAGCCGTCGGCGCCGCAGCCGTTGCCGGCCCGGGCCGCGGCCGTGGCGGGCCGGCGGATGCGCTTCGAATCGGTGACCTTCGGCTACCGGGACAACCTCGTCCTGCCCGGGCTCGATCTGGATATCCCGGCCGGGCAGACGGTCGCCCTGGTCGGCGAGACCGGGGCGGGCAAGACGACGATCGCCCGGCTGCTCGGCCGGTTCTACGACCCGCGCTCAGGCCGGATCACGCTGGACGGGATCGACCTCCGGCAGCTGCCCGACGCGACGCTGCGCAGCGAGATTATCGTCATCACCCAGGAGAACTTCCTGTTCGACGGGTCGGTCG
>Ga0302178_10002283_pt1 | contig 15338 bp, 16 predicted proteins | sample I_Palsa_E1_3_FD_198790 | JGI IMG/M metagenome (GOLD analysis project Ga0302178, IMG submission 198790) | Peat permafrost microbial communities from Stordalen Mire near Abisko, Sweden - I_Palsa_E1_3 | ecosystem: Environmental > Terrestrial > Soil > Palsa > Peat permafrost | place: Sweden... | reverse complement strand
CCTTCGAGCGGACGGTGAAGCAGCCATCGTCCATGTACCAGACCGCCAGTGCCAGCGGTGTAAGGCTCTTGAGGTACTCCCAGGTGAGGTGCTTCTTTCCGTCTCCGAAATAAACCGCCTCGCGTAGCTCTGCTAGCTCCGCCATCGGCGTGAAGTCGGCAAAGACGGCACCCTTAGCGTTCGCCGTCTTTGTGTGCGGGATGTTCGCTAGTAGCGACACCTTCCAGTCCAGGTAGGCTGCTTGCTTCGCTCCGTGCCCCATCCGGAAACGGGCGCTCGCATCGTCCGTCCGCACCGGCTTGGAAAGATTTCCGTCACCCATGAGCGCACCGAGGATCACCTGCACCTGCATTGCGCTAAGGAGAGTCGGCTGGGCCAGCATGACACGGTCGCCGACGGCAATGTCTTCGGCCTCCCGCCATCCTCCAGGAGTACGTACGAGATGATTGCGAGTCAGGTCCATGATGGCCCGGCCATGTCCCGTACCTCCGCCGGACCGCTCCACAGTGAAGTGCAGGAACTCGTCGGCCCGACCATTGTTGAACCAGTTAATAACCCTCCTCGGTACCATTTTTCCTAGTTCAGGATCATAGGAAAGGACCTCGACTGGCATCTTCTGGTTGACGATCTTCCCGATTCTCTCCCGCGTACCATCTGCCAAAGTGACCTGCGTATACCAGGACGCGCAGCCGAACATGACTCCGACCTTTTCCCGCAGCTGGTTGATGAAAATCGCGGTCGTTTTCGTCTGGCTCAGCGCACCGGTGATCTTGCGGAGGGCCTGGGACATTAGTCGCGCCTGGAGCCCGACGTGGCTGTCCCCCATCTCGCCCTCGATCTCCGCCTTCGGCACGAGCGCGGCGACCGAGTCAATGACGATGACGTCGATGGCGCCGGACCTGATGAGCATGTCCGCGATCTCCAGCGCCTGCTCCCCCGTGTCGGGCTGGGACACAAGCAGCGCGTCGGTGTCGACGCCGAGCTTCTTGGCGTAGTCCGGGTCCAGCGCGTGCTCAGCGTCGATGAACGCCGCGATGCCGCCACCCTTCTGGGCGTTGGCCAGGGCATGTAGCGCCACGGTCGTGTTGTGAGAAAGCATGCCATTGGCCACGAAGCTGTGGGTGCGAGGCAGGACCACATCGAAGGTCGGCTGAAGTCCGCCGTCCTCGATCGCGACAACCTGCTCGTAGGTGTACGGCAAGCCGGACAGATTCGGGATGTTCTCGAACTGCGGGTCCCGGGGTGACCACTTGAAGCACTTCTCGACTTGGGCCTTCCGACGAGCAGAGCGGAACCCTACTTCAGATAGGAACCGGCCGGTAACCGCGGGATTAACGGTCACGGACCAGTAATCGCGCGCGTACTTCGCGTTGTACTTTGACGAAATGGTCGCCGGAATTCCGAGCCCGTAGAGCATCAGCTGGACTTGCCGGGCCAGTTCCTCGGACGCAGTACCTAGTCCGATCGTAGACGAGGGATCAATCCACCCATCGCCTTCGAAGAGGGCCGAGAGGAAGGCACGCTGCGCTTTGTGCCCGGCCACCCGTACGCAGGAAGGGACCTTCTTGCCCGCCGCTGTCACGTAATCGAGATCGTATTCTTTCGCGAACCGATCGCGGATTTTCTTGCCCTGGACGGCAAACTCTTTGTCGCCGTAGTTGCGAACCGAAACTCCGGCGATGTGCTCCATGAGCCTGGTGAATTCACCGCTCACCTCAGGATCCCAGTTGGTGAATCGGATCGAGTAGTCATAGCAAAGAGTGCCCTCTGCTACGAGATAACCCAGCAGGACGGCCTCGTCCTCGCTGAGCCCGTCACCTCCCGCGGCCTCCACGGCACCGAACTCGGCAGAGACGACGGTGTCGCCTACCTGCATTTCCCCGGCCTTACGCCACACGATGAATCCACGGTCGCTGACGACGCGGAGCGGGTGATTATGAGTGACGCTGACGGTCCGCCCCGACCGTAGCTTCAGCCGGAGAACCGGCTTCCGGTTGTTGTGCGTCAGCGCGACGACAGTCTCGAGTTCGCCTCTCTCGTTGATGAGGCGAATATCAGACTCGCTGACGTCGGTGACGCGCGATGTGCAACTCGCCTTCATGCCTGCGCGCTCGAAGACTTCGGCTATCGTCTCCAGACCTCGATCGGACCACACGTAGGTGTCGGCCGTCAGGCACTTGCCGCTGCTCTCAGGTCCGTATATTTCGACGATGCGGCCGCGGGGCAGGCCACCGAGGCCGAGTGCCACGTCGAGCGCGATCGAACCGGTCGGGATCACCTCGACCGGCACTCGCGTCTCATCGCCGAGGCGCATGACCGAGCCCTTGCCGAACTGCCGCTCGATCTGGAGGAGCGCGGTCTCCAGGGATTTTTCCCTGTCACCAGACCGCTCGAGGCTTTGCCTGCTATTTGCTGCCATGGGGACTCCCTGCCGGGTTAGGGGCCTGCGGGGCACCTCCCGCACCGCCCAGGTCGTCTAAGTAACGGTCCCGCCGGACACCCCCCGGCGGATCAGTGGACACGCTACGCGTGGCCACCGACATTTCTGCCGAGTGCCGCGCGGCACCATCAGTTCACTATAGAGCGAACGTGTATTCGATCATGGGCGACACGCCGAAAGCGCGTCAGAAATTCAGGAAACCCAGGCCGTTGCGGGTCGCGGACGGCGACGTGATCGGGTCTGACGCTTTGCTTGCCGCTGCTCCGCCGCATCACAGTCGCGCTAGAGCTGAGACCCCGATGTAAGGTGACGCCGTGGCAGGCGAGCTCGCGATCGAGGTGCGCCACCCGGTGAAGCGGTTCGGCGGCCGGGTGACGGCCGTGGACGGGCTGGATCTGTCGGTCCGGCGTGGTGAGACGTACGGGCTACTGGGGCCGAACGGCCAGGCCCGGTAAGGCCCATGCTCGCCTCGCTGCGCGCCGAGCTGCTGGTGCTGCGCAAGTCCAAGGTGGCCTGGGCGCTGGTGCTGACCGCGCCGCTGCTGACGCTGATCACGATCTACCTGATCGGGTTCCTGGAGTACGTGGGGGACACTCCGGCGCTGTACGCGCAGGAGGGCACGCCGGCGCAGGCCCTGGAGGGCCTGCTGCCCAGCCAGTTCAACATCCAGGCCATCGAGCAGGTCGCCATCACCGCGCCGTTCATCGTGCTCGGCGCGGTCATCGCCGGCGGGGCCTGGAGCCGCGGCACGATCAAGACCGCGCTGCTGGCCGGGCCGAGCCGGGTGCGCACGTTCGGCGGGCAGGCGGCCGCCATCTTGACCGCGTGCGCCCTCAGCGTGCTGCTGAGCTTCGCGGTGGCCGCCGCGGCCAGCGCGGCGATCCGGGCCTACACCGGGCCGCTGGCGCCCGGCGCGGCCGGGCAGGACGCGTTCCCGCCCGGGATCGTGATCGCCCAATCGGTGGGGGCGGGCTTGCTCATCGCCGTCACCTACGGGGCGCTGGGTATCGCGCTGGGCACCCTCTGCCGCAGCGCCGCCGGCGGGGTCGCTGCCGCGCTCGCCTGGTATTTCGTGATTGACGGCGAGCTGTCTGACCTGAGCACCGACGCCGGGCCGGTGGTCCAGCACATCTACAACGCCTTTCCCGAGGCCAGCGTGACCACGCTGTATTTCATGTTCGGCTCGTCCGGCGGCGGGGCCAGCTCGGCCACCTACCAGCCAGTCGCCCACCATGCCGCGGTCGCGATCATGCTTGGCTACACCGCGGTGTTCCTCGGCCTGGCCCTGGCCCTGGTGCGGCGCCGCGACATCGTGACGGCCAGCGCCGTCCGTCCCCCCTGGCCGCTGTCCGCGCGGCGTCGTGCCCCGTCCGCCGGAGGGCAGCAGGCCGCCTGGGGCGGCGGCCGCGGCGCGGGTGTGCTGGCCTCGGCGCGGGCCGAGCTGCTAATCATGCGCCGGTGGCCGGCCATGCGCGCCCTGATCCTGGTGCTGCCGGCCTTCACGCTGTTCGACGGCTACCTGGAACCGTACGCGCTGTACCGGGCGGGCACCTCCTCGGTCTCCGGGACCTCGCCGTCCCAGGTGCTGCCGGCCATCCTGCCCGGCCAGTACCTCCCGGCCGTGCTCAACAACATCGGCTTCGACTACACCCTGCCCGGCACGGCCGCGTTCTTCCTCATCGGCGCGCTGGCCGGCGGGAGCACCTGGGCCGACCGGACCATCAAGACCTCCCTGCTGCAAGCCCCCGCCCGGACCGGCACCGCCCTCGGCCAGGCGCTGGCCGTCACCGTCGCCCTGGCGACCAGCGTCGCCCTGACCTTCGCGGCCGCCGGGCTGTGCACCCTGCTGATCGCCGTGACCGCCACGGGATCGGTCTCCCCGGCCGCCGGCCCGCTGCCCAGCCCGGGCCGGCTCGCCGCCGCCCTCGGCATCGCGGTCCTGGTCAGCCTGGCCTGGGGCGCCCTCGGCTGGACCGCCGGCACCGTGCTCAACAGCGCCGCCGCCGCGTTCGCCGGCCTGCTGCTGTGGACCGTCATCATCCAAGGGCAACTGGACTACTACGCCACCTTGATGCCCAGCGAGGCCCGCGTCGTCTACGACCTGCTGCCCGACGCCGCCACCAACACCCTCACGCTCGTGGACGGGCAGATCAGCTACAACGGCCTCCAGAGCTTCGGTCAGGTCGCGCCGTTGCTGGCCGCCGCCACCCTGAGCGCCTACGCCCTGGCCTGCTTCACGCTCCCGGTCATCCTGACCCGACGACGCGACATCGGTTGACCTGACACCAGACGCGCGAAGGGGACTTCGGGCATCCGTGCCGAGGACTTCGGACATTGACACCGGGCGCACGGCAGCTGAACGGTCCCAGATCGTTCCAGAATTCGTTCCACAAAACACGTCCCGAAACAAGCGTACGGTGTTGAATTCTGGTACGATCCTGGTTATGGGAACCGGCATCGTTCACCCTGGACACGGCGTGGACCTGGGTTACGCCCGCGTCTCGACCACCAGGCAGTCGCTGGCGCGCCAGCTCGACGCGCTGAGCGCGGAGGGTATCGGAGATGAGCGGATCTACACCGACAACAAGACCGGCAGCAGCCTCGAGCGCGAGGGCCTGGACCAGCTGCTCGGCTACGCCCAGCCCGGCGACACGATTGTGGTACACACGCTCGACCGGATCGGCCGTAACCTCCGCGAGGTTCTCAACCTCGTCCACGACCTGGCGGGCCGCGGAATCGGCGTCCGTTCCCTGGCGGACCCGCTGCCGATCGACACCACCGACGAGGGCATGGGCCGCGTCGCGTTCGGCCTGCTCGCACTGTTCGCCGAGATGGAGCGCACCTACACCGCCGAGCGGGCCGCCCACGCCCGCACCGTCGCCGGGGCGGGTAACCGCCACATCGGCCGGCCCATCGCCCACCCGGCCGACAAGATCGAGTATGCCCGGCTACTGCGCGGGGAGGGCCAGAGTTACGGCGAGATCAGCGCCAAGACCAACATCCCGAAAGCCTCGCTGTACCGCTACCTCACGCCGTCTCACCTGCAGCCGACCTCGACGCGGCCTGCCGCGCCCGGGTCGCGGTATCAGTCCCGTCCCGGGCGCCAGGCGCTGGTCGCCGCCAGCCTGGCCGACCTGCGCGGGCCGGCTCAGGGCACGGTCGAGCTTCCGCTCCGGCTGTTCTGGAGTTCCCCCGACCGCACCTTCGATCTGGGCAAGCCGTTCATGCTGCGATCGCTGTACGAGACCGTGCTCCGGGAAGCAAGCCGCCAGGAAGACCTCACCACTTACCTGAACGGTGACACGCTGACCGCTGTCTGGGCGGACCTGTACCTGCCCAAGGGCGTCCGGCAGGCCTGGGAAGACCAGCACCCGGACCTGCGCGCCGCCCGGGCGGCGGCGGTGGCCTGATGCCACTGGACGAGCTGCACCGCGAGGTGGCCGTCATCGCGCTGCGCGCCGCGGCCAGGCACGGGTTCGCGCTGGCCGGCGGGTGCGCGCTGATCACGTACGGCGTCGTTGCCCGCCCCACCGAGGACGTCGACCTGTTTACCGACGACAAGCACGGCGTGCAGGCCGCCGCCGGCGAGGTGGAGGCCAGCCTGCGTGCCGCGGGCTTCGAGGCCGAGCGGCAGGACAATACCGTCGGCCTGGCTGATGTCTTCGAGGGGATGGGCGAGGGGCTGGCCGAGTGGATCATCACCGCACCCGGCGGCCGGCAGATGATGCTGCAGATGTCTTATTTCGACCGCGGTCACCAGCCAGTGATCATGGACATCGGCCCCGTGCTCGACCTTGACGACGTGGTGGGCGGCAAGGTGTGCGCGCTCGCCAGCCGGGCCGTCGAGCGCGACTACGTGGACACGGCCGCCGCCCTGGGACGTGGCTACAGCGTCGAGCAGCTGATCGGGTTGGCCCGGGCCCTGGACCCGGGCTTGACCGCTGAGGACTTCGCGGACGCCGGGAGCCGGCTGGATCACCTGGACGATGAGGCTTTTGCCCGCTACCGCCTCAGCCCGCAGGACGTCGCCCAGATAAGGGAGCGGTTCGCGGCCTGGCCGCGCACCTGACCCCGCGAGGCAACGGGGGACTCGCCGAGGGCTAGCATCGGCAAGAGTTCAGACCTAGCGGCGTGAGGAGACTTCAGATGGCGCTTGACGAGGACGTGGCCCGGCTGGCCAAGGGCAAGAACCTGGCCACGGTGGTGACCCTGATGCCAAGCGGGCAGCCGCAGGCCCTGCTCACCTGGGTTGACGCCGACGACGAGCACGTCCTGATCAACACCGAACCGCAGCGGCAGCGGGCCAGGAACGTCCGCCGCGACCCGCGCATCACGGTGCTGATCCCCAGCGGCGATAACGCGTACGACTGGGCCGAGGTACGGGGCCACGTGGTGGAGACCGTCACCGGCGACGAGGCCAGGAAGCATATCGACGAGCTGGCGCGCAAGTACACCGGCCAGGATTACGCCGCCCCCATCGGCCCGCAGGGCCGGGTGATCCTCAAGGTCGCCCCGGACAAGGTCAATACCCCGCGGCTGCTTGGCCGTTAGCCGCCGCGCTCTAGCGCATGTTTTCCGGCACGTTGAACGCGTCGCAGACCGTCCGCCAGATCACCTTGGCGTCCACCCCGTCGGCGAGGGCGCGCTCGACCGTGCGCTCGCCGAGATTGCCGAACACGTAGTCCTTGGCCACGCTCTGCGCGTAGACGTCGCCGAACTGTGCCCTCATCAGATTCCAGAATTCCGTCTGCCGCACCCGGCCAGGGTACCTGCGGGGCCGGGCCGGGAACGGCCCGGCGGAGGAGCCTGCAACCTGCGGCGACTCGAGAACCCGCTGACCGACCCCCGGGACATTTTCCGCTGAAGTGTAGTTATTAAATAAATACGTGGGAAGTAGAGGATCACCGGCGCACATCGCGATCTTGATCGTGCGCCGCCTGACCAGAGTGCCGGTGAGCTGGGCCGGCCGTGGCGGGCAATGCGCATGATGGAGGCCGGATGGTGGCGCCGACGGGGGTACATGAGGAGTCTCCAAATGAACCGGCGAATCCTGAGACGGCACGAGCCGGACTAGGAGAAGAAGGGCCGCCGGAGGAGGAGACCGCGGAAGCCGGGGCGGGCCTGGATCCGGAGTCGATGGCGACGGGGCAACAAGGCGCAGCGCCGGCAGAAGCCGGCCTCGCAGAAGCGGTACCGACGGAAGCGGAGCTGGCAAAGGCAGAGGCAGAGCTCGCGGAGACGGAGCTCGCGGAGGCGGAGGCAGAAGCGGAGCTCGCTGAGACGGAGCTCGCGGAGGCGGAGGCAGAGGCGGGGCTCGCGGGGGCGGAGCTGGCGGAGACGCGGGAGAGCCGGGATGTGAGCCCTCTGGCCGTCGCCGGGATTATCTTGATCGTCATCGCGCTTGTCGGGGTCGCGGCCGGTGTGCTTGCGGTGGCCACCCACGGGTTTCACAAGAAGACTGTGGTCACTTACCGGCCCGCCGCCGTGTTCAAGCTAAGACCGGGTGACTGCATCAATTCGGCGCCGAACGGGCTCACCGTCACGGTCCTGTCCTGCGGGACGCCCCACGATGCGGAAGTGTTCGCCACGTTCGCCCTGCCGAAATCTTCCTGGCCCGGTAACACGGCCGTTGAGCAAGCGGCCGGCACCGCCTGCGCGAGCAGGCTCGGCGGTTACCTGAACCCGGATCTGGCCAGCGCCGGCCTCGCCCAGGAGTTCGTCTACCCGAACCAGACCGCCTGGCAGGCCGGTGAGCGCACCGTCGTGTGCGAGGTCAGCTCGTCAACCGGGAAGCTCACCGGATCGGTTCGTAAGGTGAGCTGACCGGCGGCCCGTCCGGAGCTTGAGCCAGCCACTGCCCGCCCACCATCACCGCGCTCAGCCGGAAGTTATCGTCGCAGATGACCAGGTCAGCTTCCAGGCCCGGCCGCAGGGCTCCGACCCGGTCGCCGAGGCCAAGCACACGAGCCGGGGTCGTGCTCGCCGCGGCGGCCACCTCGGGAACCGGCAGGCCCGCGGCCACTGCCCGCCGGACGATGCCGTCCATGGTGGCGGTGGAACCGGCGATAGGGCCCGCCGACCCGTTATGACCGGCCAGGCGTGCCACTCCCCCGGACACGTTCACCCGCATCGAGCCCAGCCGGTAGCCGCCGTCGGGCATGCCCGCGGCCGCCATGGCATCGGTGATCAGGACCAGCCGGTCCGGGCCGACCGCGCGCGCCACCAGGCGGATCGTGGTGTCGTGCAGGTGGACGCCATCGGCGATCACCTCGCAGGTGACCTCATCCCGGCCAAGCAGGGCGCCGGCGGCGCCCGGCTCGCGGTGATGCAGCGGCCGCATGCCGTTGAACAGGTGGGTCGCGTGAGTCGCGCCGGCGTCGACGGCGGCCGAGGCCACCTCGGCGGTGGCGTCGGTGTGCCCGACAGCGACGATCACCCCGCTTCGCGCTGCGGCGGCGATCACCGCGGTCGCGCCGGGCAGTTCGGGTGCGATGGTGATGACCCGCAGGTGTCCCGCGCTCGCCGCCCGGAGGCGCTCGAAGGTGGCCACGTCGGGAACGAGCATGTGCCTTCGATCCTGGGCGCCGCACCGGGCCGCGGACAGGAACGGTCCCTCCAGGTGCAGGCCGGCCAGGACGCCGTCGGCGGCCAGCCCAGCCAGCACGGCGGCCCGGGTCTCAAGCTCGGTCAGCGGCGCGGTCACCAGGCTGGCCACGATGCTCGTGGTGCCATGGCCACGGTGAAACGCCGCGGTGCGCCTGGCGTCGTCCTCCGATCCCTCGGTGAAGGACGTGCCGCCGCCGCCGTGGACATGCATGTCGACGAACCCGGGCAGTACCCAGGACCCGCGCAGGTCAGTGACGCGAAGTTCCGGTGACTGCCGCGGCGGGGGCGGGCCGGATCCGACCGCGTCGATCACGCTGGAGGCCAGCTGGATCCAGCCTGGGCTGAGCACGCCAGCCGGCGTCACCACGCGGCCGCCGGTCAGCAGGCGGTAACGGCCCGGCGGCCGGGCGGAGGCCGGGACCTCTGGCATTAAGCCAGGATGACAGAACGCGCCAGCGCGCGCGGCTGGTCCGGGTCGATGCCCTTGCGCTCGGCGAGGAGCACGCTGAGCCGCTGCGCTCCGATCAGCCCGGCGAGCGGGTCACCGGCTGAGGGGATCACGGTGGCCCCGGTGCGCCCGGCGTCCGCCAGCAGGTCGGAGGGGACCTCGCCGAGGGCCCAGACCACGGTGTTCTCATCGCTGACGCTGATCGGGCCGTGCCGGTATTCCATCGCCGGGTAGGACTCGGCCCAGGTGCGCGAGGCCTCGCGCAGCTTCAGCGCCGCCTCGTCGGCCACCGCGACCGCCCAGCCCTGGGCGAGGAAGGTGAACTCGCTGCGTTCGGCGAGTCCGGCCGGCAGCGGGCGGGCCAGCTCGCGGACCGCCTGGCCGGGCAGCCCGCGGACATCCTCGCCGAGATGCGCGCGGAGCAGTACCAGCGAGCTGGTGATGAACCGGCTCGAAACCACTGAACGTTCCGTGGTGAAATCAAGCCACACAACCTGATCGGCTTCCCGGGCGAGCGGTGCCGTCGGGTCGGCGGTGACGGCTACCGTCTTGACGTCGCGGGGAGCGCGCCGGAGCGCGTCGAGCACCTCGGTGGTGGTACCGGTGCGGGAAATGAAAACCTGGCGGTCGCAGCGACGGGTCAGCGGCACCTCAGAAGCCGGGAAGGCGTCGGTTACACCCTGACCTGCGGCTTCGCGCAGGATCGCGTAGCAACGGGCGACGTTGAGCGACGAGCCGCAGCCGATCGCGGCTACCCGCTCGCCCGGCCGGGGCAGCGCGGGTGCAGCCGAGGGCGCCATCTCGATCGCCTTGGTCCAGCACTCGGGCTGGCTGGCGATCTCGTCTGCCAGGTAACTCATCGCTGCCCTCGCGATCATTTTTTTGCATTTTCCTGATTGAAACATGCTCTATATGAGCATTGTAGATCACCAGGATGCAGCGCAGTGATCGTGTCAGCTCGTTACCGCGGAACGGCGGTGGGTTTCCGCCGTCGGCCAGGCCCGTCGCGTTCCGTCAGGCGGTAACGACACGGATTCCTCGTTCGGTGAAGGCGGCCAGCGAGGCGGGGGCGGCATCCCGGTCGGTGACGATGACGTCGATCTCGTCCACCCCGCACATTCGCGCGAACGCGTGCTGGCCGAGCTTGGAGCTGTCAGCGACGACCATGACTTGCTCCGCCCGGGTGGCCATGAGGTTGTTGATGCTGGCCTCGCCCTCGTGGTGGGCGGTCGCCCCCGCTCGCACGTCAAGCCCGTCGACGCCGAGGATGGCCCAGTCCAGGGTCAGCTCGGCCAGGACCAGGGTGGCGTACGGCCCGATCAGCTCGTAGGACTGGCCGCGGGTGACCCCGCCGGTCACCACGATCTTGATGTGCTGCCGGACGGCGAGCTCGTTGGCGATGTTCATCGCGTTCGTCACCACGGTGATAGCGGGCGCGCCGGTGCCATTTTGCAGGTCGGGCCGGGTGGCCAGGGCTCGGGCGACCTCGCTGGTGGTGGTGCCGCCGTTCAGCGCCACCGTCGCGCCCCGGGCCACCAGCGCGGCCGCGGCCCGGCCGATGCGCTGTTTTTCCGCCGCGTGCCGGCCGGTCTTGTACCGCAGCGGCAGGTCGTAGGAGACGTGACCGGCCGTGGCACCGCCCCGGGTCCTGGTCACCAGCTGCTGCTGGGCCAGCTGATCCAGGTCCCGGCGGATGGTGGCCTGCGACACGCCGAGCTGCTTGGCGGCCTGGGTCACGGTGAGCTGCCCGTCGCCGGGCAGCAGGTCAAGCAGCGCATTCCAGCGCTCATACCTGGACACGCGGCGGACCTCCCCGGCCATGCGCGGGTGATGATGCAGCGATCTGCACGATTGCGCGCAGTTTACTCCCCCGCTGATGCGCGATGCTGCGCGAAGGGGCTGCGCTTGACCTTTCCGCCGCGTCAACTTCTATCGTCGTTGACGGGGCCGGAGAAACCGGCCCAGCTGATGGGAGCCGGTCATGTCCTGGTCGATCGCGGAGGTGGCCCGGATGTCCGGCGTGACGTCCCGGACTCTGCGGCACTACGACGAGATCGGGTTGCTGCCGCCGGGGTGGATCGCCGGCAACGGCTACCGCCACTATGAGGAGGCCGACCTGCTGCGCTTGCAGCAGATCCTTGTGCTGCGGGAACTGGGCCTTGGGCTGACCGAGATCGCCAGCGTCCTGGACCATCAGGCCGACGAGGTAGAGGCGCTACGCGCGCACCACAAGCGCCTCCTGGCCGAACGGGACCGACTCGCCAGCTTGGCCGGGACCGTCGAGCGCACCATCACTGAACTGGAGGAAAGGAAGGACGGCAGCGACATGCCGAAGATCAGCAAGCCGGAGAACCTGTTCGAGGGCTTCGACCCCTTGGCGTACGCTGCGGAGGCCCGCGAGCGGTGGCCGACGCAGTGGGAGCAGTCCCAGCAGTTCGTGGCCACCCTCACTCCGCAGGACCACGAGCGCATGCAGCGGGAGACCACCGCGCAGATGATCCGGATGGCCGAGCTCATGGCCGCGGGGTCGCCGGTCGGCGGCCCGGCGGTGCTGGCCGAGGTCGACGCCCATTACCAGGGCGTGTGCCGGTTCTGGACGCCCACAGCGCCCGCGTACAAGGGGCTGGGTCAGACCTACGTCAACGACCCGCGGTTCAAGGCGGCCTACGACAAGATCGCCATCGGCCTGGCCGAGTACCAGCGTGACGCGATGGCCGCGTACGCCGACGCACGACTGGGCTGAGCCCATCGATGGCGGATGGCGGCCGCATAATCCGTTGTGTCGCGCATCGGCGCGCCGGTACGGTGCTGCTGTGCCTGAACCGAGTGCCGGTCTTACTGGCATTCCCGGCCTGCCGTGGGAGTCGCTGTCTCATCGACAGGTCCTAGCGGAGCTGGCGGGAGCGGGGTGGGTGCCATGCGGGGTGGGCGACTGGCAGTTGCGCTGCGCTCCCCGGAGGGAACCCTAGCCGCCCGGGTATGCCCGTTCGACCCGGCGTACTGGGCGTTCGTGGACCTGTGCCGCGAGTGCGCCGGCAATCGATGGCTGCCGAGAATCGAGCTGGCCGCCGACCTCGAAGGCGGCGGTTCGGTCGTCTTCCTGGAATTCATCGCTCCGGTGGACCATCCGGTCGCCGGGCAGTTCGCTGAGCCGTGGCGGACCAGGGCGGGCGATGCGGAGTTCGAGGAGGTACGCCGGGCCGCGCAGATGATCGATGCGGAGTACCGGAAATCGACGCCCTGGTGGGGCAGGTGCGACCTGGACGACGCCCACATCTTCAGGGCCGCCGACGGGCGGCCGGTGTTGATCGACGTCTTCTGCATGGCTGGGGCGGAGCTGTACGGCAAGATCCTCGAAGACGTCGCCGAGGTGCACCGCCGGATTCCGCGCGAGCGGATGCGCTACGCACTGGACATCCCGTATATCGCCCGGGAGAACAGCACCGCCGAGATCCTTGCCCTCAAAAAGGCCTGGGCACGCGCTGCCGGATAACCCGAGTAGGCCGTCCCATGAAGCCAGCCCAGCCCCACGTATCATCCAGCGGCCAGCGCCGGTCAGATCGTGCCGCCACAGCCGCCTGTGATCCACACAGATTTTCTTATCCGCTACGGGCGCCGAGATCGACGGGACAGGCCCTAGGGCGAGTCGCCACAGTAGAGATTTCTAGCTAGAATTATGGCTATGGAGACGCTCCCGATCACTGACGCGAAGAACAGGTTTACTGAACTCGCGGACCGGGCCGCCGCCGAGCACGATCACTTCACCGTGACTCGCAACGGGCATCCGCACGTCATGGTGGTCTCCGTGGCGGAGTGGGATGAACTGCAGGAGACCATCGCGATCCTGTCGGATCCGCAAACCCGAGCCGACCTGGCGGAATCAGCCGAGGCGGCTGAGCGCGGCGACTTCACCACCGAGGAAGATATGCAGGCGATCCTCGACGCCCGTCTGGGCCGCCGTAACGGCCGGTGAGCGGACGATATGCCATCTTGCTCACGCCGCCAGCGAAGAGAGCGCTCGCCGAACACCTGCCGGCGGGTGTTGCCGCCGCGGCATGGGAGCTGATCAGCGGCGCGCTGGCCGATGATCCCTGGCGAGTCGGCAAGCCCTTGCACGGACCCTACGACGGGCTCCACTCGGCCAGGCGGGGCACTTATCGCGGCATCTACCGGATCGACGAAAGCAAGCATGCCATCGAAATCCGATCGATCCGCCACCGCACTGACGCGTACCGGACGTAGAGCTATAGATCTCTCCTTATCGATCGCACCGAGATCAGCTGGCGCCAAACCGGCCGTCGCCTGGAACACGGGCACAGACGCGGCAGAATGTCAGTGGTCCGATGCACCATGGGGACATGAAAGCGGACTCTGGCCAGTATCCGGCGGATCCCGAAGTCTCCCGGAGATCCTGCGGCCGCGAGCGGCATGCACGCCGGGTATATCCATTGAAATACGATGTGTATATACGAGGGAGGGCGGCGATGTCCAAGACGCTGATCGATGTCGACGATGACCTGCTCGACCAGGCGCAGGCCGCGTTGGGCGCCAGGACCAAGAAGGAGACGGTGAACCGGGCGCTGGCCGAGGCCGTCGCGTCGGTGGCGCGAAAGCGTGAGGTCGAGCGGCTGGACAGCGGCGTCTACGCCGGTCTCGGCGCCCCCGCGGTGATGGAACAGGCGTGGCGGTAGCGCGGTACCTGGCGGACAAGAGCGCCATCGCGCGGTGGCACCATCCGTCGGTGCGGACGGTTCTGGTGCCACTGGTGGAGCATGGGCTGATGGCGACCTGTGCGATCACCGAGCTTGAGGTGCTTTTCTGCGCCCGGGGCAAGGTGGACTGCGAACTGGTCGCGGCCGACCGGCGCCATGCGTACGAGTGGCTGCCGGCCGAGGATGGTGACCTGCGCCGGGCACTGAGCGTCCAGGCGAAGCTCGCGGATCAGCCTGAGCCGCGCGCGGTGCCGCTCCCGGACCTGATCATCGCGGCCATCGCCGAGCGGCATCGCGTCTGCGTGCTGCATTATGACCGCGGCTACGAGCACGTCGCCAAGATCACCGGCCAGGCCGCCCGATGGGTGGTTCCCTGGGGCAGCATCACATGAAAGGCAGTTTTGACCTGAAAGACAGTTTTCACCTGGAGGGTGCATGACCGGCGCCGATGCCCTGGACGGGTTCTCGCCGGCGACCCGGGCATGGTTCGAGGCGGCCTTCGCGGAACCGACGCCGGCCCAGGCGGGCGCGTGGCAGGCGATCGGCAAGGGCGAGGACACGCTGGTCGTCGCGCCGACGGGGTCGGGCAAGACGCTGGCCGCCTTCCTGTGGGCGATCGACAAACTCGCGGCGGTGCCGCCGCCCGCGGACCCGAAGCGACGCACCCGAGTGCTTTACGTCTCCCCGCTCAAGGCGCTGGCGGTGGACATCGAGCGGAACCTGCGCGCGCCGCTGACCGGGATCAGGCAGGCCGCGCAGCGGCTGGGCCTGGAGGAACCAGACATCAGGGTGGCGGTCCGCACCGGCGACACCGCCGCGGAAGAGCGCAGGAAGCTGGCCAGCAAGCCGCCCGACATTCTCATCACCACGCCTGAGTCGCTGTTCCTCCTGCTCACGTCCCAGGCGAGGGAAACCCTACGCGGGGTGGAAACGGTCATCCTGGACGAGGTGCACGCCGTCGCGGGAAACAAGCGCGGCGCGCACCTGGCCCTGTCGCTGGAACGCCTGGACTTCTTGCGGAGCCAGCCGGGGCACGCCAGCGCCGGGGACGGGATCCGCGCCGCCCAGCGGGTCGGCTTGTCCGCCACGGTGCGGCCGGCCGAGGAGGTCGCCACCTTCCTCGGCGGTACCC
>Ga0302178_10002281_pt1 | contig 15341 bp, 15 predicted proteins | sample I_Palsa_E1_3_FD_198790 | JGI IMG/M metagenome (GOLD analysis project Ga0302178, IMG submission 198790) | Peat permafrost microbial communities from Stordalen Mire near Abisko, Sweden - I_Palsa_E1_3 | ecosystem: Environmental > Terrestrial > Soil > Palsa > Peat permafrost | place: Sweden... | reverse complement strand
TACAGAGGTCGATTACGGCGCGCGCGCCGCTGAGCTGCCATTGCAACGTTTATGAGTCTTGAACTGTCCGTTGGTTCCACGTCGGTGCTCATTTTCGGTCCTTCTCGTTGTCTTGACCACAGCACCGCGGGATCCGGTGCAATTTGTCGGCGTCCTCGTTTTCCACCTGCAAATAACGCCCTCCGTCGGCGGCGGTCGCAACGCTGATCACCGGCCCTTCACCGCTGACACTGTCCGGTTCCATGAGGAGCTGGAGTTCGCCGGAGTCGACGTACAACATGGCGTCGTCGTTGGACAGCTTCCAGGGCCGGCCATCGGTGGGCCAGCGACCGCCAACGAGCCGGATGTCGGTGTTGTCGTCTTCCTCGTCTCCGACGGACACGCAACCGATCCATAATTTCGCCGGTACCGGGCGGAAGTACACCGCAAGACGCTGCCGGTTGAAATCCACCTCGATCGGTATTCCGATCGGCGGCAGCGATGTACCTTCCGGACGATCGTTCAGCGACTGTTTGACTTGCCGCGATCCGAGCCCCACGCCGAACCAGTCGATGGTCAGCACCGTGGTGAGGTACTGAACGATCGCCAGGGTCAGCAGGCCGCCCGCGCCGGCGGCCCCGACTCCGGCCGCCCCCGCTACCCACGTCACTGGCAGCGCAAGCAATCCGACGGTAGCCACGGCGCCGGCAGCCGCGACCACCTTGCCGGCCACCGTCAGGCTGAAGTCCGGGTTCACCTCGGCCTCGGGCGGATTCTGGGTCGGTCGTACGCCCACCGTCTTCGGAAGATCGTCGAGGCGCTCACGGACTCTTTTGACTTCGGCCTCGTAGTCCTCCTTGCGCAACTGTCCGGCGCGTTTCTTGGCGCCGGCCGCACTCAGCGCCTGCTCGAGACTCTCGATGGTTTCCAGGTCAGGTCGTTGGATCTCCTGCCCATCGGGGTCACGCGGTATGTCGTCGAGACCCATCTCGTAGGTCACCTTGAAGTTGGCATTGAAGTCGTAGAGCGCGGTTTCGGCGCTCACAGTGCCGTCGACGACCAGCCGGCCGTCGTGGGTTCGCGGGACGACGTCGGCGTCAAGGGCCTCCAGGCAGCGGTCCTGCCCGCCGATGGTGATGGTCTTCGGGCCTGCCAGCAGGCACGGTACGTCAGCGTCGAAGTCGCTCTCGTCGAGATCGAAAGTGTTCATCACCGTGTCGCGAACCTGACGAAGAATGCTCCAACCTGTAACAGCTAATCCTGTTCTTTCGTCAGGGTTTTCGGCCAGAATCGATGCGGGCAGCTCCTCGCCGGGCGGCAGTTCGCGCAGCGTTTGCAACTGAACCACCATCGATTCGTGGGTGACTCCGCCGACGTCGAAGCGTTGCACGACGGCATCGAGCGCCTTCACCGTGCTGTCATCGCTCGATTCGGGCTCGACGTCCATCGCGGACGGCAGCAGGTCCATCACGCCGTCGACGCCCATCTCGGTGAGTTTGGGACGGATAGCGTCGGAGATCTGGGCGGCCAGCGAATCGAGCACTCGGATCCGGGCTTCGTCGTCGGAGAGGCTGGGGTGCTGCAGCTTTTCCAGATTCACCAGCAACTCCCCCGCGATGCAGTGCGTGATCCAGTACGCCTCGGCGTAGTCGAGTTCCCAGCTGACGCGCGGGTCTTGGCCGTTGAACGCGATGCTGCCGTCGGGGCGGCGATCGATGTGCGCACCGAACAAGCGCGGGCCGTTGTCGTCGTTCAGCGAATTGGCAAGCAGCACAGGGGCATCCTGCGTGGTGAAGTCCAGCGCGATCGTCTGTTTGCCCGGCTCGGCCTGTCGGGGCTCGAGCTGATCGTGAATCGTCAACCGCCCGAACAGCGGAATCTCGTTGTACGCGATCTCGCGCGACTCGTCGGCGCGCGGACCGTCCGGGACTGTGATCGTCGCGGGCGGCAATGACACCAGCGGGATGCAGGTCACGGAATCGATGACGATCCTCGAATCGAAGATCACCAGGTCGATCGCGAAATGCCTTAGCGGATCGCAGAATTCGCCTTCGGCTTGCTCCTGCCACAGCCGCTGCTGTGCATCGAAGACGAACCAGACCCGGTCCAGGGTGAGATCCAGGCTGGCGGTCGCGGAGTAGCCGGGGCCGTCAACGGACTCCGTGTACTTGTCACCGCCGAACATCTCGACGGTCTGATCCTGGACGCGTTCGCGGTGGATCTCGATGATCGTGTCGGGGCGATGCATGCCGATCCTGTACCCACAACCCGCGCTCTTAGAACAGGCCGGTCAACCCTTGGGCCCTGCAATCGACCGAGGGCACGCTCGGTAGCTTGGTCGCAACGGCTGATCACTCGGCCAAACGAGCGGGAGTAGGGATGGAACCTCAACGTATGGCCGTGGCAGTTTTCATGGCTGTCACCTTCGCGTTCCTGGCCTTCGTGCTCATAGCGGTCGATTGGGCGGCCGCGAGCGGTCGACTCAGGCGCAATCAGTGGGTGGGGATCCGCATTCCGTCGACGATGCGCAGCGACCAGGCGTGGGTGGCCGGTCACCGTGCCGCGCTGCGCCTGATGCCGCTGCACTTGCTCACTGGCGTCGCGCTGCTGGTAGCCGTCCTCTGCGCGCCGACGGTAGGCGGTGTCCACCTCGTCGGCATCGGCGGCGCGGCGGTTTTCGTTGTGGTCGCCGTCGTCACCGGAATCGTCGCCGGCCGAGCCGCGAAAGCGGTGAACGATCAGCCCGAAGGATGGGCCAGCAGACGCCGAATGTAAAAGTTTCAGCGCATCAAGTAGGTGTAGTAGTTACCTATCGCTGCAGACTGCGGCCCCGCTCTATCAGTAGGTATTACAGCGCTTCACCGATGTTAGGAAGTAGGGCGATGTCCTCGGGTTGTCCGTTACGGAAGAGAGCAGCAAGTTCGTGTACGCGCCGTTTTGCCCACCGAACGTCAAAGCGACTCAGAACCTGATATTCGTACTTGAAGCGTTCCGCGCGATCCCCGACGAGTTTGGCCGCGTTACGCGTGACGATGCCCTCGCAGTACCAATATAAGACGTCATCAAGACTGCCTGCTTGATCGAAGCCGAGCTTGCCTCGCTCGTAAAAAGTGAAGTGATATACGCCATCCTCGGCAACATAGATATTGAGGCCATCGGTTGTTCGAAGGCCCACCTGCATAGGAGGTACACCCAACTCATTTGACAGTCGATTTATCTCGGTCTGCAGTTTACGAGATTTATCGCCCGAGAGGCGGTCCGTATTCGTCAAGAATTCCCCTATCTACCAGTTCTTTTACATTCACTTTCACGCCGTCAGGGCCCACAATCATGTATTGAAGTGAGCCCGGCGAAGGCGTCTGGCCGTACCAGGGTTCGACCGGTCCTTCTACAATTTGCCAACCCGGAGGCAGTGCCTTTCCCGTTACCATGTATCGGTTGTAATCTCCTCCCATCGATTCTGGCGGTAAGGCGCGATCTGCGAAAGGTGTGCCATCGGGTGCAAGATAGCGGCCGTACTCAGAACCGAACCGGTCGATGAGCGTGCCTGCGGGCAGATGGGCCGGCTGGGGGTCATACCCCGGCGGGAACCCGTCATTTCCAGGCCAAACGCGCGTCTCGGGGGTGCCAAAATGGGACGAAAAGTCATCCCATGGCATTCCGCCTAGTGGATCCCAGCCGTGCATTACGGCTAGCGGTGCGCCGCCCGGGGTGACGGTTTCTGCGGGAAGCCCTGCTTCGACAGCTGCCCCCTCGCCGCCGAAGAGCAACCCGGGCAGGGCGAACGCTCCATCGGAGGCTTTGCCGCCTAAGTAGTAGGCCGCACTCGGTGAATCGATTGCGTTTTGTACTTCCCCCATGGCCGCGCCCATTGGGTTCTGAGCGGTCTCGAGGCTGCCTTTAAGCATCTGCTCCCACGACTGGAGGACGCCCGGTGCGCCGGGTCCCCCTTGCCCGATGAGGTTTTTGATGCCTTGTTCGGTAGCGAACCACCGGTCACCGAACCCTTCGCCGAATCCCGGAGGCGGCGGGCGCGGCCCCTCCGGCGCGACGTAGTGAGGCATCCCGTGGTCGATCCACTGCTGAGTGTTGGCGACGACAGCATTGAGCTTGGCTTCGATCTGATCAGGCGGAACCCCGTCCTTGATCATGGTTTGGCGGGCCATCGCCTTGAAACTCTCGACGTCGGCGGGTTTGAGCCGAGGTGCCGGTGCGCCAGGAGCACCGGGTTGCCCAAGCCGGCTGAGCAGATCAGGCAGACTGCCCGGTGGCGGCTTGCCGCCGGAATCAGCGGGCTGGCCGCGCCCTAGCATCATGTCCTCCAGCGACGAAGGCTTGCCGCCTACGGCGCCGGCAGGAACGGGCGGGCCATTCGGCGGGCCACCGCCAGGCTCGGCCGAGGCGGGACCAGCCGGTAACAGCATGTCCTGCCACGACTTTGGCTGACCCGCGGCCGGGGGCTTCGGTGCACCCGGAGCCGGTGGCGCAGCGCCCGGTTGATGCCCGATGGCATCCAGCGGGATGTCGCCAACGCTGCCGCGGACGGCGGTGGCGAGTTCCTGGTCGGCGTTGTGCGCGTGCAGTTTGCAGGTGTCGAGCTGTCCCTGCAAAAGCTGTTGCTCCGCCGCTAACGTCAGTCGGTCGAGCCCAATCATGCTGTTACCCGGATCGATTCGCCAGTCCGACGTGATCGTCCAGCCGTAACCCTCTGCGGCTCGCTCGATTCCGTCAAGTTCGGACTTGACCGATCGCACGTCCGCTTCGGCGCGCGATACTGCCGCGGCTACCTGCTTGGACTCTTGACCGTCTGCTTCGATGTCGCGCCGCGTCTTACCCAAGTCCGCGCGAAAAGCATCACCGGCTTCTCCTTGCCAGTCGCTGAGATTGTTGTGGACCTGCTGCAAGCTGTCGCCCAACCGCTGCAAGGTCGCTGCGCGGTTGGTGGCGGTCTGGAACACGCCATGGATCGCATCGGCGTCCCAACGCTTGACGTCAGCTGGAGTCAGCGCCGCCACGCGTCACCCCTCACTCCCCTAACGATTGGACCGCCTGGGCCGACTCGTCTTCATTGCTGACGTAGCGGGTCATTGCGTCGGCCAGGTGCGACCCCAATCCGCCCACCTGCAGTTTGTGGTGGTTGTGCCGCGCTTCCCACCGGGCCGCCAGCTCACCCAGCGCCTGCTGCGAGGACCCAATCCAGCCGGGTGCGGCATCGGCCAGTCCATCCTCGTGGTGGACAAAGCTCAGGGCGGCCTCGCCGACCGAATCGAGCATGTCGTTGCTGCCGTTATGCAGCGCGACGGGATCGACCTTCAGCTCGTCGGCCACCACAATTCCTCCTGTTCAGTGGTTCTGCGCGCTGAATTTTAGCCCGAACCGAGGGGGTGCGCCCTTCACCTTTTGGTGGGAAAGCGCCAGCGATCAGTCCCGTGTGAGCACTGCGCTCCCCCGAGCTCGAAGTGGTCGAGCGCAGTACAGTTGGCGCACCCGGCCGAACGGCGAGGAAGGAGCCACCGTGGCGAGCACCGAGCACATGGTGATGGGCTTCGCCAACACCCACGGTCATCTCGGTAGGCTGCCGGAACGGTTCGCCGATGGTGCGGGGCTGCGCGACTGGTTGAGCCAGCAGCACGGCGTGGACTCCAAGGTGCTCGTGATAACTGCCACCGATGTCGTCGAAGCCCGTGAAATCCGCGACGCTTTGGTCACGGTGATGGTCAGCCACGCCGACGCTGAGGCCGCTGGCGGCGACGAGCTGCTGGTCGCCGAACAGGCTCTGCAGCGGGCAGCCCAGCGTTATCCGTTGCAGGCCAACATCACTCGCGAAGGGGCAGGCCTGAGCTCGGCGCAGCCGGGGCTTGCCGGCGTGATTGGCTCGGTGCTGGCCTCGGTGGTCGAGCTGGCGCAGTCCGGACAGTGGAACCGATTCAAGGCTTGCCGCAACTGCCATCACAGTTTCGTCGATCAAAGCCGCAACGCCTCGGCGACGTTCTGCCGCACAAGCTGCAAGTCCCAAGCGGGTATGCGCGCCTACCGCAGCCGCCAGCGCGGCACCGCCGAGCGGTAAGTCTGAAACCACCGTATTCCTCGTCGGCATGACGAATAATTCGTGGACTCCATCCCAGCGAAGGTAGCGGCGTGACTACGGCGATGCACGACAAGACGGTGTCGACACCGATGCCGCGCTGGACGCGGCGCATAGGAGTGGCGACCACGGCGCTGGCCGGCGCACTGTCGGTCGCGATGTCCGTTCCGCACGCCAGCGCCGATAGTTCGTACCAGCCTGCGCTCGACCAGCTTCTCGACGCTATGCAGCAAGCGGCGAATTACGACTCGGCACTGCCATTTGCGACGCCAGACAGCGACGCCATGCTGCTGACCGGTCTGCAGAACACGAACTATGAATTGCTATCCGCCGGGCTGTCCAGAGTCACTGAGCTTTTCGATGGAGTCTTCTTCCAGTCACCCGAAGTCGTAGCCGGCGATGCCGCCGATTCCCGCCAATACTTCCAATTCTTCACCCCCGACATCTACTACCACGCGACCGCCGGCTTGGCGCCCGGTGCGACCTACGAGCTCACGGGCACGGTCGGCAAAGGAACCGAAGCTCTCGCCATCGCGACCGAAGCAATCACCGGTTCAACAGCTGTGAGCAAGGAGAGTCTGGAACTCGATCACGGCCTAGTCGTCAATCCGGACGGCACGTTCACCGTCGACATCGGCCCCACAGATCCAAGCGGTGCAGTCAATTTCATCAACGACACGGATGCCACCACCAACGGTGATGCATCCCTGCTGATTCGAGATGTGCTGGGCGATTGGGCCCAAGGTCCGGGCAGTATCAGCATTCATTGCGTCTCCGACTGCCCGGCGTTTTTCGCCATACCGAGCACGGGGATCTTTCCTGGGGCAGGTGGGTCCGCAGCTGAACTCGGCTCGCTGGCAGGGACCTCCACTACTCAAATCACGTCGGTCGACTCGCTGTTGACCACGTTGTTCACCGCCTTCGGTAACATCGTCGGACCTTTCAACCAAGAAAACATGGGCCTGGCCCAGGTTGCCGGCATCGAGCTACCACCCAATACGATGAGCGCGCTGGCCCCCGAAACAAGCGTGTTTGCAACCGGTCTGCCCAGTGCGGACGTCTCCGGCGGTAACTTCGACCTGAATCCGGACCAAGCGCTGATCGTGCAAGTACCAGACGTGCCGTCCGGCTACAGCGGGATCGAGCTGATGAACGTCTTCGGCGCGGCACTGCCGTACACCCTGGCGCAGACCACCTTGAACAACACCACGGCCTTCGCCGATCCCGACGGATACACCTACTACGTGGTCAGCGCGACCAACCCAGGTGTAGCGAATTGGCTTGACAGCAATGGCGTTAGCAGCGGCGAGATCTTCGCCCGGTTCGAGAACCTCCCCGACGGCACGGACCCGACGGGCCTACCGGTGACGACCGAGGTGGTGCCGGTGGCCGATGTGGCCAGCTATCTGCCCGCGGACACACCCACAGTCAGTCCCGCGGAATATGCCGCCGACATGTCACAGCGCGTCTTGTCCTACGACTACGCCCTGGACCTGTCCCGCGAGAACGCCCAACCTGATTGGGTGCTACAGGAATTGATACTTCATGGGTTGCAGGGCGTGATGGGCGCCGACAACTTCGCCGCGGTGTTTGGCAGCGACCCGTCGACTCCCCTCGAGCTGAGGTTCACCCCGGCTTTATCGCCTGACTGGACCACCGTCGACCACGACTTGCTCACCAATCCGGTCGGCAGCCTGGAGGCGATTTTCAACAATCTGCCCCTGGCGGCCAGCGACATCACCTTGCCCACCGAATTGGCGCTGGGCCAGACCGTGCTATCGCTGCTGCTTCCCCAGCAACTCGGATCCCTGTTCAACGACACGGTTCTCGACCCGAACACCGGGATCATCGCCGGCTTGCTCAATGCCCGCGACGACCTGGCGACCGCGGTGTTGACCGCCAACAATGACTTCCCCACCGAGCTTGGCAGCGTGGCAACGGCGGAGTGGGCGAACATGTCCGAGTTGGTCCAATCGACCGGGAGCACGCTGCTGGCTGAGCTTGGCACGCTGTTCAACCCCGCAGATCTCTTCGCCGCGTGATAGACCCGGATTCCATCAGTCGCCGTCAGCTGCTCCGGCTGGCGGGCAGCGTCGGTGTGGCGTCAATGGTCAGCGCCTGCGCGAGTGACACCCGCACGACCAGTACCCGCCTCACCGCTTCCACTGCGGCACAGTTGATATGCCGAGACGCCTGGGGCGCGCGACCTCCCCGCCCCGGCGGCAAGCGTCACACCATCACCAGGATGACCCTGCACCACGAGGCAGTGGTCCTGGGCGACAACCGAAATGCCCCGGAGCGCTTACGCAAAGACCAGCGGTACCACCAGGACCAGCACGGGTGGATCGACATCGCGTACCACGTCGGCGTCGACCGCAATGGCAACCTCTACGAATTGAGGAGCACCGAGATCGCCGGTGACACCGCGACGGACTACGACACCACAGGCCATTTCCTCGTTCTCTGCGAGGGAGACTTCGACCAAGAGGCCGTGTCGGAGGCGCAACTTCACGGAGCCGCTCTCGCATTCGCCTGGGCCGCCCAGAACTTCGGTATCGCGAGCACTACGTTGGCGGGCCATCGCGACTTCGCCCAGACTTCATGCCCGGGCGCGAATCTCTACGCCCACCTGTCCTCAGGCGATCTCCGACGCCGCATCGACGGTCTGCTTGCCTCCGGTGGTGTGACTCTCCAACGCTTTTGCGGGCCCGACGCCACCGCAAGAGTGGCAGCCATCGAGGCGGGCAACTAGAACAGCGCGAGAAGGTCCGCCCACCAATCGGCGCTCACTGCTGCCGCTGCATTGGTGTCGGCCGAGGCCATCCCCGGGGTCGATGCCACCGTCGCCCCGATCCCCAGGCCCACCGCCAGCATGCCCAGCCGAGCCAAACCACGAGCTTTGACCATATGTTCATTCCTCTCGACCCCGCTGGCGGACACCGACTGGCCGGTGACTCACACATGAAAGAACCCTGAAAAAAGCCTGAGCGATTCGTGTGTGCGGGTCAGTAAGGGATTTTCCCTACACTTTCAACCCCGGAGCGCGTTCGCCCGGATCAGCCCAATGGGCTTCGAAGAAGAAGTCGGGCCGATAATGTCTTGTTGTCGTTAACCGACTGATGGAGGCGATATGAGCTATCGGACAATCGTCGTCGGCACGGACGGCTCGGAGTCGTCATTGCGGGCAGTCGATCGCGCAGGCGCGATCGCGGCGCAAGAAAAGGCGAAGCTGATCATCGCGAGCGCGCATCTCGACACGTCGGAAAAGGGCGGCTGGTCACGGCCACCCTCCCCCGATCGTTTGATTGACGGCAAGGCTGCCGACAGCCTCGGGGGTGCGAGTTACCGCATGCATGGGAGTGCCTCCGTGTATGCGATCCTTCAGGACGCCCGCGAACGAGCGAAGGCCGCCGGCGCGCACGACATCGAAGAGCAGGCGATTGTCGGCGCGCCGGTCAGCGCGCTGCTGCATCTGGCCGAGGAGATCAAGGCGGACCTGCTCGTCGTCGGCAATTTGGGGGTGGGCACGGTCGCCGGCCGCCTCCTGGGCTCCGTGCCTGACACCGTTGCCCGCAAAGCCAAAGTCGACATCCTGATCGTCCACACCGTCGGATAGCTTCACGCGGCCCTTTCCAAGCAGGAAGCCGCGAAAGGTGTTGGCGGCCTGAATATCCGGCATCAGATCATGCCGGCGTCAGATCAAAGCGCCGCTCCCATTAGCGCGAGAGGCAGTATTCCCAGGTCGGCAGCGAGCGGGATACCAATCGCGTCGACGAGGTTTCCAGCTGCAAGTTCGGTGGTGAAGACGTTGTAGTCGATTTCGGGAAGGGTGATGAACAACGCGGTGGCCACGTCCAAAGGCGGAAAGCCGGTGTGGGGCGGGAAGGTATCGAAAAGGTCCAGAAAGGTCGTGGGCACGATTGAGAAAACCGACAATTCGGTACCTGGGAGGATATCTTCCAGTGAGGTAACGAGTTGGTCGGCCCAGGATGGCAACGAATACACGTAGTTGTTCGGATCGGTTAAATCCTTGATGGCGTCAGTGATCCCTTGCTGCAAGCCGTTGGCTAAAGCTTGCGGGACCTGCTCAAGGACACTGGAACTCGGCAAGAACCCCAACGTTGTGGGCACATCAGCATCGCCCTGACTCCAGCCACCCAAATAGTTGTCGTCGACGTCGCCGTAGCCCAGGTTCACCAACACCGACAAGTCCGGGTTCAGCAGATCGGCCAGCGGGTTGCCGATGAAGGGAATCAGTTGCAACGGATCCAGCAGCGGCAATGTGGTAACGGGAATCTCGTAGTAGTTGGTCAAGGTGTCTGCCGACGACGTCGGCAGTGAGATGGCGTCCGAGACCTGCTCGGCTGTGAGGCCGGGATAGGTGATGTGCTCGAACCCGATGCCCAGCACGGCGTTGAGATCGGACAGCGGGTCGATCGGATACTGCGGGAAGTCGGCGAAACCGTCGTATTCGTGCGTGTAAACGTCGGTCGGGTAAAGATCAGAGGATTCTGGTCCGCTGAACGTCAGCCCCAGGCTCGGGATGCTCGGCTGCGTGCCGTCCGGCAAGTCGAAGCGTTCCAAGATGCCTCCGTTGGGGGCACTTTCATCACCGACCAACACGAAATGCACGTCATCACTGGGCACACCCTGGCTCGCAAGCTCCGGCTGCAACAGCGACGAGATCACCGAACTCTGCGACCAACCGGAGACCACGACAGGGTTCGCGGCGTCCACATCGCCGGTAGCGATTTGGTTCAGGATCGCGGTGTCCAGGATCTGTTGCCCCTGGGCCTCGGACTGGTCGAACGTCTCGGTAAAGGGACCGAGGAATGGGTAGAGGGCCTCGGGTGTGCTCAAGATCTGCGTGGTGCCGGTGAAGTCGCGCGGCTCCAGATATTCCGCGTCGATGGCGTTCGCATAGGTCTGACCAGGCGTCTCGAGGCCACTGCCGCCGAGGATGAACGCCGTGCCATCTCCGAGCGGGGAATCCGCGGTGTCACCGCTGGTGAGCCGCACCGCGCGCACCTGCACGCCGGGTGACGGCGGGAGCAGCGATGGGACCGTGATCAGGCCGGCGCCTACGAGGGCGACACCGAAGGTGCGGTCCAGACGAAGCATCAGGGGCCTCTCCCTTGGGGTGCGCAGCTGCTAGGGCACCGAACAACGGTGAGCAGAATTACAGCACGACAGCCGGACTCACTACCAATTGCTCGGCGCGTAATCCTTGAGGAAGCAGCCGTGCAGATCTTCGCCCAACTCCCCCCGGACGATCGGGTCATACACGCGGGCGGCGCCGTCGACAAGGTCGAGCGGGGCATGGAAACCCTCGTCGGCGAGCCGCAGCTTGGTCGGGTGTGGACGCTCGTCGGTGATCCAGCCCGTATCGACGGCAGTCATGAGAATGCCGTCCTGCTGCAGCATCTCAGCGGCGCTGGTGCGGGTGAGCATGTTCAGTGCGGCCTTCGCCATGTTGGTGTGCGGATGCCCCGGGCCCTTGTATGCGCGGCTGAACTGCCCCTCCATTGCAGACACATTCACGACGTATTTGCGGCGAGAGGGTGTGGCGGCCATCGCCGGGCGCAGGCGACTCACCAGAATGAACGGCGCGGTCTGGTTGCACAGCTGAACCTCGAGCAGTTCCATCGCGTCGACCTCGTGCACGCGTTGGGTCCAACTGTTGATGGGTGCGGTATCGGGCAGCAGGCCACCCGCATCTATGGCGATGCCCGCGGCGATCCGGTCCGGAGACGCGCTTCGGGCGGCCAGGGCCAGTTCAGTTACGGCGTGCGGAGTTTGGTGTTCGGCGAGGCTGCCGGCAAGCGCCGCGGGATGGGCGTCGCTCACCCGGTCGAACGTGACCACGTCGACAAGTTCCGGTGCCGGGGTACGTTCCGCCTCGACGAGCGCAGCGTAGGAGCCGGGGGCTCGGCGCACCGTCTGGGCGGCGTTGTTGATCAGTATGTCCAGCGGGCCCTGCGCGGCCACGGAGTCCGCAAGCGCGACGACCTGAGCGGGGTCGCGAAGGTCGATCCCGACGATGCGTAGCCGGTGCAGCCAGTCGGTGCTGTCGGGCATGGCGCCGAAGCGGCGCACGGCGTCGTTCGGAAAGCGGGTGGTGATCGTCGTGTGGGCGCCATCGCGGAGCAGTCGCAGCGCGATGTACATGCCGATCTTGGCGCGCCCACCCGTGAGCAGGGCGCTCCTACCGGTGAGGTCGGTGCGGGCGTCGCGCTTGGCGTGGCTGAATGCGGCGCAATCCGGACAGAGCTGGTGGTAGAACGCGTCGACCAGCGTGTAGTGGGTCTTGCACATGTAGCAGGCGCGCGACCGGAGCAGCGTGCCTGCGGTGGCGCCAACCGCTGTCGACACCAATGGCAGGCCCGCAGTTTCGTCGTCGATACGGCCGGGAGCACCCGTGGCGGTGGATGCAATGACGGCGTGATCAGCGGCCGCGACCGCGTCGCGCTTGGCGTGGCGGCGGGCCTTCCTGACCGATTTGAATATGCCTGCAGTGGCCCGACGTACGGCGACGGCATCGGGATGCTCGGGCGGCAACGACTCGATGTCGGCCAGCACCTGTAGGCACGTGTTGAGCTTGTCCGGGTCGATCGCGTTCACCGTCGAAGAGTACGGGCTTATTCACGTCCGGCGTAGCGACGCTGGTGCCGCGCTTCCTCGACGGCGTTGGCAGCCATCATCGGGCTTCCCGCAAGTGTGCGTCCCACCGCGCCCAGATAGCCAGTCGCGCCGGTGACGAGAATCTTGAGGATCTGTTCTTTTCCCACCCGCGGTTCATCGGCCTGCTCGGCGATGCTGCGACGGTAAGGGGAAAATAGCGGGGCATTCCGCCCGCTCTGGCGGCCACACGGCACGGCGTCTCCCCTGTTGCCACTGGACGATCAGAGCGTCATGCCCCGACTGTAAGCCGCTGGAAGGCTCGAGCTGAAATTTTCCGTAAAGTGTTGTGCATTCTAGCGTTTGAGCCACCGCTTGGATGGCTGTGTCCGTTGTTTCCTGCGCATCTCGCAGACATCGTGCGTACAGAACGCCGGCCGCGAACCCCTGTGCCGCGGCGTAAGGAGGATCAGTCCCGGCCTCTTTCCGATAGGCCTCAACAAACCAATCCGAATCTGGGCCTTCATCGGGCTCGATGGCTGCCGTCGGGAGCCATTGGGCAGGCCCGAGGAGGCCTTCTCGTTGATTGCCCAGGGTGGTTAGGACTTCGTCCACACCAGCTCCGACAAATGCGGCAAAGCGCCATGGGCGGGTGAGTAAGAGCGAGGCAACAGCCAGTTCGTCCGCGAAGTTTCCGACCACTAGGAGGACATCGCCGTCGGGGACCGCCGAAGCCATCGTCGGTGCCTGAGAAGGCGCAAACGCGGTTGAGGTGAGATCAAGGTGAAGGTTAGCTGCCGTCGTCGCAGCACCTTCTGCCACGTCCTTACCAAAGCCCGTCGTGCTGTGAAGAAGTGAAATCGTCGTGATTGACGGGTCGACGGTGTGCGCGGCTTGCAGGGCCGCACTGAAATAGCTGGAAGCCGGCGCAATGACATTGATTACCTGCGGAAAGACGGGCCTACGCAGACGCGAACTCGCTCCGCCATGGTTCCACAGCACGCGTTCACAGGCGCGTGCGGCGTCGAGCATGGGACCACTGCCATATGGTCCGAAGAGGACATCCGGCTCCGTTGCCAAGGCAGTCTGCATTGCCGCGCGAATATCTTTCCCGGTGTCGCGTACATCGAGCGCGACGCTGGTCCACGGCGGTGGAAGGGCCGTGCTCTTTGCCCAGATAGCGAGCGCTGTCGCGCCTGCCCGTCCGTACAGGCTTAACGGGCCACTGAGCGGCGTTACGAGGGCTGCACGAAGGTGCGCCATCTGGCCTCACGGGTGGTCCTGCGGATCGGCATCACACAGCCGTCTCGCCAGAGCAGCTCATAGGAATCGCGTGCAATGCGGGAGATGTGACCGCGTCCCACGGTACTCGGCAGCAGTGGGTTGCCCGTTCGCGCCCGTCGGGATCATCACCGCATCATTTGGTGAAGCCTTGTGCGTCAACGCTTTCTCAGGCTGCGGGTTAGACCCAGGATCTCGGCGGCCACAAAGGGCACCGGGGAGAGCGTGGCGATCAGTGCGCTTTTGGAACCGACTAGCGGCTTGCTGCGAAGCCCGGTAACAAAGTCGGCCCCATCGCTAGTGAGTCCAACCGTTGCCCACCGTCGCAATTCGCCTTCTTCGCCGCGTGCCCAGGCCGCGCAGGCGCCCGAGCCGAGAACCACATCACGGATCCCAATGGTCCGCATGAGCAATGTTTCGGTCCCGGATCCTGGCGAAAAGATCCGGCTCGGCGCCAGGATCATCGTCGCTCCCACGACGACGCGGGCCGCCGCGACCATTGCCAAAATCGAGGTCGATGCCTGGGCCTTCTCGCGCATCACGGTTCGACCCTACTCACGTTGTGCGGGTCAGAGTCGCGGATGCGTGGATGTGGCCCTCGGAGGCGGCGCAACAAAATTGGGAAAACTCCCCATGTCATGATCCCGCCCCTCGGTGCAAAGTTCACTTGCCGAATCCCCACGGTCTGCCATAAATCGCAGTGACGACCAACCAAGAGGCCACGATGATTGCTTTACATCGAAGCTTTTTTGCCGCCGCGGCACTCAGCCTGCCATTGGCCATAGGCACACCGACGGCGCACTCCGGTCCGGCGCTGAGCGAACTCTCCGACGTAGCCGATTACAACCAAGATGACTGCGCACAACGCGCCAGATGCTGTGAAGGCGGCCGCGTCTACCGGTTTTTGGACATGTAGAGCAGGATTTCGGCGGTGTAACCCCAGAGTCGGGCGCCGCCGTCGAGGAACGTGGCGGGCCCGGACCAATCGTTGCACCGGTACTGGTGCCAGCGATCTGGATTGTCCAGATCGGGCAGCGCCACGGTGAGTACCCGGTGTGTTTCTGCGGGGTGGACCGGATGGACGGGGCCGGGTTGACGCCAATGGGCGACAACTGCGGTGACGTCGAAGTCCGAGACGCGAATATGAAGCCGCGGAAGGGTGACCAGCGGGTCGACGCTGCTGGGGTTGAGGCCAATTTCTTCGGCTGCTTCCCGCAGGGCAGTAGCGGCGGGATCGCGGTCGGTGGGCTCTCGGGAGCCGCCGGGGAATGCTATCTCGCCCGGATGGTGCCGAAGCGTGTAGCTGCGTTGCAGCAGAACCACTTCGGGACCGTCGCTGGTGTCTTTGAGAAGTACGAGGACGGCCGCCTGCCGGTCA
>Ga0302178_10002279_pt1 | contig 15351 bp, 10 predicted proteins | sample I_Palsa_E1_3_FD_198790 | JGI IMG/M metagenome (GOLD analysis project Ga0302178, IMG submission 198790) | Peat permafrost microbial communities from Stordalen Mire near Abisko, Sweden - I_Palsa_E1_3 | ecosystem: Environmental > Terrestrial > Soil > Palsa > Peat permafrost | place: Sweden... | reverse complement strand
GCGCCGCGGCGCGCGCCGGGCTCGTCGAGCGGGCGCTCGCGGAGGGGCTGTCGGTGCGAGCGCTGAATGGCCTCGCGAACCCCAGCACCGGGCGGGCCATGTCGGTCGCCCGCGGCGGCCCAACGTCGAGACGCGCAGCGCATCGTAGAGCGGGCCACGATCCGCTACCATGAGGGGTATGCCAGAGCAGCCTGCCGGGAGCGAGCCCGAGACGCTCTCCGCGAGCCTGCTCGACGAAGATGAGCTCGAAGAGGATCTCGACGCTCTCGGGTCCATCGACCGTCTGATGGCCGAGACCGATCAGGGCTGGGACATCGATGCCCAGGTGCAGACCCTCAAGGCGGCCGCCGGCACCCGTCCCCTGGGCGATCCCGCTGCGCCCGGGGGCCTTCGCCCTCCCATCCCTTCGCTCGCGCTCCACATTCCCACGCCGTTCGAGCTCGGGCCCACGCAGATCGCCACCGCGCGGGCGTCCGGCTCGCCGCCCGCCGAGCCCCCCTCGCAGCGCTTCGTGGACCGGCGAACCTCCCGGGCCCCTCCCCCTCTGCCGCGAAAGGGGCCGCCGCCGCTGCCGGGTCCCGCTTCCATCCGGCCGGAGCCTCCGCCGGTGCGTCTGCCGGCGGACATGTCGCAGCCCGGCGCGCTGGTCGACTTGCTGCACGCGCGGGTGACGACGCTTCAGGCTTCCCACGACAAGGTGGGCCTGGCCCGCGCGCACATGGAGCTCGCCATCGCCAGCGAGGCCATCCTGGGGGACGACGCACGCGCCTTGATTCACGCCGAGGCCGCCCTTCGGGTCGACCCCACGTCGGCCGCCGCGCACGCCATGCTCCGTCGAAAGCGGCACGGGCGCGGGGCGCTGGCGACCATGCTGCAGCACCTGGAGAGCGAGCTGCTGGCGGCCACCAGCGAACCCCACCAGGTGGAGCTTCTCGCCGAGAAGGCACGGCTGCTCGAGGCGGCCGGCGATCGCAGCCCGGAGGTGCGCGCCACCTGGGAGCTTGCGCTGGTGCACGCGCCCAATCACGCCGCGGCCTTGAAAGGGCTGGAGGTCGAGCTCCTGGCGCGCGCGCACACCAGCGATGCGCCGCAGGACTGGGACGCGCTCGCGGTCCACCTCGGGCGCATGGCCGATGCCTACGGATCGGAGACGCGTCTGGCGGCGTGGTTGCACGTCGAGCGAGCGGACATCCTCGAGCGGCGCCTGGGTCGTCTGGACGCAGCGCGGGGCGCCCTGGAGCGCGCCCTGGAGCTCGATCCCAGCGTGGGTCCGGTGCGCGACGCCATGGTGCGGCACGTGGCGGCGCACTCGGACTGGGGCGCCCTGGCCCAGCTCCTCGACGAGGAGGCGCGCATCGAATCGAACGTGGCGCGTGCCGCGCGCCTGGAGCTGGACGCGGCGGTGGTGAGCGCGAACCGCCTGAACGACCGCGCGCGAGCGTGCGAGCTCCTGGAGCGCGCCTCGGGACGTTCACCGACCACCGCCAGCGTCGACCGGCGCGTGCTCGACGAGCTGGTGCGCCTGCACGAGGCCGACGGACGCTGGAAGGAGGCCGCGCGCGCGCGACGGGCGCGCCTGCGCTACGTGATCGATCCGGCGGCGATCGCCTTCGAGCTGCGGGCACTGGCGACGAGCGCCGAGAAGGACGGCGACCTGGAGACGGCCATCGCCGACGTGCAGCGGGCGCTCGCCGTCGACGCCACGGATCCGACGCTGGTGGAGATCCTCGACCGGCTGCTGGCGGCGGCGGGCAAGCACGACCAGCGCATCGCCACCTGGCTCCAGGAGGGAGCGCGCACAGAGGACGGGACGCGCCGCGCCACGGCGCTGGCACGGGCGGCGCGGATCTGCGACGAGCTGGGGCGTCCGGCCGACGCCATCCGGCACCTGCGCTCCGCCTGGATCGCCACGCCGGGGGACGCCGAGCTCCTCGACTCCCTGGCACGTCTGCTCTCGCCGAAGCTCTCCGAGACGGTGGACTCCGGGGCGCGCTCGCTGGTGGAGCTCTACGCACAAGCCGCCGAGCAGGCCAAGGACGTGGGCCGCAAGGTCGCTTACCTGGAAAAGGTGGCGCTGCTCTGGGAAGAGGTCCTCGGCGACCCTTCGCGCGCGGCGCGTGCCTACGAGCAGGTGCTCGAGCTGGAGAAGGACCGAAGGACTGCGCTGCTCGGCCTGGAGCGCACCGCCGCGCGCACCGGCGACGCGCGCGCTCTGGCCCGCGCGCTTCTCGACGAGGCGCGGGTGACCACCGACGCGCCGACGAGCCTGTCGCTGCGGACGCGCGCGGCGAGCGCGCAGGCCAGGACCGACCCCGCGCGGGCCATGCAGCTCGTTCGCGAGGTGCTCTACGAAGATCCCACCCACGGGGGAGCGCGCTCTCTGGAGACGCGCCTGGAAGAGGAGGCGGGGCGCTGGGAGCTCGCCGCCAAGTCGCTTCACGGACACATCGAGGTGACCACCAGCCGCGCCGAGAAGGTGGCCCTGTGGCTGGCGCTGGCGCAGATGCAGCACACGCGCCTGCACAAGCCCCTCGACGCGATGCAATCCCTCGAGCAGGCCCGCGCGCTCGATCCCGCTCACCCCGTGCCGCCCGACGAGATCGCGCGCGTGCTGGAGGATCACGGCGATGCCCGCGCCCTGCGCGAGGCCGTCGAGCGGCTGACCCAGCACGCCACCACGCCGGAGGACCGCGCCCGGCACCTGACGCGGGCGGCGGAGATCGACGAGCTTCGCCTGGGCGACGACGCGTCGGCCTTGCGCACCTACCAGCGCGCCCTGGCCGAAGTGCCGGACGACGACCTGGTCGCCGAGCGCCTGGTGCGCCTGGTGGCAAGGCGCGGTCAGCGGCCGGTGGGCGGAGGGCTGGGCGAGCTGGCGACGCTCATGGCCAAGCGCATCGAGCGCGCCTCTTCGCCCTCCGCGACCCAGGCGCTGTCCTTCGATCTGGCCGCCCTGCTGGTCCAGATCCAGCAGGAACCGGCGCGGGCGGCGTCTCTCCTCGAGGCGATCCTCGCGGAGCAATCCGACCACCTCCCCGCCCTCCGCACCCTGGAGGCGCTGCGCCGCCGCGGGGGCGATCCCGCCCCGCTGGCGCGCGTGCTCGGCCGGGAAGGAGAAACCCTGAACGACTCGCGGGCGCGTCTCGGTGCGCTCTGGAACCTGGCCGCGCTCGAGGAATGGAAGCTCCCGGCGGGAGATCCCACCCAGACTTATCGCGCCATCCTGGAGCTCGATCCCACCGACCCCGGCGCCCTCGACGCCACCTTGCGCCGCGAGCTGAGCAACGCCCGCCGGGGCGATCCGCGCGCCCGCAAGACGGTCATCGGCGCGCTGCGCGCTCTCGTTCCCTTCGCCTCCGACGACGACACCCGGCTGGCCCTGCAGCTACGCCTGGCTCTCCTCCTGGAGACGGCCGCCGACGAGGCGACCGATCCCGCCACCGACGAGGAGCTGTCGCGCGAGGCCCTCACGCGTTACCGCGACGCGTTGCGCCTCGACGAGCTCTCGGTGACCGCCTCGACCTCGGTCGCGCGCCTGGCCGGCTATCTCCTCGACGCGGAGGCCGCGCTCGCGGCGGCGCAGTCGCTGGCCGATCTGGCCATCGATCCACGGGTGCGCGCGCGCTATCTGGTCGACGGTGCCGAGCTGCTCCTCGGGCCGGACGACGACGCTCGCCTGGGGCAAGCGGCCGAGCGACGCACGCGGGCGGCGGTGATGCTGGAGCGCGCGCTCGACGCCGACGGGGACTCCATCGCGGCGGCGGGGCGCCTGGCCACGGTGCTGCTGGAAGACCGGCAGGGCGAGCGGCTGGTGAGCGCCTTTCGCAGCGCGCTCTCGCGGGCGAAGTCGCCGGATGCGGTGGTCATGCTGGGCTCGGAGATCGCGCGGGTCGCGCGCGACGAGCTGCAGGATCTCACGGTGGCCATCGACGCCATGCGCCGCGTCCGCGCCGCCGCCCCGCAGCACGTCCCGTCGCTTCTCACCCTGGCCGAGCTGTGCATCGCCCAGCGCACCTGGCCCGAGGCGGTCGACGCCCTGGAAGCGGTGGTCTCCACCAGCCGCGAGTCGCCGCCCAAGCTGACCGCCCTCTTTGCCCTGGCCAGCATCTACGAGCGAGTCCTGGCGCGTCCCGCCGACGTGGACCGCGTGCTCCGGGCCGCGCTGGCCCTGGATCCCGTCAACGCGCGGGCGCTCCGCAGCTTGCTCCGTCGCGTCGCCGCCGAGACGACGGTGGGCGATGAGAGCGCCCAGCGCGAACGTCGCGAGGAGATCGCCGATCTGGTCGGGCGCCTTGCCCGCGTGGAGCCGGATCCCGAGCAGAAGACCGGGCTCTTGCAAGAGCTGGCGGAGGTGAGCCAGCGTCTGGGGGACGCGCCAGGCGCCGAGCGCGCGCTCATCGAGGCCGTCGCCACGCTCCCCTCCAACGCCCGCGCCTTCGCGCGCCTGGCGAGCCTCTACCGACGGCCGGAGGGGCGCGACGCCGGGGGATACGCCCGCGCCCTGGGCGGCGTCATCCGTCTGGGGGAACAGCTCGGACACGTCGACGCACGCTGGTTTTCCGCGCTGGGGACGCTGGAGATCCAGCAGCTTCAGCGCCTTCGCGAAGGGATCGGCCACCTGCAGCGCGCCATCGCGCTCGACCCGACGCTTTACGAGACGCGCTTCGAGCTGGCCAGCGCCTTTGCCAGGACGGGCGCGAACGAGGAAGCGACGCGCACCATCCTGGCCATGCTGACTCCGACCCCGCTGCCGCTGCTGTCCATCGCCGATCCCGGCGCGGGCCTCGCGCTGCTGGAGCAGACCCTGTCCAAGCAGCGGCGTCCGGACGAAGCGGTGGTGGTGAGCGAGCTGCGGGCCATCGGCGGCGAGCTGGACGACAGCCGCAAGGCGTGGCTGCGTGCGCGCCGCCTGGCTCCCCTCGAGCCGCAGCACGGTGTGCTGGATCGGCAGGCGCTGGTGAAGGAAGTGCTCCCCCCCGAAGGGCGGCACATCCTGCTCGAGGTCGCGGCGGCGGTCGCCGGCCTCGAAACCAAGATGATGCGCGGCGATCTCTCCGAGCTGGGGCTCTCTTCGCGCGACCGCATCACCTCGCGCAGCGGCCACCCGATGCGAGCCGTGCTCGACCGTGTGGCGCGGCAGCTCGGTGTGGGCGAGGTGGAGCTGGCCGTCGCGCCCTCGGCGACGCGCACCCGCGTGCTCGCGCAGGACGTGCCCTGGGTGGTGGTGCCGCCGGCGATCGCCGAGCAGGGCGAAATGGCGCAGGCGGTGAGCCTCGCCCGCGCGGTCGCGCGCATCGCTTACGGCGTTCCCTGGCTGGAGGAGCTGTCTCCGACGCACATCGAGGCGTTCCTCATCGCGGCCGCGCGGCAGGTGGTCCCGGGGTACGGAGGCGAGGACGTGGACGCGCGCCACGATCCGCACCGCGCGGCGACGCTGTCGCTGGCCACGCAGCAGGAGCCGATCGTGGCCAGGTATCTCTCGCGCCGGCAGAGGAGGTTCCTCGAAGAGCTGGCGCCGCACATCGCCGCGCCCCAGTCGCGTCCGGGGCAGGCCGACGTCTTCGTTCACGCGCTGGCCCGGGCCGAGCTACGCACCGCGTTCCTGCTGACCGGCGATCTGCTCACCCTGGTCGACGAGATCCGCGCGTTCGACCCCACGCTGCACCGGGCGGCCGCTTCCGCCGGTCCCAACGCCCTCGCCGCCGTGCTGGGGCATCCCTTCGCCGGGGACGTCGTACGCTACGCGCTGACGCCGGAGGCGACCGCTCTGCGCCGTCGACTCGGCTCGATCTGGGCGTGACGAGGGAGTCCCCCGGGCTCTCCCTTCACGTGCTCGGCGCAGGCGTTCGGAGCCCGACGCGCACCAGCGCCAGCGGCCCGTCCACGCCCTTCACCCGCGCCTCGAACTGCTCCTTCTGCATCAGGCGCTGGCGATCCTCCGGCTCCAGCGCGTCGAACACGGCCTGCGGCATCACGATCTCGCCCGACGCCGCTTGGTGCTGCACGCGGGAGGCGACGTTCACCGTCTGACCGAAGTAGTCGAGGCTCCCGTTGGCGGTGACGATGTAGCAAGCTCCGGCGAAGAGGCCGAGCTTGAGCCCCACCAGGCTCCCGTGCTTCTCCTTCACGCGGAACGCTTCGAAGCGCTCCAGCGCGTCGATGGCCGCGCGCGCGCACTGGCCCGCGTCGGTGAAGGCGGCGAGCACGGCGTCGCCCATGGTCTTCACCAGGACGCCCTCGTGCGTGTCGATCACCGCCCGCAGCACGTCGAAGTGATCGTCCACCAGGCGAAACGCGGCGGCGTCTCCCACCTCGGTGTAGAGCGCCGTCGATCCGGTCAGATCGCTGAACAGGATGGCCGCACGCGCCACCTTCAGCGGTGTCCCGCGCTTCAGCAGCTCGCTCGAGAAGATGGTGCGGAACTCGCCCAGGGTCGAGACGATGTGCGCCGTCGCCGCCGCGCTCGCGAACTCCAGGCGCTCGATCTTCACGTGGCGCGCCTCCGAGCAAGCCGACCGAAGGCGAAGCTCGCCGCCCGGCGCGGCGTGCAAGCGTGCCGGATGCACGGCCACGGCGTCGATGAAGGCCTCGACCACCCGTGCTCCCCCGTCGTCCACCTCCAGCGTGGCCGCCGCGCCTCCGCGGACGAACAGCCGGTAGCGCCCCGCCTTGGACGGCACGTCGAGCGTCCGCGTGGCCCCCGCTGCGAGGCTGGCTTGCACCAGCACGTGCGGCGTGCGCCCGGGGCCGCCGATGCAGAACATCGTCTCCGGCACGCGCCGCATCGCCGGGTGGGGCAGGAAGGTGGCCTCGACGGCGCGGTCGAGGTCGAGGTCGAAGGTGATGTCGCACAGCTGGCAGTGCCCCTCCGCCTTGATCTCCTCCAGCGCGCGAACCTGCTGGGACGACGTCATGCAGCTCGGGCAGATGATCCCCCAGCGTAGCTCCACCAGACCGGCGGGGACCGCCTTGAGAAAGGCGCGCAGCACCTCGCGCCGCTTCATCCCCCACTCGTCGGCGAGGGCAAAAGGACGGATCTTCACCACGTCCGCGTCGGCACCGCCGCGCACCAGAGCGCCGAGCCTGTCGGCCAGGGCGGGCAGAACCGCGTCGTCCTTCATGCGCAGCACCGCCGCGGCGATTCGCTGGTCGTCGGCCGGCGAGACGGGGCTCACGTAGGGGCTCGGCGCCCCCTCCAGCACGTGCGCGTCGATGAGCGCCCCCAGCGTGGCGAACTTCTGCGTGAAGAGCCTGGCGTGGAGCCAGGCGACGGGGGAAAGAAGGACCAGGCGAGGCGTGATCTCCATGCGCACGGTGGCGCGCGTGCCTCCTTCGAGCGCCCCGTCCCCCTCCGCCGCCTGCGTCGCGGCCAGGGTGCAGCGCCAGCTGTAGGACTCGATGGGGCCGCCGCGCATCCGCCGGTGCACGCCGAACGTCCGCTGGTGGCTCCACTCGAAAGGGAACTCTTCGTACACCAGCTTGAAGCCGCCCGCGCGCGTCTCCGCCACGAAGCGCGCACCCGACGTGCCGTCCTCCTCGATCGGCCGATAGCGCACGTCGCGGCTCCCGATGAGGCGGTTGAAGCGCTCGGTGTCCGCCAGAAAGGGCCACACCCGGTCGGGCGGAGAAGCAAGATGGACCGAGCGCGTGACCACGATCGCGCCCATCCCCCCGAGGGTATCACGCGCTACCATCGGGGCGTGTCCCGCCCGAGCGATCCGCCGCCTCCGCCTCGGACCGGCGATGTCGACCTGGGCCCGACGCCGCTTCCTCTCGCCCTCGAGCTTCCCTCGCACCTGCCGAAGGCGGACGCCCGCGCCGCGGAGGCGGTGGATCCCGCGCGTCTGGCTGCCCGGAGCGCGCGCGCGCGAAGCTGGATGGTGCGCGTCGTGGTCGTCTTCGGGGTCCTCGCCGCCGCGGTTACAGCCGTCCTGATGTGGCTCCTGCCCTGGATCGTGCGGCGCGAGTGCGTGGCGGAGGCGGCGGCGCACGGCATCACGCTCACCGTCGACGACGCGCAGCTCGGCCCCGGGGGGTTCCGCCTCCTCGGTGTGCACGCCACGGCGGCCGCTCTGCCGGGCGCAAGCGGGCAAGCGCCGCAGATCGACGTGGCGACGACGGGCCTTCGCCCGGATCGCATGGCGGTGCACGGCGCGCAGGTGACGCTGATCGGCTCGTGGAGGACGGTCGACGCGGCCCTTACCTCCTGGCGTGCGAGCGCGCAGGGCGGACAAAGCGGCGCGTGGGCGCCGGCCACGCTGGTGGTGGACGGTTCGCGGGTGGTCTGGCAAGGCGCCTTCGCGGAGAACGCCAGCATCGAGGCTGCGAACGCGCGCCTGGACGTGACCTGGCCCGGGACCTCGGCCACCGTGCACGCGCGCTCGGACGAGGTCGCGCTGGCCGTGCCGGGGGGCAAGCTCGGGCCCTGGCGTGTGGACCTCGATCGCTCGCCGGGGACGTCTCGAGTGCGTGTGGCGCTCGATCCGGGCGTGCCGGACGCATGCACGGTGCTGGCGGTGGGCGACGACGAGCGAACCATCTCCGTCGACGTGGTGATTCCGCGATCGCCCCTGGCCCGTCTGGGGCTGCCCCCCGCCCTGCTCGGGCTGCACGGCAAGTCCCTTCAGCTGGCAGCGACCGCCCACTACGGGGCGGTCGGAACGCAGCGCGCGGAGGCCACCACGAAGGGCGGTCTCTACGGCGTCGAGGCGGGCCTGCCCATCGCGCTCGACGTGGCCTGGGACGGGTCGGCGAGCGGCGACTCGAGAGCCGGGCTCGACGTGAAGAAGGCGCGACTGGCGGTGGGTCCGCTGGTGGGCTCGCTGACCGGCGTGCTGAAGACCTTCGAGGACGGCTTCCGCGTCGACCTGGCCTGGAGTGGCGGTCCGGTGCCGTGCGCAAGCTGGCGGAGGGGGCGGGGCTGACCGGGAAGGTCACGGGCGATGTGCGTGCCCGCGGCGTGCTGGCCTTCGACTCGCGCGACCTCGGCGCGGCGCAGGCGTCCTTCGTTCCGGAGGTCCAGTGCGCCGTCTCCCTGTTCGGACGGTAGCTCTTGGGCTATAGAGGCCCGCCATGAGAGGATCCCGCTCCCCCGCCCTGCGTACGCTCACCAGCGATCTGCAGAACAAGCTGCGCACTCTGTCTCGCCACCGGCGGGGCAAGGTCGCACACGCAGCCCACACCACCCTGGTGAAGGTCGACCAGTGGGGCCGCGGCGACGGGCTGCCCGGCGACCTGGCCGGCGCCATCGAGCGCGCGGTGGCCGGCGCCACCGAGCGCAAGACGAAGGTCTGACACCCTCTAGCCGACCTTCGGGACGCCTTACCCGCAGCGCGTGACGAAGTCCTTCATGAAGCGCGCGAGCTCCTCGACCCACGCGAGCTCGACCGCGTTGTAGAGGGACGCGCGGATGCCGCCCACGCTGCGGTGTCCCTTCAGGCCGACCATGCCGTTCTTCCTGGACTCGTCGAGGAAGCGCTTCTCCAGCGCTTCGCTCGGCAAGCGGAAGACCACGTTCATCACCGACCGGCTCCCCTTCTCCACCGGCGCCCGGTAAAAAGCCGCGTCGGCGTCGAGCGCGGCGTACAGCGTCGCTGCCTTGGCGCGGTTGCGCTGCTCGATGACCTCGAGCCCCCCCAGGTCCTTGATCCACTCGAGGACGTTGCGCACCAGGTAGATGCCGAAGGTCGGCGGCGTGTTGAGGAGCGACTTGGCCTCGGCGTGGGCGCGGTACTGGAGGATGCTGGGCAGGTCTCTTCTCCCGCGGTCGATGAAATCGCGCCGGGCGATGACCACCGTCACCCCGCTGGGACCGAGGTTCTTCTGCGCGCCGCCGTAGATCATGGAAAAGGGTGCCACGTCGATCTTGCGCCAGAGAAAGTCGCTCGACATGTCGCACACCTGCGGCGCCGACCCGAAGCGCGGCACCTCCAGGTACTGCACGCCGTGGATGGTCTCGTTGCTCGCCCAGTGGACGTACTCGGCCTTGTCGTCGAGCTTGGCTTCGTCGACGCGAGCGACCCGACGGTACCCGTCGAAATCCTCCTTGCTCGAGGCCGCCACGCGCACGTGCGCTCCCGCGACCTGGCCCCAGGCGAGGGCCTCCCCCAGCGCCTTCGCGCTCCAGGCGCCCGTCACCACGTAGTCGGCCGACGCTCCGGCGTGAAGAAAGCTCATGGGGACCAGCGCGAACTGCATCGACGCGCCCCCTTGCTGGAACAGGATCTCGTGTTCCTGCGGGACGGCGAGAAGCTCACGCAGAAGGGACAGCGCCTGATCGTGCACCGCCTCGTACTCGGCGCCGCGGTGCGAGTGCTCCATCACCGACATGCCGCTGCCGGCGAAGTCGAGGAGCTCGGCGCGCGCCCGCTCGAGGGCGGGCAGGGGAAGAGTCGCCGGACCGGCGTTGAAGTTCATGGGGCGTCGCATGGGGGCAGGCACTCTAGCCCCTAGCGGACGTTCGTTCTATCGGAGTCCTGAGGAGACGGAACGCCATGAAATACTGGCTTTCTTGCATGTGGGCGGCCGTCGCGCTCGCGACGTTGGTCGGGGCAGAAACTCTAGCCGAGGGCTAGCCGAGGTTCGTTCGCCGCGCGGCGAATCGAGGCAGACGGGTGCGCGAGTCAGACGGAGGGGAGCGCGGATGATGGTGGACGGTCGCGCGATTTCACCTGGACGGGGCCGCGATGACCGTGGACGGATGCGTGAGTCACGCAGAGGAGAGATGCGACTTCACGCTGGAGGCGGCATCGTCGAGCCTCAAGGATGCGGGATCGCGCGTGATGGGCGCGGTGTTCAGGCCGACGATCGCCGGAGTCAGGCACGGGGCTTGCGCGAGCAAGGGTGATGCCGTGGGCCATCACGCATGGTGGGTGCGGCCACCATCGATGATGGGTGCCCGGTCCCGCGTGAAGGTCGGGCGAGTGAGGCCGGATGCTGGGGCCTTTGTCCATGACGCGCCCGGGATGAGACCTCATGGCTCAGGCCATCCACCATGAGGGTATGGCGAGTCAGCGTGACGCAGGCATGAGTCATGGCTCATGGGAGGGCGAGTCAGGCCGCATGGCTGCGGCCTTGTCCATGACGCGCCCGGGATGAGACCTCATGGCTCGGACCATTCACCATGAAGGTATGGCGAGTCAGCGTGACGCAGGCACGAGTCATGGCTCATGGGAGGGCGAGTCAGGCCGCATGGCTGTGGCCTTTGTCCATGACGCGCCCACGATGAGAGCTCATGGCTCGGACCATTCACCATGAAGGTATGGCGAGTCAGCGTGACGCAGGCACGAGTCATGGCTCATGGCACGGCGAGTCAGGCTGGATGCAGCAGGGATCATCCATCAGGGTCGGGCGCTTCAGGCTGACTCAGCGGGGTCTCCACGTGGACCCTGGGGGATCAAGGAAGGCCACGCGCGGATCAGCCATGATGGAGGGGGCGCTGACGACGGCACGGCAGGGGATAGGCGATGAGGGTGCCCTGGTTGAGGGAGGCTCACGCCCGGGTCCACATGACTCGGTGACGAGAGATCCATGATGGATGGGGGAATCCATGATGACTCGTATCCCCTTCCACGGGGCCCCCTCACCCATCATCGACAAAGCCACGGCGCGACACTAGTGCGGGGTGAGCGCGCTGGCGATCGAGTTCGGCAGGACCGCCATCATCTGATCGCGTGTCACCGTCCCTTGATCGTCGACGCCGTAGTCGTCCTTCTCGAGCTGGAGCGAGCGCGTCGCGGTCACGTCCGCCTTGCCCTGGAAGCGATAGGGAATGAGCGGCGAGGCCATCGCCTCCTGCACCAGCTGGAAGACCAGCGGCAGCGGCACCGAGAGCGGCACCCTCACCGTGGTCTGCTGATGGGCGGGTAGCCACAGACCGTCGCCGGGCGCGTGGTAGTCGACCGGCAGCGGAAAGCGGCCGGCAAGGACGGTCTGCCCGCGAACGGCGCGGACGGCCAGGTCGTAGCCGTTGGGGTTGTACACATCGAGGAAGATGGTCATCACCACGTCGATGCTCGGCGGGAGCGTGGCCAGCTGCACGCCGCTGATCTCGGCGTGGTCGAGGTGCATGGTGGGCTTGCTCACGCAGCCGGAGCCGGCGACCAGCGTGGCCACGGCGGCGAGCGCGGCGAGCGCGAAGACGGCACGATGCACGGCGGACCGGGTGAAGGGGATGGCCACGCCCTCAGTGTACCCGAACCCCGAGGACGTGAACGGACCGGTGCGCTACCGTGCGCGCTGTCACCGATGTTCTCCCTCGACATCCCCGCGGGCACCACCGTCGAGTCGCTCGTCACCGAGGTCGTGCCGGCGCTGCACGCGCGCTGCGTGGGTGCCGATGCGCCCCGCGACGTCTTCACCGTCACCGTGCGCATCGAGGGACGCGGCGGTTGGACGGTGACCATCTGCGGGCGCGAGATGACCGTGGTGGAAGGCGAGGCCGCGCGGCCCACGCTCTGGATGCACGCCACCGAGCGCGCCGTGGAACGCTTTCTCGAGGACGCGCTGGGGCCTCGCCGGCTCGTGCCCACGTTCCCGCCCGTCGGCGGGGTGACCACCATGAGCGACCCGCGCATCCTCAAACGCGTCGCCATGGCGAGCGGTCGCGTCGAGCTCGCGCTCTATGACGACGACGGCGAGCGCCTGGCCGCCACCTTCGGTTTCGGGAGCGCCGCGCGCAAGGCCATCGACCCGGAGGACGCCGACGTCGTGGTGGAAGCTCGCCTGGTGGCGCTGGAGCGCGTCCTGCGCGGTGAGCTCGGTCCGGAGGAGGCCCTCGCGGATGGAGAGGTGACGCTGCAGGGCAACCGCTTCCTGGCGATGCAGCTCGCGCTGGCCGTCGCGCCTTTCTATGCGAAAAAGAGATGACGCGGACCTCTCGGGTGGTGCTCCTGGCGGCCTGCGCCGCGTCCTCGTCGTGCCGCGGGCGCGCGTCGGCCGACGACTGCCGGGCGATGACCGAGCACTACCTCGATCTCGCGGTGAAGGAGACCCCGCAGGCTACCGCCATGTCGTCCGCTCAGTCCGCGGCCGTGCGAGACATCGAACGAGGATGGAAGCGCGCCGTCCCCGGCTACCGCCTCGTCCAGGATCACTGCGAGGCTTTGACGAGGGCGGAAGTGTCCTGCGCCCTCGATGCCGAGAGCACCCGCACCTGGGAAGGCTGCGTGCATCCGCCGAATGCGCGGTGATGATATGGTGGCTCGCCCATGAGACCGCTCGTCTGCTGCTCCAGCTTCGCCCTGCTCCTCGCGCTGTCGGCGTGCGGGGGCGCCAAGAAGGTCGCCGATTCACCGAGCAACGCCGAGGACACGGGGGAGGGCGGCGCCGCCGACACGCCTGCGCCGGCCGATACGCCACCCACCGCGGGCGGGCATGCCCCGGGCGACGATTCGGCGAAGAAGCCCATGCCGTGCAGCGGTTTCGACATCGCCGACCTTGCCGCCGCGCTCTCCCAGATCGCTTGCGAGGTGCGCAAGCCCGACACCAGCGCCAAGAAGGACCTCAAGGACAGCCTGGAAATCAAGGTGGTCCCCGACTCGCCGCGCATCGCCCCGGGCGCGACGGCGACCATCACCGTCATCTTCAAGAACAAGAGCAAGAGTGATCTTCCGCTCGACTTCGTCATCGACCCGGAGCCGCACTTCGACTTCGAGGTGTACACGCTCAAAGGCAAGCGCGCCGACGCGCCCGCCGGGGCCGCTCCCTCGCTGCCGGCGGAGGTGGCCAACGCGCCGGTGCCCGACCCCAAGGTGGCGCGGGTCACGCTGTCGCAGCAGGGGACGGCCACCCTCACCTTGAAATGGACCGCCGTGAAGACCAAGTGGGCCTCGAAGGAGCGCGCGAAGGGCGCCCTTCCGGGACGCGGCTACCCGCGCGACCCCGCGGGGCCGCTGGCGAAAGGCAGCTACATTCTCCGCGTCATCACGCCGCTCACCGGCGTCTTCGAGGGCGTCGATCACGAGGCCAGTCAACCGCGCGCGCAGATCACCGTCGCACCCATGCCGTGAGCCCGTGAGCGACCGCTTCCGCGCCCTCTTCTTCGGCTCGCCTGCCTTCGCCGTTCCCTCGCTCGACGCGCTGCACGAGCTCGCCGACGTGGTCGCCGTGGTGTGCCAGCCCGACAAGCCGGCGGGACGAGGCCTGACTCTCGCCGCTCCGGCGACCAAAACGCGCGCGACCGAACTGGGCCTGCCGGTGATGCAGCCCACCAAGCTGCGGACCGGCGAGTTCGGCGCGTGGGTGCGAGCGCAGGCGGTGGACGTCGCCCTGGTGGTGGCGTACGGGAGGATTCTTCCACGAGACGTACTGGAGGGGCCGCGTCTCGGGTGCGTCAACGTGCACGCGTCGCTTCTTCCCAGCTACCGCGGCGCGGCGCCCATCGCCTGGGCGGTCGTTCACGGCGAGCGCGAGAGCGGCGTCACCCTGATGAAGCTCGACGAGGGGATGGATACGGGGCCCACTTTCGCGCGCGTGGCGACCCCGATCGGTCCCGACGAGACCGCCGGTGAGCTCGGCGAGCGGCTGGCACGCCTCGGTGCCGATGCCGTCACCGCGTGGCTGCCTTCCTACGTGGCGGGCCGCTGTTCGCTCGTAGCGCAGGACGAGGCCCGGGCCACCATGGCCCCGATGCTCGAGAAGGAGCGCGGCCGCATCGACTGGGCCAGGAGCGCGCGCGCCGTGCACGACCACGTGCGCGGCATGAGCCCGTGGCCCGGCGCCTTCACCACGGCGCGCGGCCGGACGCTGAAGGTGCGCGCCACGCGCGTGGTGGACGGCTCGGCGGCGAGGGCCGTGCCCGGGCAGGTCGTGGTGGCGGACAAGACCCGGGTGATGGTGGCGTGCGCCGAGGCGTGCGTCGACCTGGTGACGGTGCAACCGGAGGGCAAGCGGCCCATGAGCGGCGCGGAATGGGTGATGGGGCGGGGGATCGCCGAGGGCGATCGGCTGGGTGCGACCTGATCTATCCGAGACCCCCGAAGCACTTGCCTCCCTTCTCCACGATGACGTTGCACCACACCACCAGCGCCCCGCCGACGGTGACTGCCATCGCCAGAAGGATGATGACCACACGCGCCAGGCCGAAGAGCTTGCGCAGCTGGGAGACCGCCTCCATCAGCCGCTCCACGTCTTGCCCGCGCGTCCGCACCATCGCCGAGAGCGAGCGGCCGGCCGACACCATCCACCAGGCCGTCACCCCGAAGACCCCGGTGGCCAGCGCCGTCCCCAGGCCGTTGGGCACGAAGCCCATGAAGAGCTCGCCGCAGGCGAACACCGCGGAGAGGCCAGCGAACATGAGCGTGCAGACGCCCACGAAGCTGACCGATGCCGCCAGCGCGCGAAAGCTGTCCT
>Ga0302178_10002278_pt1 | contig 15355 bp, 15 predicted proteins | sample I_Palsa_E1_3_FD_198790 | JGI IMG/M metagenome (GOLD analysis project Ga0302178, IMG submission 198790) | Peat permafrost microbial communities from Stordalen Mire near Abisko, Sweden - I_Palsa_E1_3 | ecosystem: Environmental > Terrestrial > Soil > Palsa > Peat permafrost | place: Sweden... | reverse complement strand
AAGCTGACCCCGGGCTCGCACGCCGTGGTGATCGGGGCCGGCGGCCTCGGGCACCTAGCCATCCAGATCCTCAGCGCGCTGACCCCGGCCACGATCATCGCGGTGGACACCCGCGAGTCGGCCTTGGCCCTGGCCCGCGAGGTCGGCGCGGCGGCCACGGTCAGGGCCAGCGTCGACGCGGCCGCCGCGGTCATCGACGCGACCGGCGGCGCCCGGGCCGACGTCGTGCTGGACTTCGTGGGGAGCGCCCCGACCATCGCGCTCGGCGCGGCGGTGGCCAAGGCCGGCATGGACCTGGTCGTGGTGGGCGCCGCGGCCGGCAACTTCACCTGGAACTTCTACGCGCTGCCGTACGAGGTCAATCTGACCACCTCGTTCTGGGGCTCCCTGCCCGAACTCTATGAGGTCATCGCGCTGGCCCGGCAGGGCCGGATCAAGGCCCACGTCCAGCGCTTCGGCCTGGACGAGGCGCTGCACGCCTACGAGCTGATGGAACAGGGCCAGCTCTCCGGCCGCGCCGTCATCGTGCCGTAGCCGACCAGTCAAGGAGCAGCATGTCCTCGGCTGAGACGCCCAGCGCCGCGATGTTGACCGTATTCTCCGAACGCCGCAGCGATCTGCTCATCACGGCCCGCGAGACGCGAGCCGAGGGTGTCGTATCCCTGACCCTGGCCGACCCGGCCGGTGCCCAGCTGCCCGCCTGGACGCCGGGCGCCCACATCGACCTGCTGCTGGAGGACACCGTCCGGCAGTACTCGCTGTGCGGGACCCCCGGCGACCAGCACCGCTGGCGGATCGCGGTGCTGCTCGACCCGGACGGCCGCGGCGGTTCCCGCCGGGTGCACGAGACGCTCCAGGCCGGGGACCAGGTGGCCGTCCGCGGCCCGCGCAACCACTTCCCGCTGCACTCGGTGCCGCGCTACATCTTCCTGGCCGGCGGCATCGGCATCACCCCGATCCTGCCCATGGTCGCGGCCGCGACCGAGGCGGGCGCGGACTGGCGGCTGTACTACGGCGGCCGCAGCCAGGCCTCCATGGCCTTCCTCGACGAGCTGGCCGCCTACGGCGACCGGGTGAACCCCTGGCCGCAGGACACCAAGGGCCTGCTGCCGCTCGACGACATCCTCGCCGACCCGGCCGACGGCACGCTGGTCTACTGCTGCGGGCCAGAAGGCCTGCTGGCCGCGGCCGAGCAGCGCTGCGCGGCCTGGCCGGCCGGCTCCCTGCACCTGGAGCGGTTCGCCGCCAAGCCGCAGCCCGAGCCGGCCCCCGGCCAGGCGCAGGAGGCCCCATTCGAGGTGGTCTGCCAGCGCTCCGGGCTGACCGTCACCGTGCCGCCGGGCCAGTCGATCATCGACGCGCTCGAAGAGCAGGGCGTCAGCGTGCTGTCGTCCTGCCTGGAGGGCGTCTGCGGCACGTGCGAGACCCAGGTGCTGGAGGGCGTCCCCGATCACCGCGACTCGCTGCTGTCCGAGGACGAGCGGGAGGCCAATGAGTACATGATGATATGCGTCTCGCGGTCGAAGTCCTTTTCGCTGGTGCTCGACCTGTGAAGACCACCGGGAGGCGGCCATGACCGATAATGCCGGGTCCGCGAACTACCCGCTGAACTGCTGGTACGTGATCGCGACCAGCGACGAGGTGGGCCGGTCGCTGCTCGCGCGCGAGGCGCTGGGGCGTCGGCTGCTGCTGTTCCGGACCGAGGACGGCCAGGCCGCGGTGCTCGATGACCGCTGCCCGCACCGCGCGGCGCCGCTGTCCATGGGCACCCTCGACGGCGACCGGGTCGTCTGCGCTTACCACGGCTTCACCTACGCGCCGGACGGCCAGTGCGTCCGCGTGCCGTCCCAGCGCCACGTGCCGTACGGGGCGCGGGTGCACAGCTATCCGGTCATCGAGCGGCCGCCGTTCGTCTGGATCTGGCCCGGCAACCCGGCGCGCAGCCGCGGCACCGAGCCGCCCGACCTGCCGCCGCTGCGCGAGCCCGGCTGGACGGTCCTGGGCGGCTCGCTGGAGATGGCCGTCAACTACCTGCTGCTGCACGACAACGCGCTGGACCGGACCCACTTCCCCTACGTCCACCCGCACCGGATCCACCGCGGTTACGTGCAGGACCCGCCGCCGCTGCGGATCGAGGTGGCCGAGACCACCGTCTCCTACAGCCGGACCTTCACTCCCGCCCCGCTGATCGGCTGGCAGCACGACGCCACCGGGCTGCCCGCGGACCAGGAGTACACCCAGCGCGAGACCGGCACCTTCGTCTCACCGGCCCTGCACGTGGACGAGATGGACATCATCGGCCCCGACCAGGACTACCGGGGCGTGTTCATCCGCGCCTTCACCCCGGTCGACGCCGGCCGCACCCTGATCATCTGGCGCGGCGCCCGCAACTACGCCCACGGCGACGAGTCGGTGACCGACCGGCTGCGCGAGGTCTACGAGGGCACCATGGCCGAGGACCAGCCCCTGCTCGCGGCGATCCAGGCCGCCACCGGGGGAGCGATCGGCTACCAGGTCAGCGCCGCCGCCGACGCCGCCGCGATCCGCGCCTACCAGATCGTGGAGGCCCTGCTGGCCGAGGAGAAAGGCTGGGCCTACCCCCGGCGCCGCGACTGAGCCGGTGACCGTCCCCCGCGCCGCCGCCCGTCCTGCTCCGGTGTCTTATTTGCCCGAACGACCACCGTACGTGCCCCCCAGCCGGCTCGCCGGATAAATCCGGTGCCTCACCCGGTCACGCGCCGGTACGATCCCGCCGTGCCTGAACGCCGGTACGATCCCGCCGTGCCTGAGCTGAGCGCAGGCCTGCCGCGCATTCCCGGACTGCCCTGGGCGTCGCTGTCTCATCGCCAGGTCTTGGCCGAGCTGGCCCTCGCGGGCTGGGTGCCATGCGGGGTGGGCGACTGGGCGGTGGCGCTGCGGTCCCCGGAGGGAACCGTCGTCGCGAGGGTGTGTCCGTTTGACCCCGCGTATGCGGCCTTCGTGGACCTGTGCCGCGAGTGCGCCGGCCATCGGTGGCTGCCCAGCATCGAACTGGCCGCCGACCTCGAAGGCGGTGGGTCGGTCGTCTTCCTGGAGTTCGCCGCTCCCGTGGACCAGGCGGTCGCCGAGCAGGTCGCCGAGCAGTGGCGGACCGCGGCCGGCGATGCGGAGTTCGAGGAGGTACGGCGGGCCGCCCAGCTGATCGATGCGGGGTACCGGAAGTCGACGCCCTGGTGGGGTAGGTGCGACTTGAACGAGGCCCACATCCGCCGAGCCGCCGACGGGCGGCTGGTGCTGATCGACGTCTTCTGCATGGATGGGGCGTCGCTGTACGGCGCGATCCTCGAAGACGTCGCCGGGGTGCACCGCCGGATTCCGCGCGAGCGGATGCGCTACGCACTGGACATCCCGTATATCGCCCGGGAGACCAGTACCGCCGAGATCCTGGCCCTCAAAAAGGCCTGGGCGCGCGCGGCAGGATGACCGCGTGCGGCCGTGCCAGAGCAGGACCGCGCTTATGGTGTGTGGTCGGCGTGATCGGCATCGCGAAAGCGCAACCGCAGGAAGCGGCGCGCGAACCGCCAGTGACCCTCGGCATCGCATCGCATGAGGTCGTGATAGTAGAAGTAGATCATCGGAGCGGTCCGGCCGTCGGTCAGCCGGGTCGCCAGGCACCAGCAGATGCCTTCCACATCGCCGTCGGGGGTTGCCGTCAGCAGCGGCGGCCCGGGCATGTGGATGATCGGCCTGGCCGCGTCGAAGTGCGCGAGCACTAGCTTCGCGATGGCCGCGGGGCCGGTGGCGACGCCATATCGAAGCTCCTGGCCGTCCCAGACGGCGTCCGGCCAGAACAATGCGGCCAGTTCGGCCTCGCGGCCCTCATCGGTCAGCAGCGCGTAAGCCTGCACGAGGTTCTGCAGTTCCGCGACGACCGACGGCGGCGGGACCTCAGCCCATCGGACGGCCGACTCGACCGCGGTGTGATATCCGGGGGCCAAGGCGTCGGTCATGGTCCTCCCTTTTCGCGGGAACTCGCGGAGTCAGTACGCCGCCGTCCCGCCGTCGACGTTGTACGCCGAGCCGGTGATCCCGCCCGCGACATCCGAGGCGAGCAGGACCGCCACCGCGGCGACCTCCTCGATCGTGCTGATCCGCTTGAGCGCGGTCTCCTGGGCGAACTGGTCGACCATCTGGTCGAAGGTCAGGCCCATTTCCCGGGCACTGTCCGGCCCGGTCGCCCGCAGGACGTCGGTCCAGACCAGCCCGGGGCAGATCGCGTTGCAGGTGATGCCGAGGGTGCCGTTCTCCCTGGCGATCGCCTTGGTCAGGCCGATCAGCGCGTGCTTGCAGGTCACGTACGCGGGGATGGCGGGCTTGCCGTGCTTGCCCTCGACCGAGGAGATGTTGATGATCCGCCCCGACTGCTGCGGGATCATGTACTCCAGGGCCTTGCGGCTGGCCCAGAACGCCGAGTACAGATTCCACTTGACGGCGTAGTCCCAGTCCTCGTCGGCCAGGTTGGCCACCGGCGCGGTCTTGATCAGGCCGCCCGCGTTGTTGACCAGAATGTCGAGCCTGCCGAAGTGCTCGACCGTCCCGCCCACCACCGCGTCGATGTCCTCGCGGACGGTGACGTCGCCCTTGATGAAGTGGCCGTGCTCGCCGGCGTTCATCTCCTTCAGCGCCCGGGCGCCCTTCTCGGGGTCCCGGCCGTTGATGACCACCTGGGCGCCCTCCGCGAGGAAGGCCTCCCCGATGCCCCGCCCGATCCCGGTGCTCCCGCTGGTGATGACCGCCACCCGGCCGTCGAGTTTCCCCATGCTGGCCCTCCTTTGGCCTTCGGCTGGCCTTCCTTTGAATGGGCCAATGTTTACACTGACTTCAGTATCTGGTCAACGCCCGTCGGCCCGCTGGGGTCACGCGGTTTCCCCGCCGTCCACGACCAGCAGCGTCCCGGTAATGAAGCTCGCGTCGCCGGACAGCAGGAAGCAGACCGGGGCCGCGATCTCCTCCGGCTCGGCCACCCGCTTTTGCAGGTTGCCCTGGCCGAACGCGATCGATCCCTGCTCCACGCTGCCGGCCCGCGCGATCATCAGCGGCTCGGTCATGCCGGTCCTGACGCGTCCCGGCGCGACCGTGTTCACCCGGATCTCCGGCGCCACGTCGCGCGCCAGCTGGCGGGAGAAGGCCAGGATCGCGCCCTTGGCCGCGCCGTACGGCGCGTTGCTGGACTGGGCCTTGACCGCGGCCACCGACGCGACGTTCACGATGGCGCCGCCGGGCCGCTTGCGCATCACCGGCAGCACCTGCCGGCAGAACAGGAAGGTGCCGCCTACGTGCACGTTCATCATGCGCTGCCAGCGCTCGAACGACCATTCCTCGATCGGCCCGAACTCCGCGTGCCCGGCCGCGTTGAACAGGCAGTCGACCGACCCGAAGTGCTGCGCTACGGTGTCCACGCAGCGGCCCACCTCGTCCTCGGCGGCCACGTCCACTCCCAGCGCGATCGCGCCGTCGAGCTCACCGGCCACCGCCTGCGCCCGCTGCTCGTCGCGATCGGCCACTGCCACCCGGCCCCCCTCGGCCGTGAAGCGGCGCCCGACCGCGGCGCCGAGCCCCGACCCCCCGCCCGTAACGATCAGGACCTTCCCCTCGAACCGCATGGCCGGCCTCCTCGGTACCCTACGAGCTGACGCCGTACTTTCTGGAATACTATTACACAAAGTCCGGCGGCCGCCCAGATCGAAACACGCAGATCGGAACCCACCCGTGACCGAGGACAGCGCGGTATACCTGCACGTGAAGATCCAGCTCGTCCGCGGCAAGCAGAGAGTCTTCGCCGCCGCGATGGCGGAGATGGCGCCCGTGCTGGAGGGCCAAGGCTGGCGGCTGATCGGCGCCTTCACCCCCGGCATCGGCCGCCTCGGCGCCGTCTACCACCTGTGGCGGATCCCGTCCGCGAACGGGGCGCTGGACGCCCTCACCGCGGTACGGAACCATCCCGACGCCGCGCGCTGGCACGCGGCTTACGCCGAGTCCGTCGCCGACGAAGCCCTAGAGCTAGTCCGCCCGATGCCCTACTCCCGCACCCCGTGACCGGTCAGCGCCCGACTACCTCGTAGGTCGCCATGACCTCCTTCTCGGTCGCGATCCGGTCCCGCAGCAGCTCTCGCGCCTCCGCGACCAGGTCCGCGTCCCCCGCCTCCTGCGCCGCGGCCAGCGCGGCCGTGAACGCCTGCCCGGCCCGCTCGTACCGGTCGGCCACGTCGGCCAGGTGCAGGCTGTCCGTTGGGCCCACCTCGGCCAATGCGGCCCGCAGCGCCTCGCTCCCGTGCCGCGCCGCCACCCGTCCGGCGTAGTCCAGCAGGGCCGTCGTCTCCTCGCGCATCCACGCGATCTCGTGCGCGGCCCGCACCGCGGCGTTGCGCAGCACCGTCTCGGTCATGACCAGCCGCAGCTTGAGCGTCTCGTCGGTCAGCCCCGGCAGGATGGCCTCCGTCAGCTCCCGGCAGCAGTCCTCGATCAGCACATCAGTAGTGGGCCTGGTGATCATGACGGGCACCTCCTCAATTCAGCTCAGCCTCAACCCCAACGCCAAACTTCAGCCCCATCCCCATCCCTTCAGCTCAGCCGGTCGCAGATGGCCAGGAACATGTCGTGCTGGTGCGAGATGGCGTTGATCAGGTACGAGGCCAGGATGCCGGGCCGTTCGGCGGCCCCGATGGCCGCGGCCGCCACGAGCAGCTGCTCCAGCAGCGCCGCCATCCCGATGATCAGGAAGTAGTCGACCACCCGCGGGTTGACCTGCTCTTCGGTCAGCCCGGTGGCGGCCCGGTACCGGCCCAGGAACCGCTCCGGGTCGGCCCAGTACACGTTCGGCTGGAGCGGGATCTGTGTGTAGTAACCGAGGTCCTCGCGCGGGTCGCCGATGTGCCCGAACTCCCAGTCGATGACCAGCGGCGGCCCGGACGGCCCCACCAGGACGTTCGACGGCTGGCAGTCGCCGTGTACCAGCCCGAGCGGCACCGGCGGAGGCTGGTGGGCCCGGGCCCACCAGCTAACGTACCGGAGCACCGGCGCGCTACTCGGGTACTTCCCGGCCATCCGGTCGTAGCCGGCCAGTACCCCGTCGAGGTAGGCCGGGCCGTCCGGCGGACGCGGCATCTGGGCGGGCAGCAGGTCCAGCGGTGTCTGATGCACTTGCGCGAAGGTGTCGACGAACAGGTCGGCCAGCGGGCCCGCACCAGTGTCCACCCTGGCGGCCCGGGCCATCTCGTCCTGCAGTGAGACCGCCGCCACGCAGTCCATCACGATGGCCTTCGAGCCCAGGTACTCACCGGAGCGGTCATACCAGCGAGCCGCCGGGGTGGCGATCGACGTGGCGGCGGACAGCGCGGTGAGCAGGTCCCATTCGGCGTCCCGGTCGCTGGTGAACACGCCGCTGCCCGGCGGCGGGTCGCCGCGCAGGATGAAGGTCTCCTCCGCGCCGCCGCGCCAGCGCACCAGGGCCCGGGCGCTGATCCGGCTGTATCCGCCGGTGATGGCCTCGCAGGCGATGACCCGGCCCGCGCGGTCCGGCTCGACGGCGGCCAGGAACCGCTCGAACCGGGGACCCAGTGCGTCCATGGAATCCGTGCCTATCTCGTCAGAAGGTGACCAGCGAGGGGTCGGCGGCCTGCAGGTGGTGCAGTTCGTTGAGGGTATGGATGACCCGCCTGCCGCCGCCGGTCAGGACCCGGCTCACCGAGGCGTGCGCGGGCCGGAAGAACATGTCCTGGCGCAGGCCGAGCAGATGGCCGATGTAGGCGTTGATGACGCCGCCGTGGCAGACGACCGCGAGCTGCTGGCCCTTGTGCAGAGCCAGGATGCCCTCGACCACGGTGACCACCCGGTGCCGGAACTCGGCGCTGCTCTCGGAGAACGGCGACACGTCCCAGCGCAGCTCGCGGTTGAACCGCTCCCGCACGCCGTGCCACATCACCGGGGACAGGACGTCCTCCAGCCGGACCCCGTCGGGCACGTCCCGGTACGTCTCCACCTCGCGCAACTCCGGGTAGATGACAGGTTCCACGCCGTGCGGAGCCGCCACCTCGCGGGCGGTTTCCACGGCTCGCTGCAGGTGGCTGCACAGCACCGCGGCGATCGGCTCGCTGCCCAGCGCCTTGCCGACCGTGGCCGCCTGCCGTTTGCCCAGGTCCGACAGCGGCGGGTCCGCCCACAGCGCGGGAGTGAACGCGCCCGACGGCACGTCCTGCTTGCCGTGCCGGACGAAGGTCAGCTGGACGACGTCCGGCTGTCCGGTCAGGAACGGCTTGTCGAGCGACGTCGGCGAGGGCGCCTGCGCCGGAGGTTTGCGTGGGGGGGACGGGGTAGACGGGGAAGCCGGAAGCGGATGCGGCTGCATAGTCAGATCGTAGTCAGAGCCTTCCAGACCGGGCGGCGCGCGGCCGGCCGAATCGATCTAGCTGGGGTGTTGCCCCGTACCGCCCATCACATGAATAATCGAAACCGGCAGTTTCACCAGACTGATTCCGCTAACTAGGAGACGACATGGTTTACGTCCCGCATCGCGGAGATCTGCCGGCCAGGTTCGGCGCGGGCGTGCCGCTGATCCCCGACATCGGCCCCGCCGAGCTCGACTCCCGTGTCTACACCGACCCGGCCCGGTTCGAGGCCGAGCGCCGCAAGGTGCTGAACCGCAGCTGGCAGATCATCTGCCGGTCCAGCGAGATCCCGGGCACCGGTGATCACGTGGTGTGGGAGGGTCAGGGCGAGACCGTCGTCATCAGCCGCCGCCGCGACGGCACTATCAGCGGCTTCCACAACGTCTGCCAGCACCGCGGTGCCCGGATCGTGCCCAGGTCGGGCCAAGGTGCCCGCCGCTTCACCTGCCGCTGGCATAGCTGGAGCTATGACCTGCAGGGCACGCTGGTCGGCGTGCCGGACCGCGAGGACTTCGACGAGCGGCAGCTCAAGGACGCGTGCGCGCCGGGGATCGAGGTCGCCGAATGGGGCGGCTGGGTGTGGGCGGTGCTCGCCGGGCCGGGCGCCGCGCCGCCGCTGGCGGACTGGATCGGCGCGGAGATCGCGGGCGACCTGGGTGCCTACCGGATGGAAGACATGGTGCTGCACGACAAGCTCACCTGGGAGCTGGAGGCGAACTGGAAGGTCGTCATCGACGGCTTCAACGAGAACTATCACGCGGCCCACCTGCACTCCATCTCCCCGCAGGATGTCAAGGACGGCCGGTTCAGCACGTACTTCGTGTTCGGCCGCAACGGCATGATGGTGATCCCGTACAAGGGCGTGCTGCCGGAGCTGAACCAGTCCCTGGACCACCAGGGCCTGGCCATCTGCCACTACACGATCTTCCCGACCTCGGTGTTCAACAACAACCCGGCCCACCTCCAGCTGTTCCGCGCGGTCCCGATCGCGGTCGACCGGACCCGGTTCGAGACCTGGGAGCTGTGGTACCCCGACGGCGACGACGAGTACCTGACCAAGACCGGCGCCCACTGGGAGCGGCTCAAGAGCGTGGTCGCCGAGGACGTCGAGATCTACCAGGAATGGGCGGCCGCGCGCCGGTCCACCGCCTACACCCGGAACGTGTTCAACAACCGCGAGTGCAAGATCACCCATTTCCACGCCGTCGTGCAGGACATGCTCGACGCCGACGACTGACGGGCACACAGAATGGCTGCTCCACACTACGTAGCTGGGATCGACTTCAACCCGGCCGTGCGCCAGGACGCGTTCGACGTCATGGCCCGGCTCGTCGAGCACTACCGCAACAAGTCCACCGACCAGGCGCCGGACCAGTGGCGCGAACCGGTCAACAACTACCGGGACCCGGACGTGTGGCGGCAGGAGATTCAGACCGTCTTCAAGAAGGTGCCGCTGCCGCTGGCCCTGTCCTGCGAGCTGCCCGGGCCGGGCACCTACAAGGCCATCGACGTGGCCGGCACGCCGGTGGTGATCACCCGCGACCCGGGCGGCACCGTCCGGGCCATGATCAACGCCTGCCGGCACCGGGGCGGCGAGCTGGTGCCCGAAGGCATCGGCAAGGCGAACCGGCTGACTTGCCCGTACCACGCGTGGAGCTATGACCTGAAGGGCTGCCTGGTCGCCGTCTACGGCGAGGAGACCTTCGGCGGCGTCGACCGGGACACGATGAGCCTGTTCGCGCTGCCCGCCGCCGAGCGCGCCGGGCTGGTGTTCGTCTCGCTGGACCCCAAGGCCACCATCGACCTGGACGAGTGGCTGGGCGCCGAGCTGATCACTCTGCTCGAGGCGATGGCGCTGGATAACTGCTTCCACTACTCGACCCGGACCCTGGCCGGGCCGAACTGGAAGGTGGTCATCGACGGCTACCTGGAGGGCTACCACTTCGCGTCGCTGCACCGCACCACGGTGTTCCGGACCAACCTGTCCAACATGGCCGCCTTCGACGGCTGGGGCCCGCACCAGCGCAATTCGTTCGCGCTGCGGCCGATCGCCCACGCGGTCGACCAGCCGCGCGAGCAGTGGAACCCGGCCCTGTGCGTCGGCGCGATCTACTGGCTGTTCCCCGGCCTGGCCGTGGCCGGCGGCTGGCGCTCCCAGGTCGTGGTGTCGCTCGTGCTGCCCGGCACCACCTGGGACACCTCGCACACCCAGCAGATCTTGGCCCTGCGCCACCAGCCCGCCGACGACGACGAGCGCAAGGCCGCCGAGCACACCCGTGACTGGTTCCACGACGTGGTCATGGACGAGGACTACGCGACCGGTTACGGCGTCCAGCGCGGCCTGGCGGCGGCCGCGGGCCAGGATTTCGTGTTCGGCCGCAACGAACCAGGCGTTCAACACTTCCACCGTGTCCTGAAGGAGATGCTGCCATGAGCGGCGGCGGAGCAACCGACATCGAAGAAGAGGAGCTGGATGTGACCGAGGCCGGAGCAGCGCCGCTCCTGGACAAGAGGGTCGCCGTGATCACCGGCGGTACCCGCGGCATCGGCCGCGCCATCGCCGAGGCGTTCGCTTCCGCGGGCGCCGCCGTGGTGCTGGGTGGCAGGTCGCCGGACAAGGGCCAGCAGGCCCTGGCTGAGATGGGCGTCGGCGACCGGGCCAGCTTCGTGCAGTGTGACGTGCGCCGCCAGGGGGACGTCAACAACCTGGTCGACCAGGCCGCCAAGCGGTACGGCAGCGTGGACATCATGGTCAACAACGCCGGCGGCACCGAGGGGTTCGCGCTGGTGCACGAGATGACCGACGAGGCGTGGCTGGATGCGCTGGACTTCAACCTGAACGCGGTGTTCTGGGGCACCCGCCGGGCGCTGCGGTACATGCTCGAGCGCGGCTGGGGCCGGATCATCAACATCTCCTCGGTCGAGGGCAAGCAGGCCAACAAGCCCGCGGTCAGCCACTACATCACCAACAAGCACGGCATCAACGGCTTTACCAAGGCCGTCGCGTTCGAGTACGGCGCCAAGGGCATCACCTGCAACGCGATCTGCCCCGGCGCGATCGAGACGGACACCATGCGCGAGCTCGGACCGCAGGCGGCCGCCGGCGCGGGCATCACCTATCAGCAGTTCATGGACAACTACGCGCAGGAGTCCGCGATCAAGCGGCTGAACACGGTCGAGGAGGTCGCTGCCATGGCTAGCTTGCTGGCCAGCGAAATCGGCGGCGGCATCACCGGCGCGCTGATCAACGTCGACGGCGGTACCGCGCAGTGGTGAACGCGGCGGTGCCGCTGCCCGACCGCTGGCTCACCGACACGCCGACCAGCTCGCGTTTCCCGATCTACACCCGGGGCAACGCCGACGAGGTCGGCCCGGAGCCGTACTCGCCGCTGGGCTGGAGCCTGACCTGGGAGCAAGGTATCGCGCCAGGAACGGCGGACGGCTGGGTCACGCTCGGCGGGTTTACTTCGGAGGAATTCACCTGGCCGGTGCCGGAAACCTTCGGCAACTGGGGCGGTTACTTCTTCAACCAGGTGTCGCTGGGCCGGGTCTTCGGCGTCCGGGCGCCCGGCGGCAGCCCGGACCTCATCGATGAGCAGTTCTTCGGGAAGAACCGGTCGGTCCCGCGCTACGTGCCCGATCCTCGCGACGAGTCCCCGGAGCGCAGCGAGGCCATCGGGGCCCGGTTCGCCGAGATCCTGGCCGCCACCCAGCCTCCGGGCTACCTGACCGACTTCATCGCCCAGGTACAGGCATGGTCGCAGGAGCGCCCGGACCTGCCCGCGCTGACCGACGCGGAGTTGATCGCATACGGCCGGACCGCGAACTACCGGCAGCGCCCGACCTGGGACCTCTACACCGTGATCACCATCGCCGCCACCGTGGGCCCCTCCGTGGTGGGCCCGATCGCCGCGTCGCTGGGCTTCCCGAACGCCGCCACCGAGGTGTTCAGCGCGATCGGCGGAGTCGCCAGCGCGGCCACGGCCGAGCGGGTGTGGCGGCTGTCCCGCCTGGCCCGGGCTTCCAAGCGGGTCGGCGCCGAACTGGACGCGGGGATCGACGGGGCCATCGGTCGGCTGCGTGCGTCGGAGGATAAGGAGGCCGAGGCGTTCGTCGAGGAGTTCGAGCACCTGCTCGCGGTCGACGGGCACCGCGGGCCGAACGAGTGGGACATCTCCTCCGACAGCTGGGTGCTGAGCCCGGAGCTGCCGCTCAGCATGATCGACCAGCTGCGGCGCCAGGACGATGACCACTCTCCCGCGTCCCGCGCCGTGGCCCTGACCGCGCGCCGGGAACAGCTGGTTTCCGAGCTGCTGGCGGCGGCGGCCGGCGATGAGGCCACCCAGGGCGTGCTGGCGTCCGCGCTCCGCTCGGGCACGGTGTTCTACCAGGTGCGCGAGAAGGGCAAGGACGCCGCGGTGCGGGCCATGCTCGAGGCCAAGCTGCCGTTCGTTGAGCTGGGCCGCCGGTGGGCCGAACGCGGCGTCATCGAGCACCCCAAGCACGTCTTTATGCTGCTGGACCGCGAACTGGACGAGATTGCCGCCGCCCCCGAGGGCTGGCGCGAACGCCTGGCCCAGCGCGCCGCGGACTTCGCTGAGCTGGGCGCCCGCGTCCCGCCCTATGTCGTCGTGCACGGCGAGCCCATACCGCCGCTCTCACGGTGGCCGCTGCGATCCGGCGACGTCGCGGTGACCAGGGCCGTTCCTGGTGATGAGCTGAAGGGGCTGGGCGTCTCGCCGGGCGTGGCTCGCGGCCGGGCCCGGGTGGTCTCCGGCCTGGCCGACATCACCGACCTCGACCCCGGCGACATCATCGTCTGCTCCACGACCGATCCGTCGTGGGTGCCGCTGTTCCTGGTCGCGGGCGGCGTCGTCTGCGACATCGGCGCACCGTCCAGCCACGCCGCGATCGTCAGCCGCGAGCTCGGAGTGCCGTGCGTCGTATCGGTGTCCCGCGCCCGCGACCGCATCGCCGACGGCACGCACGTCGAGATCGACGGGCTCGCCGGGACGGTGCGAATCCTGGAAGGCGCCCCCGGGTGAGCCCACGGCCGGTGGTGACGCTGCCCGATCGCTGGCTCACCGACTGGCCGCGCAGCCCGCGGATGCCCTTCTACACCCGGGCCAACGCCGGGGAGGTGCTGCCCGATCCGGCCAGCCCGCTCGGCTGGACCCTGGTCTTCGAGCAGGGCCTGCTGCCCGGGTGGCTGCGCGGGCTGGTCGAGTTCGGCTTCTACCGCGAGGGCGAGCTGCCCATGGACCGCCCGCCCGTCGCGGGGCTGTTCGGTGGCTACTTCTACATCAACCTCTCGCACTGCCGCGTCCTGGCGATCCGGATGGGGATGACGGTCGAGGCGTTCGACGCGACCCTGCTCGGCAGCGCGGCGGCCGCGCCGTCGTACCAGCCGCACCCGGACGACCCGTGCGGTGAGTGCTCGGCGAAGATCGCGCAGACGATCGGCGAGATCCTGGCCGCGTCGCAGTTCCCGCAGATCGACGCCGACACCGAACGCGTCCTCGCCCTGCGGCGCGGCCGCCCGGACCTGGCCGCGCTGTCGGAGGCCGCCCTGGTCGCACACGCCCGGTCGTTCCTGCCCGAGCTGGACAACGCGTTCGTCCGGCACGACTACTCCACGTTCGGCTCCGCGGTCGGGCCCGCGATGCTCGCCGAGGCCTGCGCCGCGGCCGGCGAGCCCGCGGCCCTGCTCGACCTCATCTCGGGCTACGGCGAGGTGCCGTCCGCGTCGCCGTCGTGGGGCCTGTGGGAGCTGTCCCGGCTGGCCAATGCCTCACCCGAGCTCAGCGCGGTATTCGACCAGGGCGTGGCGGCGGTCTTGGCGGCCCTGCCCTCCCCTGCTCAGCCCGCCGTGGTCAAGTTCGCCGAGGCTCTCGACAGCTTCCTGGCCGACTTCGGGCAGCGCGGCCCCAACGAGTGGGACATCCGCGCCATCTCCTGGGAGGCGGGCCCGGACCAGGTGCTCGCGCTGGTCGACAGCATGCGGCACATCCCCGACGAGGATTCGCCGGACGCCCGCCACGCCCGGCTGGAAGCCACCCGCCGGGCCGCCGCCGAGCGCATCCGCGCCGCCCTGCCCGACGACGCGAGCCGGGTGAGCTTCGACGTCGCCCTGCAGTCCTCGGCCCGGACCATCCCGTTGCGCGAGAAGACCAAGCTGATCGCCGTCACCACGATCAACGAGGTGCGGCTGGCCCTGCGCGAGCTCGGCCGGCGGGGCGTGGCGGCCGGCTACTACGCGGCGCCCGAAGACGTCATGATGCTGCTGGAATCCGAGCTCGACGACTACGTCGCGGACCCGGCGCGCTTCGCCCCGGTCATCGCCGAACGGCTGGCCCAGTACCTGGCCCTGTTCGAGATCGAGCCCCCGTTCATCATCGACGCCGACCCCGCCCCGCTGCCCAGCTGGCCCCGGCGGGCCCGGCCCCGCCCCGAGCCGGCCGCCGCGGGCGAGGTACTGCACGGGATCGGCGGCAGCGCCGGGCAGTACCAGGGCCGGGCCCGGGTGGGCATGGACCTGCCCGCGGCGATGGCCCTGGAGCCGGGCGAGATCCTGGTCGCACCGCTCACCGACGCCGCCTGGACGCCGCTGTTCCTGGTGGCGGGCGCGGTCGTGGTCGACGTCGGCGCGCTGAACAGCCACGCCGTGGTGGTGTCCCGCGAACTCGGGATTCCCTGCGTGCTCTCGCTGGCGGACGCCACTGCGCGGCTGCGGGACGGCATGGTGCTCGCGGTGGACGGCACGGCCGGCACCGTCACCGTGGTTTCCGGGTAACCACCCGGCTTTACCGTTCGGGCGGGGGAGCCAGGTCCTTGCGGCCGGTCAGCACGAACCACCAGATCAGGCCGCCGACATCGGCCGGGGCGGCCGCGGTACCGGGGATCAGGTGCAGCACCACCAGGGACAGGGCGGC
>Ga0302178_10002274_pt1 | contig 15371 bp, 12 predicted proteins | sample I_Palsa_E1_3_FD_198790 | JGI IMG/M metagenome (GOLD analysis project Ga0302178, IMG submission 198790) | Peat permafrost microbial communities from Stordalen Mire near Abisko, Sweden - I_Palsa_E1_3 | ecosystem: Environmental > Terrestrial > Soil > Palsa > Peat permafrost | place: Sweden... | reverse complement strand
GCGCGTCTCCGATCGGCCGCGCGGGAGCGGTGGCACGTAGACGCGCGAGGAACAGTGCCGCGTCGAAGCGCTCGCCGATCACGTCGGGTCCGAGCCCGGCGATCCGCCGGTCGGAGCGAAGCCGCGGATCGCCGAGGAGCTCGAGCACGGGACCGTCGAACTGGACGACCTCGCACTCCCCCGCGCGCACGACGAGCCACGCTCGCTGCGGCGCACGTTGCCAGCGACGGCCACGCTCGTAGACGCCCCAAGCGCCGGTCATGCGCAGGTGCGAGTGCAGCGTGAGGCCCCCGGCGAAACGCATGAGCAGGTGCTTGCCCCGCGCTTCGGCACCGCGCACTGCGCGCCCGGCCAGGCGCTCGGGCCAGCGATCGAGGGCGTGGCGCGGCTGGGGCGTGAGGATCTGCTCGGGCACGCGGCCCGCGAGCGCCGCGTCGATCCGGCGGGCGGCGTGGTGGACTGTGTCGCCCTCGGACATCTCCTGCAAGGATGCCCGACCGTGGCGATTCCGCAAACAGTGCTCGTCGTCTCGGGTCCGTTCGGAGCGGCGCTGAGCGCTGAGGAGGTGGCACAGGCGATCGCGCGGGGGCTGCACGCGGGCGGCCGAGAAGAGCCGGACCTCTGCCCGATCGAAGCCGGACGATCGACCCAGATCAAATCCGATTTACAAGCCGCGACCGGGCGAGACGTCGCGGCGCTGCTGGCGGGCCTGGACTTCGACACACGCATGCGCAGCGCCCGCGCGGTGGTGCTTGCCGAGGAGCGTCTGCGCGAGAGCACGCTGCGCGGCAGCGTCGCATTCGAGATCGCCACGCGCGCGCGCCAGGGTGGCGTGCCGGCCTATGCGGTGACCGCGGAGAACCGGCTCGAACCGTTCGACGCACGGATCCTCGACCTGCAGCTGATCCTCGAGGCAGGCGACCCGCGCGCGCTTGCCACGGCGGGCAGGAAGCTCGCTCAGGTCCTCTGAGGCGCGACGCCGCCGGCGAGCGCTCCGGCCAGCTCGTAGACGAGCCGCGTCACGTCGCCGACCGTGCCGAAGTCGAGGTTCGCGGGTACGTCGCTGGGCAGGTGGTAGTTGGCGAGCGCGCGCCAGTCGGTCATCGAGACGAGCGTCACAACCGGGTAGCCGGCGCGGCTGGGAATCACGCTGTCGGTCGAGGCGCGGGCACGGAAGCCGCGCTGCAGCTCGACGCCGGTCTGCTCGGCGCAGGTGGCGAGCAGATCGCGCAGCCAGGGGCCCGCGTAGCTCTCCATCCACACCGGCCCCTCAGCCTCCAACGAGACCAGGTGGGGCGAGCCGACCGTGTCGAGGTTCGCGAACCAGGTGCGCCCGGGCTCGAGCTCGTGACGATGGCGCGCGAGGAAGGCGCGCACGCCGTCCTGGAGCGTCTCCTCGGCGCCACAAGAGACCAACAGCACACGCAGGCCCGGCAGGGGCCGCTCGCGCAGCAGCTCGGCGAGAGCGAGGAGCGCGGCGACACCGGAGAGGTTGTCGTTCGCGCCGGGTACCGTCGGACTACGCCAGACGTCGGCGACGAGCGCCGTGCCGAGCGCGCCGACCAGCAGCCCGGCATACGCGGGCCCGCGACGGCCACGTAGCGCGGCGGCCAAGGTGGCGAGCGGCCCGGCGAGACCCAACCACCAGTGCGGGAGCGAGGTCTTGAAACGTTCGATCACCTGGGGGAAGTGCTCGTAGACATCTCTTTGGAGGGTCTGGTCGAACAGCATGCCCGTCTGGGGAGCGTCGTGGTGGGCGAGCACGACGAGCGTGCCGGCCGGCGCCTCGCGATCGCCGGCTCGTGCGACCACGTTGACCGTACTGCGCCGGTGACGTACCAGGCGCCGCAGCAATCGTGGGCCGTTCTGGGCCTCGTCGACGATCCCGGCGAGAGTGCCCACGGCGAGTAGCGCGCCACTCGCGCGCCGGTCGCGCAGAGTCAGCGCCGCCGCGATCATGCCGAGCGCGCCGAGCCCGGTGACCGTCGGCGCGAAGATCCCCCACGAGGGCTCGTCCTCGAGCGCGACCTCCACCCCGGAGACCGCCCGCAGGCGCGCCGCCAGCCACTCCGCCGCCTCGCGCTCGCCGGGCGAGCAGGGAGTTCGGTCGAGCGGCGCAAGCGTCTCCACGACCTCGCGCAGGGTCGCCTCGATCGTGTCCGGGGCGGGCTTCACAGGAAGCATTGTCCCTCGCCGCGATAGGTCGGCACCTCCTCCACGATCCGCTCGCCTTCGAGCAGATACAGGTTCGCGAAGCGCTCGCACAGCTCACCGGCCTTCGCATGGCGCATGTAGATGCGGTCGCCTAGCGCGAGCCCGTCGGCGGCGATGCCGAGCAGCGGCGTCTGCACCTCGCCGGCTCCCTCCTGGCGGTCGAGGCGCAGTCCCGCCGGCAGGTGGGGACGCGGCAGGCGCGCCTCCTCGGCGGGGCCGGAGGCGAGGTAGCCGCCGCCCAGCACCGTGACCACGCCGGGCCCGGGACAGCGCACGACGGGCAGCGCGAACAGCGCGGCAGGCCGCGGCGTGAAAGCGCGGTAGGCGTCGAACAGCGTCGGCCCGTACAGCCCCGAGCCGGCCGTAACCTCGGTGACCGCGGTCTCCGCCGCCGTCGACTCGAGGCTGCCGGTGCCGCCCCCGTTGACGAGCTCGAGGGCCGGCGCCGACGCCTCCCGCAACACGGCTTCCACCGCGGCAACCGCCGCGGCTCGGCGCACGGCCAGCTCGCGCGCGGAGCGCCGCTGCAGCGCGCGAATCGCGCGAGCGCGCAGCGGCCGCCCCGCAGGTGTGTCGCCGAGGCCGGCGATCTGCGCCTCGTAGGACATGATCCCCACCAGGCGCAAGCCTTCGCGAGCCAAGATCGCGCGCGCCAGCGCGGCGGCCTGCGCGGGGGTGTGCACCGGCGAGCGCTTGGCGCCGGCGCGCAAGCGGCCGCCGAGCACCCACCAACCGGCGTCGACGTCGATGCAGACGCGCAGCGGGACGTCGCCGCGAGCGCCGGTTGTACGGTCGATCAGGTCGAGCTGCTCGATGCTGTCGACCATCACCGTCAAACGCGTCGCGGGCCGTTCGGCTGTTAGCTCCGCCAGCGCTACGAGCGCGCGCCGATCGGCGGTCGGGTAGGCCACGACCAGATCCTGAGTGTCGTGGCCGGCGAGCCACAGCGCCTCGGGCAGAGTGAAAGCGAGCGTGCCCGCGAACCCCGGGCGGGCAAGGACACGTTCCTGCAGGGCGCGACAGCGGACGGACTTGCTCGCGAGGCGGATCGGCTTGGAGCCGGCACGGCGCACGAGATCGTCGGCGTTCGCCCACAACGCATCGAGGTCGACGAGCGCGAAAGGCGCCTCCAGCTCGGCTGTGGCGCGCTCGAGTCGCTTGTAAGGGTCCTCAGACATCAAGCGGCCCCAGCACTCGATCGGTCCAGGCGTTACCGAAGCGTCCCTCGGGATCCAGCCGGGCGCGCACAGCCTGGAAGCGGTCCCAGTCGGAGTAGCGGGGACGGAGGGTCGCGGCCGTCTGGAAGTGGCGCTTACCCCAATGCGGGCGCCCGCCAAGCTCGTCCATGATCGCCTCGACCTGATGAAAGTACGGCTCCCAGGCCATACCGCGGTACATGTGCACCGCGACGAACCCGCTCTCACGCCCGGCGGCGGTGCTGAGCAGCGCGTCGTCGGGCGCGACGGTACGCACCTCGATCGGGAACGGCACCGCAACGTCTCGCTGCTCGATCATCTCCAGCACTCGCCGCACGGCCTCGGGGGTGCGCTCGCGCGTGAGCGCGTACTCCATCTCGGTGAAGCGCACGAGCCGGGGACTGGCAAAGATGCGATCGGAGCGATCTACGCGCGTGGTCGCGCCCGCGAGACGCGTCACCAGCCGGTTCAGCTCCGGGATGCGTCGCGGGAAGCGCCGTCCGGCACGGCAGATCAGCTCGAAAGCGTGGTTGGTGAGCAGTACGTCATTTGCGTAGGTGCTTGCCCGGCCCCGCGGGCGCGGGGGATCCTCCGTGCGGTTATTCGTGCGCGTGAGTGCGGTGGCGGTGTGGGGGAAGACAAAGAACTCAAAGTGGTCGTTGCCGAGCGCCAGCTCCTCGAAGCGCGCGAGCGTGTCCGCGAGCGGTGCGGGAGCGTCGACGCCGCGCAGCGTGAAAGCGGGCACGCAGCGCAGCGTCACCTCCGCGATCACGCCGAGCGCGCCGAGGCTCACGCGGGCGGCGCGGAAGATGTCGGCGTCGAGCTCTTCGGCGCAACGCAGCGTCGAGCCGTCTGCGAGCACGAGCGTCAGCTCAGCCACCTGTGCGGAGATGTTGCGCAGACGCGCGCCGGTGCCGTGCGTGGCCGTGGAGATCGCCCCGGCGATCGTCTGCGAGTCGACATCGCCAAGGTTCTCCAGCGCGAGCCCATGTTCTGCAAGCCGCCGGCTGAGTGCGCGGATCGTGATCCCCGCCTGGACGCGCACCAGACCCGAGGAACGGTCGACGTCGAGCAGGCGTGTGAGCTGGTCGAGATGCAACTGGGCTCCGTCGGTGAGGGCGATGTCGCTGAAGGAGTGCCCGGCGCCGGCGACGCGCACGCGGCGGTCGCGGGCTCCAGCGCGGACGATCGCAGCCGACAGCTCCTCGATCGAGCTGGGGATCTCGACGGCGGCCGGACGGCAGCGCTCGTCGCCGGCCCAGTTGCTCCAGTCGACGGCGCGCTCGTGCGGATCGTTAGGCTCGCTCATCAGATGATCGAACCCGAGCCTACTGCGACGCCGGGTGCGCCGAGTGACGGCGCAACGCCCGCGAGCTCCGGCGGACCGGCAAGCACCACGGTGGCCGCGAGCCCAAGCGCGCGCGGACCGCGTTCGCTCTCGCTACCGACGCCGGGTGCGAAGCGCGCGACGGTGATCGGGGCGGGTTCGTTCGGGACCGCGCTGGCCGTGCTGCTGGCTCGCGGCGGATTGCGTACCACGCTACAGGCGCGCACCGCCGAGCAGGCGTCAAGTCTCGAGCGCGATCGCGAGAATCGCGTGTACCTGCCCGGTGTCGAGCTGCCCACGCAGCTGCGGATCGAGCCCGCCAGCGCCGGGGTGGCGCGGGCCGACTACGTGTTCCTGGCCGTGCCGTCGAGCGGCCTCGACGAGGTGATCGCGACGCTCGAGGAAGCGGGGCTCGACAAGCGCGCGGCGGTCGTGTCAGTGGCCAAGGGCCTCGTCCCGCCGGACGGGCTGCCGCCTACGATCGTGCTCAGCGCGAGGTTCGGTCCCCAACGCATCGCGTGCCTCGGCGGTCCCGCACACGCCCAGGAGATGGTGAACGAGGGCGCCGGACTCGTTGCCGCCTCCAGCGACGAGGAGCTCACGCAGGCACTCGCGGGGATGTTCACGCGCGCGGGGGTCGTCTGCGAGCAGTCGAACGACCCGCTCGGCGTCGAGCTGGCGGGCGCCGCCAAGAACGCCGCGGCGCTGGCGGCGGGGGCCACGGAGGCGCAGGGGCTAAACGCGGCAGGCGCGGCCGCGGGGCATATCTTTGCCGAGGTGTGGCGCTACGCGGCGGGACTGGGTGCGCGGCCAGAGTCGATGATCGGGCTCGCCGGCGCCGGGGACTTGGTCGCCACGGCCCTGGCTCGCGACAGCCGCAACCGCCGTGCAGGCGAGCTGCTGGCCGCGGGCGTGCCGGCCGCGGAGATTCCCGCGCGGATCGGCCAGGCGGTCGAGTCGCTGGAGTCCGTGCCACTGCTGGCCCGCGCGCTCGAACGCGCCGATGACCCAATCGACGCACGCGGTTTGCAGGTCGATGAGCCCGCGAACGGCCGCGTCGGCGAGCAGGCAGATGGCGCCGCCGCTGGCGGACGGGCGCCGGTCACCACCGCGCTCGGGCGACTGATCTCGGGCGAGCTGCCGCTCGACGACTGGGTCGCCCTGGTGCGCGCCACGGTGCCCCCGCCCGCTCGCTGGCGCCGGCCCCGACCGGGCTTCTGGCGGCGTCTCTGGCGGCGCCTCGGCGGCAGAGACAACTAGCGGGGGAAGTCCCCTCTTCGGAACGATCGCCCCCTATAGGAACGATCGGCCCCTATAGGTATATGCTATAGCGCACCTCTTCAAAGAAGGAGTCACACACATGCCCCAGCCCGCAAAGAAGAAAGCCAAGGCGGAGCCCGCGTTCGACCCCACCGCGAAACTCGACTTCGCCGACCCCGAGGAGTTCCTCGCGCAGGAGGGCCGCCGCGAGCAGGCACTCCGCGTCCAGGAGCTCGTCCGCCCAGGACGGACGACGCCGATCGCGGTGCGCTTCGACCAGTTCACGCTCAAACGGCTGCGCGCGCTCGCCGCGCTGCGCAACACCGGCTACCAGACGCTACTCAAGGAATTCATCGTCGAACGCCTCTACGAGGAGGAGAAGCGCGAGGGCATCATCAAGCCATGAGGGTGCTCACGACCGCCTCATAGACCCCCGCGCCGTGTCCGTTCTCACACACACGCGCGTTCCGATGCTTCGCCAGCGCCCCACGGATCGAGGGGTCGCGCGCGACAGCGTTCGCGACCAGCCAGAACACGTCCACCTGCGTCGCGCACGCGAGGTCCTCGCGTGAGTCGCCGACCGCAAACGTCTCCTCTCGCGCATACCCTCGCGCGCGCCGGTGCCAGGCGACGCCGCCCGCCTTCGAGGCGCCCGCCGGCAGCAGGTGGTAGCCGCGCACGTGCTCTAACTCCGCGAGTGCCGGCGAGCGGCGGTTGACGACGCCGTTGTCGACCAGCCGCAGGTCCCCGTGGCCATGCTCCTGGAGCAGCGCGTCGACCTCGAAGGCGTCGACGAGACCACGAAACAGATGCGAGACCTCGCGCTCGGTGTGCCACGGCTCGTGGTACTCCAGGCGCCCCGCGTAGCGCTCCAACAGCAGCGCGGGCGCCCCCGAATGCTCGATCTGCTCGGCGATGCTCAGCTCGCCCGGTACCAGGTCGCCCGTCAGCCACTGCTCCTCCCCATCGAGCACCACACACGCGCCGGCCTCGTAGATATACGAGCTCTGCCCGAGCAGCCGCGCGTCCTCGTAGACCTGCGCACGCCTGCGCCCGCTCATCAGCACGACCTCGACGTCCGCCCGCATGCACGCCTGGATCGCACGCACGCCCTCGATCGACACGTTCCCCTCGCCGTCTCTCAGCAGCGACGCGCCCTGCCCGAGCAGCGTGCCGTCGAGATCCACGTACATGCACCGCGTCCGTGTGTGAGAAGGACGGTCGTTGGGATCTTCGTCGCCGCGAGGAATGCTGATGGACTCCATCGGCCTCTACTATCGCAAGCGGTGAGCCTCCAACGCACGATCGAGCCCTGGAGCGCGCTGCTGGACGAGGCGCGCGAGGACGGCCGGCTCGTGCGCGAGGCACGCGAAGGACCTGGCAAGGCACGGCTGGTAGAGCCCCCCGAGGAGCTGCACCCAGAGGTGCTCGCGGCGCTATCGCGCCTGGAGATCGAGCGCCTCTACTCCCACCAGGCCGAGGCCGTCTACGCCTCCTGGGAGGGCTCGACGATCGTCACGACCGGAACCGCCTCGGGCAAGTCGATGTGCTTCAACCTGCCGACGCTCGACGTGCTCTGCCGCGACACCCGGGCACGCGCGCTGTACCTCTACCCGACGAAGGCGCTCGCCCAGGACCAGGCGCGCGCGCTCGCTTCGTTCGGCCTGACCAAGCACGTGCGCCCCGCGATCTACGACGGCGACACCCCGCGCGAGGCGCGCGCGGACATTCGCCGGCGCGCGAACGTCGTGCTCACCAATCCCGACATGCTCCACGTCGGAATCCTCCCCAACCACCCCGCCTGGGCCGAGATGTTCGCGAACCTCGCGGTCGTCGTCGTCGACGAGGCGCACGTCTACCGCGGCGTATTCGGCTCCCACGTCGCCAACGTCCTGCGCCGCCTGCGCCGGATTGCCGCCGCCTACGGCACGACCCCGCGCTTCCTGCTCACCTCGGCGACGATCGCCAACCCGGTTGAGCTGGCCGAGCGCCTGACGGGGCTGGAGGACTTCAACCTGGTCGATGTCGACGGCTCGCCGGCGCCAGGACGGCAAATCGCGATCTGGAACCCGCCGCTCACCGACGAGGATCTCGGTCAGCGCCGCTCCGCGCTCGCCGAGGCGGCCGAGTTGCTCGCGCGGCTCGTGCGCGACGGCGCGCGCCTGATCTGCTTCATGAAGTCGCGCAAGGGCGTCGAGGTCCTGCACAAGCTGCTCGTCGCCGATCTCGAAGAGGACGATCCCGAGCTCGCCCGGCTCGTCGCCCCCTACCGCGCCGGCTACACCTCCCAGCAACGCCGCGAGCTCGAGGGCCGGCTCGTCCGCGGCGAGCTGCGCGCGGTGATCACGACCGACGCGCTCGAGCTCGGGATCGATATCGGCGAGCTCGACGCGGCCGTCGTCGTCACGTTCCCCGGGACCGTCGCCTCGCTGCGGCAGATGTGGGGGCGCGCCGGGCGCCGTGGCCGCGGCTTGGCCGTATACGTCGCGGGGGAGGACGCGCTCGACCAGTTCTTCTGCCGTCACCCCGACGACTTCCTGGAGCGCCCCGTCGAGGCCGCGATCCTCGACCACGAGAACGCCCAGATCTTTCGCCCCCATCTCCTCTGCGCCGCGCACGAGGGGCCGCTGTCGGGCGAGGACGCCGAGTTCCTCGGCCCGCGCTGGGAGGCCCACGCCGAGGTCCTGCAGAGCGCGGGCGAGTTGCGCCACCGGAGGGGCGGAGCCCGGCCGACCGCCGTGCCGGGCCGGTCCGATCGGGGCGGGGCGGGGCGGGGCGGGCCCAATACCTACGTCCCCCGCGAAGCAGGCGGTTATCCGGCCGCGGAGGTCTCGCTACGCTCGGCCTCTCCCGACAGCTTCGCGATCGTCGACGTCGCCTCCGGCGAGTTGCTCGGCTCGACCGAGGCCGCCCGCGCCCACTCGACCGTGCACGAGGGCGCGATCTACCTGCACCTCGGGCGCTCCTACGAGGTCCGCGAACTCGACCTACAGCGCCGCCGGGCGCTCGTTGCTCCGTTCGACGGCGACTGGTACACGCAGCCCAAGCGCGTCACCGACACGACGATCGAGCGCCTGCTCGACCGCCGCTCGACACTCGGGGTCACGCTCAGCTTCGGCGAGGTCTCGGTCACCGACACGGTGCTCGCCTACCAGCGCCGGCGCCTGGCCGACCATGCTCCCGTAGAGCTCATCGGGCTCGACCTGCCCCCCACGAGCTTCTCCACGCAGGCGCTCTGGTTCGAGCTCGACGCCGCGGCCCTGGGGTTGGCCGATCTGACGATCGGCGGCTCGCCTGAGGGCAACGCGTCGGAGATCGCGATTCCGATCGAGTCGCTACTCGGCGCGCTCCACGCGACCGAGCACGCCCAGATCGCGGTGCTGCCGCTGATCGCGATGTGCGACCGCTGGGACATCGGCGGCCTGTCGACGAACCTCCACCCGCAGACGGGCGGCGCGACGATCTTCATCTACGACGGCCATCCCGGCGGGATCGGCATCACGCGCACCGCCTTTCATCGCTTCGAGGAGCTCTGCCGCGACGCGCACCGCCTGATCGCCGAGTGCCCCTGCGCCTCCGGTTGCCCCTCCTGCGTGCAGTCGCCAAAGTGCGGCAACCTCAACGAACCGCTCTCCAAGGCCGGCGCGCGGCTGCTGCTCGAGCGGATGCTCGCCACCGGCGAGGAGGCGGTGGCAGGCGAGTCCACGGAGGGGCGCCGCTCCGAACGCGACTCGCCGCTGTTAAAGGCCTGACATGCCTCCCGCCTCCCAACACTGGCGCTAGCCGTGCCACGTCCCAACGCCAGGAAGGCGGCGCTCGCCGTCATGCCGGCCTGCGTCGCGCTGCTTGCCTGCTTCGTGCTCGCGGCCTTCGCCGCGGCGGCGGCGATCGCACCGGCGAGGACCTCCGCCGCCGGCTTCCAGTTCGGCCTCGCCGACTACGAACCGGCCACCTTCTCCGACCCGCGCGTAGCCGAGCTCGGCGTCCACATCGCCCGCGACGTCGTCCCCTGGAACGTAGTCACGAGCCCGCGCGACCTCGCGGCCGTGACCGTCTGGCTGGCCGCCGTGAAAAAGGCCGGGATCACGCCGATGATCACCTTCCAGCACGCCGACGGCAACGACCGCGCGCCGACCCAGGCCCAGTTCCTCAAGGACTTCCTCCGCTTCCGTGCCCTCTTTCCCTGGGTCACCGAGTTCTGCCCCTGGGACGAGGCCACCCACGCCGGCCAGCCGACCGCGCACCGCCCGAAACTCGCCGCCGAGTACTACAACGCGATGACATCCCACTGCTCGGGCTGCGAGATCACCGCGCCCGACACGCTCGACGCCGATGGCAACATCGAGGCCTGGATCGGCCAGTTCCTGCGCACCGCGCGCCCGTATCCCAAGATCTGGCCGCTGAACCCCTACATCAGCGTCTCGACCGGCAACCCCCGCCCGATCAGGCGATTCCTCTCCTACGTCCACGGCCAAGTCTGGTTCAGCGAGGTCGGCGGCATCGTCTGGTGGCGCTTCCACGGCCGGCTGATCTACCACGGCGAGGCTTACGCGGTGAAAGTCACAAAGAACATCTTCCGGCTCGCCGCGATCAGCTCCCGCATCACGCGCGTCTACTACTACCACTGGCGCTCCCCGGGAACGCCGCAGTCGGCGAGGAAGTCGACCTGGGACGCCGGGTTGATAACCGCCAAGGGAGCCGCCCGGCAGGCGCTGTACATCGTCGCGAAAGCTCTGCATCGGCAGATCCAGACGGCGCGGCCGAGCTCCTTCTAATGGCGAGGGCCCCGAGCTGCGCCGGTGGGGACAGCATTGGTACCGTCCGGCGGACCGACGTCCAGCCTTGCTAACCGGCCCCTTTTGGCACCTCCAGGCTGAGCGCCCCTTTCGGCCCGGGATGGCGGGAGTTGTAGTGGAGCAGCACTACCCCAACGATGATGTAGGGGACGAGGTTGACCGCGTGCAGGACGAGCGCGTAGGGCAGCGCCTCGGAGTGGGGTACGCCATAGGCTTTCAACGCGATCAGGGCCGCGCCCTCGAACACGCCGATCGCGCCCGGCGGTGAGGGCAGGATCATCGAGAGGCCGACCGCGACGACCACGAGCACGCCGCACGCGAAGGACAGGTGCAGGTGGAAGGCGACGCTGACAAAGTAGGCACAGAGCGCCGAGAACATCCAGGCGGCGACGGTCCAGAGGAAGGCTTCCAACGCGACGGCGCCGTGACGCAGACCGGTGAGGCCGTGCCGGAGCTCGTCGACGGTCCGGTCCAGGCGCGTCCCCGAGAAGGCGGAGAAGCGTCGCAGCGGCCAGAGCAGCATGCGCAGAAACCGGTCGCCGTAGAGGGCGAGCACGACCACGGCGGCGACGATCAGGATCGCCAGCACGACCGCCGCGACCGCAGCCGCACCGAACCAGCTCACGTGCGGCAGCCACGGCTCGGCGGCGAAAAAGATCAGGAGGATCGTGACGAGGTCATACAGCCGCTCGATCACGACGGTTCCGACGATCTCCACCGCCGCGGTCGTGGAGCGCTGGTTGAGCACGAGCACGCGCGCCGCTTCGCCGGCGCGGGCAGGCAGGATCGAGTTGTAGAAGTAGCCGATCATCGTCGCGTTCAGGACCGGCCCACGGGGCGGACGGCGGCCGGGGGCGAACAGCGAGCGCCAGCGCAGGCCGCGGGCGACGCTGCCGAGCCCGAACGCGATCAGCGCGGGGATCAGCCACAGGTAGTCGCTCGTGCGCAGCGCGTGCCACACCTCGCTGAAGTTGATGCCGCTGAGCGCGATGTAGGAGAAGAGGACGGTGACGACGACCATCACCAGGTTGATCAACAGACGCGAACGCCGCGGCAAGCGCGGCGAGGTCCGGTTCGCTCGGGTCCTCAGTCCGGGGGCTCCGCTGCCTGGCGCCCCCGCCTCGGCCGCGCGCGGCTCGATCACTGCGGGATCCGACGCTCCGCCGCTCATCGGCTAGAAGCTATCCAAAAACTCCGAGATTCCCTCCTCGGCCACACCACCGAGCACGGCCGAGGAGGTCTCGGATGCAATCAGTAGGCGCCGATCGGCGGACCTTCGTATTTGACCCCGGTCGGGCTGACCCAGCGCACGCGCCAGGAGATGCCTTTGACAGAGGAGTTGAAGGACCAGTAGCCAGCGCCGTTGGTCGTGACCGTCTTCAGCGTGCTGTAGCTGCGCGCGCCCTTGCGCTTGACGAGCACGGTGGCCTTCGTGACGCCGGTCGTCGGCCGCACGAGGCCCCACAGCGCGAAGCCGCCGTGCCCCCCCTTGGTGACCGTCAACGGCACCGGGAAGCCGTTGTAGAGCGGCTTGTGCGCGCCGCTCACGTACTCGAGGCCGGTCTGGAAGCCGACGAAGCCGCCGATCGCGCTGACCGAGAAGGGACCGCCGATCGGGTCGTCTTTGAACAGATACTGCGAGAACGCCGCCACGCGCGGATTGGAGTAGGCCATGTGCTCGGCGATCGCGTCGTATTCGGCCTGCTTGGCGGCTGAGACACCTTCGTACTTGTTCGGCTTGCTATTGACCCCGAACTCGGTCAGATAGATCGGCAGTCCTCCCGGGATCGCGTGCGCGCGCGCGGCCAGGTTGAGCGCGTTTGACAGGCGCGAGAGCGAGGCGATCGTGACGCTGTCCTTCTGCGGCCAGACATATTTGGGACCGGCCGCCGGGAAGTAGGCGTGGTGGGCGTAGCCGGTCATCTGCAGCTCGCCGCAGGTGCCCGATTTCTTGTACTTAGCATTCAGGCAGAGGGCTTCGCGCATGAACGCCAGCGGCGCGACGGGGTGCAGCAGCGCCTTGGATTTTTCCTTGCGGACGTTGACGGTGTCGTAGCCGACCGGGGCCGTCTCACCAAAGAGCACGCGCGGCGCTCGCGAGATTCCTGCCGCCTTCAGCCCCGCCTGCAGCCCTTCATAGCCGGACTGATAGAGGCCGCGGTAGATGCGCCCCGAGGCCGGCTTGCCGCTGGAAGTCCACTGCGGCGTCAGATAGGCGGGCTCGTTGGGCTCGTTCCAGATCGAGTAGAGCGAGACCTCTGAGGCATAGTGGTGCGCCACCGCGGTCATGAATTCCTGGAAGTCGAGGTCGTCGGGTCGGTAGGTGTAGGGGGCTTTCTTGTTGGCCGTCGCCCACCTCGGCGCCGGCGCGGTCACCGTCAAGAGCACCTGCCAACCCAGCTTCTGCGCTTCTTCGATCAGGATGTCGTACTGGCCCCAGTTGTAGCTGCCGGGGTTGGTGGCTTCGAAGCTTGGCTTCGTCGCGCTGGTGGGGGCCGGCACGACCGAATACCAGTTGAGCTCGATGCGCAGAGCTTTCACGCCGAGCGTTTTCAGCTGCGCGAGCGTCGCGGGACGGGTCGTCGGGTTCAGCAGGTCGGTCGAGCCCTCGAAGTAGAGCTTCTGGCTGGTTGAGGCCTGCGCTTGGCCGGCGCCGATCGCGCCGGAGGCGAGCGCCGAGCAGGCAAGCGTTGCACAGAGAAGGATGCGGATACGCGACATTGGCCCTCGATTCGATCGTTGCTTGCTTGGCGGGACAGTTGCTGAGCGGGACGGAGTAGCGTAGACGCGCTCGCGGACGAGCCGGGACCGCCATGGAACGGGCGGGCACGTCATACGCACCGTAGGCTGAGACACCCTTGCGGTCGGGAAGTTGCGCGGTTCTGGAGCGATTACTGCGAGCTGACCTTCACGTTGCAGTGCTTCCCGTGCAGGTGCGCGCAGACGATCACATAGCCGGGCCGCGGACGGTGTTTGGCGTCGGTCAGCCCCGAGTCGAAGATCGTCGAGGCGGTGCCGCCGGTCCACTGATAGATGTACAGGCGCTTGATCCGCGCGTGCGCGGAGGCGATCGCGAACATGAAGCTGAGCGCTTTCGCCGCGCGCTTGAGGCCTTCGCCGTGCACGTTGGGGAAGGCTCCGCCGAATTTCACGATCCCGCCGGTCTCGGTCAGCCAGATATCGCCGGGCAGTACCCCGAGGATCGCGCGCGTGCGTTCGCTGGAGAAGCGGTTCGTATCAGAGTAGTTGTGCAATCCCCAAAGCGTTGGCGTCGGCACGCGCAGGTGACGCAGCTCGGCTTTGAATTCGGCGATGTAGGTGAGCGTGGGGCCGACCTCGTTCTGGTCGAGGATGTCGAGGCCGAGGATCGTGCACTTGGGGCAGACGTGCCTGAGCGCCTTGTAGTACTCGGCCGATTCGACCGCTGTCGGGCTGTTGTACTTCTCGTAGCTGTAGCGGACGTTGCCCCGGTTGGTCTCGTCCCACGGCTGGTACTGGTGGACGTTGGGGAAGTCCTTCATGAACTTCCTCGTATCCGCTTCGTAGGTCTTGATGTTCGGCATCTTCGTCGGCGTGTACTCGGAGTGGTAGAAGGACACGAGCACCTGCTGGTGCGCCGCTTCGGCGGCGTGGATCCAGCGTGTGGCGAGCGTCAGCGAGTAGGGCCGCACGGCCGCGTCGTAGGGGGCGATGTAGCGCGTGATGTGCGTGTTCAGCTGCTTCCAGAGGGGATCGGTGAACATCTCGGTCTCCTCGTCGGCGATGCCGGTCAGGTACGAGGAGGCGGCGGCGTGCGCCTTTGGCCGGCTCTTCTTCGCCGCGGCCGAGAACGCCGACGGCACGCCGACGGCTCCACCGAGCACGAGCGCGGACAGGCAGGCGAGCAGGGCGAAGGCGAGCGTGAGGCGATGGCGCGGAGCGATCGAGTGCAGGGTCGTGAGCACGGCCATGAAACAGCCTATACGCCGGAAAGTTGCGTTTCCCTGCGTCGCACGAGCAGCCGTCCGGGCCGCATAGGATGGGCGGCGATGCACAACGGGCGCTGGCGCTATTGGGGACCGCTCGGGGTCGTGCTCGGGGGGGCATTCGGCCTGCGCCTGTGGGGCATCAAGCAGGGCTTGCCGTACGTGTACGACGTGGACGAGTACGGGCACTTCGTGCCCGAGGCGGTGCGGATGTTCGGCCACGGCCTGAACCCCCACTACTTCGTCAATCCTCCTGCACTGACGTACCTTTTGCACCTCGTCTTCGGCCTCTGGTTCGGCTTCCTGAGATCGAGCTCGCATGCCTCGATCGCGCGCGAGTTCGCGCTGCACCCCGACCGCTTCTTCCTGCTGGCCAGGGTGGTGGTGGCGCTGCTCGGCACAGCCTCGGTGTGGCTGCTCTACCTCTTCGGCGCGCGCCTGTTCAACCGCGCCGTCGGCCTGCTCGCGAGCGCCGTGATGGCGGTTGCCTTCTTACCGGTTTTTTACGGCCATCTCGCGCTCAACGACGTGCCGACGCTAGTGGGGCTGACGCTCTCGCTACTCGGCACGGCGGGCGTCCTGCGCAGGGGGCGAATGATCGACTATCTGCTCG
>Ga0302178_10002272_pt1 | contig 15386 bp, 13 predicted proteins | sample I_Palsa_E1_3_FD_198790 | JGI IMG/M metagenome (GOLD analysis project Ga0302178, IMG submission 198790) | Peat permafrost microbial communities from Stordalen Mire near Abisko, Sweden - I_Palsa_E1_3 | ecosystem: Environmental > Terrestrial > Soil > Palsa > Peat permafrost | place: Sweden... | reverse complement strand
GCTCCATCACGAATTTGTGGTGCGCCAGTGGATCGGCCCCGTGCCTCTGGTCAAAGGTGTCGCTCAGATTCGACAAAAGCTCGATTTGACGCCTGACGCAGCTCGGCCGGAGTCCGGCCGAATGGGCGTCGCGGCCTTTGTGCAGGCGGCCGACGGGCAGGTGTTGCAGGCCCTGGCCCTGCCGGCTTGTGATTGATACCTGAACATCATAAAGTGAAATACAAAAGCAATTACCAACATGGACCACAAGGGAGGATACATGACACACGAGACCGAAGGCGCGGACCCAGTCGGCAGGCCCGCAATACCCCACAAGCCACCGCTGATCAACCCGATCTGGGTCAGGGTGACGCATTGGTGTACGGCTTTGGCCGTTATCCTGATGGTGTTGTCGGGCTGGCGCATTTACGACGCTTCACCGGTGTTCCGGGGCTTGACGATTCCCGCCCAATGGACCCTGGGCGGTTGGTTGGGCGGCGCGCTGCAATGGCATTTTGCGGCCATGTGGCTGCTGTTCGCGAGCTTCCTGGTTTATTTGCTGCTGAATCTTGTCACGGGGCGTTTCTTCCGGAAGTTTTTCCCCTTGTCGCCACGTTTGATCTTTCAGGATTTATTTAAAGCCCTGACCGGAAAGCTTGGACATGAAGACCTGAGCCACTTCAACGCGGTGCAGAAACTGGCTTACCTGTCCGCCATCGTTGCTTTGATCGTGATTGTGCTATCGGGCCTGGCGATTTGGAAATCGGTGCAGTTCCCGCTGTTGCGCGATTTAATGGGCGGCTACGACAATGCGCGCATTGTGCATTTCTGCGCCATGGCTTTTATTGTTTTGTTTTTTCTGGTTCATGTCGCGATGGTGGCGCTCGTGCCCCGTTCATTGCTCACCATGTTGCGCGGTCGCTAGGAGAAAAAATATGATTATTCGCAAAAAAACTTCGCTATTAATCGATCCGTCCTTGGATCGCCAATTGATTCTTAAGGATGCCGAAAAGGAACTACAAATGCCGACGCGGCGTTTGTTCGGCAAACGTGCTTTGACACTGGGTGGCTTGTCGATGCTGACCGGCTGTAGTTTGACCGATGATAAATCGGTGTCGGCATTCCTGAGTTCCGTATCGCGTTTGAATGACCAGGTTCAGGGCTGGCTGTTCGATCCGCATAAGCTGGCGCCGGAATATCCGGAATCGATGCTGACCAAGCCGTTTCCGTTTAATGCTTTTTACGATATCGACAGCGTGCCCGACGTCGATGGAGACGATTACAAACTGCAAATCAGCGGTTTGGTGCGCGATAAACATCCCTGGAGTTTGCCCGAACTCTATGCCTTGCCTCAGACTAGCCAGATTACCCGGCATATTTGTGTGGAAGGCTGGAGCGCCATCGGCCATTGGGGCGGCACGCGTTTTAGCGACTTTCTGCAACGTATTGGCGCCGATACCAGTGCCAAATATATCGGTTTCAAGTGTGCCGACGATTACTACGAAAGTATCGATATGGCGACAGCGCTGCATCCGCAGACCTTACTGGCGTTTACTTACGACGGCCAAACCTTGCCGCCCAAGTATGGCTATCCGATGAAATTGCGCATGCCGACCAAGCTCGGATATAAAAATCCCAAGCACATCACCGAGATGTTTGTGACGAATACCTTCCCCGGCGGGTATTGGGTAGATCAGGGATATAACTGGTTTGGCGGGTCTTGAGCAACGCTGCTCACTGTCTTTGGGGCGCCGGTACGCCGGCGGCTTAGTCTCAAGTTCGGCGCATGCCGGTCCGTATTTATTTCTGCTCGGTGTCGCCTGCAACTTTCAGGGCCGCGGCGCCCTCATTTGCCTTGAGCGGCATAAAAATCGAGGCCCTGAGAAACCACGACAACACGGCTTCGGCGGTCTCCTCGGAGATGCGTTGCGGGTCGCAGCGGTGCGCGAAGCTGACGCCTTCGCATAAGGCCATCAGGCCGATTGCGATCTCCTCGGGTGGGGCGGCAGGGGTGGTGTTGGTCAGGGCCGAGAAGGTTTTTACAAAGCAGGCGATTTGGTTATACCGTTCCGTCAGAAAAATATTGAGTTGGGCGCGAAATTTGGCATCGCGCACCGCCACTATTTTGGCTTCCATCCATAGCAGACTGCACATATCGTCACGATAGAGCTTGCTGTAATAGCTGACGATTTTGCTCTCGAGTTCAAGCTTGTCGGCGGTGGTTTCCAGAATGCGCTGGAATTCCAGGTCGATTTCACCGCTTTCCTTGCGCATCAACTCAAAAAATAACTCGGTTTTGCCGCCGAAATTCGAATAGAAGGCGCCGCGCGTATAGCCTGCTGCCGTGGCAATGTCTTCGACGCTGGTGACGGCGAATCCCTTTTTTGTGAAAACGGTGTGCGCCGCCTCTAGCAGGCGGTCACGGGTTTGCTCGCGGCTTTGTTCGCGAGTGAGGCGCTGGCGTGTCATGGCGAAATTTTAGCAGCTATGAATCTAAATGCAACAATGCATCTAAATACACTGTTGTATCTGAATACAAGTATGTATTAGAATGCGAAATAATTTGAGATACATCGCTTGCTGTGGCACATCGGTTCGGATCTGCGTTGCGGGATCGGGCCATCACATTTCCAGACGGGGGCGTCGTGAAGACCGCTGATCACCATCGTAGTATTCCTAGCTCGGCCTTGGGTCGCCCATTCAATCGTCCAATTCAGGGGCGGGATGCCGGTCCGCTTCAAGCCGGCCGACCGCGCCGTTTGGCCGGCGCTTTGCTGGCAGCATGCCTGGTCACGATCCTGGCGGCTTGCCATAAAGCCGCACCGCTGGCCGATGCGCCTCGCGATGTCGTGGTGCTGCCGGTGCTGGCCAATACCCAGGGCCAGGCCCTGAGTTTGCCGGCCGAGGTGCAAGCGCGCTTTGTCACGCCGATGTCGTTCCGAGTGGCGGGCCAGATATTGGAGCGCCGCGTGCATCTGGGCGATACGGTGCATAAGGGCGAGATCGTTGCCAGACTCGACCCGGCCGATGCCGAACGCAACGCAGCCAGCACCGAGGCCGACCTGGTTTCGGCCCATCAGCATCTCGCTACGGCCGATAAGCAATTGCAGCGCGATACCGTTCAAGCGCGCGAGAATTTGATTAGTGCGGTGCAATTGGAACAAACTCAGGACGCTTATGCTGCAGCCTTGTCGCAAGAGAAGGATGCGCAGCAGCGCGCCGGGCTCGCGACCAATCAATTGGGCTATACCCAGTTGCTGGCCGAGCACGACGGCATGATTAGCGCCGAACAAGCCAATACCGGAGAGGTGGTGGCTGCGGGCCAATCGGTGTTTTCCTTGGCATGGACGGGCGCTATCGACGTGACCACCGATGTCGCTGAAAACCAGATTAACCAAATTCGCGTGGGCGCACCCGCCGCCATCGCGCTTGCAGCGCTGCCGGGACGTATCTTGCACGGCACCGTGCGCGAGGTCAGCCCGGCGGCCGACCCGCAGAGCCGCAGCTTTCACGTCAAGGTGACGCTTGATACCCAAGATCCGGCTGTGCGTTTGGGCATGACGGGCGAGGTGTCGATCGACGCCTCGAACCTAGCTGCCGCCAAGGGCGCGAAGGCTCAAGCAACGACCGTGATGATTCCCGCGACAGCCTTATTTCATCAGGGCAATCAGCCGGCCGTGTGGGTCGTGCGTGCGGCCGATGCCCGCCTGGAATTGCGCCCGGTCACGGTGAGCGAGTATGGCGAGCGTAGTGTCACCTTGACGGGCGGGGTGGCCGCAGGCGAGAAGATTGTCGTGCAAGGCGTGCACACCCTGACTGCGGGCGAGACGGTAAAGGCCGTGGCCCCCCTGCATGCCGAGGACTTTGCATTATGAGCTCCCCAGGCCGTTTCAACTTATCGTCATGGACCTTGCAGCATCAGGCGCTGGTGACCTTTATCTTGGTCCTGGTGACCTTATTGGGTATGGGGTCGTACACGCGGCTATCGCAATCGGAAGATCCGCCCTTTACCTTTAAAGTGATGGTGATCCAGACTGAGTGGCCAGGCGCGACCGCACGCCAGGTTCAGGAAGAGGTGACGGACCGCATTGCCCGCAAATTGCAGGAAACGCCGGACGTCGATTTCCTGCGCAGTTACTCGCGCCCGGGTGAATCGCAGTTGTTTTTCACGATCAAGGATACGGCGCCGACCAGCGAAGTGCCGAAGACTTGGTACCAGGTGCGCAAGAAAGTCGGCGATATCGCGGCGACATTGCCGGGCGGGGTGCAAGGTCCGTTTTTCAACGACGAATTTGGCGACGTCTACACCAATATTTATTCACTCGAGGGCGACGGGTTTTCGCCCGCGCAGCTCCATGATTATGCCGATCAGTTGCGCGGCGAATTACTGCGCGTGCCGGGCGTTGCCAAAGTCGATTATTTCGGCGACCAGAGTCAACATATCTACATCGATATTTCCAACGCGCAATTGGCGCATCTGGGTATTAGCCCGCAGCAGCTCGGCGACCTGATCAATGGTCAAAATGCCGTGGCGCCGGCCGGCTTGATTACCACCGCGACCGACCGGGTATTTGTGCGGCCGACCGGGCAGTACACCGATTTAAAGGCGCTCGGCGAGACGCTGATACGGATCAATAATCGCACCATCAGACTGGGCGATATCGCCACTATCACGCGCGGCTACGACCAGCCGCAAGCCCAGGAAATGCGCGCCAACGGCAAGCCGGTACTGGGCATTGGCGTGACCATGCAACCCGATGGCGATGTGATACGACTCGGTAAAGCGCTCGATGCGCGCACCGCCGAATTGCGCGTGCGTTTGCCGGCGGGGCTGACTTTGACCTCGGTGTCGAGCATGCCGCATGCGGTCGAACAATCGGTCAGCGATTTTCTTGAAGCGGTTGCCGAAGCGATTGGCATTGTCTTGGTGGTCAGTCTGCTGTCGCTCGGGATACGCACGGGCATGGTGGTGGTGATCTCGATCCCCATCGTGCTGGCCGTCACGGCAATGTTTATGCTGCAGTTCGATATCGGTTTGCATAAGGTGTCGCTGGGCACCTTGGTGCTGGCCCTGGGTCTGTTGGTCGACGATGCGATTATCGCGGTCGAGATGATGGCGGTGAAACTCGAACAAGGTTGGGATCGCCGGCGTGCCGCAGCTTTTGCTTACACCAGCACGGCATTTCCGATGTTGACGGGCACCTTGGTGACGGTCTCGGGTTTCCTGCCGATTGCCCTGGCCAAATCGGGAACCGGTGAATACACCCGCTCGATTTTCGAAGTCTCAGCGATTGCCTTGCTGCTCTCTTGGCTGGCGGCCGTTGTGTTGATCCCGCTACTCGGTTTTCATCTGCTCAAGGAGCAACCGCAAACGCACACCACCGGCGCGGCCGATGCCGAAGTGCATGACGTCGATCACGATGCCGAACAGCATGAGCATGCGATTTACCAAACCCGTGTCTATCTGCGTTTGCGCAGTGTGGTGGGCTGGTGCGTGGCCTATCGCGGACGCGTTGTGATCATTACGGCGCTGCTGTTTATCGGTTCCCTGGTCGCGTTTGGCCAGGTCCCGCAACAGTTCTTCCCGAGCTCGGATCGTCCCGAGTTGCTGATCGATATGCGTTTGCCCGAACGTGCTTCCTTCGCGCAGACTCAGCAGCAGGCCGAACGTCTTGAGGCCGTGCTCAAAGGCCGTCCGGAAATCGACCATATGATCGACTTCGTCGGCACCGGTGCGCCGCGGTTTTATCTGCCGCTGGACCAGCAATTGCCGGCCACGAATTTCGCTCAATTTGTGGTGACCGCCAAATCGGTGGCCGACCGCGAGCATTTGGCGAAGGCGCTGGAAGTCCCTCTGCGCGAACAATTCAGCGCTGTCCGCACCCGTCTGACGCGTCTGGAAAACGGACCGCCCGTCGGTTTTCCAGTGCAGTTCCGGGTCAGCGGCGATCAGATTTCGACAGTGCGCGCGATTGCCGATCAGGTCGCAGCCGTGATGCGCCAAGAGCCGCGTGCGGTCAATGTGCAGTACGACTGGGATGAACCGGCCGAGCGCTCGGCGACCTTCGAAATCGACCAGAAGCGGGCCGGTGAGCTCGGTGTGACTTCGCAGCAGATCGCCAACTTCCTGGCCATGAACTTGTCGGGCTATACCGTGACGCAATATCGTGAGCGCGACAAACTAATCAGCGTCGACTTGCGCGCCCCGCATAGCGAGCGCGTCGACCCCTCGCGTCTGATCTCGCTGGCGATGCCGACGCCTTCGGGGCCGGTGCCATTGGGAACCTTGGGCCACGTGCGCTACGACCTTGAATACGGCGTGATCTGGGAACGTGACCGGCAACCGACGATTACCGTTCAGTCCGACGTCCGTGCCGGTGCGCAAGGTATCGACGTGACGCAAGCTTTGAACGCCAAATTAGCCGGTATCCGCGCCACCCTGCCGGTTGGCTATCGCATCGAAGTGGGTGGCCCGGTCGAGGAAAATGGCAAGGCCCAGTCATCCATTTCGGCGCAGATGCCGCTGATGGCGATTGCGGTGCTGACCCTGTTGATGATTCAGTTGCAAAGTTTTGGGCGCGTCATGATGGTGGTGCTGACGGCGCCATTGGGTTTGATTGGGGTGGTCGGCGCGCTGTTACTGTTTCATCAGCCATTCGGCTTTGTCGCGATGCTCGGTACGATTGCGATGCTGGGCATCATTATGCGTAATTCGGTGATTCTGGTGGACCAGATCGAGCAGGATATTGCCGCCGGGCGAGGGCGCTTCGATGCCGTCGTCGGCGCCACGGTGCGACGCTTCAGACCGATCACGCTGACTGCCGCCGCCGCCGTACTGGCTTTGATACCGCTGTTGCGCAGCAATTTCTTTGGTCCCATGGCCACGGCCTTGATGGGCGGCATCACGATTGCTACGGTACTGACGTTGTTCTATTTACCGGCTTTGTATGCGTTGTGCTTCAAGGTCAAGCCCAATGAAACAGGTCACACGCGTGGAACCACGGTCAAAGGGAGTCAATAATGCGCAACGTTAATATATTGCACCCGCGCCGCGCCGTGTACCTGGCCGTGTTGTTGTTATCCGCCTGTGCGCTAGGCCCCAAGGGGGATGCTCCCGCGATGCCGCAGCCGGCGCATTATGGCGTTGAAGCTCAGCCGACAGCTGCCGGCGCCGAAGGTGCTGTGCAGCATTTTGCGCTAGGCGCGCGAGCGGTTCCACAGTGGTGGCATGCCTATCATTCGAATACCTTGAATGCCTGGGTCGAGGAGGCTTTGCGGCAGAATTATTCGCTGGCGCAAGCGACGCATAATTTGGCCGGCGCACGTGAGCAATTGCGCGCGCAAGTCGGTGAGTCGTTATTGCCCAGTATCGATGCCGGCGGGCAAACAAGCCGCCAACGCGCCTTGGGTTTGCCGAATCTCGGCTCGCAGACTAATCTATACGATGTGTTTGCCGGACAACTCAATGCCAGTTACACCTTCGATTTGTTCGGCGCTGCACGCTATGCCAACTCAGCTTTGGCGGCGCAGGTCGACGCGCAATCGTATCAACTTGACGCGGCGCGCCGCAGCTTGGCCGCCAATCTTGTGACGGCGGCAATCAATGCCGCGGCCTTGCATGCCCAGGTTGACGCCACAGAGCGCTTGATTGTGCTGGCAGATGCCGATACCACCGAGGTTCAGCGTCGCAGTCAGTTGGGCGCGGCGTCACATGACGACTACCTGAATGCCGAAGCGAGCGCTGACGCGCTACGCGCTACCTTACCGGGTTTGCGCGCGCAATGGCAGGCCACGCGCCATGCGCTTGCGGTACTGATGGGGCGCACGCCCGATGCCGCACCGCCCGATCTCGATCTGGCGGATTTAAGTTTGCCGGATCCGGTCCCGGTTGCGGTGCCGTCCGATTTGCTCAAGCAACGGCCCGATATCTTGGCGGCCGACGCCGCGCTGAAGGCGGCTGCGGCGCAGGTGGCGGTCGCCACGGCAGATCTATTCCCTAGTCTGTCGATTACCGGCAGCTTCGGTCAAGCAGGCTTCACTTTTCCGAGTGCGGTGGGCGCCGCGGGCGCCGTATGGAGCATGGGCGCATCTTTGACGCAGCCGCTGTTCCATGGCGGCGCTTTGCTGGCCAAACGCCGTGCGGCCCAAGATGCTTATCAAGCCGCGCTCAGCAATTACCAGCAAACGGTATTGAACGCATTTCAGAATGTGGCGGATAGCTTGAGCGCCCTGACGCACGATGCCGATACCCAGGCCGCCGCGGCCAGTGCTTTGGACCATAGCGCTCAATATTGGCGCGATACCGAGCGGCGTGCGGCCGTTGGGGCGGTGGCGCAAAATGCGGTGCGCGCCAGCGAAAAGCAATATCAAAATGCGCGTCTTAGCGAAATTCGAGCCGGTAGTGCTAGGCTGACCGATACAGCAACTTTATTTCAGGCGATGGGCATACCGCCTGTTGGCGCGGCGAATGGCGCTCAGGGTTTGGCCTTGGGCGCGTCGGCTCAGGTTCGCTAGCGTGCTGCAGCAGCGAGTGGCGCGAGCCATCGAGCTGCTGCATGCCATCGGCTTATGATTTTTCCAATGATGGCCTCAACAACCGTTTCAAGACGGCCAACGACTCCAAGATTATGGCCGAAAAAACGGGAGGTATGGTCACAATCAGAAATGCGCCAAGCACTACCTTTAATGCGATCATCATTTTTCTCCTGTTAGGGGCGGTTCAATCCGGCATGGTTGAACTGCCCATCGCAAGGGGCACACCCGGTTCGAGATCCGAGTGAGTAAGTAGATGCACGGAAAGTCGATGCTGCTTCCAATACAGATGGTCTAGGCGATGTTGTATCAACTCCAGCTTGGCGTGACTGGCGATACGGTCGATGGGATGCTCATCACCGATTGAAATCAATACCCCAGGTTTTATGCTATCGCTATCGACCTCCGTAATGCAATCGATTTCAATCCGCGTATACTTGCGCACCAATTCTCGCACCGCTTGGTTACTCGTTCCTGGTGGCAGATTACCGATCCATAGTTTCATATTTGTCTCCGCATATCGTGCGTTAAGTTTGTTACGCCGGCTGTGTAATAAATCATCGACTCATGATGTTGAGCCCGCCATCGATAAACATGGTGTTACCGCTGATGTGACGCGCATAAGGACTCATCAAATAAGCGCACGCAAAGCCAACGTCCAAAATGTCAGCCGGTTCGGCGAGCGGGGCATGCGCCATCGCATCGTTCAACAGGACGTCGAAATTTTTAAGTCCCGATGCCGCGCGTGTCTTTAGCGGGCCTGGTGAAATGGGATGGACGCGAATGCCTCGCGGGCCGAGTTCGTGCGCCAGATATCGGCAGCTTGCCTCGAGCGCTGCTTTGACGGGGCCCATTAGGTTGTAATTCGGCACAACTTGCGTTGCACCCAAATAACTCATCGCGAACAGAGCTCCGCCGCGGTCCATCAAGGGCGCAGCCAATCTAGCCATGCGGATAAATGAGTGACAGGATATGTCCATCGCGCTTGCAAACCCTTGCGATGAACTGTCGATCAGCTCGCCCTGCAGATCTTCTTTTGGCGCATATGCTATAGAGTGAATCGCGGCATCGAGCCGCCCCCACGTGCGGCCTATGGTCTCGAACAAGGTTTCCATTTCTCCTGGTCGGGCCACATCAAGCGGCATTAGGACCGCTGCGCCAAGTTCACGCGCCAAGGGTTCGACGTGAGTTTTTGCTTTGTCGTTCAAGTAAGTCAAAGCCAACTCCGCACCCTGGTCGCGCAGTACGCGAGCGCATCCGTAAGCAATCGAATGTTCATTGGCAATGCCGCAGATTACGACTTTGCGGCCATTAAGCGGCGGATTAGATAGGTCTGTCATTGAGTTCTCCTGGAGCGCGATTACGCTTGACGAAACGGCATGAATCGTCAAAATAATATTCATCCATCAATTACTTCAGGCGGCTTTAATCGATTGCCCAGGATTTTTCGCTTGCTGCGAACTGAGATTAAGAACCTGTGCTATGTCATCCAATCTGGCATGTTGCGCAGCACTGATTTCACCGCGCGTGGCAATCAAGGTGTACGCGGTATCGAATACCCGGCGGCGTGTTGCTGCTTCAGGTATTAATTGCACAAGGCCGGCAAGCGCGCGTGCTTCGTCCAGCGAGACGAGCCATGCTTGCCGCTTGACCGCTTGCTTGAGATCCGATAATCGGACTTTTTTGTCTAAGCCGGAGTCGCGCAGCAGTCGCCGCAACGCATTGAACGGACGTTCATCGATGGCGTGAAGTTCGTGGCCGCAGTAAATAAATAAGCGCATCGCGCCGTCGAGCACGGTACCGTTTTCAAAACCGGCTTCCAGTTCTTGACCCTTGAGACGCTTGAACTCCTTTTCAAACCAATTATTCGTGGAGCGATGACTCGTTCGTTGAACATCGGGCTTGAGCCCAACACATGCAGCCAGCCACGGCGACTCATAGATTGCCTTGAAGGCTCGTTCGGTGGTTTGATCGCGTAAAGCACGATATGTGTCCAGGGCTTGTTCGATCGAATTTGAGATTTTCCGCTCGCTTTCCAGAACCGGATTGTCGTGTGCCACCGGCAAGCGATGGGTGCGTACTGTGTCGGCCAGCAATTTGACGCCCCACATGGCCGGATTCAGATCGGATAGCATCCAGCGTTCGGCGCGCGCCGGATTCATTTGTCTGACCCACGCGGCCATCCATGGATTGGCGCATGCTTTTACCCAGGGCGATGCGAATGTGTCATAGATGCCCTGATTGATCTCCGAGACGCGCTTGACGACCTCAAATGCGCGTTCGTCATCGCGTCCTCCACCGAGCTGGACAATGTCATCGACTTCGCGCGTTTCGAAACGAATTAAATAACGGCCCGCCACAAAATCCAGTCCAGGTAGATCGGGGTGGGTATCTTCAATGACCGCTTCGTATAGTCCAAAGGGCAGGGTCTCGATAAGGTCGAGCGCGTTGATCAGCTTGCTATCTTCTTTTTTTGCAATGCCGGCCGAGACGAAGATGCCCAAATGGCCGATTTTCTCGTTCAAGCAATATACGATGGTTTGTTCATTGAGCCGGATCGCATCGACGTTCTCATAGAGATCCGGAATCCAATTCAAGGCTTGCGGTGGCGGTGTGATGTCGTCGCCCCACGACGCAAAGACGATGATGGGGGCGCGGATATTACGCAAGTCGAGATGGCTTTCAGCCTCGGTCGATACCACTCCACCCGCTGTCAGGCGATTGCCGATAAACAAATTCTGTGTAATCCAATCCATTTCCTCTTTGTTCATCAGGCAATGGCCACCCCACCAGCGCTCGAAATCCAGAAAACGCTGCGCTTCGGTGTCGACATTCTCGTAGACATGATAGAGCTTGCCCCAATAAGTGTTCGCCGGATTCATCTGCTCGAAATTATTGACCAGATAAGCTCCGTCGAATTTGCCCGCACCCAGATCGCTCGCCAGAGACGCTAGCCATGAACCGCCGAGCAAGCCTCCCGAGTAGCGCATTGTGCTTTTGCCTTCGAGGCCGGCCCAGTATGAAATGGGGGAGCCTGCGAGCAGGATTGGGCCGACGCGTTCTGGAATCGATGCCGCCAACATCATCAAAGCCCATCCCCCTTGGCAATTGCCGATCATGAAGGGTTTTTCCTCGGCATCGGGATGCAGTTCATGGATCCGTTCCAGAAATGCCATTTCGGCCAGGGTGACATATTCGATTTTTTGATTCGGCTCTGGATTGCTGCGGAACACCATCAGATAACAGGGATGGCCTTGCCGCAAAGCAATGCCGATTTCGCTATCCATTTTGAAGCCGCCGATGCCGGCGCTTTGCCCGGCACGCGGGTCGATAACCACAAACGGACGTTTTTTTGGATCTGTATCGGCCCAGTCGTGCGGCGGAATAATACGCGCCAAGGCATAGTTGACCGGCAGGGGTAAGTCGCGGCCATCGGCGACGATTTCATAGTCGAAGATCAGAACCGGCGGCTTGCCCACGCGTACTTGTTCTCGATAGAGATTGCCTCGTTGGCGCAGTATGTCCAGAAACAACACACTACGCTGGCAAGCGTCAATTCCATAATTAAGCTCATCTTGAGTCGAGCCCATACGGCGTGGCAATACAGTGATTTCGTCGGACATACTGGGTAACTCCTTTACGGGCGAGCGCAGCTTGACACGCATCGTCCCAATAGTAGAAAGATGAAACCGATCGTCTCGGATATCTTGGCCGACGGATGTTCGCTATGCGCTGTTCTTGCGCCGGTATAAGGTCGGAGACGATGTAAGCAGTATGGTTTGCCGATGGTTAAAAACCTTGATCTCGCGCAAGGCCCGATCATCTCAAAAATGATAGCTACGCCGCGCAGCTTTGGAGATGTGCACGAGTGTGTCTGGATATAAAGGGCCAGATTTCGACGCGCGATTTTTAAATTTTAATTGGGTCGCGCAACACTTATCTCAAAATGTTGATCGTCGAATTGATTGTTTATGTCCTATAGTCCTATTAATTGAGTAATTACTTGACGATTGTCAGTCAAGTCTTATTGGTGTGTTGCTATTCCCTGCTTGGCATATCGAGAGACGACAGCTTGAACCGTGCTTTCAACACGAGGGCGTAACCACTATCGATGTCGTGTGTTGTGTTGGCCATACCCTCTGGGGCATATGGCGCATGGGGAGTCGCGCGATGGGACGGCAGAATGAAGTAGGGTGGTCGGTTAGCAATTTGGCTGGCGATATGACTTTGTACGAAATCGCCATGTTGAAGATGCAGCTTAAGGCGGTCGTTCCTGCGCTGGTTGAATTGTGTGATGCGGGATATATCGACATCACGATGAAAATCATCGCGGACAGTTGCACCCTTGACGGCTTGATGCAACTAGCCGGCGATGTGCGGCTGTCTGAACCATCTCGTTGCCGATGTGAGGTCATGAGAGATCATATGATCTCTCATGACCTTTCAAGCTTTAACTCGGGCAATTTTTTTGCTATCGGACATGCGTAAGTGCGCCTGCTTAACGCATATTACCGGTGTGTCCCAATGAATAGCGACCCGGTTGCGGCCAGACGGTGAGTCCGTGCGGTTCCGCACCGACCGGGATCGACGTTATCGCGCCGCTTGTCGTATTGATGGCATACACCACGTCGTCGAAACGTCCGGACAGCCATAGGATCTTGCCGTCGGCGCTGACATTACCCATATCCGGGCTGCCGCCGCCGGGGATCGGCCAATTCGCCAGCACCTTGCGAGTGGCGAAGTCGAGCACCGAGATACTGCCTTTACCGTGCCGCGGTCCATGGACCAAATTGGAGCCGCGATTCGAGATATACAGCTTGCTGCCGTCTCGGCTCGGGTACAGACCGTGGGTGCCCACGCCAGTCGGAATAAAGCCGACTTTGGTGAAGCTGTCGCCATCGACCACGAACACGCCGTCGGCCATCATGTCCGCTACGTAAAATACCCGTCCATCCGGCGAGATACGGATATCTTGCGGCATGCCCTTCTTGTTGAGTTCGAGATAGCCGGCTACCTTGCGGTTGACGAGATCGATCTTGGCTAGTTTGCCGCCAAATTCGCAAGTGAACAGGGCGTACTTGCCGTCAATCGAAAAGTCGGCATGATTGATCCCTTTGCATTGCGGAACCGGCAGGCTCGACTTGAGCGCCATCGTATGCGCATCGCGGAAATCGAGCCTTGCATGCGCTTCGGCGACCACGATGGCTTCGCTGCCATCCGGCGTGAAATACATATTGTAAGGATCGTCGACCATGATGTTTTTGCCGGGCTTGGCGGTCTTGGGATCGATCGGCGTCAGGCTGCCGTCGATGCGGCCTTCGGCATTGTTGGCGACCCACAGCGTTTGCAAGTCCCAAGCAGGGATCACGTGTTGCGGGCTGTAGCCGACAGGAAACGTATCGATCACCTTGAGGGTGGCCGGATCGATCACCGAGACCGTATTGGAGCGCAGATTGGGTACATAAACCCGCGGCAAGGCGCTCGCGACGGCCGGGCTAAGGTGGTTCGCGCCGGCTTCGCTATAGAGGTTCGCTGAATCCACTACGGGCGGCATGCCGGGTACCGTGGCAATCGCGGATGCGGCGCTGGCGATATCGCTAAACCATAAACCCGCCAAGGCGAGCCCAATTGTTGATGCAAGCCGCGGCAAACGGTGGGTTTTTAAAAACATGACAAATTCCATGAATGTTAAGAGTGAGTCGTTAAATTAAAAAACGTCATCAGGAAATGCGAATCGCGCTCGGGCGAACTAGCGCGCCGCCGTATCCTTTTGCAGTGCGCTGACGGTTTGCGAGACGATTGCGTTGATGCCCAATTGACCGAGCTCAGCCGTTGCACGACGCGGGTCGCCTCCATAGACACCGTCTGCCGCGCCGAGTTTCGGGCTGCTGCGCAATTGCTCCAGTCTGACCATTTGAGGCGCCACGGCAAGCAGCAAGGAGGTGTCGGCGAGACCGGCATGCGTGCCGATTTCATCTTCGTGTACGCCATGCTGACGCAGAATTTGTGCATAACCTTCCGAGCTGGCGCCGTAATATTCCGGCGGTACCCAGGCCCGAGCAGCGGAACCGGTCCAGGTCTTGTTGAGTTCTGCGACCACTTGTCGAAGATCGTTCTGATAACCGCCATGGTCGCCTAGGAAAACGATGTTTTTGAATCCATGAACCTTAAAGCTATTGGCTGCGGATTCCAACATTTTTTCGAACACATCGTCCGCAATGGTGATCGTGCCGGGAAAGCGCATATGCGACGTGGTCGGCGCATAGCCGCCCTCCGGCACATACGCGATGACCGGTGCGACAAGCGCATTGCCCAAGCCTTCGGCAATGCGCTGCGACAGCACCGCCACGCGCGCATTATGTTTGCCCAGCGCCACATAGGGGCCGCTTTGCTCGGTGCCGCCAATTGGAATGATGAGAGTGGTCTTGCCGGCCTGAACCTGGTCGCGCAGTTCGGTCCAGGTCAGGTTTTCGATGAGTACGGTTTTGGGAACTTGAGCCACAACTGCCTGGGTGGCGCACAGCAACATGGCTGCGGCGAAACTTAGTGAAAAGGGGAAGCGCATGAAAAATCCTTGGAAAAATCGGGGCGGGACGTGGGCGCAGGAGGCATTGCGCCTGGAATCGGGCGCTCTTGAAGACGTCTGGAGCCGTAGGGAAGGCGTCACGCGTTGCCAATCGTTCAAAGCGAGAATAGCATATCAAATCCGGCGCAAACTAGGCGCCGATCCGGCCGCATACTTTGATATAGGTCATCGCGGCCTCATTCATTCCAGTCAGGAGTCGGCATGCCTAAAGCCACTTGGAACGGAGCCGTCCTCGCGCAGTCGTCACACTGCGAGACGGTCGAAGACAACCTGTACTTTCCGGCCGAAA
>Ga0302178_10002271_pt1 | contig 15387 bp, 14 predicted proteins | sample I_Palsa_E1_3_FD_198790 | JGI IMG/M metagenome (GOLD analysis project Ga0302178, IMG submission 198790) | Peat permafrost microbial communities from Stordalen Mire near Abisko, Sweden - I_Palsa_E1_3 | ecosystem: Environmental > Terrestrial > Soil > Palsa > Peat permafrost | place: Sweden... | reverse complement strand
ATCCTCATCCTCGGCCGGCACCATACGCGGCAGCGCCTCGATGATCGTCACCTCGGCTCCGAAGCTCTTGAAGATTGAGGCAAATTCGACCCCGACCGCACCCGAGCCCACGACCACCAGCGACTTGGGCGCATCGTCAATCTTCAAAATCTCGTAGTTGGTCAAAATCGTCGTATCCGCCTTGTAACCGGGCAACATACGCGCGTCCGAACCGGTCGCGAGGACAACGTTCTTCGCCTTGATCGTGTCGGTTTTGCCGTCAGCCGTCTTCACTTCAATCGTGTGGACGCCATCCTTTGCAGGTCCGGTCAAACGGCCGTAACCCTTGATGGCATTGATCTTGTTCTTCTTCATCAGGAAGTCGAGACCCTTGGTGTGCCGCGTAATCACGTCATCCTTACGGGCCAGTACGCCCTTCCAGTTCAGCTTCGGGGGCGCCACTTCGATGCCGTAGCGGTCGGCATGCTTCAGGTGATCCCACAGCTCGGCGGAAAACAGTATCGACTTGGTGGGAATGCAGCCCCAGAGCAGGCACGTCCCGCCCAGCCGGTCATTCGCGTCGATCAGCGCGGCCTTCAGGCCATATTGCGAGGCGCGAATCGCGCAGGTATATCCGGCGGGTCCGCCGCCAAGCACTACTAAGTCATAAATCGTATCTGCCAAGGGAACGCTCCATGTAGGTAAACCAACTCAACCATCTTATTCGATTCTTTCGGTACTTATTAGATTCTTGCCCTCTGGAATCGCCAATTTGGCTTGACTTCTACGTCATAATGGAAGTTGTGAAAAAGATGTGGAGAACCAATGGTTAGCAATGTAGCCCGGCTGACAAACGCTTTGCGAAGCAGCGTCTTTGAATCTGAAGATGAGACAGATCCGTCTTCGTCATCGGATCCCACACTCTCCGAAAAGATCGACGCAGTCAGCCGCGATCTTGCCAAAGATGGAGTGGCGCTCTTCACAGATGACCGCGGCCACCGTTTTCGCCTGGTCCGCAAGCCTGCCTAGACCATGAGTGCGCTAGTCGCGGGTTTCCTGCTGATTGGCTATCTGCTTGCCCCCGGTGTCATCTACCGGCTCTTCTTTTCAGCCTATATCCCTGCGAGAAGGTATCAGCGCACCCGTACCGAAGAGGTTGTCTTCTCCCTGCTCGTCACGATGTTGCCCTTCCTCCTCTCCTGGATCCTCTTGGTGCACACACCGTTAGGCAACCTCCCAACTTTTAGTATTGGCTCTACGAAAGCTGAGGCATATCGAGCAGTCTTCCGTTCGCTCCTACCGGGCTCCGACCTCGCAGCGTCGAATCCTCTCGCCGTTCGCGCTAATCTCTCCGATGCCTACCTGCGTGCCTTCCTGGAGCAAGGCCGCTTTATCTCTCTCCTGTGGCTCTTCTGCGCAGTCGAGGGGTGGTTATCCGGTCTCATCGTCTCTCGCTACGGAGAGTACAACTCCAACCAGCCCGTACAGCGCCTTCTCAAGCGCTTCTGCGACGACTTTCTCCTTACCTATGTCTCCGAGTGGGAGCTCCTCTTTACCACGCGCTCTCTTCCGAGAAGCCAACAAAACTTTGACGTCGAAATCGATGCCCTGGCCGCGGACATTCTCTATCGCGGTAAGCTGGTCGACTGGTTCCTCGATCAGGACGGTAAGCTCGAAGGCATCTTCCTTGAGCGCGCAGCACGCTACCAGCAAAAGGAGTTGGAACGCGACCGGGAACATGGCAAACAGAAGCCCCGCGAGAGTTACTGGCGCACCATCCCCGGAGCAAAGCTCTATCTCGTCGCCAGCACCATCGCAAACTACAACATTCGTTACGTGCCGCCCTCTCAGTCAGACAGCACACTGGCAGAGCTTCGCGCCCGCTTCGGCAACGATGCGATCATCACACCTCTGCCGCCTGAGTCGGACGACGAATCGACTGATTGAGTTGGCGAATAAATCAGTATCCTCAAAAGATCTTCCTCGCTGAACGGAAAGGCTTCGGTATGTTGCGAAACATTGTTATTGCTGCAATCCTGTCTGCTCTTCCGTCTTGCCCGCTCATCGCTAACGCCCAACGGGAAGCTCAAGCGAAGATCATTCTCGACACAGATGTTGGCGACGACATCGACGATGCCTTCGCTCTTGATCTCGCATTCATCAGTCCAGAGGTTCAAATCCTTGGCATCTCCGCAGCGTGGGGCGACACTCCCCTTCGGGCACGTATGCTTGATCGCATAACCTGCGAAATCGGTCGAACAGACATTCCGATTCAGGTTGGCTCTGCGACGAAGTCCACGACTCCCTTCTCACAAAAGCCTTGGGCTGAGCTGGGCATCGAGCGCCACCACAGCGATGCCGTTACCTTTCTGCTCGATCAGATCAGACAACACCCTAACGAGATCACGCTTGTTGCATTGGGCCCCTTGACAAACATCGGCGAAGCCATCGACCGCGACCCGCACACCTTCCGCAAGCTGAAGCGCGTCGTCATGATGGGCGGCTCCATCTATCGCGGCTACGACGATCTTGGCTACACCAAACCCCACGGTCCGGACGCTGAATACAACATCGCCATGGCCCCATCCGCCGCGCAAAAACTCTTTCGCTCCGGCGTCCCCATCTTCATGATGCCGCTCGATTCAACGCAGCTCAAATTCGACGAGACCAAGCGCGCTCTCCTCACCACAATGAGCACCCCAATGACCGACAGCCTGCAGCTGCTCACCGCAGAGTGGCAGCGAACCACAGGCCAGAGCGCTCCCACCATGTTCGACGCGGTCGCAGTAGCCTACGCCGTCGACCCCGCCACCTGCCCAACCACCCCTCTTCACATAGAGGTAGACGACAAGGGTTTTACCCGTCCCACGCCCGGTGCACCAAACGCGCAGGCGTGCCTTGAGCCGAAAGAAGACGCCTTCTTCAAACTTCTAATCCCGCGCCTCCTGAATCAGAAACTGGCAGGCAAACAGGTCTGCACTACATTGATCAAAGAATAGCCGCGAGAGAGCGTAAACAGCAGCTACCCCAGCACCTTCGCGGCGTCCTTCGCAAAGTACGTCACGATAAAGTCCGCGCCCGCTCGTCGTATCGATAGCAACGACTCCATCATCGTTCTCTCCGGCTCCAGCCATCCACGCTGAAACGCAGCATGCAGCATCGAGTACTCCCCCGAAACCTGGTACGCGCCCATCGGCAGATCGTATCGTTCTCGCGCAGCACGGATCACATCGAGATACGGCATTGCAGGCTTCATCAGCAACATGTCCGCGCCCTCTGCAATATCCTGATCGATCTCACGCATCGCCTCCCGCAGATTCGCCCCATCCATCTGGTAGCTCCGGCGATCCCCAAACTGCGGAGCAGAATCAGCCGCCTCGCGAAACGGCCCATAGAACGCCGAAGCAAACTTCGACGCATAACTCATCACGGGGATTTGCTCATGCCCACCCGCGTCCAACGCATCTCGAATAGCCTCAACACGCCCATCCATCATGTCCGAAGGAGCCACGATATCAGCGCCTGCCTTTGCCAGCGAAGCGGCCGTCTTAGCAATCAGCGCGACACTCGAATCATTTTCAATCTCGTAATGATCACCGTCTCGTGCAACGACACCACAGTGGCCGTGTGACGTGTACTCGCACAAGCAGACATCCGCAATTGTCACCAGCGAATCGAGCGCTCGATTTTTCTTCATCATTCGCAGCGCCTGTTGCACGATGCCGTCTTCAGCCCAGGCACCAGTCGCCGCTTCGTCCTTCTCCGCGGGCAGACCGAAGAGCAGCAGCCCACCCAGCCCAAGCGAAGCGCACGCCTCCGCCTCTCTCACGGCTTCGTCAATTGACAGATTAAAGACCCCGGGCATCGAACTGATCTCTTTGCGTACTCCTTCCCCGGGGCAGATAAACAGCGGGTAGATGAGCGCGCCGGGGTACAGATGAGTCTCACGAACCAGCGACCGCATCGCCTCGGTACGACGCAAACGGCGCAAACGGGTAACAGGAAAGTTCATGCTTCCAGTTTACGTCCACCGCTCAGCTTTGGTCTGCGATCGCATCGTACTCGAGCCCTGAGGCCCCTGGAGCCAGCACCCAAAGCGTATAGATCCCCAGCGCTGTGCCGAAAAGTGGCTTCAGCAGAGTTAAGATTCCGACGACGATGGCGAGCGTCCTCCCCCACGGCCGCCGCGTCAGTAGGCTATAGCCAACCAGCACAGCCAGCGCAGCCGCCACCACCGTATAGACCGCGATCAAGGGTAGGAGCGCACCCACCCAGGCTGGGCCATGCGTTCCAAAAAAGTGATCGTTGAGCGGCCAATCGAACCCGCCGAAGTTTCGGAACGCAAATGCCCGCAAAAAGAACATCCCCATCAACCCGCCGATAATCCGATACGCTCCAAAGACACACCAAAGCACTCCGAGCGTCTGCAGATTCCGCTGCACGCGCGGCGCCAGCATCGGCACTGGCGGCTGCGGATACGCCGCATACATCGGCTGAGTAGCGACTACCTGCGCTCCGCATCTTGAACAAAAATGAACACCATCCGCTACTGAAGCACCACATCCCTGACAGACCATCTCATACCTCCGACGACTCAAGGCGCCTTGCCCTGCGCTCACATTGCTACGCATAGGTTCGGTCGGCAGTTCCCTGCGAGGGTACGATAAAAGAAGTGAATTCACCAGAACTATTGCCGATCATCCCCTCCCCACTCCGCGAAGCAAGCACAGCCGCGCTGGAGTGGCCACGCCTCCGCGAGAACATTGCCGGCCGCACCTTCTCTCCTCTTGGCCGCGCCTGGATTCTCGCCCTCGAACCCAGCGCCGACCTCGCCTGGATCGACCAGCAGCAGCAACGCACTGCCGAGATGCGCGCCATGCTCACCCGCGGCGGCAGCTTTGAGTTCCGCGGCCTCTTCGACCCCACCGCACTCCTCGATAAGGCCCGCATTGAAGGCGCAGCTCTTGAGTCCACCGAGATTCGCGATCTACTCGCCGTAGTCGAACGCGTCGCTGCATGGCGCAATCTCATCGATCCGCCGCCCAACGGCACTCGTTATGAGTGGCCAGGAATCGCCGCACTCTCCGAGCCTCTGCTCGACTACGACCTCGCTCCTTTGCTCCGTCTCCTTCGCGGCAAGATCGAACCCGATGGCAGCCTCAACGACGACGCATCCCCCGAACTCAGTCGCATTCGCCGCGCCATGGAGCGCCAGCACCGCGCCATCGAAGCCAGCCTCCGCCGTTCTCTGCAGAGCCTCAGCGAAGGCGGAAGCACTCAGGATGACCTCATCACCATCCGCGGCGACCGCTTCGTAATCCCCGTGAAGTCCGAGTTCAAACGCAAGGTTCCTGGCGTCATCCACGGTTCTTCTTCCTCGGGTCAGACAGTCTTCGTCGAACCCCTCGAAACCATCGAGCAGAACAACCAACTGGTCCGACTGCTCGACGAAGAGCAATCCGAGATACACCGCATCCTCGTCGCAATGACGCACGCGCTCCGCCAAAACTCTACAGCGATTCACCTCGGCGCCTGCATCCTCGCCGAGGTCGAATCCCACAACGCCCGAGCCCGTTTCGCCGAAACCCTCAACTGCTCCCGCCCCATCTTCACGCAGGAGCTCTCCCTCACCGCTGCCCGTCATCCATTGCTGGAACTACGCATGCGTGCCGACGCGCTGGCCCAGGGCAACGACCCTACTACGCCGGTCCCACTCACCATCATCCTTCCGGCCGACGCCAAGCAGCTCATCATCAGCGGCCCCAACACCGGCGGAAAGACAGTCTCGCTCAAAACCCTCGGCCTTCTCTCGCTGATGGCTCAGGCCGGCATCCCCGTTCCCGCAGAAGAAGCAAAGCTCCCGCTCTTCCAAAGCATCTACGCCGACATCGGCGACGCTCAATCGATCGAACGCAACCTCTCCAGCTTCTCCGCTCACGTCGTCAATCTCGACCGCATCTCCCGCGAAGCAACAGCCGACTCCCTCGTCCTTCTCGACGAACTAGGCTCCGCCACAGACCCGGAAGAAGGGGCTGCTCTCGCCGTCGCCATCGCAACTCATTTTCTAAAGCTCAACGCCTGGTGCTGCATCACGACTCACCTCACCTCGCTCAAGGTCTACGCCGCCAATCACACCGGAGTCCTCAACGCAGCCGTTGGCTTCGACCAGCAAACCCTCACCCCAACTTACGAGCTACGCCTCGGCGTCCCCGGAGCGTCCGCCGGCCTCAACATCGCAGCCCGGCTCGGCCTTGCACCCGACATCATCACCGCTGCCCGCGCGAAAATGACCACGCAGACCGCAGACATCGGAGCTTTTCTCGATCAACTTCACGACCAGCTCACCGCAGCAGCAGCCGAACGTGAAACCATGCAGCAGCGCGAGCGCGAACTCTCCCGCGAAAAAGCTCGCGTCGAAGTCGAAGGCCGCGTCGAACAAAAAGCACGCACCAGAGAGCTCGAAATCAAGCTCAACTCCCTCATCGAAGACTTCGCCTACCAGCTCCGCGAAACCGTCAAAGCCATCGACGACAAAGCACTCGCGCAAAAGATCGCCCGCGACTCCGATCGCCGCATGGCAACCCTTCGCCGCGAGTTCTCCGAACAGTTCAACTCCACCGTTGTAGCCCACTCAACCCGTGCAGACAAGAACGACCCCGCCGCTCAACCCCACATCCCAAAAGGTATCAAGGTTGGCGACCTCGTGAAACTCAAGTCCCTCGGCCGACAGGCGCGTGTCGACCGCGTCATCGATGCAAAGAACTTCGAAGTTTCCATGGGGCCGATGAAGATGCGCGCCGCCATCGTAGACATCGCCGAAGTCGAATCCATCAAAGTCGTCACGCCCCTCGAGGCCGCACGCAAACGCGGAGGCATCACCGTCGCCACAGCCAACAACGACACCGACTACATGACCTCCGAGATCAACGTCATCGGCCGCACCGCCGACGAGGCTCAAACAGAAGTCGAACGCTTCCTCGACCGCGCCTTCCTCGCCGGTCTGCCTCGCATCCGGATCGTCCACGGCACCGGCATGGGCGTTCTTCGCCGCACTCTGCGCGAATACCTGCGCAACCACCCTCACGTAACCACCGTCACCGAACCGCCTCAAAATCAAGGAGGACAGGGCGCAACCGAAGTCGAACTACGCCAATGACGCATATGCACCGTTCAGCGAATAAATTGCTCAATGACGTGACAGACTTAAACAAGTAAAGGACTGTTTAGCCTACTCGCCAAACTATCCTTTACTCTCCACACTCTACGGCCGTATGCTCTTTCAAACATATTCTGGCCGGATCGAGCATGAGCTGGTCACAGTAAGAGCTTTATCTTCAGTCCCGCGTTTTTCATGGGCTCGAGGAAATCAAGCATAATTTGGCCGAGACGTCGGAAATCAACCATAACCTGGCCAGGAATTCTGGACACTGGCGCGTTTATGACGACCAATTCGCCGCCTGCTGGTGGGCTCGCACGATCGTGGAATCGATCATCAGGTACAGGTTCCTGCGATCAGCCACCAGGTCGCGGAAGACCTTCTCCCACACCTCGCTTGCCGACCAGCGGCTGAACCGCTTGTGCACGCTCTTGTACTTACCGTAACGCTCGGGAAGATCGTGCCAGTGAGCCCCGGAACGTAGCACCCAGAGCACGCCGTTGATAAGGTTATCCGTCGCCGTCCGACCTACAGTCTCCACACGATCAGGCAGCAACCCCTCAATCCGAGACCACTGCACATCACTCAACTCATACCTGCCCACGCCCATGAAGACATAACAACAAATCAAAACGCCACGCAAAGTCTATATGTCGATACCGCCTAGATTTGATCACGACCCCATGTTTTCGAGGCATCTTCGAAGCTGGTGTGAGTGACATCCTGGATCACCTGCTGCTCGACCATGATTCCGCCGCCCGAGTAGCTGTACCGTGTGCCGGGAGGGGATGTCAGACGGACCGCGTGGTGTTTTGACGGTGGCTTACCATCCAGCGTCTCGATCAAGGTGGGGACACGCTCCTGTGGCATGAAATCGGGAAAGCCACCAACGTTGAAGCCGGAAGTGTGTGACATCAGCATCCGCAGCGTCACATCGGGATTGGGGATTTCCTTCGTCGGAGGAACGTGCCAGCTTGTGAGGTAATTATCAACATTGCGGTCGAGGTCTAATTTTCCGGCAGCTACCATGCGCAGGATGATGGTCGCGGTGGCCACCTTGCTAATCGATCCGGCTGAGAATAGCGTGTCGGCGTTTACTTTCCTGTCGCTATCTGCCAACAGTACGCCGTAGCCAGTGATTTTTACTACCTTCCCGTCCTTGAGCACTGCTACGGCCACCCCAGGAACGTGGTAATACGCCATGCGTTCGCGCAGCGACCAGTGCGGCACCGGCTTGCCAGATTCGACGACGGCAGGACGAAGTCCATTCTCCCAAGAGCCCCCTGCAGGGGAGTCCGATGCGCTCGCGGAGGATGCTGCCCAAAAGCCCAAAAAGCTGATCGTGATTAATAGTGCCACGGGTGACGTGCGCCTGGATTTCTTATGAATTGCCATGCAAAGAGTTTCTTAAGATGATGTGCACTACATGCCGAATCTTGCTGATATCGACCTTCTGAAGAGGCTGCGAAATTTGCGGGTTCGTGCTTGGAACAGCATAAAAAATCAACCATAATTTGGCCAAATGGCCAGAATATGGTTGATTTTGCATCGTAGTCGTTTTCTCTTAGATCAGATTCTCATCGGCATCAGGATGTACCTGTATTTCACATCCTCATTCGCATCTTCGGGACGCATCTGTCCGGCGCTCTGCGCATCCTTGAACTCCAGCCGAACCTCACCCGTGTTGCCGATCGCCTTCAGGAAATCAATCAGGTACTGGCTGTTGAATCCCACCACTAACGGATCGTAGTTGTAAGGTGTCTCGATCGTGTCTTCCGACTCACCTGCATCTGTGCTCGAAGACGAAAGCTTCAGCTCATTCTGCTCCAGCCGAATCTTGATCGCGCCACTCCGCTCGTCCGCAAACTGCGCCACGCGCTGAATCGAACCCATCAGATCTTCGGAACGAACAATCACGAACTTGTTGTTATCCCGCGGCAGCACCGCCTCATAGTTCGGGAACTGCCCAGTCAGTTTGCGGCTCGTCAACACCCGTCCACCCACTCTGAAGAACAGCGTCTGGTCATCATCGCCAAACTCTAGCGTCTCCGCCTCCGTCGCGCCCAGCAAGGAAGAGAGCTCACTCAAAGCCTTGCGCGGAATCAGCGTCTTCTTTTCACCCGACACGCCATCCAGCGTCTCTCCCAGCTTTTCGATATGCGCCAGCCGGTGCCCATCGGTCGCTACCATCGCCATGCTCTCTGCTTTCAGAACCAGCAGCGCGCCATTCAGCGTGTAGCGAGACTCTTCGTTCGAGATCGCGAAGATCGTCTTCGACACCATGTTCTTCAGCGACGGCACCGAGATCTTTACCGCCCCACTCGCGGGGAACTCAGGCACCTGCGGAAAATTAGCCCGCGCCATCCCAACCATCTTCGTGTTCGACCGACCCGCCCGGATCTGCACCCAGTGGTTGTCCATCAGCTTGATCGAGATCTCGCCCTCAGGCAGCAGCTTGATGTAGTCGTACAGCTTGCGTGCAGGAATCGTGCAAGCTCCGGCCTTCTTCACCTTGGCCGCGCAACTCGTTCTCAGGCTCTGGTCCAGATCGGTCGCGGTAATCGTCAACCGATCGCCGCCCTCGCCCTGCGTCGCCTCAAACAAAAAGTTCGAAAGAATCGGAATCGTAGTCTTCCGCTCGACCACGCTCTGCGCAGCTGTCAACTCTCGAAGCAGTTCTGCACGGGATACTGTGATTTCGAGGTTGCCGGTTGGGGCTGCGCTCGTCTCGATCGGCAAAGTCATCTCGGGCTCCTGGGTCGCACTGGTCACAGTTTTGTCTCCGTCTTCGTAGTTGCTGCTGGCCAAACTTTACACCGAATTGAACTCTCGATGCATCTTTGCCGCTCAGCGTCTGCTTGATTCTAGGGTTGAAACCGCCTCCAGTGCGACAGATTTCTTTGTGGAAACCAAGTTCGTTGTGTGCGACGTCGAAACCTGCCACCACTTCCGATCAACGCTTGTTACTGCTTCTAAGAAACAAGAGAAAAGACACAAATACTTAGTAGCAGTAACCGTTCTCGCTTGAAAAGTGGATATCTCTCCCATCGAACTGATAAATATACATTTACACCCCTGTCCTGTTTTAGAAAACCGGCCGCCCAAAAACGCATGATCAGGAAGAGTAGCCCTCGCGATAGTCTCAACGATCCTCTTATCCCACTTCTTCACAGTCGCCGATCCCAACTCTTGAGAAGACTCATCACCGTCCGTGGGAATGTTCACCAAACAAAATAGAATGAGTACCTTACCCCAACCACTTTTTTCACAACTACGTCTCATGCCAGAGGATAATCAGTCCCGAACCACAGGAGCCCCAGCATGAAGATCGCTCTCTTCGGAGCCAGTGGCGCCACCGGAAAACTCCTCACCCAGCGTTGCATTCGCGTTGGCTACGAGGTCACAGCTCTGTTCCGGTCGGACCCACCGTCACATTTCCTGTTTGCTCGCCCGGTGTCCCCTGGCGCACCACAACCACTGAAGTTCAAGATCGTCCGAGGCAGTCCCTTTGATCTCGCCGCAGTACGGGAGACCATCACCGATGCCGACGTCGTCCTTTCTGCGCTAGGCGCAAACTCCCTCAGAAAGGAAGATGTCCTCGAACGTGCCGTACCCAAGATCATCACTGCGATGCAGGAGACGAGCACCCAGCCAAAGCCCGTCCGCCGCATCATCGTCCTCGGTTCCGCAGGCGCGCTCCCCTCCTCGCTCGACAAGCAGCCCGCCTGGCGTCGCTGGATCGTCCAGAACATCGTCTACAACACCTTCCTCAAATACCCGGTAGCCTCACAGATCTCCCAATGGGACAACCTCTCCCACAGCAGCCTAGACTGGACCATGGTTATGCCACCGATGCTCACCAACACTCCAGCTCACGGCTCCTATCGCATCGACGGCGAAGCCCTCCCCCGCAACGGCAGCCGCATCTCCCGCGAGGACGTAGCCGACTTCATGATGCAGCAGATCACCAGCCTCCAGTGGCTCCGTAAGGGTGTCTACCTTACCTGGTGATAACACGCGGAACCAACCATGCGTAATCGACGTACTCACGCCCACAGACCGCAAACGAGGAGGGTTCCAATGATCCCGCAGCTTCAGACGAAACTCCGCGCTTCGATCCTTGCTGCATTCCTCTTCCCTTCAATCCTCGCCACCGCGCAGACGCCTGCAACCGACCTCAACACCAACTTCGTAGGCAAATGGACCGGCCAGCTCGAATACCGCGACTTCCAGAGCAACGCCCAGGTCTTCCTTCCCACCTGGCTCACCATTACCGAAACCGCCGACCACAAAGCTCTCCAGTTCAACTATGTCTACGACGACGGCCCATCCAAGACAGTCCGAGAACTCACCATGGTTGCCTTTTACCCGGCCGCCGCAAAGATTACCTTCACCTCCGACCGCGAAAAATCCAGCGACACCTACACCATTCAAGGCCTCGATGACTTCTCAAAGACCGGACGCGGCACGCTCATCCTCATGGGATCGGGCAAAGAGAGCGACAAACCTATAGACGTTCGCATCACCCTCACCCTACGCCGTAACCTCTACACCTACCGCAAAGAGACCCGCCAGCGGGGCGAAGACTTCAAGTTTCGCGACGCGTATACCTTCACCCGCGCCGAACCGCCCGCATCGCAGTAGGCATTTGCCAACGTAAAACGCATTACACGACTAATTGCGCGCTGTCTCGGTCGCCCCCGCCACCTTCACCGCATGTGCCAGCTCCGGCCGCTCACTCGTCTTCCCAAAATCCGTCTGCCGAGCCGCCGCAGCATAGAAAGCCCGCGCGTCCTCAGGCTTCCTGTCTTCCTCCGCAGCCATCCCCGCGCTCAGCAGTCCGTTCAATCGGTTCGGACTCAGCTTCAACGCCATCTTGTACTCCACCAGCGCCTCTTCTGGCTTCTTCTCCATCATCAGCAGATCGCCCAACATCTCCCGCGCTGGAATATCCACCTCACCCTGCCCCAGCTTGTCCTGCTGATCCGCCGCCTTCCGCATCGCCGCCACTGCTTCCTCGGGTTTGTTCTCCGCAAACGCCTGCCACCCCACAATCTCGTTCCGCTCCACCTGGGTCGATTCGATATAAGCCGCATACGGCGACTTCTTCATCGCCTCAACGCACTTGTCGTACTCCGCCAACGCTGATGCAGCCAGCTTCGGATCCTTCAGATGTCCCGCCGCAACACCCTGCCCCCAGTACGTATCGAACTTCACAAACTCCTTCGAACCCGGTGCAGGCGTCGCCACCGCCAGAGTCTTCCAGTCATGCATCTCGATCCCGTACACCGCACGCACCTCGTTATCCAGGCGATTCCCCGCGTGCTTCATGTCGTCCATTCCCGGCATAGCTTCCATCTTCTGCCCAACCGACCGCATACTATCGGTTAGCTCCTTAGCCTTCTCATCTTGTCCCACCTGCAGGTACGCATAGATCAGGAACTCCTTCGCGTGCATCTGGTGCGCTGCTCCCGGCTGACCCGCGGCCTCCGCCTTCTCCGAAGCCTTCACAGACGCCTCATTAGAATCGATATCCTCCTGCCACATCCCCAGCCGCGCGAAGATATGCCCCGGCATATGCAGCGCATGCGCCGACGCAGGCGCGATCTTTGCATACTCCTGCGCTGCCTGGAGACCCTCTGCCGCCAGCGCAGGCGTATCGCAGGTATGAATGATGTAGTGCGCCAGCCCTGGATGGTCCGGATGCTCCTTGAACAGCGGAATCAGGATCGCCAGTGCTTCGTGCTCATGCGTCAACGACGTGTCGGCCGGTGGAGTCGCAGCAAGAATAGCCAGCGCATCAAACGCCGCCCCCTCGACATCCTCCGGATAAGCTGTATGCAGCGCGTTCATCTTCGCCTCATACGTATCCGCTCTCTGCTGAAACGGCACGTCCTTCCCATTGAAAAATGCACTCAAAGCCCCGATATACGCTTGCTCCCGCGCAGTCATCACCGCCGGTGGCGAAGCCAATTGCCGGGCCGTAGCCATCTCCTCTGCACCAACCTTCAGCCCATCAGCATCAGGCGCACCCCACAGCTCCTGGAACTTCGTCATCGCCACGCCCCAGTGCGCCATCGCACACTTAGGATCGTCCTTCACAATCGCACGAAACTGCATCTCTGCCTCGGTATATCCAAACGAGTGCAGCAGCGCCACCCCATGCTCCATCGCAGTCTGCCCCTGCGCCGTACACGACACCGGAAACGAAACTCGCCCCAGCTTCTCATCGTCCGCATCGTGGTGATGATGATGCTCCTCTGGCATATCGGGCATCGATTGCGCATAAGCAGCGCCAACCGGCAACATTGCGGCGCACAAAGTTCCAAGAAGAAGAAGCGTCTTTCGCATGCCCACAGCCTATGCCTCACGACTAAGCTTCGCAATAGGATCTCTGCCGTGGTCGCTGCGTTTATTCGTTCAGAAGAGAGGCCACGCGATTCGTGCTGGCGCGAGCCCAGGCTGTGCTGGAGGCCCATCCAAGCAGCACAATTAAGACCCCGCAGGCAATCATGATGTCCCATATAGGATGGGTCGCGTGTGCAATATCCACCTTTCGATGGCTCGTATGAAGGACTGTCCCGGCTATCGCGACGCCAAGGGCCGCTCCAACTTGCCTGCTTGTTGAAGCGACGGCGGCCGCCACTCCAGCTTGCGAAAGCGGCATGCCCGACACAGCATTATTCGCAATAGCGGGGTTCACCATACCCAGACCTACGCCAAACAACCCGTAGGCCAGCAGAAGCAGTGGAAGCGGCGTAGAGATGGTGAGGTTTGCAAGGATGAGCGTGCTCAACATCAGTGCGAAGCCGCAGAGAAGCAACGAAGGACGAGTACCGCGAGTACCAATCAGCCTGCCAGAGACCGGCGAGCAGATGATCATTGAAAGAGCCAGAGGAAGAGTGCAAAGTCCGGTGTTGAAGGCTGAGAGCCCGCGGCTCTGCTGCAGGTAGAGTGCGTTGAGGAAGAGGAAACCAGCGAAACAACCGAACACACTGACCCCGAGCAAAGTAGCGGTGCTGAACGGAACGCTGCGAAAGAAGCGTAGATCTAGAAGGGGCTCTTTGAGTCGAGCTTCGTAGAGCACGAAGAGCACAAGGACTGCTGCAACGAAGGCGAAGAGGCGGAGGATAAAAGGCGAGCCCCAACCAGCATTCGGTCCGTCAATGACGGCGTAGATAAGAGTAGCGAGCCCAAGGAAGACAAGGAGTTGGCCGCCAGGATCGAACGCGCGTGCGCGGATGGATTTCGATTCAGGAACGTAGAGGGCCGCCAAAAGGATAGCCAGGATACCAATGGGAAGATTGATCCAGAAGATCGAGCGCCAGCCAATCTTCTGTGTAAGCGCTCCGCCAACAAGTGGGCCAATGGCCAGTGAAACTCCAGCCACTGCTCCCCAGATGCCTACAGCGCGGCCTCGAGATTTAGCGTCGGGAAATGCGTTCGCAACAATGGAAAGCGCCACGGGGTTGAGCATGGAAGCACCAAGCCCCTGCATCCCGCGGAAGGCAATGAGTTGTGCGGTATTGTGCGCGAAACTGCAGAGGAGAGATCCGGCGGTGAACAAGGAGAGGCCAATTTGAAAAACGCGGCGTCGGCCGTAGCGATCGGAGAGCGAACCTGAAAGCATGAGCAGACTTGCAACGACAAGCGTGTAGGCATCGAGGATCCACTGTAGCTGAGCCGTGTTGGCATGGAGGTCATGCTGGATAGCAGGCAATGCAACGTTGACGATGGTCACGTCCATGCTGATCAGGAGAACGCTCATGCAGCAAATGCCGAGGATGAGGTCCGGGTGAACGGCACTGCGCTCCTTGGCGTCCCTGGCTTTAGTAGCCGGCATCGATGATCTCTTGTGCGGATTTCGCCAGACTGAGCTGAAGAGACATGACTGGCTCCTTAGTTGAGGGTTCCTCAACTTTACTAATCATAATATACGAGCATGCCTCCGACTTTGGCAAACGCACAACGTCGCAAACCCCAGCAAATGCGAGCCACGCAGCGTCGCGCGAAGTTCCTGGAGGTTGCTGAGCAACTCATCGGCAAGAGCGGCTACGAGGCCGTAACGATGACGGGTATCGCTGAGGTAGCCGGAGCCTCGATTGGTACGCTATACGATTATTTTCCAGACAAGCAGTCAGTAGCTGTTGCGCTGCTGTCGCAGTATGGGGAGCAGATCGACGCCTACTGGGCCGCGGTGCTGAACGAGAGTCACGTTGAGACGGAAAGGGAATTTGCTGAACTCTTCATCG
>Ga0302178_10002264_pt1 | contig 15406 bp, 17 predicted proteins | sample I_Palsa_E1_3_FD_198790 | JGI IMG/M metagenome (GOLD analysis project Ga0302178, IMG submission 198790) | Peat permafrost microbial communities from Stordalen Mire near Abisko, Sweden - I_Palsa_E1_3 | ecosystem: Environmental > Terrestrial > Soil > Palsa > Peat permafrost | place: Sweden... | reverse complement strand
CGAGGCCGTGGTCGTTGCGGCGGCAGATAATCAGGTCCCCGGCGGAAGCCTCGGCGCCGTCGGCGATCCGGATGGTCCGGCCGCCGTCAACCAGGCCGAGGTGGATTAGGTCGTTGCGGATCCGGGCGGACAGTTCCCGGCAGCGGGCCCAGTCCGCCGCCATCAGCAGTACGTCGCGGTCGGCTAGATAGCTGGCGACGTAGGCACGGGCTGCCTGGTCGATGGCCTGGTCGGGTGGGGCGCCGCGGATGCGGGCGTGCTGGTCGTAGTCGTCCAGCGCGGTGGCGTCACCGGAGCGGAGCCGCAGGGAGGCGGCGCGTTCCCAGGCAGCGGTGAACCGGACGGGTTCGGCGAGCTGAACGTAGCCGAGCTTGTCGGCGAGCAGTGTCATGGCGCCGCCGCCTTCGACCGCGGCGAGCTGTTCCTGATCGCCGGCCAGGATCAGCTTGCACCGGTTCCGGGCGGCGTACTCGCTGATAGCGGCCAGGTGGGTCAGGGAGATCATCGAGGCCTCGTCGGCCACGATCAGCGAGCCTGGAGGGATCCGGCCCGCAGCCAAGTCGGCGAGCAGCCGGGTGGTGTTGGCCGCGTGGCCGATCCCGGCGTGACGCAGGCCGTTGGTGGCGTTCTGGGATGTCGCGGTGCCTACCACCGGGCCGTCCCAGGCCCGGGCCAGGGCGGCCAGGACCAGGGTCTTGCCGGTGCCGGCCGGGCCGGTGATCACTTCGGTGGTCCGGGCCGAGGTGAGCGCGTGCCACGCGGCGGCCGCCTGGTCCAGGCGCAGCCCGCGCGGCGCGTCGTGCTCGCGCGTGACGCGAGCGCGGCCGGACAATGCCGCCTGAAGCTGCGCGAGATCGGCGCCCAGACGCCGCGCGGCCAGCTCGCCGGGCAGACGCGGCGCACCTTGAGTCTGCGCGTGCGCGACCAGCCGCTCTTCAATCGATAGCTGCGCGGCGGTGGCGTACCGCGTCACGCCGGGCCGGGTAAAGATGCTGCGGCCGTCCAGCTCGCGGCGCAGCGACGCGGGGAGCGGCGGCCACTCCGGAGCCTCCACGCACACCACCTCACCGGACCGGCCGGACAAGGCCTCCTCGGCCAGGCCGACCAGCAGCTCCTGCGCTTCCTGCAGGTCCATTTGCCGGGTCTCCGGCGGCATCACCAGGGCGAGCTGCTCGAGCAGGTCGTGCCGGGTCCAGGCCGGGTGCTTGTCCGATACCAAGGTCAGGGCCTTGGCTAGCGCCCGCGCCTGGGCCTCCCGCGTGGGCGGTCCGGTCGGCGCCCGGCCACCGTGATGCCCACCCGCCTGCGGACCGCGCGCGTTCGACACCGTGGGCGCGATACCGGCGAGTTCGCCGCCGAGCGCGGTGTCCCACCGGCGCGCCAGCGCGTCCCAGTCGACTGGACCCGCGTCCTTGCCGCGTCGCGACTGCAGCGTGGCGTCGTTGGCGATGTACAGCAGCTCACGCGAAGTCGGCACGCGGCCGTGCCTACGTTCCCACGCCCGCGCGAGCTCGCGTTCCTTCTCGTGCACCTGCACGGTCCGGGTCGAGTAGGCATCCATATGCGCCTGCGTCACGCCGCGTATCTCGTTGCCGCGTCCGTCGGCGCGCGGGATCCAGTCCACGCCGAACTCGCGCGTCAGCTCGCACTCCACCGCAGTAGCGGCGACGGCCTGCAACGCGCCGAGGACGCCGCGCACGCTCATGGTGTCCAGGGCCAGCCACTTGCCGTCGCGGAACGTCCGGGTGATCCGGGAGATCTGATTGTGAACGTGATCCTGGGGATCACCGTCCCGGCTGGTGCCCTGCAGCCAGGACGTGACGATCAGCCCGGCGGCCTCGAACCGGCCCGGCTCGCGCCCGTCGACCCGGATGCCGTGGTAACCGCTGCGGGTGACCCCGGCCCAGGTCTGCAGGTACTCAAGAGCCGCCCGGTTGGCCCGGTGCAAGATCTCCTGGAACACCGCCTCCCGGCTGGCCCAGTACGAGGCGGCCTGCTGGTCGCCTGCCTGGCGGGCGCGGCGCTTGTTCTCCCGGATCGAGGCGTGCAGCACCGAGATGGACTTGGAAAACGAGACCGTCACGTCGATGTACACGGCGGGCTGCCGGGTTGCCTGTGCGGCCTCGCGTTCCAGCTCGATCAGCCGCTCGGCGGTCGCGTGCGGCTCGGCCGCCATCAGCCGGGCCAGGTGATCGGCGAAGGTCAGGTAACGGCCGCGGGCCCGGCCGAGCTTGGCCCCGGTGCGCGGGTCGATCTGCCGGTACACCGCCTCATATGGCTGCCGCTCAGCCATCTGGCCTGGGGTGAAGCCGAGGGCTTGCGCGCCGGGTCCCCACCAGCGGCCGGGCGGTTCCCCATCCTGGGCGGCGTTGATGTAATAGCCGCCGGTCGTGCGCGAAGTGCTGGGCTCGGCTTGGGTTTTCCAGATGTAGCCGAGGTCATAGCCCTTGGCGACGGTGACCACCACGGCCAACCGGCTGCCTCCTCTCACCGGGATCGCGGCGCCGCGGGACCGACCATGATCATTTAGATGAATGCAACGGTCTGCGGCGATAAGAACCATGGTGAGCAAAAGGCGGTTCATGATCATTTGCAGCGACCGGGGGAGGAGGGCGCAGCGAGGCAGGAAAAGGGGCAGTGACCAGGGGAAGGAAGAAATTTCAGATTGCGCGCGAAAGTGATCGACCGTCGAGGCGGTCAAGGCCCGGCGAAGCGTCTATCCGCGGGCGGTTACGGGTTGTGGGTGGCGGGGTCCAGTGCCCGTTCGGCCTCATTGATTCCGAGGTGCCAGGGGTAGCGGTCGATGAGGCGGCCGCCGGTGCGGGGCGGGTGCGGCTGGAAGCCGCCCGGTCCGAGGAGGATCCGGATGCCTTCGGCGCGCAGGGACTCGACGCTGCGGCGGAACGGGGCACGGGCGGCCAGGGCGGTGTTGACGAAGGGCAGGACGACGGTCGGGACGGCGAGGCCGGTGGTCTCGGCGAGCACGCCGAGGGCGTAGGTGTCGCTGATGCCGTGGGCCCATTTGTTGATGGTGTTGTAGGTGGCCGGGGCGACGAGGATGGCGTCGGGGATGAGGGACCTGGGCGCGCCGGGTTTGGCGTACTGGCTGCGGACCGGGCAGCCGGTCTGGTCGGCGATGGCGGCGGCGTCAAAGAATTCGAGCGCGGCGGGGGTGGCGATGACCTGGACGGTCCAGCCGCGGTCCTGAGCTAGTTTGACGCAGGTGCTGATGGCGGCGGCCGGGCCGGCGCCGCAGGCCACGATGGTCAGGACACGGCTGCCGGGTGTCATTCCGGGGCGCCGATCCGGCTGGCGAACTGCTCGGCGTCGCGGCGGATGCTCCCTGGGGCCAGGGTGGCCAGGTCGCGGGCCAGGGTCGCGACCGCTGGGCGGGCGGCGACCTCTTGCGGCGCGGTTTCTTCGGCGGCGCGCAGCGCGGTGTGGGCCTGCTCGTATTTGCCCCACTGGAAGAAGGCGTGGGCCACGTCGATGAGCAGTGAGACCTTCCGTTCGGTGACGGTGACGGCGCGCAGGTCGATCCGGCGGGCCAAGTCGATGGCGGTTCCGGCGTCGCCGAGGGTGACGGCCACGTTGACCTCGTGCATGGCGGTGTTGACCGGCCCGAACGCGGTCCCGCGCAGGTTGGCGTCCGTGCCGACCTGGCGGGCGGCGTCGGCGGCCTCGGTGAGCATCTCCTGTGCGGTTCCGCGCTGGCCGTGCTGGGCGGCGGCGAGGGCGCCGCGCAGCAGCAGTGAGCCGTACACGGACTGCGACTCCGGTGTCGTGATCCCGGTTTCGCGGTCCAGTCGCGCGGCGTGGTCCTGGGCGGTGGTGACGGCGGCGGACGGGTGACCTGAGCTCATCAGGGTATGGGTGAGGATTCGGCCGCTCGCGCCGACCGTCAGGGGGTCCTGGCTGGTCAGCGCGGCCGTCATGCTTCGGTCGGTGGCCACGTGGGCCAGGCCCGGGTCGCCGGTCTTGAGCAGGAACCCGGCGGCGACGTGGTAGGCGTCGGCGGACAGGGCGCAGGCGCGGCGCCGGTTATCGCCGTCGAGGCAGCGGCGGGCGGTATCGAGCTGGCTGAGCAGGCGTGGCAAGCGGCCGGCGAGTTCGGCGTACCGGCAGGCTTGGTAGTCCTGGCGGGCCCGCGTGACGCTGAGCGTGAGGCCGGTGAGGTCGGGCGGCGTGGCGGAGGATTCGGGGCTGGAGCCGGTGAGCATCAGGACGAGCGGCTCAATGCCGGTCGCCGGGCTGGTGCCAGTGGCGGCGGGAAGCAGGGCGCCGGCCAGGGAGATGCCGGTCAGCTCGACGAAGGTCCGTCTTCTCACCGGTCCGGTGCCCTCCTGGTTTCCCGTGGCGGTCGGTTCAGGTTCATTCTCGTTCCGCGGAGGCAGGCCTAGTCGGCGGTACAGGAGCTCGTACCGTTCCGATGGGTGGTGGTCGCCGCGTTCCCAGGCGCGGATCATGCGGACCAGGCCTTCGTGTGCGGCTACGGGTTCGTCGGCGGCGCGGCGGAGCCGGCGTGCCAGCTCGGGCACGTCCCAGCCGCGGGTCCTGCGCCATTCGCGCAGCTCGCCGCCGTTTTCCGCAGTCATCGCAGGTACCTTCGCATCGCCATCGCTCCGGGAGCACGATGATGCTCCTGGATACTCCCGCATGCTCCCAGTTGTCACTATTCCACGACAGCGCGCTACCGGTGAACTGGATTCGTCAGTCCGTGAGGGAGAGCGAGGAGGCGTCCGCCGTGGAATGGACAGCAGAAACCGGCGGCGGTGTCGTTGGCGGGGGAGCGGCGTCGGGCGGTGGGGGATGAGGTACCGCGACATGGAGAGAATCGACCTCGACGCTGCTCGCAAGGCGGTGTGTGCGTGGCTCGATGAACACCAGTACGGCACGCTCGCGCAGATGGCCGAGGCTCTCAAATGGCGTTACCCGGCGTATCCCGACGAGATGGCCGTCGTCCTGCGCGGCATGATGGCTGCCGAGCTGCGGCGCCGGACCCGGCCGGAGAGCGGTTCGACCGGGGGGAGTGTCCCTGTGAACGGAGAGGTGGCGCCGCTGCGCGGTGCCGCAGGCGGAATGTCTCCCTGGGGGAACGCCGTCACCAGGCTTCACCATTTCCAGGGCGAGCATCCGGAGGTTCAATTCAGCTCGCCGGTGATGGGCCGCTATGGACAGTACACAGCCCTCGTTCCGCCTGGCTCGATTCCGGGTGAGTCGCGCGAGATAACCGTCACGAACCCGGATCTTTGCGGCTTGATGGACGAACTCGGCGATCTCTTCGGTTCGCCGGGCGTAGGGCGGAACTGATGACGGTAGGACAGCTCTGGCTGTGTCACGCCCAGGTCAGAAATGATCTTCCCCCGCACGGCAGCTGCTTCCTCCCGGCCACGATGGTGACTTACCGGTCGTATTACGCAGCAACGGTGACGACTACGACGTGGCTTGTGGCCGGTGGTACCTACTCGCCAGCTAGCCGCAGGCCCTCGATATGGAACTCGATGGCCTCCCGCATCGCGGCTTCGCACTCCTCTAGTGTTTCGCCGGTCGCGGCTACGCCAGCGAGGTCAGGGGCGTAGGCGCTGTAATTGGCGGAGCCGTCACCCTCGATCACGATCGCATACTGGCTCACGACTCACCCTCTCGCTCTGACGAGCCCGGCTTCCGCCTTCGTTCCGAGGCACGGCACAGCCCTGACAAGCTCCGATGCCGGCCGCCCGTCGGCTGATCACGCTGACTGCGGGAACGGCTTGACCAGAGGACCCCGCCGCGCGGCGTCCTGGGCGCTGATCTGCCGGAAGTAGACGAAACCGCTGTCCACGTCCTCCACGACGGCCCACGACCACGCGCGCGGGGCACCAGCCACTAGCACCGCGCCCGGTGTGACGGTGTCAGCGGTGACCGCATCAGTCAGCCGGGCGATGTTGCGGCCCTCGTCGTCTTCCAGGTTCAGGTCAGCCGGAAGATCGATGTAGATCATCTCAGTGCTCCTCCCTGTCGACGCTGGGGTTATCCACGATCCGGTGCGGCGCGGCAGCCAGCCGCGCGACCAGGCTTTCCAGGTCATTGCCTTCGTACACCACATCGTAATGCGGCCGCTGTCCGGTAGCCCACAGCTGAAGCCGGCTCTCGGCCAGGCCAGCCACGGTGAACTCGGCGTACCGCTCGAACCTGACCAGCTTGGTCGATTCCAGCAGCTCACGCGGAAAAGCGAGGTCGGAGACCCAGACCGAAACCCCGTAAAAGCCGTAGAGCTCGTGGTTGAGCACAGCGGCTTCCCGCAAGTCGGCGGGGTCAAGCCCGGTATCACCGAGAACACCCCGGAACACCAGCTCAACCGGTCCCGGCGGCGGCTCGTCTCGAAATGCCCGTGTCCTGGCCATCGCGCTACCCGAAGATCTGGTCCATGACCTCGGCGCCGCGCGTCAAGGCAGGCACGATCTGATGCCGGTACACCAGTTCGGTCGTCGAGGTCTGGTTGTGTCCGGCCAGCAACGCGATCGCCTCCACCGGCACGCCACGAGCCGACAGCAGCGACACGAACGTATGCCGCATCTCCCGCGGCACCCACCCCGTCCCCAGCCCGGCCTCCTCGGTGATCGCCCGGAACATCCGCCGCACGTTGTGATCATCCATCGGCGTCCCCACCGCCGACGCGAACACCAGCCCGTGGTCCTGCCACAGCGGCCCGGCCGCCAGCCGGTCCTGCGCCTGGTGCACCCGGTGCTCCCGCAACGCCTCCACGCACTTACGCGGCAGCGCCAGCGTCCGCCGCGACTCCGGCGTCTTGGTGTCACCCCCGGCCCGCTCAGCCCGCCACACGAACACCGCGACCTGCTCGTGATCAAACCCGGCCTCCGGCACCGTAACCCATTGCCCGCCGACCCAGGCCACCACGTGATCCCACCGCAGCGCTCGCGCCTCTTCGGTCCGCAACCCCGACAGCAGCGACAAGACGATGTATGCCTCCAGCCGCGTCCCCCGGGCCGCGGCCATCAGCGCCACCGCCTGTTCCAGGGTCAGCGACTTCGACGGCCGCCCGCCCCGCTGGCCCTTCGGCGGCTTGACCAGCGCGGCGACGTTCCGCCCCACCAGGTCGTCCCGCTCGGCGTGCCGGATCGCCCGCACCAGTACGTTGTGCGCCATCTGCACCGTCCGCGTCGACCGCCCCGACGCGATGTTGGCCAGCGCCTTCTGCACTGCTCCCGCGGTCAGCTTCGTCAGCTCGACCGTGCTTAGCTCCTCGCGGAGTGCCTTCGCGATCGTGTTGCGGTACACGGTCAGGGTCGCAGGCGCCAGCCCGTCCAGCCCGTTCTCCAGCCAGTCATCCAGTGCGTCGTTCACCGTGTAGTGCCGCCGCGGCCGCACCCCGCTCTCCACCTGGGCATGCAGCTCGCGAAGCTTCTCCCGCACCTCGGTCTTGGTCCGCCCCATAACCTTCTTGCGGACACGCGCCCCTGACGCGCTGTAGCCGAGGCTCACCGCGCCGACGTACCGGCCCTTGGCCTCGTCCCAGTAGATCGAGTCCTCGCCGCGCCCGCGACGCTTGCCAGAAACCACCGTCATGGAAGCCACTGTAACTCGATTGGCTCCCCTATTGGCTCCCCGAAACACTTGCCAATAGTCACGCAACGCCCTGACCTGGCGCGCCCGGCAGGATTCGAACCCGCGACCCGCTGCTTAGAAGGCAGCTGCTCTGTCCGGCTGAGCTACGGGCGCCCGGAAACAAGTGTGCCTGGCGAATGTCACACGACGGATACACGGAGGTCGCAGTGTCGTCCCTCGAACCTGTGCGATCCCCGCCCGGGAGCAAGCATCCTGCCGCGATATCCCCTGGCTGCCCGAGGGTACCTCAACCTGCCGTCAGCCCGCAGCGCGTGCCGAGTCCGATCAGCAGCACCCCGTAGGCACCGGGAGAGCAGCGCCGGACATGCCGGGCACGCGGCGTGAGAGGGTTCGTGTCCGACGCGGGCGCCTTCACCGCCCTGGAACGCAGGTCATCCCCGCTGCTGGGCATCCTTGATGAGGCGCTGCGCGGCACGCCGTCCTCACGTCAGACGACGGCGGCATTGCCGGAGTCAACCCCGAGCTGATCCTCGTCCACGTCTGACCGGGCCCGCTACATGCCTGCCGCCCGCCTGCCTGCCTGCCTGCCTAGACGGGTACCGGTAGCCGCTGTCAGAACGCATCCCCTCCCAGCTGCGCGGTCAGAGCCCCAGGATCTGCGCCTTCTTGGCGGAGAATTCCTCCTCGGTGAGGATGCCCTGGTCCTTGAGGGCGGCAAGCTGCTTGACCTGTTCGATCTGCACGCTCACGTCCGCTTCGGGAGCAGCGGCTTCGGGAGCAGCGGCTTCGGGAGCAGCGGCTTCGGGAGCGAGGGCAGGCGGGTCTGCCTGAGCCTGGTCGGCCGCGGCGCTCCTCTGCGCGGACCTAGCACCCATGCTGGCTGCGGTCCCGGCCACGACCGCGGTTGTCGCCATACGTGCGATGGGTCGACGTCGTCGAAACGGCATGTCAATCGTCTCCTATTTGTCTAGGCGCCGCCGGGGCCGTTCGGCGCGAATGGTGTGGGCTTGCGGCTCTCAGGCGAGGGCGTCGTCCAGGGCGCTCATAGCCTGCTCGATGAACTCGCGCGGGATTCGTGCGCCTTCGAGGATAACTCCGTTTGCATTGCGTACTGCCGCTGCGAACGGCGCCGCCCAGGTGTCCTCCCAGACCAGCAGCGCGGCCGAAGTATTCGGCTCAAGGCTCAGAGCGGCGTGGGCGACGTCTTCGTCGGTGAGAATCCCGCCCACCTCGGCGTCGAGGCCGGCGAACGCTGCCAACTCCTCGACAGCGTCGTACTCGACCACCTCCACCTGGCCGGCGGAATCTTTCGTGATAAAAGTGAGGTCGATGATCCTGACCAGCCCGCTGTCTATGAGCTTGGCGAGCTCCGGCACAATCTGACCGGTGAACGTGTTGCCGGGGAAGCCGAGAATCAAATATTCCACCGGGCCGATGTCCATGGCTTGTCCCTTCTGGCCCCAGCATCCGCGGAGCGCCACAACCACAAGTCTCCGACGAACGCCGAGAAAGGTCCTCACCCCCAGAGGATGATCCACGGGGAAGCAGCGCCTGGGAATGGGGCTCGCGGAACCCGTGCTCGGTCAGACGCGGCCGGGAGCACACGCACCTACTCACCCGGACCCGGCGCTGGCCTGCGCAGCGCAGCATCAGTCCGGGGCACCGGGCACAATGGCCTGATGCCCCGTTCCCGCCCGAGCCGGTCACGCTGGCCGCTCGCGGCCGGGCTGGCGGCGGGCGTGGTCATGGACGCGCTGCTCGGTGACCCGCGCCGCGGTCATCCGGTGGCCGCGTTCGGCCGCGCCGCCACCGCCCTCGAGGCCCGCGACTACGCCGACAGCCGCCCCCGCGGCACCGCGCACGCGGCCGCCTGCATCCTGGCCGTCGCCGTCCCCGCCGCTCTGCTGCACCGCCGCACACGGGCCTGGCCCCCGGCCGAGACCGCCGCGGTCGCGTCGGCCGTCTGGGCGGTCACCGGTGCCCGTTCACTCCATCATGAAGCAGAACGGGCCCTGGCCGCACTGTCCGATCACGATCTTCGCTCCGCCCGGGCTGTCCTGCCCAGCTTGTGCGGCCGTGACCCATCCACCCTGGATGCCGCAGAGATCACCCGGGCGGTAGTCGAATCGGTCGCCGAGAACACCTCGGACGCGGTGGTGGCGCCGCTGCTTTGGGGCGCGGTGGCTGGCCTACCCGGCCTGGTGGCCTACCGCGCGGTGAATACCCTTGACGCGATGGTTGGTCACCGCTCGTCCCGGTACCTGCGGTTCGGCTGGGCCTCGGCCCGCCTGGACGACGTGGCCAACTGGGTTCCGGCCCGGGTCACCGTCGCGCTGACGGCAGCCTGCGCCCCGCTGCTGCCCGGAAGCACGCCCGGCGCGGTACTGCGCGTGGTGCGGCGTGACGGCGGCCGCCACCCCAGTCCGAACGCGGGCCGGTGCGAGGCCGCCTTCGCGGGTGCCCTCGGGATCCGTCTGGGCGGGACGAACATCTACGGCGGCGTCGCCGAGACGCGGCCGGAGCTGGGGGAGGGCCGCGGCCCGGAACCGGGCGACATCCGCCGGTCCATCGCTTTGTCCAGGGCGGTCACCGTGTCGGCAACCGCCCTGGCCGTGCTCATCGCACTACGCCCGTACCGGGCGCGCGCGTTACCGGCGGAGCAGGAAGCTCAGCGCCCATACGACCAGCGCCGCGATGGCGACCCACCACAGCAGGTGGAGAGCGAATCCCGCGCCGGCGATGATCAAGATGATCAGCAGTGCCAGCAGCAATATCATGTCGGGCCTCCTTCTTGAGCCTGAACGGCTCTAGGCGTACCCCCCTAGGCTGGTCCAAACATGCGGGCTACCTCAGTGGTCGCTGAGGGACAGTCCGGTGCCCCGGCCCTATCGGGTCGCGTCGCTCTCCCGCGATCGATATGGTTTCCCCATGCCCGATACGGTTCTGTACACCGCAGCGGCGACGTCGACGGGGGACGGCCGCAACGGCCATGTCGTTTCGTCGGACCATCGCCTCGACCTTGATCTCGCGCCACCTGTCGAGATGGGCGGCAGCGGCGAAGGCACCAACCCCGAGCAGTTGTTCGCGGCCGGGTACGCGGCCTGTTTTCACAGCGCGCTGCGGGTCGTGGCCCGCCGGGCCGGCGTGGATCCCGGTCAGTCGACCGTGACCGCCGAGATAGGAATCGGACCAGAGGGCGAAGCCTACGGGCTGGTCGCCACGCTGGTGATCCACATCCCCAGCCTGGACCGGGAGCGGACCAGGGAAATCGCGGAGGCGGCACACCAGGTGTGCCCGTACTCCCGGGCCACCCGCGGGAACATCAGTGTCGAACTGCGCGTGCCCTGACCGGGGTGATCACGCGGTGGCCGACAGGTTCTTCAACTCGTTCTTCCGGATCTAAGGGGAGCCGTGGCTATTGATCTCGCCGCTATCGAGGCGGAGCGAGCGCGTCTGCACGCCGAATACGTTAAGACCGACCGGCCGCAAAGCAGCGCGCGCGGGATCCATCACACCGCGCTGCTCAGCTCCGACGTGGAGCGGACGATCCGCTTCTACCAGGGGATACTCGAGTTCCCGCTGACCGAGATCATCGAGAACCGTGACTACGCCGGGTCCAATCATTTTTTCTTCGACGTCGGCCATGGCAACCTGCTGGCCTTCTTCGACTTCCCCGGTCTCGATCTCGGCCCGTACGCCGAAGTCCTCGGCGGCCTGCACCACCTGGCGATCTCGGTGACGCCGGAGAAGTGGGCCGCGCTGCGCGCCAACCTGGACGCGGCCGGCATCGACTACGTAGAAGAGAGCGGCGCCTCGCTGTATTTTCGCGACCCCGACGGCGCCCGCCTCGAGCTCCTCGCCGACCCGCTAGGCGAGATGTATGGCAGCCACGTCCTCTAGGACTCCTGTGATCACGGAGGCTTCACAGTGACTGTGAAGCCCTCGTAGTAATCATGGACGCGCGCGCGCGTGGTGCGTTGTACGGGCTGGCTATCGGGGATGCGCTGGGGATGCCGACGCAGCTGCTGTCCCGCCGCGAGATCACCGAGCGCTGGGGCGGGCTGCTGCATGGCTTCGAGCCCGCTCCGCCCGGGCACCCGATCGCCGCCGGGATGCCCGCCGGCGCGGTCACCGACGACACCGAGCAGGCCGTCCTGCTCGGCCGCTTGCTGGTGCGGGGCGGCGGCGCGGTAGACCCGCGCGAGCTGGCGTCCGCCCTGGTCAGCTGGGAGCACGCCATGGCCGAGCGCGGCTCGCTCGACCTCCTCGGCCCCTCCACCAAGCGCGCGGTCGCCGCCGTCCTGGCAGGCACGCCCCCAGAAGAGGCGGGCGCCTCCGGCGACACCAACGGCGCGGCAATGCGCATCGCCCCAGTGGGCATAGCCGTCGCCCTGAACCCGGCAACCTTCGCGGACCCGGCACCCTCCCCGGACCCGGCGGTCCGCAGTGACCTGTCGACATTGGTCGACCAGGTGGTTGCGGCCAGCCGCGTCACGCACAACACCGGCATCGCGCTGGCCGGCGCCGCCGCCGTGGCCGCCGCGGTGAGCGCGGGCATCTCCGGCGCCGGGATCGCCGGGGCGACGGCGCTGGCGATCGACGCGGCGCGGATCGCGGCGGATCGCGGCCGCTGGGTGGCCGGCGCGGACGTCGCCGCCCGGATCGAATGGGCCACCGGCCTGGTCGCGGGCCGGACCCAGGCGCAGGTCGCCGAGCTCATCTACACGCTGGTCGGCACCAGCCTGGCCACCCAGGAATCCGTGCCGGCCGCCTTCGCCGTGCTGGCCGCGGTGCCGGGCGATCCGTGGCACGCCTGCCTGCTGGCAGCGTCACTCGGCGGCGACTGCGACACGATCGCGGCGATGGCCGGCGCGATCGCCGGGGCCTGCCACGGCGTCACCGCCTTCCCGCCCGAGGCGATCGCCGTCATCGACGCCCAGGGTCTCGGACTCGCCGCGCTGGCCGATGACCTGTACGCAGTGCGTATCACCAGCCGCGACGTCCGCGAAACGTGGTGAGATAACTCAGGTGAGCCAGCCCCTGAACCGGCCGCCGCTACAGCGCCTTCTGTTCGCAGGCGAGGCGATTGTCGACCTGCTGATGTGGATCCCGGCACTGCCCGAGCGCGGCGGAGACGTGCTCTCGGAGTCCGCTGCCATCGAAGTCGGCGGCGGGTTCAACATCATGGCCGCCGCCGTCCGGCAAGGCCTGCCCGTCCTCTATTGCGGCGGTCACGGCACCGGCCCGTGGGGGGAGAAGGTGCGTGCGGCCCTGGCCGCCGAGGACATCGGGTGGCTCCGCGAGCCGGACCCGGATGTCGACACGGGTTTCGACGTGGCCCTGGTCGAGGCGGACGGGGAACGGACGTTCATCACTCACCTGGGTGCCGAGTCGCTGCGCGAGCCGGACGCCTGGAACCTGGTCCGGGTCAGGCCAGGCGATGTCGTCTACGTGTCGGGCTACGGACTGGTTCCGTCCGCCTCGGGTGCGATCCTCGGCGCCTGGGCGGCCGCTCTGCCGCCCGACGTCGTGCTGTTCGTCGATCCTGGTCCGCTGGTCGCGGACATCCCCGCGGCGGTTCTGGACCCGGTGCTGGCCCGCTGCGATTGGTGGAGCTGCAACCAGCGCGAAGCCGTCTTGCTCACCGGCACCCCTGACCCGGCCGAAGCGGCCCGCCGCCTGATCAGGCGAACCGGCCGCGCCGACGTCATCGTCCGGACTGGCCCGGACGGCGCTGTGCTGGCCCTGCGCGTCGGCGCCGGGTCCGGCCCGCACGGCCTGTCGCTCAGCCAGATCCCGGCTCCCACGGTCACGGCGGTCGATACGACGGGCGCGGGAGACGCCCACTCCGGGGTATTCCTGGCCGCCCTGGCCGCCGGCTTGACCGCGAGCGACGCCGCCCGTCGTGCCAACGCCGCCGCCGCCCTGGCCGTCACCCGCTCTGGAGCGGCCGTGTCCCCCTCCCGCGCCGAACTAGACCAGTTCCTGGCCGCCTCCGGCCTCACGTCCTAACCAGCCCTGCGACGGACCCGGCCCCCGGGGCCTGCGACGACGGGCCCGGTCGTCAGGCCTTGATGTCGAGCACGACCGTGACGGTGATGCCACCGGGGTCCACGGTGACAGAGGTGTTAAGCGCGGTCGTGCTGGTCACGGTGACGGTCACCGTTACTGAGCCGCCCTTCGCTAGGGATCCCGTGGCTGGCGTCACCGTCATCTTGCCGCTCTGGCCGGCCGGGACCTTGATCACGTAGTCACCGACCGGCCCGCCCACGGCGGAGAGGACGAATTTCCCGCTCGCCGCCTTGCCGCTGGTTGAGGTGAGCGACAGAGTGTCTGGCGTCACCTTGAGGGTGCCTTGCGTGGGTGTCGGCGAAGCGGATGGCGACGCGGACGGGGACCGCGACGCGGACGGGGACGGGGACGCGGACGGGGACCGCGACGGGGACGGGGACGGGGACGGGGACGCGGTCGGGGACGGCGACGCAGTCGGGGTCGGCGACGCGGACGTCGGGGATGAGGATGTCCCCGATGCGGAGGCGGAGGCCCGCGGCGTTCCGTGCCGGGTGGAGGAACCTGGGCTGATCGCGCCCTCCAGCACGGTTCCCGAAGGTGTCGGATGGCCCGTCGCGGGCGAAGCCTGACGTCCCGGCGATGGTGACGCGCTCGCACCGCCCGCGGCGCCGGATGAGCCCCCGAAGACCCCGCCGCTGTTCGCGAGGGTGGAGGCCTGAGCGCGATGCGAACCGCCGACCATCAGCATCACGATGATCCCGGCCGTCACGCCCACCGCCGCCACCGTCGCCACGGCCGCCGCCGCGCCGGGGCGCCGCCGCGGTTGCCGCCGCCACGGCGGTCCCGGTGAGCCGGGTGCCTTCGGGAATCCCGCCGGGCCAAACACCCCCGCGCGATGCGCCGTGCTCACACGATCCGCGCGCCCGGCCGGCGTGCTGTCGGTGCAGGCCTTTAGTACCTGCCAGCGCAGCCCGGGCGGAAGCTCGACTGCGGGCCAGGCGTCATCGCCGCTGGCCGGGCGGGGCATCGTCGGGGGCGGTGACGTGACGCCGGCCGCACTGCGTCGGCGCAGGCATTCGCTCCGCGCCACCGCCTGCAGCCAGGAGTCAAGCTTGCCTGGGTCGCGCAGCTCTTCGAGCCTGGAGGTAGCGATGAGGAAGGTATCCCGCACGACGTCGGCGGCGGCGTCTGGGCCAGGCAACATGAAGCTGCAGTACGCGTAGAGCGGCGCGGCGTACCGGTCGTACATTTCGGCGAGCCCGTCTGGGGCACCTGCGACGATGGCCGCGACCACCTCTTGGTCCTGCATGTGCATAACGCTAATGTCGTCTGGCAGTTAGCTCAGCCGTAACGAATAACCAGATAGCCGAAAAAGCGTAACAACGCCATCACGGGCAACGCGCCCGCCGACCTGCTCCTGCCCGGAGGTGACCGTTATTATGGCGCTGATGTTGTCGCGCTGGGCGTGGGTGAGGCTGTCGGCGTCGCCGTGGACGTCGCTGTGGCCGTGGGCGTCGCCGTGGGTGCAGCCGTGGGCGTGGACGTCGGCGTGAGTGTGGGCGTCGGCTTGGGTGAGGCCGATGCGGAAGCCGTCATCGGGCGCGACGGTGATGGCTTCGCCGGGGTGACCGGGGCCGCCCCGGCCGCAGGTCCCTGGCCGGTGGTCGTGGGCTGGCTGACGGTCGGAAACGCGCTGGCCGGCGCTTCGGCGCTCCCGGTGGGGTCAGCGGTCGCGAGCGCACTGCCGGTCACCGACCCGGCGGAGGCGCGGACGGCGTCCGCCGAGTGCGGAGGGCGCGAACCGCGGAGCGCGAGAACAGTGACGATC